>ERZ894232.2725-NODE-2725-length-11741-cov-5.687660_pt1 | contig 11741 bp, 7 predicted proteins | sample MGYA00380296_ERZ894232 | MGnify/ENA primary metagenome ERZ894232 (study PRJEB32331, sample SAMN06328433) | human gut metagenome | biome: human gut microbiome; feature: stool | host: Homo sapiens | collected 2014-08-14 ... | reverse complement strand
GTAAGAAGGCTCAATGCCGCCGGTAGTTTTTACAATTGTGGCAACGAGAAAAGATTTGTGAACATCGACACCACAACAGGTTCGGTAAGTAACTTTCATAGTCAGACTCCTTTCGTAAAAGATAAGAAGCCATTGACTGAACTGCCACACAATTAAACTAAGGCGCTTAAACAATTCTTAGTGTACGGATTCGTGATGCCACTTATTTGTGCTTGAAAAGGCAGAACTTACACTGATTTGTATGCTGTCTAAAACGAAGAAAGTTATTACAACTCCTCCTCCCGTGCTTTGTAGTGTAGCTTCTTACAAACTATTTTAAAACACAATGTAGAGAGTTGAAACACTTTCATTACTATTTGTGCCGCCAGCCAAAGGCGGCGGAATGGAGATTTGTATGAGTAAAAAGAAAAAAGTATTCAGAAATCTAATCCCTTTGTTGCTGCTTACCCTTGTGCTGACAGCTTTTCTTCCTCTGGAAGTCCAGGCGGCTTCACGGAAGAACCAGAGCATCACAGCGTCTAACATCACAGTGACAGTAGGGGACAATTCAAAAAAAGTCAACGCAAAGGCAAAGACAAGTTTAAGCTATAAAAGTTCCAATCCTTCCATATGCGGAGTAAGTCCTCAGGGAAAGCTGACTCCGAAAAAGGGAGGAAGCGTAAAGCTTACAATTTATGCAAAGGCAACAAGTAAATATAATTCCACAAAGAAAACCGTTACAGTAAAAGTAAACAGGAAGAACCAGAGCGTTTCCGCATCAAATAAGACGATTTATGCAGGAGATTACGGAAAGAAAATAAGTGCGAAGGCAAAGACAAGCCTCAGTTATAAAAGTTCCAACCCTTCTGTATGCGGAGTAAGTTCCAACGGAACTTTAACTCCAAAAAGAACCGGAACAGTGAAGATCACAGTATATGCCAAGGCAACAAGCCAGTATAATTCCACGAAAAGAACTGTTACAGTCAACGTAAGAGGCGACTGGTATAAAAGGATTCTGAATCAGGACTATGGAACTTATAAGGTGTTGTGCAATGATTTCGGAGAAACGGACTTCCACATGGATTATGTTTACAGAAGCAGTTTTACATATTACAAAGCAGCCGATATTAATAAAGATGGAATCCAGGAATTGATTCTTGCGACAAACCGCTACAACATAGGATACGATAATCGAATCTTTATTCTTACTTATTACAAAGGACAGGTAAAGCCTCTTCTTTGCTTTGAGGCTGCCGGTGCAAGAGGACATTTCTTCCTGACAAAGAATGTGCTTGTTGCAACGACAGGCGGCAGCGATTTTTCAAGCCAGTTTTATTTCGCTGTAGATAGAGGAAGACTTGTAAGAAAATTATATGTAGAAAGAGTGAATTATAAACCGGCAAAAGAATTCTGGTACTATGTGAATGGAAAGAAAACAACAAAATCCGCGTGGGACAGTGCCCGCAGCAGATACCCGTATTCAGCCAGAAATGAAATTACATTTTCAAGAATACCGTAAAATAACAGGGAAAAGCATTGCACGAAACGAGCAGTGCTTTTTTCGAACAGGAAAGGAAAAAGTATGTATTGCAAACATTGTGGAAGAGAGATAAAAGAGGGTTCCGCATTTTGTCAGTATTGTGGGACGCCGACCGGAGGAACAAGAGAGGAACCTCCCAAAAAGAAAAAAGCAAAAGGAAACGGCTGGAAAATTTTTGCGGGTATTTTTGCAATCTCCGCTTTTGTCGGGGCAACTGCAGGGGCGGCTGTTACGGGATATAAACTGTATCAGGAAAAGATACTGGCACGGCAGGAAGAAACTGGAACAGAGATTCCACAGGAAGAAGTCATGCAGAATCCTGCAGAAGAAAAAGCTCCTGTTTACATGGAAACTCACACTGGTCCAAAAACAAAAAGATACGCATATTTTCTTAATGAGAATGGAAAAAGAGTTTACGACTATGTAGAGCCTTTCAAAAAGGGAGAAGCAACGGTAGCAAGAAGTGGCGGAGAATACATGATCGTAGACAAGAGAGCAAACCGCATTTGCGAAAAAAGCTATGATTACATAGAAGGTCCGGACAGGAATGGAAATTTTGTTGTAAGACAGGGTACAGATCTTGGACTTGTAAGTGCAGAGGGAAAAGAAATAATAGAACCTTCTTATACCCTGATAAAAGCAATGGACGGAAACCATACAGATAAAAAGGGCGTATATCTTTTCTGGGACGGAGGAAAGAGCGGAGTAATTACAGATAATAAAGAATGTCTGATAGAAGAACAGGACGGTCAGATAGAAGTTGTCTCTACGAAAAAGAAACGCTATCAGATTAATCTGGAAGGCGGAGAAACAGAAATCCGGGATTTTGAAGGAGATGTGATTGTATCGGGATATTATGGAGAACTGTCGCTTTATACAAATGGTTGTATCTGGGACGCAGTGGACAGGAATGTTCTGGACTGGGATGGGAATGTGCTGCTTTCTCAGGAAGATGAAAATGGCGTACTTCAGCAGGTGGAATGCTTTTTCGGCGGGGAACTGGGCGATGGAATTGCCTATACAAGAGGCGCAGATGAAATGCAGGCAAAAAAAGGTCTGTTTACTTTCGATGGAAAAACAGAATTTCCCTGTGTCTATAATCAGCTTTATTGTATACCGGATAAAAATGTGATTTTTTATTCCGGTGACCAGAAAGCGGGAGTGATGGACAAAAATGGCAAGCTTCTCTGGGAAAGCGATTACGATTTTGGATATGTATTTTTAACAAAGGATAAAATGGGAACTGCCGATGAGATGCTTGTAAAGAAAGGCGGAAATTACGGGCTTGTTGATATAAAAAGCGGAAAAATGCTCCTGGAGTGCCAGTACAGCTATATTTCAAAGGACAGTAGAAGGGAAAACAGCTGGTTCTGGCAGAAAGACGGGAAAAGTGGATTCTGGAATCAGGAAGAGAAAAAGAAAACAGAAATTCCATACAGGGGAACCGGAACAATAGAAGGATTCCATGCAGGTTCTGATTCTGATTCGATTTATGTGTATGACTATTCTATGGGGGATTTTCTGAGAATCCACGAAGAAAAAGGAATCGGAGTAATAGACAGAGAGGGGAATTACGTGATAACGCCCGGTTATTCTTCAATTTCTTATGACGAATATAATGAACTGTTTCTGGCAGAAACGGAATCACAATCCTGTGTTTTGAATCTGAAAGGGCAGATTATCGTGCCCTGGGGGTCATATGATGAGATTTTGTGGGACAGCAATCTGATTTGTGCGGAAACAGAAGATGTGACGTATTGTTTCGATCACGCGGGAAATTATGTTGCCACTTCAGAAGACGAGGTAAAAAATCTTCTGGAAGAAGGGTTCATTGCCGTACCCCAAAATGGAAAATATCTGTTGAAATCATCAGATGGCAGTATCGTCCGTGAACTGAATTACGAATGGGTAAGCGCCTCAACAGAAGACGGGCTGATTCTTGTAAAAGATCATCATGGAAAACACGGTTATATTAATACAGACGGAGAGGAAATGATTCCTTGTATATACGAGGACGGGGCCCGTTTTGAGTACGGACTTGCCCCTGTTGCAAATCTTTCCGAATACGATAAAAAGTGGGGACTGATTAATATAAAAGGAGAGCGTATTGTTGATTTCCGTTATGACGATATAGAATTTTGTTCCTTTCATGAAGTTATTAAGGTATGTTCTCCAGAGAGGGACTTGTGGGGTGCAATCAACATAAAAGATGAGACGATTGTAGAGCCGTATAATAATGATATTTTTGTGGAGGAAACTGGAGAGATTCATACAGTATGGAGATATGATGAGACGTCATGGGAAGAGATATATGATTTTGGCGGAAGATGGCTGGATGCAAAAGAAGTTTCTGATTATTAACAGGAAAGGGGAATATGTATGTATTGCAGAAATTGTGGATACCAATTAAATGACGGAGCAAAATTTTGCCCGAAATGTGGAATGCCCGTGGAAAATCAGGTTTCACAGGATCAGACAAATGTATTTGAGACAAAAGAAGAAGATAATTTGCTTGAGAAAAGAGATGAAAACACTCCTCGCAGGAACTCACGAAAGATATGGAAGACTGCTGCAATCGTGGCAGCAGTGGTTCTTGCGGCAGGTGTGGGATATAAGATTTATGATGCAAAATTCGCATATCACTATCTCAGTGATTTTGAATATAACGGTCTTGCTCAGGTAGAGAGAAATCATAAGCTTGGTTTTATGAATGAAGATAAAAAAGTGGTGGTTCCCTGTAAATACAGGGAAGTGTCCATTCAGGATGACGGATATGGAACTCTGGAACTGGAATTAGACGGCGCTCCGAATTTTGTAAATGAAAATGGGGAATTGCGATATAAGGAAGTAACAACGGTAGAAGACAGCAATTTTTATATTGCGGAACAGGACGGAAAGTATGGCATATTGAATCATGAAGGACAGGAAGCATTTCCTGTAAAATATAAGAAAATTTCTGTTGAAGCTCCATCGGGAGAGGGCTTGTTTTTGGTAAGCATGGATAAGAAATCCGCGTTTGTGAATTATGACGGGGGAATATGTTACAGCAATGTTGGAAAGTTTGGAAAAAACGGGATTGCCGTTGCACAGAATACAGAAGCCAAATGGGGATTTGTCAATCAGGAGGGAACGGAAATTACACCTTGCCAGTACCAAAAGATAGGAAAATTTAATGAGTATGGACTGGCGAAGGCAGAAGGAGGACATACAGGAAAGAAAATAGGATATGTGAATACAGACGGAGAAGAAGTAATACCTGTGGAATATGACTGGGTTTACGAAACGGAAAATGAAGGGGTAATATATGCAGAAAGCGCTAACTTAATTAACTATGGAACGACTCAAGCTCATTTTTTTGATACAGAAGGAAATAAATTATACGATTTTGTAAATCCTATGGGGATCTGCGAGGGATATACTTCTACTTCAGTAAAAGACGGACAGAGTTACTTTATTGTAGATGAAAATGGAAAGAAGATTTCGGAAAAAGAATACGATTATATAGATGAAGCGGATTGGAACAGAAATTTTATAGTAAGACAGGGAACGAAAATAGGACTTGTTTCAGGAGAAGGGAAGGAGATTATACCGCCTTCAGCACAATATATAGAAACAGCAGATTCGGATGAGGATGGTCTGTATATTGTGCATACAGAAAAGAAATTTTCTGTAATTTCAGGAACAGGGGAGTGCATTATCCCGGAACAGGAAGGGGAACTAGTCACAGTATCTATGGCGGGAAATATGTATCAGAAAGTAACGGAAGAAGATAATACGGAAATACGCGATTTTCAGGGGAATCTCGTATATTCAGGTATTCAGGGAGAGTGGAATTTAAGGCTTGATGGTCTTATAGTAGTTAGACACGATCTTTGCAATAGAAAAGGGGAACGGATTCTTTTAGATGAAGATGAAGTTGGGGAGATAAATTATTCTTCAATTTCCCTGGTTGATGAAGCGATTATTTACAGTCGTATGAAAGATGATGAGGAAAGATATGGAATGATTTCCATGACAGGAGAGGAAATTTTTCCCTGTATCTATGATTTGATTTATTATGTTCCTGAAAGAGAAGTATATTTTTATTCCAAAGAAGGCAGAAGCGGCATGATGGATAAAAACAGAAATATCGTGTGGGAAAAAGAATATGACGGGCTCTGGATATATAAACCTTATAACAAAAGGGAATGGAAACAGGATGAAATCGCTCTTGTAAAGAAAAAAGAATATGATGGGATTTGGGTACTTGAACCTGGCAAAAAAGAATGGAAACAAGATGAAATCGCTCTTGTAAAGAAAAATGAAAAATACGGACTTGTGAACTGGAAGAACGGAGAAATAATACGGGATTGCGAATATGAGGCTATATCGAGAAAAAATGAATATGGCTGGTATCTTGTAAAGAATGATGTATGTACGTTCTGGAATGCAAAGGACGATACGTACGAGGAACTTTTTTATGCAGAAGATATGGAAATCTTTTCTGATTATGATACATCTCATAATTATCCAATATCTGTGGGTTATTTGCAGGGAGAAGAAATAGTCCCTGACTGGGGATTTGAAATACGGCAAGGAGACAAAACAGGTTATATAGACAGGTATGGGAATTATATCATCACGCCGGAAGACTATTCATGGTTCCGGTACGATGAAATAAATCAGATTTTTGAAATTACGGCAGACGAAGAGGCTAAATCTGTTTTAGATTCCAACGGTCATACGATGATTCCCTGGGGAAATTATGAGGAGATTGAATACGGAAGCAATTTGATTTATGTGGAAACAGAGACGGGAGAATCTTACTGTATGGATTATGATGGGAACTGTGTGATATATCCGGAGGAAAATGCAGAAAGTTCAAATAATGTTTCATATCTTGTTACATATTCAGGGGAAAATTGTTGTTTAAGAAATTCAAAAGGCGAAGTGATCAGCGAAGGAGAATATGACTGGATCAGTTCTGATTCAGATAATAATCTGATCATGGTACGAGACAATAACGGGTATTACGGATATATAAACAGTGACGGAGAAGAAGCGATACCCTGCATATATTCAGATGCGTACGAATTTGCCGATGGACTTGCAATCGTAATGAATGAGGAAGAAAAATGGGGCGTTATCAATACAAAAGGGGAAGTAGTCGCTGATTTCCAATATGATTCTGTTGAAGAAAATGATAACTATTATGACGGGATGTTTGGAATGTTTGAAGAGATAAGCAGAGATGATCAAAAAATACTTTTGTGGAAGAAAAAACAAAGGCGGAAGATATTATGAAATACTGTACAAATTGCGGAACGCCGAATCCGGACGACAGCCGTTTTTGCAGGGAATGCGGTTTTCCGATGGAGGGAACGGGAGGGCAGAAGTCTGCGCCTCCCAAAAAGAAAAAAACAGGGAAATTGGCGCTGGTTGTTTCAGGAGGGATTTTACTGGCTGTAGTGGCAATATATGCGGTATCTGTTGCGATGAAGACGAAAGTTGACAGTGAAAATCAGACGGTCGCAGAAGAACAGCCGGCGGAAGAAAGGTTGCAGGAGGAAACGGACAGACAGAAGCAAAAAGCCGAAGAAGATAAAAAACAGCAGGAAATACGCCGGCAGGCAGAACGAACGGCGGCAGTTTCTTACAGAGAGCTGGCGCTTAAACAGAACGAGTACGGAGAGTATCCGATGTGCGCCCTTCAGGATATAGATGGAGACGGGCTTCCTGAATTTTTTGTAAATCCTTCGGAAGATGTGGATATGGGCTGCGATTATGTAATGTATACCTGCAAAAATGGGAAATTGGAAAAGGCAGGGCATGTCAGTGGCGGACCGGAACTGCGTTACATAACAGAAACCAGGGAATTTATATGCTCCTGCGCAGATGGACTGACTGTATATATCTGGGAAAATAATGGACTGAAAGAGAAGGTAAGCTGTAATTATAAGGAAGAAATTTTTAAGGAGTACAAGGATAAAGGAACGGAGATGGAGATGTTTTATCCTGGTTATGACAGAATGGAACGGATGCAGGAATTTGATGCAAAAATAAGGGAGCTTGGACTGGATTCCCAGACTGCAGAAACCACATGGGATAAAAACAAATTTTGTCAGCAGGGAGAGTTTAAGAGTATGATACAGCAAAAACTGGCATATTCAGGGGAACTGGTAGTCTGTGAGAGCCAGATTTCCGATATTCTTTTCCGTTATCCGAAGGAATGGAAGGACAGATTTTATTTCCAGGAAAGCGAAAACGGTCTTTCTATATTCAGTCAGGATATGATGAACTGTGCGGAGAAAATGAACGGGGAACCGGGATACTGGCGTCACTGTTCTTTCCTTGTGGCAAAAGTGTTTTATAACTTTCATGATGTGGACAGCTGCTGGCAGGCTCTTCAAAATTCCCAGGATCCTGTTTACTCGGAAGATATGTTTTTCGGTCTTGGTGCAGAAAAAGAAGATCTGCATTTGCTGAAAGATGAAGATGGAAATTCCTTTGTGGTGTATGTGGACGACAGGGCAGACAGACCGGATAAGTGGGCAGAGTTCGAGGGCTACGACACAGAGTGTGAGGAATACGGACAAAATATGCGCGAAATCCTTTTAAATTGGGAAATTGTACTTGCAGGATTCAGCAAAAAAATATAAAAATTTCAGAAAAAGTATAAAAATATTGAAAAAAATTTGCCCACAAAATCTGCCACAGATTGATAATTTTTCCGCATATCTGATTGGAGTTATAGCAGCGTTTCTTGCAATGTATGTAGAGGACAGAAGAAATATATATCAGAAAATATTTCTTGCAATTACGTTCTTTTCTATCCGATGGTTAACGGTTGCAATGGCAGGCAGACTTGATGATCTTGTTACAAAAGCACTTGTATTTCGGAATATGAGTGCAGAAAAAGTGTGGTTGCAATACGGACTATATGTTGGAACCAGAGTTTTGGATATTGTACTTTGTATTGCTTTTATTGCGGTTGCAATAGGACTGATCAATAAAGCGTATATATACAAAAAAGATGAAATGAGCGTCAAAGAGATGGTAATGCTTATTATACCTTCGCTTGTAGGCGTCACTGGGTATGGCATTTTACAATATTATCTCATGATATACGAAAGAGATACTGGAAAGAACTTGATTGATACATATGGATTTTATGGAGCTTTAAGCTTTTTACACTATCTGATTTCCATAGTCGCTATTCTTGTTGTGATTGTAATGTTCCAAAACTGGAAAGAGATGCAGGAAGAACAGCGGGGACAAGAGCTGGTATTAAATCAGATCAGTGACATGAAAAAGCATATTGGGGAAGTCGAAAAGTTGTATCGGGATATCCGCTCCATGCGCCATGATATGGGAAATCATATACAGACACTGGAACATCTCGTGGCACATAATAATATGGATGATGCTACAGAATACTTGGAACATCTGAAAAATGAATGGGACGAGGTATCTCCGGAAATAAAGACAGGAAGTCCGGTAATTGATGTCATTTTGATGGAAAAGCTGAGAGAAGCAAAAGAAAGGCAGATTCGGTTTCTGTCGGATTTTCATTATCCGCATAATACGAAGTTAAATGCATTTGATTTGAGTGTGATCATGAATAATGCCTTGAATAACTGTATGGAAAATGTAAGTGGAGATGATCCGTATATCAGTATTTCTTCTTTTCGGAAAAACAGTATCTTTATGATAACCATAAAAAACAGTTTTGGGGGTCAGCTTAATTTTGGTGATAGCGATTTGCCAGAAACAACCAAATCTGGGAGGGAACATGGAATGGGTTTGAATAACATTCGCCGGGTTGCCAGAATGTATATGGGAGATATATCTTTGGAGCAGGGAAATGAGGAAGTAATCCTTAGCATTATGATGCAGGTAGAATAAAGAAATAAATTGGCACTATGTATTTTGTAAATTACAGAAATTACAGAAATATGTAGTACTTTTTTGCACAGGTAGCGATGAAAATATGTTGCTTGCAACAATATTTGAGGAGCACTGCGACAGTCTGAAAAGCATTTTCAGACTGCTTCACAACGAAAAAAGGGCGGTTCACAACATCACGGTTTATTGTGAAGAAAGATATGCCGAAAGAAAAAATAAAGAGAAATCATGTTATATAGATTTTCAGGAAACGGATTTCAGAGTATTAGCTCAAGGAGGTAAAATCCTCTGCTCCTGTATGGACAGTCGCATTTTGCTTCGCAAAACAAGGAGGATTAAAATGATGAAAATTAATGGATTTAACGGAACGAATACGCAGACAGGAGCAATGGGAATGGCTCAGGCGAATGATTCTGTGAGTAAAAATATTCAGAATCAGATTGCAAATGCACAGCAGAAGCTACAGGATTTATCATCGAATGAAGAAATGCCATTAGAGGATAAGATGAAAAAGCGTCAGGAGATACAGCAGGAGATTAACAATCTCAATCAGCAGTTAAGACAGCACCAGATCGAGCAGAGAAAGGAACAGCAGAGTAAAAATTCGTCATCTATGGATGATATGGTGGCTGGAACAAATAACACTTCGAAAAAGAAAGGCACCGGATTGTCCAAGGCAAGTATGCAGGCAATGATCTCCGCAGATTCTTCCATGAAACAGGCAAAGGTGCAGGGAAGTATGGCAACACAGATACAGGGACGTGCCAGTGTGCTTGAATCTGAAATCAAACAGGATGCCGGAAAAGGAAATACTGAGAAGAAGGAAGAAGAACTGGCAGAGCTGCAGGCAAAGGCACAGTCGGCGACAGCAGCACAGATGTCTACACTTGCAGATGCAAATAAATCAGTAGAAGAAGCTGCAAAAGCGGAGAACAGCAATACAGAAGACACTGCAACAAAGAACAATACTGATAAATCCGAGAAAACACAGGAATCTGCGGGGGTTGCGGCAGAGGAGACAGACAGCGTAAAGAATACGGATATCAAAGGGGAAACACAGGTGACAGTAGAAACACCGACTCTGGAAAATGCACAGAATGCAACACAGCAGGCAGTGTATACACCGATTGATATTCGTTTATAGTTGGTAAAGGAGAATGGTATTATGTCAGAGATTAAGAGTTTTAGTGATTACACAAGTAAATATAACAGCAATGTAGATTATTCCGCATTATTTGGAGGAACTTCCGACAGTTCATCCGTAGGAAACACCAATATGCTTTCTGATTATGCTGCGATTAAAAACGGAAGCTATGGAAAACTTATGAAAGCATATTATGCAAAGCAGGATGCAGAAAAATTATCGGGGAAAGGCGATACTTCACAGAAGCTTACACTGATGAAAACAAGTGCGGATTCCCTGAAAAAATCAGCAGATGCACTAAACGATGCGTCACTCTGGGAAAAAAAGAAAATTAAAAAGAAGGATGAAAAGACCGGGGAAGAAACAGAGGTAGAGGATTATGACTGGGATGCAATTACCAAAAAAGTGAAAGCTTTTATTGATGATTATAATGACGTTGTTAAGGAGGCAGGAGAATCCAATACAAAAGATGTCCTTAGAAATGCTTCATGGATGACAGGCATGACAGACAAAACCAGTCATTTACTTTCTAAAATAGGTATTACCATAGGAAAGGGGAATAAGCTGGAGCTGGATGAAGATGAATTGAAGAAAGCAGATATCAGTTCATTGAAAACGGTTTTTACAGGTTACAATTCCTTTGCAGGCAAAACAGCCCAGAAAGCAACTGGTATATCAAATGCTGCGAACCGCGCAAGTGCGACTTATACAAACAATGGTACATATTCTAAAAAGGATTCCTCTCTAACGTCAAGTAAGATAGATAAGGAAGTATAGTATGTTAAGCCTAAATGACAAGAAGAAAAATCTTTTGTATTAATTTGTCGGGAAGGAGGAACCAGATGAGTTTTACAGTCAATTTATCCGGTGGAGGTTTATTGATAAATAGATTTAATAGTTCTAATATGTTGAAAAGTACACAGGAAAAATTGCAGCGACAGCAGGAACGGGATAATAAGGTGGCTTTTTTTGAAGCACAAAAAGAAAATTTGAAAAACCGAAAGGCTGACAGTTTGGAAGAAATCTCTGAAAAGCTGGAAATGTTTCATAATTATGAGAATGAAATTGCGGCAGCAAATCAGGAGTATAATAATTCGCAGATGTTTCATGTCATGGACGAGGCAGAAGAACATGGCGAAAAGATTGCGGAAGCTGCTGAGAGGAATAAGCCTAAAACAGAAGAAGAACGAAAGG
>ERZ894232.2711-NODE-2711-length-11787-cov-39.674906_pt1 | contig 11787 bp, 17 predicted proteins | sample MGYA00380296_ERZ894232 | MGnify/ENA primary metagenome ERZ894232 (study PRJEB32331, sample SAMN06328433) | human gut metagenome | biome: human gut microbiome; feature: stool | host: Homo sapiens | collected 2014-08-14 ... | reverse complement strand
TTCGGAACCTTTAGAACCAAGATTAGAAAATGGAAAAAGATTGCACTATAACTTCAAGTTTGGAGAATTGAAAAAATCGGGATTTGTAGGACTAAAATAACACCGCCACTTGTTATACAAATGGTGGTGTTAAATTTATAGATAGTTGATAGAAAGACACAGATTAACAGGAGTCTATGCTTATCATAGATCAAGACTTAGTTTTGGCATCGTTCGTTATACTGATATTTTCTTTAAGATAAAGTGTATCGTTTAGTATAAGTTGTACAGCAAAGTTCATCAATGCTGGTATAGAAGTTGTATATCCCCTGGCAGCTTCACCTTTGAAGGTGAGAACGAAATCATTTTCATTACCATCTCTTAGATATCCGGGACGGAGAATAGTATAATTCAAGCCACTTGCCTCAACGATATCTACTGCCTTACGGTTTGGAATCTGAGCTGGTTCGTTGTCAAGATTATCATCGCCATCAATTTCATCAGGAATTTCATTGTAGATGCCAACTGCACCCATGAAAATCAAACGTTTCACATCGGATTCAGTCATAGCGGAAACAAGTACATTTGCAATTTTAGGCAGTGCATCTCCGGAAATGGCACAATATACAATATCCTGACCGGACAGTGCAGATTTCATTTCTGCTATATTCTCGGCATCGCCATTGATGACTTTTATACGGGATGTATCTGAATAGATTTCCCTTGCATGACGGGAAAATAATGTCAGATGGCAATCTGTATCGGTCAGAAGTTTCTGTGTGAGGGCACTTCCGGCTGTTCCGGTTGCACCAAGTATTAAAATGTTTTTCATGATATGTTTACCTCCTACCATTGCAGAGACATTTCCACAAGCTCAGGATTTTCCGGATTGCCAATCATAGGAGCTGCTTTGTCCAGTTTGCGAAGTGCGGTCATTTCGTCTGCGGTCAATTCAAAGTCAAATGTATTGAAATTTTCTGCAATACGAGCCGCATGAACTGATTTCGGAATGACTGTCACACCATCCTGTATAGAGCGTCGAAGCAGTACCTGGGCAGGAGTTTTATGGTAGTTGGCTGCAATTTCTTGTACAGCAGATTCATCATACATGGAATTAGCTTTCGCCTGACCCAATGGTGCATATGCCATGTGTGCTACACCATATTTTTTTTCCCACTTGTGTTCTGCCTGACGCTGGCAGTACAGATGCGTTTCAATCTGATTAACTGCCGGTTTTTCTGAATTGTATGCAATCAGATCAACCAGTCTGTCCGGTTCAAAGTTGGAGACACCGATGGAACGAATTTTTCCTTCAGCCTTAAGAATTTCAAGCTCATGCCATGCATTGTAATAATTGGCAAATGGCCAGTGCAGAAGTACAAGGTCCAGATAATCAGTACCAAGCAGTTTCAACGAGTTTTCAATAGTTGCACGTGTGTGGTCGTATGATTTGAAGTTGACCTTGGTTACAAGAAACAGTTCATGGCGGTCAATCCCGCTTTGCCTGATTCCGTTTCCAACCTGTTCTTCATTGCCGTATGCCTCTGCTGTGTCAATCAGGCGGTATCCTGTGCGGATAGCTTCTGCCACAGAACGTTCGCATTCGGTACTATTGGTCAAAAAAGTTCCAAATCCAAGCATAGGCATAGATACTCCGGGGGCGATTTCTTGATATAACATAATTTTATCCTCCATTTATTCTTGATTTACACATTATTTAAGTGTTATTGTTATTCTAACAACTTCGTGTTACACGAAGTCAAGAAAAAATGTGAGGAAATAAGAATTATGTATTATACAATTAAGCAGATGGCGGAAATGTTTGACGTGACAGAACATACATTGCGTTATTATACAGATCAGGGATTACTTCCATGCGAGCGTGATGGCAGCAACCGTCGTGTATTTAACGAGGAGTCCATTAACTGGATGCAGGGGATTAAATGTCTGAAAGGATGTGGAGCGTCCATTGAGGATATCAAAGAGTATTGCCGCTTGTGCCTGTTGGAAGAATCTGAGGAAAACCTAAAAGCCCGGTATGAAATTATTCTAAAGCAACGAAAAGAAGCATATAAGCGAGTGGAAGAAGCAAAAGCTACTGCAAAATATATGGATGAAAAAGTTGCACATTATGAGGCTGTTTTGGCTGGTCTTGTACAGGATGACACCAACCCGAAAAACTGGACAGCAGAAAATCGGCCGTCACATAGATGTTAGCATTTGATTTATAAATAAAGAGAATGCTTGTAATCACAAAATTCAAGTTTACAGAACTGAATCAAAAGAGCTCGAAGGAGCTCTTTTTCCTTTTTTATAATAGTATCATTATGGTATAATAGAGACATTAAAATCGAAATTTGAAGGAGAAAAGTATAATGAGTATAGTTGTTAATATATATTATTCCGGCGAAAATGGTTCTGCGCGAAAATTTGCAAAGGAGATGATTTCAAGCGGGACTGTTGATGCAATTAGAAATGAAGCGGGAAACATTAGATATGATTATTTTTTTCCTCTGGGAGATGAAGAAACTGTGCTACTAATTGACAGCTGGGAAAATCAAGAGAGCATTGATTTTCACCATCAAACACCCATGATGAATAAGATTGCAGAGTTAAGAGATAAATATAATCTTCACATGAAAGTGGAGCGATATCAATCAGAAGATACGATTCCTGACAAAGATCAAAAATATATAAGAAATTGACAACTTCCCGTTTATTGGGAAGTCTCAGAGAACGAAAAATCGGGATTTGTGGAGAGATTTCCTGAACTTTCCTTATTTTTCAAGGCTTACAGCCTCATAATTACTCTGCCTTAAATAGTATCTCAGATATTTTATATTCTTAAAATATTTTTTTCAACATTTCAGCAAAATCTTCAATATAATACCCGGAATTATCTTTTCGCCAGAAAGCACAGTATGTTTTTCGCACAGGCTCACCATTTCTAACGAGAGGAATACGATCAATCGTTGAATCAAACCATGTCTGATTTCCAATTACGTCAACCGGCATATATCCCTGTCCGGTAATGATTTTGAGCCGTGCTTCCTGAATGGAATCGGCGAAAAGATAGTCACCTTTTATTCCAACAATATCTTCATAATAGGATTGTTCTTCCCGCTGTCCGGCGAAATTGATGACAAGGATGCAGGGGGTATTTTTCAGTTCTGCGATTTCTACCATTTCTAGCCGACTCAGAGGATTATGATTGGAAATTTCTATATACATATGGCTTTCTGAGAGGATTTCATTGTTGTATAAATCTGAGAATGCCCGCCTCTGATCATTTAGAACCAGATCTACCTTGTCAGTTTCCAATGCTTTATATAACTCTTCATGGCTTCCGACTAAGATACTTACTTCAACAGTCGGGTATTTGGAAGAAAACTCTGCTACTGCTTCTGAAAGTTCATTGCCATGATAGCCTTTATAATAACCAATACGAAGAGTCGCATGATCATTATCTGCGATTCTTTTTGTTTCTCGTTTTATCTGTTCGATATCACTGATAAGAATGAGACTTTTTCTGTAAAAGTGATCTCCCGCCGGTGTCAGTGAAAAGGTCCGGTTATGTCTGTCAAGAAGTTTTACTCCAAGTTCCTGTTCCAGTTTTTTTATCTGTTGGGAAATCGCTGACTGGGAAACATTACATTTTTCAGCAGCCTGATAAAAGTTCCCTGTTTCGATGATAGCCTGAAAATATTCAATCTGTCTAAACAGCATAGTTTTTGTGCCTCCTTGCTTATTAGTTAGATATTATACTGGAATAAGCATATATCGATTAGAACAAATAATCAATATGATAAGTATAAAGATTTGATTGAGTATCTGACGTGAATTATACTAAAGGCAACTTAAGACAAGGAGGCAAAGAAAATGGCAAAGAACCTGATTATTTATTACTCCCGCAAAGGAGAAAATTATGTAAATGGACGCATCGAAAATCTGAAGAAGGGCAATACCGAAATCTGTGCGGAGTACATCCAGAAATCTGTTGGAGGGGATCTTTTTGAAATTCAGACAGTAGGGGATTATTCCAAAGATTATCATACATGCACAGAAGAAGCTGCACAGGAAGTAAAAGTCAATGCAAGACCAGAGCTTACACAGTACCTGGACAATATAGAGTCCTATGATAATGTGTTTGTCTGTGGACCTTGTTGGTGGGGAACTTTCCCGATGCCTGTCTTCTCTCAGATTGAAAGACTTGATTTTACCGGTAAAAAGGTGATGGTGCTTATGACACACGAAGGAAGCGGACTGGGAAGCAGTGAACGTGACTTAAGAAAAATGTGCCAAGGTGCGACATTTGGAAACGGAATGGCAGTACATGGTGCAGATTCTGCAAAAGCTGAAAAAGCTGTTGCAGAATGGGCAAAGAAAAATGTTGAAGAATAAAAAAAGGAGACTTGAAATTATGAGTAAAGAAGTAATGATTGTAACTGGTGCAGGACAGATTTCTATGGCAATCGCAAGACGTGTCGGTTATGGAAAGAAAATCGTGATGGGCGATAAAAATATGGAAAATGCAAAAACAATTGCAAAAATTATGAATGAAGCAGGATTTGATGTAGAACCGGTGGAAATGGATTTGTCTTCCAGAGAATCTATTTTAAACCTGATTGCAAAAGCGAACGAATATGGCGAGATTAAGATGCTGGTAAATGGAGCCGGTGTATCACCATCTCAGGCTCCGATTGAAGCAATCTTAAAGGTAGATCTTTATGGAACAGCGGTACTTCTGGAAGAAGTAGGCAAGGTTATTGCAAAAGGCGGCGTAGGTGTCACAATCTCAAGTCAGTCCGGATGGAGAATGCCACAGCTGACAGCCGAGCAGGATGCTCAGCTTGCAACGACACCGCCAGAGGAACTTTTAGGTCTTGAGATTTTGCAGCCGGAGAACATCCGAGATACACTTCACGCATATCAGATGGCAAAACGATGCAATGAAAAGCGAGTCATGGCACAGTCAGTAGAATGGGGAAAGAGAGGAGCGAGAATTAACGACATCGCGCCTGGAATTATTGTAACACCACTTGCGGTTGATGAATTTAACGGACTTCGTGGTGATTTTTACAAAAATATGTTTGCAAAATGCCCAGCCGGAAGACCAGGAACAGCAGATGAAATCGCAAATGTAGCAGAACTTCTGATGAGCGACAGAGGGGCATTTATTACAGGTTCTACTTTCCTTGTGGATGGCGGAGCGACCGCAAGTTACTACTATGGTCCGTTAAAGCCGGAAGCATAAGCGTATGAAATGGAATATGAGATAGTCTTAATAAGACTAGAGCAATATCTGAAAAACTTGCTGAATTTGAGAATGAAGCAGAAAGTTCCAGACGATATAATAAACAGATGAAAGACAGAGGGGCGAGATAAGCCCCTCTTTTGTGTGAATATAATTATTACATTAAATCAATTTTATCCCAGAGAATATTGCCATTAGCATCAAGATATTCTTCATCCACATGAATGGCTTCCACTTTTCCAATGAATAATTCATGGGTGCCAGGTATTGTGCTGTCTACAATGCTGCATTCAATGCTTACAGGGCAATCCGTAAGAATCGGCGCATCTACATAAGTTGCATCTTCCCATTTTTTGAGCTGAAAATATTATAGGATACAAAGATCCGACCGAGAGTTAATCGGTCGGATTATTTTCTATCAGGTCCTTTATCCGAATAGTAATCGAGTTATATAGGTGCATTACATTCTATAAATCTGTTAACACCAGAACAAAGCAACTGATTGGAAAGTTCAATTACCTGTTCCAATGGAATTTTTTTACCATCAGCAACCCACTGACAGTAGATTTCTACACTTACGGTCTGAATAAATCTTAGAAGAATATTTCGTTTTGGTTCATCCAGCAGTTTTATCAGGGAAACTTTTTCCCATGTGGATGCCATAACATTGTCAATCATTTTATTTCTAATCATATTATATCTGGAGCTGCAGGTGATTTTTTCGTACATTTCTCCCTGACTTGCAGAAAAAAGAAAAAACTCCCGGTTAATTTTATCAAGGTCATCAGGAATCTTGTAATCAGCAATCTTTTCAAGATAACTCTGGGACATTACGCTCTGCAGTTCAGCAGTCAGATCATCAAGTGACGGGTAGTAATAATAAAATGTTTTCTTGTTGATTCTGGCTCTGTCACACAATTCTTTTACAGTAATATCTTCATAATTCATCTCACAGATCATTTCTTCAAATGACTGTTTGATTGATTCTATCGTTCTTCTTACACGAAGGTCTTCCGTTCCGTTTAATATCATAAAAATCTCCAATCTGAAATTTTAAGTAACTCTTTTGAAAAAAGGGTTACTTATCTCACTTTTTTAAAAAATCGACCGTTGTTTCGTTATTTTCTAGCATATATAATGACATCATGCGAGATAGGTAACTAAGGTTACATTAATAAAGTAACATACAAACAAAAATATGACAAGATGAGAAAATGTATTTCTGATGAAAGATAGGAGAATGATAAAAATGAGTAAAATTATGACACTTTATTTTTCAATTAAGGGGCAGACAATCGGACCTGGTATGAAGATTGTTAATCAGGAAAAAGGCAACTGTAATATCGTTGCGGAATATATCCAGAAGGCAATAGGTGGTGAATTATTTGAAATCAAGGCTGACAGGGCGTATTCCAAGGAGCATATGGTGCTGATTGAGGAAGCCAAGCAGGAATTAAATAATAAGGTTATGGTGCCAGTGAAGGAATATCCTGATGATATGGCTCAGTATGATACCATATTTCTCGTATATCCAAACTGGTGGAATACGATTCCTATGGTAGTAGCAACATTTTTAGCTAAGTATGAATGGAGTGGAAAAACAATCTTTCCGGTATGTACGAATGAAGGAAGCGGACTAGGGAACAGCGTATCTGATATCAAAAAATATGCCAGAGGTGCCAAAGTAAGGGAAGGAGTTTCATTTACAGGTTCACAGGTAAGCAAATCTGACGAAAGAATTTCAGCATGGGCTAAAGATGAGTTGAAATAATAGTATCATTCGGGAAAGGAAACACTTAGAAATGGATATATTTGAAAAGTTAAAAGCTGGTATTCCGGTGGATATGATGTCGCCTGAATACAGACCGGTTGTTGAGAATCTGGTAAAAACACGCAGACTGTGTTTTGAAATGAATCATACTGCACCGGATGATCCAAAACTGCGTGAATTGACAGAAGAAATGTTGGAGCAGCCACTGGAGGAGTATACCACAATTCTTACTCCGGTTGAAATTGATATCGGGAGAAATATGAAACTGGCAAAGCATGTGTTTATCAATCACAGCATGACCTGCATGTCAGCCGGAGGCATTAGTATTGAGGAAGGAACTCAGATTGGACCGCAGTGTACTATGGTAACAACAAACCATGATTTTTCCAACAAGAATACACTTATCTGCAAAGGAATTCATATTTGTAAGAATGTATGGATTGGGGCAAGAGTAACCATTATGCCTGGAGTTATTATAGGAGAAAATGCTGTAATAGCGGGCGGTGCAGTTGTGACAAAGGATGTTGAGGCGAATACAGTTGTGGGTGGAAATCCGGCGAGAGTATTAAAAAGACTGGATAAAAAACAAGATTAAGCAAAAAGGAAAGCGAGGACAATACAATGAATCAGACTTATGTAACATTGAACGATGGCAATAAAATTCCACAGTTTGGACTTGGTGTGTATATGATTATGGGAGATGCTCCTACGAAGGAGACATGCCTTGAGGCATTAAAGCTTGGATATCGTCATATTGATACCGCACATGCATACCAGAATGAGAGAGGTGTCGGGGCTGCTATAAAAGAAAGCGGTATTCCAAGGGAGAAAATCTGGGTAACAACCAAGCTCTGGCCAAGTGAGTATGGGGAGGGCAAAACAGCGGAAGCGATTGATAAGATGCTTGAAAGACTTGGTATGGATTACATTGACCTTCTTCTCCTTCACCAGCAGTTTGGCGATTATCTTGGAGCCTGGAAAGATATGGAGAAGGCTGTAAAAGCAGGTAAAGTAAAATCTATCGGAATCAGTAACTTTGAATCGGAAAGACTCGAAGAAATCTGTGAAGCTGCAACCATAAAACCATCAGTATTGCAGGTGGAGTGCCATCCGTATTATCAGCAGAATGACTTAAAGAAACGTATTGAAAAATATGGAACAATAATTGAAAGCTGGTATCCAATCGGACATGGAGATAAGAATTTATTGAATGAGCCTGTATTTACAGAACTTGCAGAAAAGTATCAAAAAAATAATGTGCAGATTATTCTTCGCTGGCAGATTCAGGAAGGAAATATTGTATTTCCGAAGTCAACGAATCTGGTACATTTAAGAGACAACATTGATGTTTTTGATTTTGAGCTGACTGAGGATGAAATGAATAAAATCAAGGCACTGGATAAGGGTGTCAGATTCTTTAACATGAGTCTATCAGACCAGGAAGCACATTTAAGTCAGTTCGTCCCGGAAGATTAAATCGACATTGATATGATAAATGAAAATAATAGATAGTGGTAAAAAATTAGAAAAATGGAGGCTATACATATGAATTATGATTTGAACGAAAATAAATCAGTTATCGCAGTTCTGGGTGCAGGCTGCATGGCAACAGCAATCACAAGAAGAATTGCAGCAGGAAAGATTATCCTGCTTGGAGACATCAGTGAGAAGAATCTGGAAAAAACAGGAAATGATCTGCGCTATAGTGGTTATGAGGTGCACACTCAGGTTGTAGATGCAATGGATAGGTCTTCTGTTCAGGCATTTGCAAATAAAGCTGAGTCTCTTGGTAAGGTAATGTATTTTATTGATACAGCAGGTGCATCACCAAACCAGGCAAGTCCAGAGCATATCGTTAAACTGGATTTAATAGCAACAGCAGTAGCAATAGATGAATTTGCAAAGGTAATCGCCAAAGGTGGAGCAGGTCTTATTGTTTCAAGCCAGACCGGATATATGATGGATTTTACACCAGAAATAGAGAAGTTGTTTGCCATGACACCAACCGATGAACTTGCGGAGCTTGATTTTGTAAAAAATGATGCCATAGCTAATCCGGGGATTGCCTATATCGCAGCAAAGCGTTGTAATCAGCTTCGTGTAAGAACTGCCGCTGCAACTACATGGGGAGAGCGTGGTGCGAGAATCAATACCATTAGTCCTGGAATTATTGTAACACCGCTTGCCTATGATGAATTTAATGCTGCGGGAGAGGGCTATCAGAAAATGATAGAAGCATCTGCCGCAAAGAGAGTCGGCACAGCAGATGAAATTGCCGCAGCAGGAGCATTTCTTCTGGGAGAATATGCCGGATTTATAACAGGTACAGACCTTCTGATAGATGGTGGTGTCATTGCTGCTATGAAGAGTGGCAAGTATAGCCTTGGCATGTAAGAGTCGGATAAAAATTGTGCAATGGAAGGAAGTGGAATGATGAGGAAATGGCTTAGTGGAATTCTGGCAGTTATGCTTCTGGGATTAACAGCATGTGGTACAGCTTCAACGGATACAGGCAGTAGTGATATTCGTAGTAATGATACAGAAGTTATGAGTAAGAGTGTTGATACTGCAACAGAAGAAGTGAAAACACTAGACAATGCAGACAGTAAGAGTCTGGTCGTATATTTTTCAAGAAGTGGTGAAAACTGGAATGTTGGTACAGTAGAAAAGGGAAGTACACAGCTTGTTGCAGAGTACATAGCGGATAAAACCGGTGCAGAGATTTATCGTATTGAACCGGTTACACCGTATCCTGACAGCTATAGTGAGATGTTAAAAGTGGCAGAAGAGGAACAAAAAGAAAATAAAAGACCAGAGATAAAGACACCGGTTGATAACTGGGAACAGTATGATAGAATTTATCTGGGTTATCCGATCTGGGATGGTGATATGCCGATGATTGTATATTCATTTCTTGAAAGCCAGGATTTTAGTGGTAAAATAATCTATCCGTTTGATACCCATGGCGGAAGTGGACTTGCCGGAACAGTAGACAATATCAAAAACTCAGCGGCTGGAGCTGATGTTATGGATGGACTTGGCATTCTTGGGGAAGATGTCCAGAAAGATTTTAACAGTCTGACTGATACGATAGACAGCTGGCTTGACAAATGAACAGAAGCAGTTACAGAAACTATGGATGCAAATGAACAAAACGCGATGGAAGATTATGATTTTTCAACATTTCAAAATGTTGAATTGACTGGAATAAAGCTGGATGATTTGAGTCATGATGAACTATCTGTGCTATATCAGCAGGCTAGATATTGCCAGGCTATGACGGATGCAGATATAGATACCATGAAGGAAATCGTTTCAGAAGACACAACCTTTACTCATATGAGTGGAACATACTGGTATGAAAAGCGTGGAAATATATGGATTGCTGTGAATGAGAAAAAATAAAGTGGGTTAGGAGATTAAGATGAAGAGCATAGTGATTTATTATTCTTATGGTGGAAACACACGTAAGATTGCCAAAAAAGTTGCAGATGTAACAGGGGCAGATTTAGCAGAAATTGATACAGTAAAGCCTTATACAGGAAGCTATAATGAAGTGGTTGATCAGGGACAGAGAGAAGTTAACAGGGGATTCTGTCCGGAAATAAAGTCATTTAATGTAGACTTGAAGCAGTACGATTCCATAATACTTGGAACACCGGTATGGTGGTATACATTTGCTCCGGCGATGAATAGTTTCCTGCAGAATGTCAATTTATCTGGAAAATCCGTTTATCCATTTGCAACCAATGGAGGGTGGATAGGTCATACATTTGAGGACTTTGAGAAAAAGTGTAAAAATGCAGATGTTCATGCGGGATTAAATGTTCGTTTTAATGAAGATAGGCAGATTACATCTGATGAAGAAGTGATCATCTGGGCAAAGCAGACTTTAGGATAGAAGAGCATTATAATCTTGAGGGAAGAAATTCCCTCAAGGACTTTCGATATAAAAAATTCTATGTACTCTCATTTTAGATTTCTAAAGAATCTTCTGCATCTACCCACATCTACATATTATCATCGAGGTATAATCGTGCATATTCTAATGGTTTATCAACTGCAAGTGCGTTTAATGCACAGTCTAAACAGGGTGTGGTTTTCAAATTTTTTCGGCTTCCCAGCAGTCAATACGTAGCATGTAGCCAGCATTTGTATAAACATCAATGCTGTTTTGTCTGGGATTGTATTCTGCAAATATCGTTCTCATCGTATCGAATCTCCTTATCATTCAATCAATCATTTGTTACAAAAATCAGAAGCATTTCAATCAGTTCACCATGTCACTTTCATTTTGTGTTATAATGTGTTATCAGATTTTTTTGCCCTTGTATTTGCCCTTATCAGAGTTCGTAAACACTGGCGGGACGATATAACACAAGGGAAACAATAAGGGAAAGTTCACCTGCGATAAATCCAGTGTTTTCAAGGGCTTGCGGAGAATTTAATAACAAAATATAACTTTATTAAATCTCTTAAAACAGGTGAAATCTCAATCGGAATTTATGGAGGTGTTATTATGTATATGGCAATTGGTTTATGTTTAGGTGTTGCATTTGGAACTGCCTTAGATAATCTTCCTTTGGGAATTGCTATCGGTGTAGCCGTTGGAGCAGGAATAGATAGTTCACGTAGCAGTAAACGAAAAAAAGATAAAGAAGATGAAGAAGATGAAGATTTATAGAAGTAAGGAAAACTATAACTTCAAGTTTGCATATTTTATCAAAAGGTACATATTAAAATTAACACAAAGGGAGATGTTAGAATGAAAGCTCATGAATAT
>ERZ894232.2708-NODE-2708-length-11791-cov-5.120058_pt1 | contig 11791 bp, 7 predicted proteins | sample MGYA00380296_ERZ894232 | MGnify/ENA primary metagenome ERZ894232 (study PRJEB32331, sample SAMN06328433) | human gut metagenome | biome: human gut microbiome; feature: stool | host: Homo sapiens | collected 2014-08-14 ... | reverse complement strand
CTCTGGACCATACAGAGGATTCGTTACATCACAGGCAACCTCGATGCGGCAGTCACGCAGTCTGGAATCCATCCGGCCAGCATCAATCTTCGTCAGCCCTAAAAGTGCCTCTCCCCCAAAGTTTAACTCCCGCCCCCCTCCGTCCGAGAACGAGGCCCCCAATGCCTGCGCCATGCCCGCGCCTCCGTCGTTGGTGGCGCTCCCGCCCACACCAATCACCAGTCGGCGGCACCCGTCATCCAGTGCACCAAGAATCATCTCTCCTACACCGTATGTAGTGGTCCGCCGCAGGTCCCGCTCCTCTCTCTTTAACAGCGGAAGCCCGCAGGCCTGCGCCGCTTCAATCACCGCCGTTCCGTCCGGCAGCTTCAGATACTCCGCCCCAACTGTCCGCCCCAGGGGATCCTTCACCTCCAGCTTCCGCATCGTCCCGCCTACGGCGTGAAAAAAGGGAATCAACAGCCCTTCCCCCCCGTCAGAAATGGGGATCTTCACTACCTCCGCCTGGGGGACCACCTTTCGAATCCCTCTCTCCAGCCGCTCCCCTGCCTCCACTGCGCTGACACTTCCTTTGAACGAATCGATTGCAATTACGATCTTCATGTCCTTCTTCATTCCTCATCTGTTTAAAATTTCAGGTCCGGCAGTCTTCTGCCAGTACTACGGCCATATAAAGCAGTGCGGCATCCTCCATCTTTCTTGGGTCCAGTCCAGTCCTCTCCTTCAGCTTATTCAGCTGGTACTGAATTGTATTTTTATGGAGAAACAGCCGCTCTCCCGTCTGCTTCAGGGACCCGTTGCAGGAGAAATAAATCTTCAGGAGTTGGATGTACTTCTCCTGCTCCGGACAGTTCTTGAATATTTTTTCGATATACTCCCGCTTCACCCCTATGGATAGCTCAGGCAACAGAATCTCCAGCGTCAACTCCTGATATGCAATCGGTACGCAGTTTGCCTTCAGGCTGGCCCATAACGCTTTTTCCGCCCGTTTGTACGCCTGGAATATCTGTTCGCTGTCAGAACTGATGTTGTCTATCCCCACGCCCATCCGAATGTGGCAACGCTTTTCAATCTCTCTTCTGCCCTCCTCCACAAAGCGCTGCGTTTGGCCTCTGGACCAGTTAGGCAACAGACAGATACATTTGGTCGCAGTACTGAATATCAACAGGTCTGTACTGCGCTCCCCTTCCTCCGCTAGGCACCGCTCAATCTGCTCTGTTCGATTTTGCTGCGCCGCATTGTCCGGTCGCTCCTCTTCCTCCGGGGAAAAAATCACTACTTTCCTGGAAATCTCCGTCCGGATTCCCAACAGCCGCGCCTGTTGGCAGAAGACCGGGTCAGTGCAGTAGTTTTCATTGAACACCCATTCATTCAAAAATCTCACCCGAGCGCTGACTGATAGGCGCTTTTGTTCCTTCCGCCAATCCTCCAGAACCAGAATCTCCGTCATCCGTTTAATGATTTTTCCGTATTTCTCGATTTCCTGATACTGTCCTGTGATCCCAATGACTCCGATAATCGTTCCGTCTACTTCAATGGGGATGTTCAATCCGGGCAGGCTACCGGAATACTCCCCCTCATTCGTAATGATAAGCTCCTTCAGATGCTTTGAGATAACCTCCCTGCTCCCCGCATGGAAGGTCCCAATCCGCTTCTGGTCTGTGCTGGCGATGATGACACTGTTTTCATCCATCAAGTTTATATTTTCCTGAATGATCTCGCTCAGGTCCGTCACAATCCTCTGGGCGGTCGTTCTGCCGATCCGCAGTTCCTCTGTCCGGTGGTCTCCGTTCATACTTGTTTCCCTCACTCTAATCCCATCGTTTCACTCACAGTCTAGCACATCGGCTCTCTCATTCCTATATTCCCAATAACAGATTTGATTCTCCATCTCTGTTTCGCAGGACACAGTTTTTCCACCTGTCCTGTTTTTATGCTTGACCCGCTCCCGTAGAATCATTACAATAAAGGGGAAAACGTGAGGAGGAAGATCCATGACCTATTCTGAAGTCCTGCAGGCCGCCAGGGGATGCAGCGGCCCTTACTGCAAAGCCTGCCCGGTATGCAATGGCCGGGCCTGCGGCAGCTCCATGCCCGGCCCGGGAGCAAAGGGCACCGGCACCGTCGCCGTCCGGAATTATGAGGCGTGGCAGAGCATCCGGCTGGATCTGGACACCATCTGCGAAAACAAGCCTGTGGACACCCGTTACACCTTCTTCGGGCAGCAGTACGATCTGCCCGTCTTTGCCGGCCCGGTGGGCGCCACCAAGCTGCACTACGGCGAAAAATATGACGACCAGGCCTACAACAGCATCCTGGTCCCGGCCTGTGCCCAGGCCGGCATCGCCGCCTTCACCGGCGACGGGACCGACCCCGCAGTCTTCACCGCCGCAGCCAGGGCCATCGGTGCCTCCGGCGGGAAGGGCATTCCTACCGTAAAGCCCTGGGACCGCAACACACTCTTCTCCAAGCTGGACGAGGCCAAGGCGGCCGGCGCCCAGGTCATCGCCATGGACATCGACGCCGCCGGCCTCCCCTTCCTGAAGGGGCTCCAGCCCCCGGCGGGCAGCAAGACGGTGGCGGAGCTGCGGGAGATCGTGGAGTACGCCGAAGTCCCCTTCCTGATCAAAGGCGTTATGACCGTGAAGGGGGCCCGCAAGGCTCTGGAGGCCGGCGCGGCGGGCATCGTGGTATCCAACCATGGGGGCCGGGTGCTGGACGGTGTCCCCGCCACGGCCGAAGCCCTTCCCGCCATTGCCGACGCGGTGAGGGATCAGATGGTCATCCTGGTGGACGGCGGCATCCGCAGCGGCGTGGACGTGTGTAAGGCACTGGCGCTGGGTGCTGACGCCGTTCTGCTGGCCCGCCCCTATGTCACGGCGGTGTACGGCGGAGGAGCAGAGGGCGTGGCCCTGCTGACCCAGAAGCTGAAGGGGGAGCTGGAGGACACCATGGCTATGTGCGGGGTCCACAGTCTGAAAGAGATCACCAGAGAGATCCTTTTCTAAGTAAAATATAGAGATAACAAGCGGCTCCCACGTGTCTTCGGCATATGGGAGCCGCTCTGTTTGCAGAACGAAAAACGGGCCCGCGGAGCGATGCTCCGCGGGCCCGTTTTTTGTTCAATATCCGTAGGGCCTCCCTGTCTCCGGGTTGATGATAGGGTCCGTCCCGCTGGGGTCCTCCGTCTCTCCGCCCTGAGGCGCGTCCGGGTCCTCCTGTCCAGGGTCGGCGGCACCCCCGCCGCCCTGCCCTGTGGGATCCAGTGGGTTGGTGTTGGGATTCCACGGATCACTGGGGTCCCATGGCTGGTTGGGATCAAAGGGCAGATCCGGGTCGGGCTGGGCCGCAGTGTGGACCGTACAGGGCCCGGCCTCCTGGGTCACACCCAGAAAATACTTGGCGTCCTCTGCGCCGGCGCCTCCCACGTCCTCCCGCTGGTAGCCCAGCAGGCTCACTTCCTGCCGGCTCTCCTCCGGGCAGAATTCCCCGGCCAGGTGGTACAGGCCGGTCTCCTCGCCGTTTCCATCCAGGATGGGGCAGTCCAGGCATACCGTAACAGTGGTCTCCGCCGTGTGGCTGGTGCAGAATTCGGTCGGCGCATCGCCCTGGAAGACGGTTCCTCTGGCTGTACGGTCCCCCCGCGGGTCCATCCGGCAGTAATCGGTGGCCAGCAGGCCGCTGTCCAGGCAGTAGGTGACGGTGGTCAGCCCGGCGGGCTCAGAGAACTTCCGGTCTTCCAGCCCCTCGTGGACACCGGACATGACCAGAGTCCACATCTTCAGGGCCGGGTTCCCGGAGGCAGGCACCCGCTCGTTTTGCTCAAAGCCCACCCAGACCGCCGCGGTGTAGTAGGGGGTGTAGCCCACGAACCAGCGGTCGTACTTGTCATCGGTAGTACCGGTCTTGCCGGCGATGGCCATGCCGCTGTCAAAGTTGCCCGACGTATTGACCCGGGTGACCACTTCCCGCAGGATGGAGTTGACATAGTAGGCGGTCTCCGACTTGAGCACGGCCTCGGACTCAGGCTGGTTTTCCAGCAGTACGGTCTCCACGCCGTCCACCTCCCGGGTCACCTTGGTGTAGGTGCGGGACTTCTGATAGAGGCCGCCGTTGGGGAACACCGCGAAAGCCTCCGCCATGTCCCGGGTGTTGACGCCGTAGGTCAGGCCGCCCATGGAAAGGGGGGCCACCCCGATGTCGCTCTTCATCTGGCCGCCTATCTCCACACCATCCTCCAAATCGAGGTGGAAGTGCTCCTCCACAAAGTTGAAGCTGTTCTCCGGGGTGACCAAGTCGGCCAGCACCCGCACGGACACGGTGTTATAGGAGTTGGACAGGGCCTGACGCACGGTGACCAGTCCCCGGTAGCGGCCGTCCACGTTCACCGGCCAGGGCCGGCCGCCCATCACCTCGTGGGGATAGTCATCCAGCACGGAGATGGAGCTGCTGAGGCCCATCTCAAAGGCGGGGGCGTACACCGACAGAGGCTTGATGGAGGAGCCGGGCTGACGCTTGCTGTCGGTGGCGAAGTTCATCCACAGGTTGCCCGTCTTCTCCCCCACCCGGCCGGCGATGCCCACTAGGTTGCCCGTCTCGTTGTCGATGACGGTGATGGCGGACTGGAGCTGCTGACCGCTGCTGGAAGTGTAGTCCAGGTTGGTGCGGTCGCTGTATATCTGCTCCACCTGGGCCTGAACATCCGGGTCCACACAGGTATAGATAGACAGGCCGCCTCTGGTCAGCAGCAGGGAGACCGCCTCATCGCTGTATCCGTACTGGGCCTTCAGGTCGTCCTTCACATCGGAGATGACCTGCTCCTCATACCAGGAGTAGATGGTAGAGGGAGTGGACTCCCCCGCCGCCCGGTCGAAGACCAGCTCCTGGGCCACGGCCTCATCATACTCCTCCTGAGTGATATAGCCCTGGTCCAGCATGCTCCACAGCACCAGTTCCTGACGCTCCTTGTTCTTGTCCCGGGCAGTCTTCTGCTCCCCGGTCTCCGAGTTGGTGAAGACAGCATCGGAGTAAGGGCCATAGATGGTGGGGTTATTGGTGATGGAGATCAGGCTGGCGCACTCCGCCAGGGTGAGCTCCTGCACGGGCTTGCCAAAGTAGTTCATGGCCGCCGCCCCTACACCCCGACAGCGGTCCCCCAGCCAGATGAAGTTGAGGTACCACTCCAGAGTGGTCTCTTTGGTGTAGTCCTTGTCGAACTGGAGGGCTCGGAAGATCTCGATGACCTTCCGCTTGACGGTGACATCGTCGTACTGGGTCAGGTTTTTGATGAGCTGCTGGGTGATGGTGGAGCCGCCCTGGATATCCTGACCAGTGAACATGTAGAGGATGGCCGCAGCGGTGCGTTTCCAGTCCACACCGTTGTGCTCCCAGAACCGCCGGTCCTCAATGGCCACGGTGGCGTTGATCAGGTCTTCGGGGATGTCCTCATAGTTCACCCACTCGGCGTTCTCCTCTGCCGCCAGAGTGACCAGCTCCCGGTAGTTCCCGGTGTCCTGGTCCATGTAGTACATCACGCTGTTTTCTCCCACCGCGAACTGGCTCAGGTCCACGGCTCCGGCCTCCGGGATGATGACCGTCTTGATATAGACGGCGGCGAAGCAGCACAGGATTGCCCCCGTACACAGCCCCACAAGCAGCAGGGTGCCCAGCACCTGAAGGATGCGCCTGCCCACATGGCCGCCGCTCTCCTTCCGCTTCTTCTTTTTTCCGGACTTGCGGGGGGCGTAATCCCGCTCCCCGTAATCGTTGTTCTCGTTATATAAACGACTGTTCTGTTCTTCTGACACGTTACTTCCTCCGTTGGGGACAGGCCCCCGGGCAGTTGATAGATCCTCCGCTCCGGCAGCCGCCCCGGACGGGGCGGGACACCGGATATCTAGCATATTATATCATAATATTCCCGTTTGTCCACCTTTATGATTTCCACCGGGCAAAAGGTCGCTTTTCTCCCCTGTGAAAATTTGGGGCCTCCGGGCCTTGCTTTTTTCTTCAAGTCGGGGTACAATAGGTCCAGAACAAAACAGCGGGAGGGATCTCCATGAGTGAAGAATTCGGCCCTGACTTTATTACCGTCACCGACGAGGACGGCAATGACTTCGAGCTGGAGCACCTGGACACCCTGGAGTACAACAACGAAGTCTACATGGCCTTTTTCCCCGCCGTCTCAGAGGATGCCCAGGAGGGCGAGCCCGCTGACATCGACCTGGATGACGAGGAGTACGGCCTGATCATCATGAAGGTGGTGGAGGAGGACGGCGAGGAGCTGCTGTCCACCCTGGACAGCGATGAAGAGCTGGACCTGATCTACAACCAGTTTATGGAACGTCTCTTTGCGGACGAAGAGATGGAGGATTGACCGAACTGGATCTCCTGCTCGGTGCGTGATGGGCTCTTTTAAACCCACATTTTTAAAACGGGACACCCCCTCACAGCGTGGCTTGCAGGCCTCCCGGCTGCCCCTGCGGCATGCTGGAAGTTGGAAGCAGTAAAGCGCTGTGGAGGTGACCCACCTGCCAGTCGTGCAGGTTTTAAACGGGCCCACACGGCCAGAGCGGGGTATAAATGATCCATTTGGAACTGGGGCCGCGGCTTTGCCGCGGCTCTTTTTTACGCCTGCTCCCTCCCCGGAAACATGAATAAAATGTAAAAGCTGCCCCCGCCCAGAGGAAAACCCGCTTCTCCTCTTGAAAGTTGGGGTCATTTCTTATATAATATCAAGAAATGTGCGGTCGTGAACCACGCGCATTGCCAACTGAACGAGAGGACTGAACAAACTGTGAGTGCATCCCGAGAGAAGAAGACCCGCCAGGACCCGAGCGGTCAGGGTCTCAGTGAAAAGAAGCTCAAGCAGCAGCAGGAGGAGCGTCAGACCCATGTCCACCACATCGTCTACACGGTGCTTGCCGTTCTGGTGGTCCTGTTCGGCGTCGGCCTTCTGATCTGGAACAGCAATTTCTTCCAGAGCCGCGCCGCCGCCGTCACCATCGATGGGCAGGACTACACCGCCGCCGATGTGCAGTACTACTACAACGGCGCCCTTCAGCAGGAGATCTACAACAGCTACAGCGGCGCCAGCACCATGGACTACACCCTCGATCCCGAGGACCAGATCTACGACGAGTCCACCGGCGAGACTTGGCGCGACCATCTGCTGGACGTGGCCATCCAGACCTTGACTCAGCAGGCGGCCATTGCCAACGAGGCCCAGGCCAGCGGATACACCATGTCCGCCCAGGCCCAGGAGAGCCTGCAGAACACCCTGGACTCCATTCAGGCCGGCACCATCACCTCCGGCTACGGCAGCAAGGACGCCTATGTCCGCGCCAACTACGGCCCCACCATGAGCTATGACAAATTCGTCCAGATCATGGAACGCTACTATCTGGCCGCTGACTACGCCCAGAGCCAGGTGGACTCCTACACCTACGACGACAGCCAGCTGGATGCCTACTATGAGGAGCACGCCGACGAGCTGGACACCTTCACTCTGTCCCAGTTCGTTTTCCAGGCCCGGGTGAACACCGTGGACGACGAGGGCAACACCATTGAAATGACCGATGAGGAGAAGGCCGCCGCCCTGGAGGAGGAGAAGGCCGCCGTTAAGGAGCAGGCCGAGGCGCTCCAGGCCCGCCTGGAGGCCGGGGAGGACCCGGAGGCCCTGGCGGAGGAGTTCAGTGACTCCCTTTACTCCTCCGAGGTGGCGCTGGAACAGATGGGCTCCACCGTCAATTCGGAATACAGCGAGTGGGCCTATGACAGCGCCCGCCGGCCCGGCGACATCACCTTGGTGGAATATGCCGGCGGCAGCAGCGAGAGCTATAACTACTGCGTAGCCCTCTTCCACGACCGTGTACGGGATGACGCCCCCACCGCCGATGTGCGCCACATCCTGATCGGCGCCGCCGACGCCAACATCACCCCCACCGAAGAGCAGTATGAGCAGGCAAAGGCCAAGGCGGAGGAACTGCTGGCCCAGTGGGAGGCCGGCGATGCCACTGAGGACTCCTTTGCCCAGCTGGCCCAGGAGAACAGCGCTGACACCAGCTCTGCTTCCAACGGCGGGCTGCTCCAGTATGTCTCTCCTTACTCCGGCTATGTGGACACCTTTACCCAGTGGTCCCTGGACCCTAGCCGCCAGCCCGGAGACACCGGCATCATCCAGAACACCGGCAGTTCCGTCAAGGGTTATCATATCATGTACTTTGCAGGCTGGGACGACCCCGTCTGGGCCGTCAGCGCCAAAAACGCCCTGAACAACGAGCAGTACAGCCAGTGGGCCGAAAAACTGGCCAGTGCCTGCACTGTCACCCGGGGCAGCGGTCTGAAATATGTGGAGTGATCCTCCCAATCAATACGAGCGGCGCCCGGTGCTTCAAGCACCGGGCGCCGTCTCTTTCTCTATTCTTCCCCATGCTGAGGCTTTTCGTCAAACTCCCGGAAGGCCAGATTCATGTCCACATTTCCCTCGATCCCGGGCACCGAGGCGGTGTGGGTGTACTGCCACAGGTCGAAGTGGTAGAAGAAGCTGGGGCGGGCGTTATACTCCGCCAGCCAGAAGGTATAGTCGGTGAGCCGATCCAGCTGGTAGGACAGATAACCCAGGTCCTGGTTAAAGTAGACCACCGGGTGGTAGCCCGCCTCCCGGATCATATCACAGAAGGCCCCGGCGCAGCGTGTGATGGCCTCCGGCTCCATGCCGTCCGTCCGGGCTGTGTCCCCGGCAATGAACTCCCAGTCAAAGGCCACGGGGTAGGTCACATCGTACCCCTGAATGGCGTCCAGGACGTACTGCGCCTCCTCCTCCGCCTCCCAGACGCTGACGGCCTGGGAGAAAAAGTAGACCCCCACCTCCAGGCCAGCGTCCAGCGCCCCCCGGAGGTTCTGCTCAAAATTCTTGTCCGGCATGATGACCCCCTGGGAGTATCCCCGGTACCCCAGCCGGATCATGGCAAATTCCACTCCCGAATCCGCTACCTGCTGCCAGTCGATCTCCCCCTGATAAGCGGACACATCGATGCCGATGGCCGCCTGCTTTCCATCCTGCTCATAGGTGAGCCAGCCCCGATCATTGACGGAGAAGCCGTCTGACACATAGCTGTTCACCGCCACCCCTTCCAGGACGGGGAGCTCCCGGTCCCGGTAGGAGATGGTAGGGGACTCTGCTCTCTCCCCTGGCTCCTGTGGGTCATCCTCCCCCGGCGGCAGTGTCCGATACAGCGCCAGACAGGCCACCGCCAGGGCGAAGACCGCCAGCACCAGGGCCAGCTTCCCCACCCAGCCCCCGCTCCGGCGGGGCGGCTCCACCCGGGACGGGCGCCGCTCCTCCTCCCGCTCCTCCAATGGGATCAAGGTCTCTGCCATAATGAACTCCTTTCCGGCTCCGCACGCGGATTCGACTTTTTTCTGTTCCGATTATAGCAGATGGGACAGGAGGGCACAAGGGGCTTTCCCTTTCAGCCGCGTGCTCCTCCGGGCCCCGGAGTCCGGAAAAAAGCGGGAGCCGGAGAGGCCCGCTCTCCGGCTCCTGTTCTATCGTCCCAGCCCCTGGCACAGCTCAAAGAGATCGGTGAGGGCGGGGGGCAGTTCCCCGGTGGCCAGATACTGCTCAAAGCCCAGGGCGTGTCCTGCGTCAGGGTAGATGTGGACGGCGAGGTTGTCCTTCCCCAGCCTCCGGAAGGTCTCCTGGATGGCCAGGGCGTCCTCCGCAGGGGTGTTGGCGTCCCACCTCCCCTGGAGGATATGGATGGGCAGGTCCAGACGGGGCAGGGTCTCCCGGTTGGGGGGAAACCTCCGGTGGCCCCGGAACCAGTTGGTGGTGAGGGGGACTGGGTAGTGTTCCCAAAGCCACTCGTCGTCCCCCGCCTCGATGGCCCGGAAGATCTCCGCCCGGCTCCCGGCATACGCCGCCTCCAGGTCCGCCGGGGTGATCCGGCCGTCCCCGTCCAGGTCCAGCCCGGAGAAGGTCGCCTCCAGGGCCTCCCGCACCGCTCCCGGCCCCGTCTCAAACTCCTCCCGGGAGATGCTCCCATCTCCGTCGGCGTCAAAATACTGGCAGAGCATGGTGTACAGCCCCAGCCCCCGCTGCTGCCAGTCCAGGGCCTCCTCCATGGTCCCGTTGGCGTAGCCCGCCAGCAGCAGTCCGGCCAGGGGTACCGCTCCCCCTGCAGCCACAGCCGGAGCGATCATGGTCCCCTCGCTCCACCCCAGCAGCAGGAGCTCCGCCCCAGCACAGCGGGGGTGGGCCTGAAGGAGGGCGGTCCAGTCCTCCAGGTCGGCCACACAGGTCTGAGGGGTGTAGGAGCGGTAGACTGCCCGGTCCACTCGGCAGTAGAGTGGACCCCGATCCCCATCGGTGCACCCGCGGGTGCTGTAACAGAAGAAACCCAGTCCCCGGCCGGCAAGCTCCTCCCCAAAGAAGCCGCAGAAGCTGTACGTGGTCCCGTCTCCCCGGTCCCGGAAGGTGTTGCAGGTCTGGGGGCCGGAGCCGTTGACCTGGACCACCAGCCGGGAGACGACGCCATCCCGGGGCAGATACAGCTTTCCCTCCAGCTCCTGCCCGTCCCGGGCCCGGAGCCTCATGTCCTCTGTGACAATGTGTGGTTTCATGGCCTTCGCCTCCTCTCTGTCCGGAGGATAGCAGATCCCTGGCTCACACGCAAGGGGGTGGGAGCTGTCAGGCCTTTTTCCGCCGGTAAGCGGCACAGAAAGGCCGGGAGGACGGCTTGACAGCCCCTCCCGGCCCCATTGCGGTCGTTACCCGATGACCCGCTTGGCGATGTCCACGCTCTCCTTGGCATCCCGGGCGTAGAAGTCCGCCTGGATCTGGGACGCATACTCCGGGGTGAGCACCGCCCCCCCCACCATGATCTTACAGGGCAGGCCCTCCAGATGGAGCAGGGCGATGGTGTCCGCCATGCTCTTCAGGGTGGTGGTCATCAGGGCGGACAGCCCCACCAGAGGGGCCCGGTGCTTCCGCACCGCCTCCGCCACGGCGGCTGGGTCCACGTCCTTCCCCAGGTCCACCACGGTGTAGCCGTAGTTTTCCAGCAGCACCTTGACGATGTTCTTGCCGATGTCGTGGATGTCGCCCTTGACGGTGGCCAGCACGATGGGCCCCCGGTCCTCCCCCTGGCCCGGCTGGCCGGACAGGCGCTCCCGGATGACCTCGAAGGCGGCCTGGGCCGCCCCTGCAGACTGGATCAGCTGGGGCAGGAACACCTTTCCCGCCTCGAAGGCCGCCCCTACTCGGTCCAGGGCAGGGATGAGGACGTTGTCCACCACGTCCAGGGGGGCCCGACTCTCCAGCAGGGCCCGGGTGGCCTCCCCCGCCTCTCCCTTCAGGCCGGCCTCCACGATCTCCTCCAGGCCCCGCTTTTCCCCCGCTGCGGGGGCGGCGGTCATCCCGGCCGCGCTGGTGATAGAGGTGGAGACGGTGGCGTTCCCGTAAGCGGCGATGAATTCCCGGGCGTCGGTGTCGATGTTCATCAGCAGGTGGTAGCACCGCACTGCCGCCATCATGGCGTCCACATTGGGGTTGAGGATGGGCAGGTCCAGGCCGGCGGCCATGGCCATGGTAAGGAAATTCTGGTTGATCAGGGGCCGGGCGGGCAGTCCGAAGGAGATGTTGGACACCCCCAGCACCGTCTTCAGGCCCAGCTCTCCCTTCACCCGCCGCAGGCCCTCCAGGGTCTGGGCGGCGGCCTCCTGCTCAGCGGAGACGGTGAGGGTCAGGCAGTCGATGTACACATCCTCCCGCCGGATGCCATAGGAC
>ERZ894232.2703-NODE-2703-length-11820-cov-5.376201_pt1 | contig 11820 bp, 9 predicted proteins | sample MGYA00380296_ERZ894232 | MGnify/ENA primary metagenome ERZ894232 (study PRJEB32331, sample SAMN06328433) | human gut metagenome | biome: human gut microbiome; feature: stool | host: Homo sapiens | collected 2014-08-14 ... | reverse complement strand
AGAGCTTCAAGAAGAAGTACCCGGAGATCAAGGTCACCGAGCTCAACCCGAACGCCTCATCCAAGGAAGAGCTCGACGCCGCCAAGACCAACAAGGGCACCGACGCCGCCCCCGACGTCTTCGATGTCGGCCAGGCCATCGCCGCCACCTCCACCGACTACTTCGCCCCGTACAAGGTGCAGGCCTGGGACAAGATCCCGGACACCGCCAAGGACGCCGACGGTGCCTACTACGCCGACTACACCGGCATCATGTCCGTGGGCTGGAACGCCGACAAGTACGGCGACATCAGCTCCCTGGACGACCTGCTCGACCCGAAGTTCGCCGGCACCGTGGCCCTCAACGGCAAGCCCGCCGAGGCTGGCGCCGCCTTCAACGGCTACCTGATGGCCAACCAGCTCGCCGGTGGCGACATCAACAACCTGCAGCCCGGCCTTGACTACTTCAAGAAGCTCAAGGAAGCCGGCAACCTGACCACCGTCGACGTGACCAACGGCACCATCGACTCCGGCCAGACCGGCGTGGTCTTCGACTGGACCTACAACCAGGCCTCCTACAAGAAGGAGCTCAAGGACAAGGGCGTGAACTGGAAGTACAAGACCTTCCCGAAGGCCCAGGTCGTCAGCTACTACAACCAGGCCATCAACAAGGACGCGCCGCACCCGGCCGCCGCCCGCCTGTGGGAGGAGTACCTGTACACCGCCGACGCCCAGAACCTGTGGTTCAAGGGCGGCGCCAACCCGGTGCTGCTCGATTCCATGAAGGAAGACGGCACCGTCGACCAGGCCACTCTGAAGGACGCCATCACCATCGAAGGCGAGCCGGTCTCCTACACCAACGACGACTCCACCCGCATCACCGAGTGGCTCCAGAACAACTGGGACAAGACGATCGGCAACTGAGGCACAGACCGATGACCGCCGCAATCGCACCCATTGCATCGAACGGACCTGCTGCCGCCAAGGCTGCGGGTCCGTCCGCTACTCCCGCTTCTCCTCTCTCCTCGGCGATGGCCAAGCACCGCCAGGAGCTGGGCACGCTCGCCACCACGCTCCCGTTCTTCGCCTACACCGCCTGCTTCCTGCTCGCACCCACCGTCATCGTGATTGTCGGTGCATTCCAGGATCGCAGCGGCAACTTCACGCTCGCGAACTTCAATAAGATGTTCGAGGCCAACACCATCGCCGCATTCGGCACCTCGATTCTGGTGTCTTTAGCATCCTCTCTGATCGGCGCAGTGGTGGGCGCGCTCGCTTCCTACGCACTGGTCATTGGTGCCAAGCCGAACGGCCTGCTGCGTCGTATGGTCTCCGCCATCTCCTCCGTGCTTGCTCAGTTCGGCGGCGTGATGCTCGCGTTCGCGTTCATCGCCACCATCGGCATCAACGGTATCGGCACCATGCTTATCAAGACACTGACCGGCTACACCGTGAACCCGAACTGGCTCAGTTCGTTGCCGGGCCTGGTGACCATCTACTGCTACTTCCAGATTCCGCTGATGATCATCATCTTCCTGCCCGCGGTCGATTCGATCCGTCCACAGTGGCGCGAGGCATGCGAATCCCTCGGTGGCAACACGTTCCAGTACTGGACGCGCGTGGCCTGCCCGATTCTGGCACCCCGCTTCATCTCCGCGTTCCTGCTGCTGTTCGCCTCCGCGTTCTCCGCATACGCGACCGCCGCGGCCCTGTTCTCCCAGCGTTCGATTCTGGTGCCGCTTATGATCCAAGGTGCCATGCGCAACGAACTGGACCCCAACCAGCAGGGCTTTGCCCAGGTGCTGGCATTCGCAATGATCATCGTCGTGGCCATCGTCATGCTGTTGAGCCACGCCGTGGAAAAGAGGGCCGGACGTTGGCAATGACCGAAACTTCCGCAACCAAGCCGCCGCAGCTGCGCGCCGCTCGTGCGCGTAAACAGAGCATCATCAAATTCGTGATCCTGTTCGTCACCCTGGCGTTCCTGTTCGTGCCGCTGCTGGCCATGCTCATCTTCACCCTGCGTCACCCGCTGTCCGGCCGCTGGTCGGCCGCGCCGTGGATCGCGATTTTCACCGGCAACGGCGAGTCGCTGGGTGCCGACCTGACCGTGCTGTGGCAGGGCATCGGCACCTCGCTGGCCCTGAGCGCGGTCACCGTGGTGATCATGCTGGTGCTGCTGGTGCCCACCATGGTCATCGTGCATATTCGCTCCAAGGTTTTGGAGCGCGCGATCGAATGGGTGGCCACGCTGCCGCTGACCATCCCGGCCATCGTGCTGGTGGTGGGTTTGGGCCCGATCTACCGCTGGCTGTCCGCCGACGTGCTGAGCACCAACCCAATCTGGCTGTGCTTTGCCTACGTGATTCTCGTGATGCCGTTCGCCTTCCGCGCGATCGCCGTGGGGCTTAACTCCATCGACGTCAAGACGCTGGTCGAGGCATCCCGCTCGCTCGGTGCCTCCTGGCCCAAGGTGTTCTTCAAGGTGATCATCCCGAACCTATGGCAGTCGATTCTCTCGGCATCCTTTATCTCCATCGCCGTGGTGCTGGGCGAATACACCGTCGCCTCGCTGCTCGGCCGTATGAACCTGCAGGTCGCGCTCTACCAGCTCGGCCAGTCCAATTCTCAAATCTCCACCGCCATGTCGCTGCTGGCTCTGCTCTTCGGTGCGGTGCTCCTCGTTGCGCTCGACCTGATCTCCGACGCAATGCGCAAGTCAAGGGAAGGTAAGTAACCTGATGAACAGCAATTCGATTTTCACCCGTCGCCATGCCGGTGCCGATGCCGCGGCTTCTGTTTCGGCACCCGCCACCACGCCCGCTGCCGCCGAGGACGCCTTCAAGAACGATCCCACCGCCACCCTCGAAGGCGTGCGCGGCAAGGACGTGACCAAGGCCGCCAAGGCCCTGCTCAAAGACAGCGTCAAGCGCGGCGGCGGCTCCATCCAGATGCGCGACGTCGTCAAGATCTACCCCGGCTCCACCGTTCACGCGCTCGACGACTTCAACCTGGACATCAAGCCCGGCGAAATGGTCGTGCTGCTCGGCGGCTCCGGCTGCGGCAAGTCCACCGCGCTGCGCTCGCTCGCCGGCCTCGAAGACATCCAGGGCGGCCGCATCATGGTCGGCGGCCAAGACGTCACCGGCGTGCCGGTCAACAAGCGCGAGATGGCCATGGTGTTCCAGGCCTACTCGCTTTTCCCGCACATGACCGCCCTGGAGAACGTGGAATTCGGCCTCGAAGTGCGCGGCATGGGCAAGGCAGAACGCCGCAAGATCGCCATGGAACAGCTGGAGCTCGTGGGACTTGCCGATCAGGCCAAGAAGTACACGCAGCAGATGTCCGGCGGCCAGCAACAGCGCGTGGCCCTGGCCCGCGCGCTGGCCGTCAAGCCGCGCGTGCTACTGCTCGACGAGCCGCTCTCCGCCCTCGACGCCAAGGTGCGCGTCCAGCTGCGCGACCAGATTCGCCGCATCCAACTCACCACCGGCACCACCACCGTCTTCGTGACCCACGATCAGGAAGAGGCGCTGGCCGTGGCCGACCGCATCGGTGTGATGAACAAGGGCAAGATCGAGCAGATCGCCGCCCCGCAGAACCTGTACCAGCGCCCCGCCACCGAGTACGTGGCCACGTTCATTGGACTCACCAACCGCCTGCCCGGCGCATCCAATGGCGACGAGGCCGTGGTCTTCGGCCAGCGCGTGCCGCTGCTCGCCGGCTCCGCCAAGGGCGATTCCGTGGCCGTGCTCGTGCGCCCGGAGAACCTGACGCTGGCCTTGGCCGGCAGCAGCGATTCGCACGTCGGCGAACGCGCCCGCGTGGAGGTCATTCACTTCCTTGGCTCCTTGGTGCGCGTGGATACGGTCATCACCTCCGGCGAATACCAGCGCTGGAACAAGGGCGAACAGCTCAAGGCCACCGTGCAGCTGCCCGCCAGCGAGCTGCCGGCCGGTCTGGCGGTGGGCGATGACGTGATTGTCACCCCGCGTCCGGTCGCCGCGCTCGCCTGCTGAATGGCGTTGCGATGATCGTGCGGTTCTGTTCTGTTTTTGTGACTGTACGATCGTCGAATGGCTTATCGGCAATGATGTGTGTGGGACGGCGGCGATTTTTGGGCGATTATCGCGTGCCGTCCCACAGCAATCTTGCAGAGTAGGGGACTTTCTCGGCATTGGGAATGATTGACGTTGATCATTCCTTGCCCATTGATGATTTCCTCCCCCATTCCCAATGCAATCGAAACGCCGTGCCGTATTCTTGAAGAGTATTGCACGTGTGATCGGTCCGTTTGCGGCCAGTAACTATGGGGGATAAGTATGAGCGAACCAATGCCGCCGGCGCAGCAGCCGCAGGCACCTCAGCAATCGCAGCAGCCGCAACAATCTCCACGCGATTGGTGGTTCACGGCCCATCGTCGGTTTTCGACAATCGGCTCGGCGCTCGCCATTATGATGGTGTTCTGGATCGGACTGAATATTCTGGCCACTGAAGCACTACGAACGCTGCTTGGCGCCGATGTGCCCGCTTGGGCTGTGCTGCTCGCCTCCTCCGGACCGCTGTATGTGGTGGCCATGCCGCTGAGTATGTTGGCCTTCACTCGCGTACCGGTTATTCGCACCCGGCAGTACCCCATGAAGGCGGGGGAGTTCATTCAGATTTTCGTCGTGTGCATTCCGGTAATGTTCTTGGGCAATATGATTGGCAATATATTGTCTGCCGGAGCCACTGATGGTCAGGCCACCAATCGCATCAACGACGTGATTCTTGGCAGCGACTGGCGGGTGAACGCATTGTTCATAGGCCTGTTGGCACCGGTTTGCGAAGAATGGATTTTTCGCAAGGAGATTATCTCCCGCCTGCGCCGGTACGGAGAGAAGACCGCAATCATATTCTCCGCATTGGCATTCGCGCTATTCCATATGAACGTGTTCCAGTTCTTCTACGCCTTTGGCCTAGGACTGATGTTCGGATATGTATACACGCGCACCTCCCGACTGCGGTATTCGGTGGCTATGCACATGCTGATCAACCTGAACGGGTCAGTACTCGCCCCATTGGTGATACAACAGATCGATCCCCGCATCCTCGACGGCACGGTCAGCGAGGCCGAAATCATGCGTATGGCTGAAGCCGGCAACATGGGCGACATGGGCATCATGATGTTGTACGGCACAGTGATGTTGGGCCTCTGCATTGCCGGTATCGTGCTGCTTATCACCAAGCGCAAGAGCTGGGAGTTCTATCTTGCGCCAGAGGAGTTGCCTGCGGGGCTTAAAATACGCACCGCCTATGCCAATCCCGGCGTTATCGCGTACCTACTGTTGACTGTGATGCTTACCGGTTGGATGCTGTTCGCATGACTGTCATAGCCGGACCCAGAGAGGCGAGCCGGGAGATATCACAGATTGCCTGACGAGCCGCCATCTTCAACAAGGTATTCGGTGCCCGAACCGGCGATGGCTCGCGCCGCCATATCTTTGATGGTGGAAGGCAGCACACCCTCGCGCGCGAACACAAGCACTTGGCCGGTCATGCCGTAAGGGGAGAAGCCGGTGAACTTGACCAATGGCGGCTGACCCTCCAGCGCCACGTCGGCGGTGGCTTTGGTTACGCGGTCGAGAATATCCTGACTGATCGCAGACGGGTCGCCGGAGGCCTTGGCCGTGAACTCAAGCGTGGCCATGCCTTCGCTGACCGGCGTGAGCTTGGTCAGGGCGGCCGTATTGAGTACCGAATTGGGGATGACCATCATGTCTCCGGAACGGGTGCGCACCACGGTCTGACGCCAGGTGATGTCGTGCACGGTGCCTGTGACGCCTTGAATGGTCACCAGATCGCCGGGTTGGATTACGCGGCCCAGCATCAGGCCGAAGCCGCCGATGATGTTGGCGATTGTATCCTTCAGACCCAGCGAGATCGCCACACCTCCAACACCAAGGGCGGTGATAAGTGTGGTCGGATTGATGCCGAATACGGGCTGCAGTACCATCGCTGCGCCGGTGACCCAGATGGTCACGCGCGTGAGGTTCACGAAAATCGAGGCGCTGGGAATCTGAGAATTGTCCAGAATCTTGCGCAACACGCGGCTGATGACGCGGTCGGCCACAAATACGATGGCCAATACAATGGTCAGCCAGATGAGTTTGCCGGCGTTCACCTGAAACCAGCGTGCGATGTCTTCTGCATATTCAGTCATACGCCTACTGTATCGGTCGTTTCTGGTGAAGTCGTGGAGACGGGGTGGCAGAAAGCGGAATCGGCCTACGGTCGATTCCGCTACTCCTGGCGTTCGCGGCAGGTCTGGCCGAGGCCGCGGGCCAGTCGAATCGGATCGAGAATCTCGTCCAACTGCTCGGCGGGCAGGTCGGTGCGTTCGCCGGCCACCTCGCGCACGGTACGGCCGGTATGTACGGCTTCGGCGGCGATGTCGGCCGCGTGCTCGTAGCCGATGTAGTGGTTGAGCGCGGCGGAAATCGACGGTGAGGACTGGGCGTATGAACGCCCCAGGTCAGCATTGATTTCGATGCCTTCCACGCAGTTGACGCGGAACGTCTCCATGGCGTGCGTCAGCAACGCCATGCCGGTCAGCAGCTCATGCACCATCACCGGGTCGAAGGCGTTCAGCTGCAACTGTCCCTCGGCCACAGCCCAGTTCACAGTCACGTCCATGCCGAAAAACGTGAAGCAGCACTGGTTGACGCATTCGGGGATCACAGGGTTCACTTTGGCCGGCATGATCGACGATCCGGCCTGGCGAGCCGGCACGTTGAGATCGTTGAAACCGCAGCGCGGCCCGGAATTGAGCAGTCGCAAATCGTCGGCGGCCTTCTTCAGGTGCACGGCGAGGCTCTTGATGGCAGCCGACGTGGCCACGTACGCGCCCATATCCGTCATGGCGGCCACCGGATCGGGCGCGGCGGTGACCGGCAGCCCGGTGATTTGCGCCAGATGCTTGATAGCGGACTTGCGGAATCGCAGATCCGCGCAAATGTCGGTACCGATGGCGGTGGCACCGAGGTTGAGCTGGGCCAGCAGCGGCACCACGCGATCGAATGCAGCCAAATCAGACTTCAACAGCGTGGCAAACGCATGAAATTCCTGACCATAGGTCATTGGTACGGCGTCCTGCAGCTGCGTGCGGCCAATCGTCACGTCATTGATATGTTTGTCGGCCAGATCGTGGAAGGCCTTGGCGAGTTTCTTGGTGGACTCGGCGAGCGGCCCGATCGCGTCGATAAGCGCGAGTTTGCAGGCGGCCGGGTAGGTGTCGTTCGTGGACTGCGACTTGTTGACGTCGTCGTTCGGATGGATGTATGTGTAATCGCCGCGCTGGCGGCCGGCGATTTCCAACGCACGGTTGGCGATCACCTCGTTCATGTTCATGTTCGACGAGGTGCCGGCACCGCCCTGCATCACATCGACCGGGAACTGATCGGCCAGTTTGCCGGCCTCAATTTCTAGGCAGGCGGCGCGAATGGCCTCGGCCTTGGCTGGGTCGATCAGGCCTAATTCCTCATTGGCGATGGCGCAGGCGCGCTTGACCGTGGCATAGGCGCGAATCAGCTCGGGATGTTGGCTATCGGTGATGCCGGAGACCGGGAAGTTGCCGATAGCGCGCTGGGTGTGAATACCCCAGTAGACGTTCGCCGGCACCTCCATCTGGCCGATGCAGTCATGTTCCAGACGGGTCTTGTTCGATGTTTCGCTCATGCTTCCATCTTCCTGTGCGTGGGTTGGAAACGCCAGCATGAGAGGCTGATTGCGCCTTGTGAGAAACCTCACGCGAGGTTCGTGCGGCGGAAACAATCCAGACTCGCTGGTTTTCGGTCAAGCGGTGTACCCGGGGAATCCTGCGGGGCCGTTCGACGATGAGATGGTGGATGGCGCGGCATGCGTGGCGGCGACCGGCATGCCGGGGGCGGTCGAATCCTGCGCATTGTGCACGAAGATGCGATTCCAGTAATTAAGCATGTCCTTTTGGCTCATGGCCAGGTATATGCCCATGGCCAGCACGGCCACATCTTCTTTAAGCAGGTCTTTGATTTCGATGGTGTCGCTCAATTCGGGCCAACGTTGCAGCACGGCGAGCATGCCGCCCACGGTGAACTCGACCATGAGATCGGTTTTCAGGTCAAGGTTCTTGGGGTCGCGTTGCAATGTGCTGAGCATTTGCAGACGGCAGAAGTCGCGCAGCGATTCGGTCAGTTCAAGCGTGCTGTGCGGGCCTGCCAACAGGGCCAGGTGGTCGAGGCGCTGACGCTGCTCTGGATCGGAGAGCGTGGCGGTGACGCGGTCTCGCCATTGTTCCTCGGGATTGCCGTTCGGATCGGGGGTGCGGTTGATCGGAATCGATTCGACCTGATGCAGGATGGCTGAATCGGCCAATTCGGGCAGGCTGGAGAAGTGATAGTAGAACGAATTACGGTTCACGCCAGCCTCACGCACCACGTCGGTAACGGTGATCTTGCGATAGTCGCGGTCGGCGAGCAATTCCCAGAAAGCGTTCTCGAGGCGTTCTTTGGCGGGCAGCACCTCGGAATCATGGCGTGGACGTGGCATCTCTTCCTCCTGATGCACCAGCGTGATATGGTCACGCTGTCTAATAACTTATTGGGCAGTATAACTATTATTTGTGGACATGTCTATGAGCTAATCGGCGATTTCAGTTGCGTCCTCCGCTGATGGCGAAGCTGTGGTGCCGGCATCGGCATCAGTATCGGCTCTGGCCGGAGCTGCGCTATCTGCTCCTGCTGCAGTTTCTGCTGGGATCTCGGCTGTTGCTTTGGAGGTCGCAGAACTTGGTGCGGAAGCCGGGGCGGGCGTCGGCTTGCGTTTGGCCGTGGACGCCTTGAACAGTATCGCCAGGGCCTCAACCAAATGACGCCGGTCTGCGGGGGTCAGCCCAACGTACGCGCCAAGCATCGCCGGAATCGAAGCGGGGAAGTTGCTCATCACCTCGCTGAAGCTGGTGGCGCCGTTGGCGTGCAGCACGGTGAACAGCGCATCCACCGCACGCTCGCGCTGTTCGGGCGTAAGCGTGGCGATCCAATGGTTCAGCTCCTCGTTAAACAACTGCGAGCTGGAACTCAAATCCGGCTCGGTGATGAACTGGTCACCATCCAATAGCCAGGTGAAGGCGGAATGCTGCATGATGCCATCCGAATCGGAAGAGACCACGCGGCAAGGCTCCGGGGTCTCGAAAATCATGCCCACAATCGACGAACTCGGCACGATTTTCGTCACCTTCGGCTGGATGGTGCGGTAGGCGGGGCTGGTCACAATCTCCGGCGGGAAACCGGGGCCATCCAGTGAATAGACATGCTGAATGCGCTTGCGCACCTTGGGATCGGCGTTCATGGCCGCGTAAATCGCCAGATTGCCTCCCTTGGAATGGCCGACCAGAATAATCGGACCCTCCCACAGTCGCGCCACCATATCCAGATAGGCGCTGGCTGAACGTTGCGCCGGCACCGGATACTGGAAAGCCATATTGAAATCTTCCTTCCATCCGATGAGCGAATCATCGGTGCCGCGGAAGGAAATAACCAACGTGCCTTTGTAGGTCGGCTTTCGGCGCTTGTGGCCGTCGGGCAGTTGGAAGGTGGCGGCGGCGAATTGGGTTTGCTCACCCTGATTGATGTGCTCGACCACCGCGCCCAGGCGAACGTTGGCGTAGCGGGGGTTTTCGCCTGCGGCCTGGAACAGGTCGTGGGTCAGGTCCGGATTGACCACTGAAACCATTTGGGCTTCGTGCGGCTTGTCGTCGGCATGCGTTTCCGGCGAACGATGCAGCTCGCGGTTGGCCTCGTCAAGGCTTACCGATTCAAGCTCGGGATGCCAGATACCCTTCAGCCAGATCAGTGGATGCTTGGGCTCGAAAGCGCGAATGCGTGCGGCGAACGAGCCTGACCGCGTCTCATCCAGCATCAACGTCGGACAGATACTGGCCACATCCTCATAGATGAGCGTGGAGATGATCAAGGCGTCGATTTCGTTGAACGGCAAGTCGGCGAAGGAGCGCGTTTCGGTGTGCGCGTAATCGATAATGCCGGTCATACGCACCTCCTGCTTCCGTTGATATTGCATATCCCCTTGGGTCATGTGGTCTTGCGATCGCGTGCGGCCGTGCGGCTGCGCGCAGCAATTAACCATATGCATTCCATTGTAGGGATTGTACGGTTTTGGCCGGCGCGATCGAGCAAGACTGCACCGACGGCGAACAATTCGTGGGAGGATTCCCGTCAGCTTGTCGAAAATTGTCGGGTAGCGGGGGTTGCGATGCCAGCCAGCCGACCACCCTCCGGCGTTACGTGCCACTTCCCGCCAGCGGGAGGGGTAACCACTCAATCCTTTTGACGAGGCGGACCGCTGGGGCCGTCAAAGGTACGGCAGATTGAAGCGGGCCAGATCCACGCCTTCGTGGTCGAGCAGTTCGGCCTTGATGTCGAGTCGGCCGCCGTAGCCGCCAAACGCGCGGCCCGAGCCGACTACGCGGTGACAGGGCACGATGATGGTAACCGGATTGCGCTTCACTGCGCCTCCGACCGCCTGCGCGGCCATGCGGCCGCCACCGCGTCGTTCGGCCAATTCGGCGGCGAGTTCGCCGTAACTTACCGTCATGCCATAGGGAATTTCGGCCACCAGATTCCACACTTCATGTTGGAATGGTGTGCCGGCGGGATGCAACGGCGGCGTCTGATCCAGGCCGGGGCGCTCGCCGGCGAAATAGGCGGTCAGCCATACGCGGGTCATACGGAACACATCGGGTTCACGATCGGATTCGCGATTCGAATCGAGAACGGCTTGGTGATCGGTGGCCCACCACCAGTCTTCAAGACAGAGCTCGGTCAGGCCCTCGCCGTCCGAGGCCATCATCATCCTGCCGATGGGCGTTTCGACTGTGGCCCGCATCAGTTGTCGTTGCGTCATACCGCCATTATCGCGCGTTGAGGGATGAAGCCCATACCGTGCCTGATTTCATGAAGGACGGGTCGTGCTGTACGGTCAGTATTGCGTGCTGGGCAGCGATATCTGACATAGTGAGGGTTCTTGGGCCGGCATGAGTGTTCTTTCCGGCATCCCAACCGTCTAACTCCGTTTCGAGGGGCTGATTTGGGCTGTTCCGGAGGTCTATCTCCGTTTCGAGGGGCTCCTCATCCGGGAAACCACAAGTATAAACGGCTCCGGGCTAACGTCATTACGCCGTTTTTGGCCCGTGTCTACTCAGCCACCAGCCCCTTGAAACGGGAGTAGACCTCCGGAGAAGGCCAAATCAGCCCCTTGAAACGCAGCGACCCCGCTGATTGGAGTCAATCAGAGGGGTTCGGCACATTGCTGATGCGGCTGGTCCGCCTTGAGGCGGAACGCAACCAAGATTCAGGCGGGATTACTCCGCAACGAGCGCCAGGAAGGCGGCGGCCACGGCGGCTGTCGGGTTCGGGAATTCCTCGTCCTGGTTGAAGAACGGCACGTCGGCGTAGTTCAGGAACTTCACTTCGGCACGGTCGCCGATCAAGGCCTTGGCCTCTTCGGCCAGCTGATCGGTTATCGTCATGCGTTCCTGATTTCCACGGCCATGGCCGTGCCAGATGTGCCCATCGCTTGGTTCTACCCGCTGTTTATGCTGGCCATGCCCATCGCTTGGCTGCTGTATACGGTCACCGCGAGTTATGTGCACGGCGGCACCCGATAATCGTTGGAAAACCGGTGGGACACGCGGGGGCTTGGCTTTTTCCTGAGATTGGCGTATCTTTGTCACCTGTTGCCCGTGAAGGTAACACATGCGGACATAGCTTAGTTGGTAAAGCGCAACCTTGCCAAGGTTGAGACCGCGGGT
>ERZ894232.2673-NODE-2673-length-11960-cov-698.700798_pt1 | contig 11960 bp, 7 predicted proteins | sample MGYA00380296_ERZ894232 | MGnify/ENA primary metagenome ERZ894232 (study PRJEB32331, sample SAMN06328433) | human gut metagenome | biome: human gut microbiome; feature: stool | host: Homo sapiens | collected 2014-08-14 ... | reverse complement strand
GGTGAAGAGTGAAGAGTATTTGGCAGGAAGCCTATACGAAAACAAAATAAAGGAGGTTTCGATAACTGTTCCAGTAAAACAGCCGACTAGCGACAAATGCGCTAGTCGGCTGTTTGCAGTTTGCCAGTTGGCTGTTTATATTTTGCCAGTTGGCTATTTCCGGTTCTTGCATCAATCATCGCAAGTACTTGCATCTATCATCGTAAGTACTTGCATCTATCATCGTAAGTACCTGCATCAATCATCGTAAATACTTGCATTAATACACGCTATTTTGCTCGAAATGGGGTAAAAATACCATTTCGAGCAGAATTTACTTAGCATTTACGAACCGATACTTATTTATCCAACACACTTAAATTCTGATAGAACCAGACGTTCATCTGATTGGCTCCACGATGATTCCAGGCATAGTAAGGAATCAGAGTCAACACATTGTTCTTGACAGATACGCCATTGGCACCATCTTCCAGAATCTGGGCATCAGCCTTGATGGCCTTGACAGAGAAAGCAGGAGCGCCCTTGGTCTCTGTATTCTGAATGCTGTAGTTATCCACCACAGAGAAGGCAGGCTTCTTGGCCATGACGGCACGGAGCACTGGCTCGTTCTGATTATCCACAGCCTCAGCGCAATATACCAATGGTCCACGCTCTACGGCAACCTTACCCTTATCATCTGCTACCTTGCCATTAGCAATAACAGTACGAACCGGCATATCAAAATGGATGCGGATTACATCGCCCTTCTTGATGTTCTTGACAGGGAGATAACCCTTGTTAGCATCGAGATCAGCCTCTACAGCCTTGCCGTTTACGGTTACTGTGTAAGCAGGCTTCTCTGCATCGCTATACTTGTAAAGGTCGCTAGGTACTACCTGGTTGCGAACCCATCCAGGAATACGGACCAGGAGATTGGCATTCTTCACACCGCTCTTCTTCACAGCAATCTTGATGTCGCCGTTCCAAGGATACTCGGTAGTCTCCTCCAGAACCACATCCTTGCCATTCACCTTGATGGTAGATGTATTACCGGCAAAGAGGTTTACATAGATGTTGTTATCCTTCACACCATAGAGATAACCCGGCACAGAAGGGATGAAGCGGCACAAGTTACTTGGGCAGCAGGCACATCCGAACCAAGGCTGGCGGGTCTTGGTATTATCAGCATTGAAGGCATATTTGCCATCGCTTGACAATGGGTTAGGATAGAAGAAACGACCGCCATCCATGCTCATACCCGAAATGACACCATTATATAAGGTACGCTCCAAGCAGTCGATATACTTGCTCTCGCCGTGAAGGAGGAACATGCGCTCGAAGAGGTAAACCATAGAGATGGCTGCACAGGTTTCATTATAAGCAGTCATGTTTGGCAACTCATAGTTATCACCGAATGCCTCACCGTCATGGCGGGCACCTACACCACCCGTAAGATAGTACTTCTTGCCAACGATGTTTTCGAAAATGCGGTCGATGACCTTCATATAGGCAGAATCCTTGGTCAGGGCAGCCACATCGGCAATACCAGCATACATATAGCCGGCACGAACAGCATGACCTACCGCCTCTTTCTGCTCCAGAATAGGAGCCTGGCTCTGAGAATATGGGTTGCGGATATGAGTCTTGCCACGATAGTCGAGCAGATACTTAGCCTCATCCAGATACTTCTTTTCACCGGTCAAGGTATAGAGACGAGCCAAAGCCATCTCTGCAATCTGGTGTCCCGGAACGATGGTAGTCTGTCCTGGATTAGGTCCCACTTCCTTTACCACACAATCAGCATAACGCTTGGCGATATTCAGGAACTTAGTGCTTCCGGTAGCCTGATAGTGAGCGCAGGCTGCATCTACCATGTGACCGAGGTTGTAAAGCTCGTGGCTCGCCTCCTCGTCCTTGATCCAACGCTTATTTCCCGACCACTGGTGTGGATGCTTTGGATTGATGGTACGGGCGGTATAGAGATAGCCATCCGGCTCCTGTGCCGCAGCTACCACATTGAGCACGCTGTCGATGTAAGCCTTCAACTTCTTGTTCGGATAAGTCTGTAGGATGTAGCTGGCACCTTCGATGGTCTTATAAACATCGGTATCATCGAAAGAGAATCCCATGAACTTGCTCACATCCCACTCCTTGGTATCCAAGCCCGGGTGGTTAGGATGCTGCAGGGTATAGGCAGCCATATCGAAATTCTTGTAACGGTGCTCGCTCTCACACTTGCTGAAAGCCAATGGCACGGTTACTTCTCGGGCTGCCTTCAAGCGGGCACCCCAGAAAGTATTCTGTGAAATTTTCACACTGGTGAATGGTACTTGAGTAAATGGATAACCATTGCCCAATGTCTTTGCATTCTTCGCCATAGTTGGCACAACTACGGCTGCCGAAAGCAATACTGCTGAAATTAATCTCTTCATTTTCAAATAGGTTTTATTAATTTTATATTATTGTTTGTTATTTCGGTTGCAAAGATAAGAAAACTTTCCGACTATAGTGTATAATAAACAATAAAAAGCAGGTAATTATCAGTCAAACACCTATATTTATATCATATTTAACGCTTTTTTTTGTTACAATCATTTTTTTATCTTACCTTTGCAGTCAAATTAGAAATACAATAATATATCAAATATGAATCATCTTCCATACCGTGCCATCGCCCTTGATCTGGATGGCACCCTGACCAACCACGACAAGGTGGTTACCCCGAAAACCCGCGAAGCGCTGCTCCAGGCAGAAGCCGAGGGTGTTGTTATCATCCTTGCTTCAGGCAGACCGACCTACGGCATCGAACCGGTGGCAGAATGTCTGGAACTGGATAAACGAGGCGGATACATCCTATCTTATAATGGCGGCAACATCGTGAATGCCAAGACTGGCGAAAAACTCTTCGCCCAGTTCCTGCCTGATGAGGTGATACCTATATTATATAGGTACGCGAAGGAGAAGAACCATGCCCTGCTGGGATATGCCGGCAACGAGATTATCACCGAGATGCCCGACGACCAGTATGTGAAGGAAGAATCGCGTATCAACAAGATGAACATCCGAAAGGTAGAAAACCTGTTCGAAGCCCTGGAGCCTTCCCCTACCAAGCTCCTCATGACAGGCGATCCGGCAGATATGCTCAAGGCAGAAAACGAACTTTCAGAGATTCTGGGCGACAGGATGGACATCTTCCGTTCAGCCCCATTCTTCCTGGAACTGGTTCCCAAAGGCATCGACAAGGCTAAGTCCCTGCTCCGCCTTCTGGCGAAAATCAATCTCACCCCAGCCGATATGATTGCTTTCGGAGATGGCTACAACGACCTGAGCATGCTGAAACTGGCAGGCATGGGTGTAGCCATGCAGAATGCAGCACCAGAGGTCAGGGCCGAAGCCGACTACATCACGCTTTCCAATGAAGAAGATGGCGTAGCTGCTGCTTTGGAACATTTCTGTAAAAAGGCTTTTTAAAAGTAAAAAGGTAAAAAGAAACTAGGGAGATTATACCCCGCTAGGCTTTTTACCTTTTTACTTTTTTACCCTTTTACCTTTCAACTATCAGTCCACCCTTAGGCTGCATGACTACCTTCAGGTTTCCCTTCTTATCCACCTTTACGGTCTTCATCTGAGAAACAGGCCAGAGAGCCTTCTTGTCCTTGCTGGCTGTTTCATGATAATAGGTAACACTCTTGCCGGCAAGCATTGGCAGATTCAGGGTGAGCTTCATCACCTCATCGGTACCGTTCAAACCAGCCACATACCATTTATCACCATGGCGACGGGCAACAACGGCATATTTTCCAGGATAACCGGCGATGAATTTGGTCTCATCCCAGGTTGTAGGAACGCTCTTCAGGAAATCAATCTCGTGCTGAGGAAGCTCAGAGAGATTATTCGGATAGATGGCGATACATTGGATAGCTGCCTGGTTCATGATAGCCGAGGCCATCTCGAAAACATCGGTGGTATAACGGCGATGACGACTCTTGTTATCTTTAGAGAGATACTTGTTCATGATGGTACCACCCCAATCCATCGCAGCCACGGCGTTGCGGCAGAATGGATGCATGGTCAGTTCGAAAGCCTCCTGCTTGGCATGATAATCAGAGAAGAATACATTCTCCGAAGCCAGTACTGCCTCGCTCGATACATAGTTAGGATACATGCGCTCCCAACCTCTTGGCAGGGTGCAGCCATGGAAGATAACCTGAATGCCATAATCGTTGGCATCACTCAGGATGTCTTCATACTGCTGCATGGTATGCTGCTTGTCGCCACCGAAGAAATCTACCTTGATGCCCTTGATGCCGATGCTCTTCATCCAGGCCATCTCCTTCTTGCGGGCCACGATGTTATCCATGATGCCACGAGGGCCCTGAGGTGCATCGTTTGCCACACCATTGGAATTATACCAGAGCATCAGACTCACATTCTTGCTCTGCGCATACTTGCTCAACTCTGCTATCTTGTCTCTACCAATCTGGGTATCCCAGAGCGCATCAACCAGCACATATTCATATCCCATGGTAGCAGCCAGGTCGATGAACTGCTTCTGGTCGTTATAGTTGCAGGATTCATCCTGCCAGATGAGCCAGCTCCAGGCATACTTGCCAGTTCCGTATTTCTGGGAAGCCTCGAATCTTGGCTCTACTACATCGTATGGAATGGTGGTCTCTACCAGAGGCTTCAAATCAGAACCCACAGTAATGGTACGCCAAGGAGTGGAACCCGGAAGGATGAAAGTGCCCGATGTAGAACCGATGCCATCTGCCTCCTTCTCCATAGGGAAGGCGATCTGATAACCCTTAGCAGCATCGTAATCGCTGATGTGACAACCCGGATAGTTGCCGTGAGTACCGGTCTCGCTGACCAATACCCAGCCATCGCCGCCTACCTTGAAGAGGCATGGGAAAGTATAGCCATGACCATAACCCGACTTGGCTGTAAGAGGCTGATCCACCTTATAATCTTCTTCATAACTTGGTTTGGTTCGGGCAAAACCGATGAGCGGATCCGACTGTGGACAGAGGTAAGTGGTGGTTACCTTAGGAAGATTGAAGGCAGTCTTCTCCTCGTTTACGATGAGATGCTGAGCCTTCAGTTGATCAAAAGTATAACGGAAAGCCACATCATTGTTGCTTACATTGAAGGTAACCGTCATTGGCTGCTTCTTACCGTTGATGTATGTCACGTTGAGCTGGTTGGCATGATAATCTACATGCGAAAACTTGGCGGTGCGGAGGTCATAGCTCTTCTCCACCTTTATCTCATTCTTGCCCTGATAGGTCAAGTCCTGACTGAAATCGCCTACATTGGCAAGGAGTCCGAGCTGTGATTCCTCCATCATCCGCTTGCCTGCATAGTCGATGGAATAATAGAGTTTGCCATCGCGGTCTTCTACCACGACATTCAACTTACCATCAGGAGAACTGACAGTATTCTTCTCTGCGTATGCACCGATGCTCGCCATCAATGCCAGCGCTACTGCTAAAACATTTTTCTTCATTTCCAGATAAAAGTAATTAGTTTATTTGTTACTATGTTTTTATGCCGCAAAGTTAAGCAATGTTATCGAATAAACAAAAATTAAATCGAATTATTTTGTATTTTCTTCAAATAATAGTAACTTTGCACGAAATAAACTATACACATATCAGCAGTTATGTTACAACTTGACAATTTCTATAAGGCTCGCTTCGTGCTGAGCAAGGTAATAAGAAAGACTGAGCTGGTTCACACGCCAAGAATCAACCCAGAGAGTGATGTTTATTTGAAACCAGAGTGCCTGCAGAAGACCGGTTCGTTCAAGATTCGTGGTGCTTACTATAAGATTTCACAACTCACCGATGAAGAAAAGGCGAAGGGTGTGATAGCCTGTTCTGCGGGCAACCATGCACAGGGTGTAGCGCTGGGAGCTACAGCCATGGGCGTCAAGAGCCTCATCTGTCTGCCTGAAGGCGCTCCTATCTCCAAGGTAGAAGCAACCAAGCGACTGGGTGCTGAAGTCTGTCTGGTACCTGGCGTCTACGATGATGCCTACCAGAAGGCGCTGGAACTGAGAGATGAGCATGGCTACACCTTCGTTCATCCTTTCGATGATGAGAATGTCATCGCCGGACAGGGCACCATCGGATTGGAAATTCTCGACCAGCTGCCTGATGTAGAGGCTGTAGTAGTGCCTGTTGGCGGCGGCGGTCTGATTTCGGGTGTGGCTTTCGCCATCAAATCGTTGAATCCTCATGTTAAGATATATGGTGTTCAGGCTGAAGGAGCCGCAAGTATGGTTCAGAGTCTGCACGACCATAAGCAGGAGAAATTGCCTTCTGTAGCGACCGTAGCCGATGGTATTGCCGTAAAGGAACCGGGCAAGATTACTTTTGAAACCTGCTCCAACTATGTTGACGAAATCGTCACCGTAAGCGAGGACGAGATTTGTGCAGCCATCCTGAAACTCATAGAGAGTGAGAAGATGGTAGCCGAAGGTGCCGGTGCGGCCAGTGTGGCAGCCGTGATGTATAACAAGATTCCGGTGAAGGGCAAGAAGACCATCTGCGTGGTAAGCGGCGGTAACATCGACGTAACCATCCTGAACCGTGTCATCAACCGTGGATTGGTAAAGAGCGGACGTCTCTGCACCATCGAGATGGAGCTGGACGACAAGCCGGGCGAGCTGGTAGAGGTAGCCTCCGTCATCGCAAGTCTGGGCGGCAACATCACGGGAGTTCATCACGACCGTTCTGCCAACCGCAACAAGGTGAATGCCTGCGTGCTCCGTGTCACCATGGAGACTCGCGACGAGGAACACGTAAAAGAAATCAAGGAGGCTTTGGAATCAAAGGGATTCCATCTCTGGATAGTATAACCGTGCAGAGACTTACAAAAATCCATAAAATATAAAAAGAGGGTGCGCCGTCAGTTGATAGCGCATCCTCTTTTTATATATCATTAAAAGCTTTATTACCATCAAGCTCTTTTGTTATTGAGCTTTATCTTTAATAGAGCTACTTTACTTCCTTGAGCAAGCAAGGGCGAACCTTCTCGGTTACACCAGCTTCCTCAGTAATCACGGTAGTGAGAGGCTTGAGATCGGCAGCATTCTTTGCCACCATCACCTTGTAATCACCAGCCTCAACCTGCCACTGACTATCAACCTCATTGAAAGAAGCCAGGTTCTTGTATGGGATGTCGATAGTAACTGTCTCCGACTCACCAGGCTGCAAATTCTTAGTCTTGGCGAAACCACGGAGTTCCTTGGCTGGTTTATCCATATCCTTGCCAGGAGCAGCCACATATACCTGAACCACTTCCTTACCAGCTACCTTACCAGCATTCTTCACTGTCACCAGGACCTTGATATTGCCCTGTGCATCCTTCGTTACCACAGGTTTGCCATACTTAAAGGTGGTATAGCTCATACCATAACCAAAAGGATAAGATACAGGCACATTCTTAGTCTGGTAATAACGATAACCTACATAAACGCCATCATTATACTCGGTGTAATCCACATTCTTCACGTCACCCTTGCTACCGATGCCCTTGCCCATAAACATGCCAATCACATCGTCAACCTTGACAGTCTCAGGGTTAGGGAAATCAGCCTTAGAAGGAACATCATTATAACTTACAGGCCATGTCATAGGAAGACGACCAGAAGGATTCTCCTTACCCGACAAGATGTCGGCAACACAGTTACCACCCTCCTGACCAGGCAACCAAGACAACAATACAGCATCAGGACCACCAATCCAGCTCTTGGTCTCAACAACGCCACAAACATTCAAGATGACAACCACCTTCTTACCAGCCTTATGGAAAGCGTTGCAAACGCCAGAAATCATATCCTTCTCCTCCTTTGTGAGATTGAAGCTATCAGAAATCTTGCGATCCAAGAACTCACCAGACGACTTACCAATAGTGATGATTGCCATATCGTTGTTTTTGACAGCAGCAGACATATTCAATTCAGCAAGGCTCATCTCAGGGATGAAGTGACCAGGCAAGAAAGCCTCCAAAGGATTCTTTGGCTTTGGCAAGTTTGCCTTTGCCTTTGGAGCATACTCTATATATGACTTCTGGATGTCGCCATCCACCTGATAGCCAGCATTCTTCAAACCATCCAACAAGCTAACCACATAAGCATGGTTAACATTGCCAGAACCAGTACCACCAGCTATGAAATCATAAGAAGTATTACCGAAGAGGGCTATGTTCTTAATCTTCTGAACGAGTGGCAATACATTCTTGTTGTTCTTTAACAACACCATTCCCTCGGTAGCGGCATTGCGAGCCACCAAAGCATGTCCCTTCAAATCAGGATTGTTGTCGGCAACATACTGCTTGAAACGAGGAGTCTGCATGATATACTCCAAGATATGGCGTACATTGCGATCGAGGATTTCCATCGACAGGCGACCATTGAGCACAGCCTTGCGAATCTCCTTCACCTGGTCTGCCTTACCTGGCATCAACAGGTCGTTACCCGCTTCCATCTGGGCTGCAGCGCTAAGACCACCAAACCAGTCGGTCATCACCATACCCTTGAATCCCCACTCATGGCGAAGAATCTCTGTTATCAAGTCGCAACGCTCGCTAGACATCGTACCATTGATGAGATTGTAAGAAGTCATCACTGTCCAAGGCTGAGCCTCCTTGATAACGATTTCGAAAGGTTTCAAGTAAATCTCACGGAAAGTACGTGGATTACCGATAACATTGTTACGAGTACGATTGGTCTCCTGGTTGTTCAGTGCGAAGTGCTTCAACGAAGTACCGACATCGTTGCTCTCGATACCATTCACCATAGCAGCACAAATGGTACCAGCCAACAATGGGTCTTCTGAATAATACTCAAAGTTACGACCACAAAGAGGATTACGCATAATATTGGTAGCAGGTGCCAACAAGACATCTACGCCATAATGCTTCACCTCGTCTCCCATAGAGGTACCTACGGAATACACCAAGTCTTTGTTCCAGGTAGAGCTCATCACAGTAGCCACAGGGAAGTGGGTACAGTAGAACGTCTTGTCGGTATTCTTGCGCTTAGGGTCGATGCGGAGACCAGCAGGGCCATCGGCAACAACCGTAGCAGGAATGCCCAAACGCTCAATACCATTCACCTGACCTGCGGCACCCTGTACCAACTGACCCTGGTTACCAATGGTAGCCTCCATCTGGCTCTCATACTTACCCGTAGAACCTACCACCAACTGAATCTTCTCATCAAGAGTCATCGCATTGATGACATCCTGGATAGGAGACACACCCAACTTTGGGTTCTGTGCTTGGACTACGAAAGTCGCAGAAAAAAGCACACATGAAGAAACTAAAATCTGTTTTATCATTGTCTATACCTTATTTTATTAAACTATTACTTGAAAAACTTATTTTATCATTTGAAAATCTTCTGTGCGAACTCTGTAAGATACACACGCCAATTACGCCAGATGTGTCCACCCTCCGTTTCCAAATAGGTATATTTATACCCCTTCTCATCGAAGTAGCGACGCAAGTCTGCACTGCTCTTATAGAGGAAATCGGTCTTGCCCATACCTATCCAATACAACTTTGGCTTGTTCTTAAACAGAGTAGCCAACTGTTTCTTAGCCTCCTCATTACCCTGCAACTGCTTGTAGAAGTCACTACGGAAATCGCCAGTAGTACCCACATGCAAACCTGCAGAGAAGAGTCCGATATAATCAAACTTGGTAGGGAAACGGCGAGAGATATCAAAAGAATGACCACCGCCCATAGAGAGTCCACAGATGGCACGATGAGCCTTGTCTTTAGCAACCTTATAGTGGCTCTCCACATAATTCATCACATCAGGGAAGCTCTCATCCATGGTGGCAGCTGGCTTGGCACCTTGATAGCCATAGAAAGAAGGAATATATTGACCTGCCGACCACTCACCTGGAGCAGCCTGGCAATTAGGATTGCCATTGGTCATCACCACGACCATAGGCTTAGCCTTACCTGTGGCAATCAAATTATCAAGAATATGCTGTGCACGTCCTAAAGTAGTCCAGGCATCCTCGTCGCCACCTGCGCCATGGAGCAGATAGAGTACAGGATAATCCTTGCCTTTGTCATAACCTGCTGGAGTATAGACCGTCATACGGCGCTGCATCTTGAGCGTAGGACTATCATACCAAACCTTAGACACATTTCCGTGAGGCACTTCGTTAACGGTATAGAGATCACCACAATCACCTTTCTTGTCTGAAAGAATGAATATATTGGTTTCTGAGGTAATATCACGAGTGATATACACGCTTCCTGGGTCAACGATTTTCACTCCATCCAAAAGGAGATTGTAAGAATACAACTCAGGTGAAAGCATTTGGCTGGTAAAAGTCCAAACACCCTTTTCATCTTTTGTCATATCAGCTACTCCAGGAGCATCATACTTTCCCATTGGTGTATCAATGGTTTTCGGTGCCAGAAAATCACCAGTAACCTGCACCTTTTGGGCATTAGGAGCCTTCAAGCGGAAAGTTACGGTATGGTTGGCGTTCACCTCAGGTGAGATAACAGGAACATTGTCAAACAATGCCTGTTGGGCAAAACTGCCAAGACTCATCAGCAAGGCAGTTGCCAAGAATGTAATTTTCTTCATTGTTATCAATTTTTTGATTATTGTTAGTCTCATTCTATAGAAGGTCTCCTAAGATTTAGAAGACCTTCCTGCTAATTATTAGAATATTTTCTGAACAAATTCGGCGAGATAGATTCTCCAATTTCGCCAAATATGTCCCCCGTCAGTTTCCATATAGGTATATTTGTATCCCTTGCTATCCAGTTTCTCTCGCAAAGCGGTGTTGTCCTTGTAGAGGAAATCGGAATTACCTATGCCTATCCAGAAGAGCTTTGGCTTGGCAGCAAAGAGGTTAGCCAACTTATCATCCACATTGTCGTAGATATACTCATTGGCACCACCGCTCCTCTGCTCCTTGCCGATGGCTGCAGAGAACAAACCTACATAACCAAAGGTCTTAGGATTGTTGATAGAAATATAGAACGAATGGAAACCACCCATCGAAAGACCTGCTATGGCACGACCTTGAGTATTGGCGATGGTACGATAGCGACTATCCACGAACTTCACTACCTCAGGGAAAGACGCCTCGAAAGAGCCCTCCATGGTCTTAGGCAATCCCAATGTAGGGACTATCAGATTATCCGATGTCTGTCCTGGAGCTGCCTCCTGAGAGATATTGCCATTGGTCATGACAACGATCATTGGCTTCGCCTTGCCCTGCGCAATGAGGTTATCGAGAATTTGCGAAGCACGTCCCAAATCCATCCACGCTTCCTCGTCGCCACCGATGCCATGCAAGAGATAAAGCACAGGATATTTCTGCTTGCTGGTCTCGTAACCTGCAGGAGTATATACTGTCATACGGCGAGTAAGGCCAGCTTTGGCATCATCATACCAGACCTTTGATACGGTTCCATGCGCTACCTTGTTGACCTTGTAGAGATCAGCCTTTCCTCCGCCTACCAAGAAATAGTTGGAAACGTTGGCGATGTCACGCACGGTATAGACGTTGAGATGGTCGGTAACACTGGCGCCATCCACCATCATTGTATAGCTATAAAGCTCTGGTACCAAAGGAGCAGTGGTTGTAAAAGACCACACACCCTTCTCATCCTTTTTCAAATCGGCTACTCCAGGCATATCATATTTACCCATCGGGGTATCTATTTTCTTGGTTGGCAAGAAGTCACCTGTTATCTGTACTTTTTGAGCCTCTGGTGCCATGCAGCGGAAAGTAACGGTCTTGTCTGCATGAATCTCAGGAGAGAGAGGCATCTGTCCTCCGAACAAGGCTTGCTGTCCGAAGGCAGAGCCACAAATAGCACACAATGTAATTGCTAATATCGAAAATCTTTTCATTGAATATAACGTTTTATTTTTTAATTTATTACTTGGCGATGGTAGCAAACTTAATCTTAAATGATCCCTTGCCAGCCGA
>ERZ894232.2661-NODE-2661-length-12029-cov-7.255470_pt1 | contig 12029 bp, 17 predicted proteins | sample MGYA00380296_ERZ894232 | MGnify/ENA primary metagenome ERZ894232 (study PRJEB32331, sample SAMN06328433) | human gut metagenome | biome: human gut microbiome; feature: stool | host: Homo sapiens | collected 2014-08-14 ... | reverse complement strand
GGAGATATTAAAAGAATCTGCTGTTACGTCAGTAAAAAGACCGATATCGGGCGGATGGGGGTTTGGCGGTGATAATTCGATACCGATCGAAGCGGCGGCGTTGGCATTGTGGGGTTGCCGGACATCAAAGCGAAATCCGAATAGAAAGATGAGGATAGGATAATGGAACTGAATTTTGGAATGGTAGTCGGACTTCCGGAGGAAGAACAGAGCCAACTGAACGAAGTGAAATACATATACGATTACCATAGATCGGCTAACAGAAAGAAACGCCGGTACTATAATGGAAAAATCACATTGAATGAAGTGAACCTTGGCATTGCATTGCCGTCAGGACTTGGACGATTGGAAATTGGATGTGCCTGGGGAGCAAAGACGGTAGATGTATTAGCTTCGCGGTCTATGTTCGATGGTTTCGTGACGGAGAATGGAACAAAGTCTGAAGATATGGATGAGATTATAAAGAGGAATCACCTGATCACGGAATATAACAAAGCGGTGAAAGAAGAGCTGAAATACGGATGCTCATTTGCAGCTATTTCGGGAGAAGAAAGAGATGCGAAAGTACGATTTTATTCGCCACACTGTGCAGCGGCATCATGGGATGCGTATAATGGCAGAATCAAATGCGGATTCGCTTTCGAAGATGGGAGAAGAGATGAATCAGATTTTAATTGGTCTCCTGAACACGTGAATTTCTACACAGAAACAGATATATGGGAACTGGATCGAGAAGGTGGGACGTGGTATGCGACACAGCATCCGCATGAATTTGGAGAGCCGATGATGGTTGCTCTGATCTGGGACGCCACGCATGATAAACCATTTGGACAATCCAGGCTGAAAGAACCTATTCGAAGATTGATCCAAGGATATGTGCGGACAGTAGCGAATGCGACGATTGGACTGGAATTTGCAACTTCACCGCAGAAATATTTGTTGGGTGTATCGGATGAGCAGTATGATATTCTGATTGCAGATAAGTTTAAGAGTTATGTTGGCAGCATTCTGCTGGGGACAAATAATCCGGAGACTGGTGAAAAACCGAATTTCGGGCAATTGTCGCAAGGAAACATAGAACCTCATGTACAGATGCTCCGTATGCTGGCTACACAATATTCAGCCGCAACGGGACTGACTGTGACGGACGTTGGAGTAGTGAATGATGCCAATCCAACCTCCAGTGAAGCAATCATAGCACAGTCACAGACCTTGATACTCATGGCAGAACAACTGAACAAGGCGAATGGAGATGGACTCTACAGAATAGCAAGAATGGCACTTGCGGTGGAGCTTGGAACAACTCCAGATGAATTGGAAGATGGAGCGCAAGACATTATTGCACATTTTAAGAATCCAGCCATGCCAAGTGTGGCATCTACTGCGGATGCGGCGATTAAGATTGCGACAGCGCGAGAGGGATTCGCACAGACGGATATATTCCTGGAAATGATCGGATTTGATCAGGCTGACATCCGAAGAATACGTGCACAGGAGCAGAGGACGAAAGGAGCATCCATTTTGACGGAGGAATTTAAAGATGAAGATATCGACGAAGGCTTGGGTGGCGTACATAAAGAAGATGTCACAGATTAGCGAGACGGCAGCTGATCTGATGCAGAAGTGGGTGCAGAAAAACGGATTCGGCAATGATAAAGCCCTATTGGATTACGCATTTGCACTTTCGCAGCATTACGGACAGGCAATCGGAGCGTTGTCTTGTCAGATGTATGAGGCTACAGCGGCGGCGCAGGGTGCCGTAATTCCGACGGCTGAAATGGCAGAACTTCCAGAGTATGGAGAGGTGGCTAAAGCTATACACGGCACGATGAAGCAGTCACAGAACAATGTACCGGCGACAATTGCCAGACTGATAAAGCAGGTTGGGGCAGATACGACATTGAAGAATGCCGGGAGAGATGGAGCGGAATTCGCCTGGGTACCACATGGAGACACTTGTGCTTTCTGTATTACACTTGCGTCCAGAGGGTGGCAGCGCATGTCAAAGCAAGCATTGAAAAAAGGGCATGCCGAGCACATACATGCACATTGCGATTGCGAATATGCTGTAAGGTTTGATGGAAAAAGCTCGGTGGCTGGATATGATCCAGAAAAATATGAGAGAATATATTACAATATGCCTGGAAAAAATTCACAAGACAAAATAAATTCTCTTAGGAGATTAATCAGCGGAAAGAATCCGTTGACATTGGATCAGGTGGAATTTATCATTGAATTAGAAGGAAATCCTGAGATTTTAGGTGGAAGGTCACCTCGACAATGGAAGAATTACCTGGAATTTTTAGGGTTTGAGACAAAGCCACTTGGAGCAGGAAGCTTAAGAGGAATAAAATTCGAAGATGGTGGAGGCTATAGGATTAACTATAGAGGAGATGGGTATTTGCAGTATCATCCGGAAGGTAGACACCACAAAGTAGCATATTATAAAGTTTCGAACGCCAGAAATGGAACAAAGCGTTTTGACACGGAAGGAGTAGAGTTGGATGAAAGCAAACGTTGAAGCGATGAAAAATAAAATTGAAAAAAGAATTGCTGAAGAGAAAAAGCCTACGCTTGTAGAAAATAGAGTTTGTTTCAAAACAGTATCCGGAGGCTTTTTGAGGTTAGATGAAATATTTGGTGACAGTATAGTTATCGAATTTGCTGAAAACATGAGAGAAGCGAAAAACAATAGGTTTGAAGATGGAGACATTTTCTTGCTGAAAGAATACAGTGAAGATGAGCTTGTTAACATTATTACGGAGGCTATTGAGACATATTAACCACTGATCAGAAATGGTTGGTGGTATTTTTATACCTATTTTTCGGGAGGTGATGGAACATGGCTACATCAACAATGAATATTTTGATCATTTGTATTGCGGTATTTGCTATATGCAAATTCACATAGCAATTAAATGCAGATAATTTTAGCACGCAGAGATGCGTGTTATTTTTATGGCAACGCATGCCTTAAATGCGGTAACTATAAGCACTCAATCAGGAGGGAAACAAAATGGCAGACGATAAAACATTTACTCAGGCTGAAGTGGATTCAATCATCGAGGGACGCCTCGCAAGAGAACATGAAAAATACGCAGACTATGACAGCTTGAAGGACAAGGCTGGTAAGTATGATGAGATGCAGGCAAAGGGAAAGACAGATCTTGAGAAAGAAAAAGAGAAGTCCAGCTCTTTGGAGGCTGAACTCAACAAGCTTAAAAAAGCTGACACTGTGAGACAGGCAAGAGAAAAAGTAGCAAAAGACACTAGCGTACCGGTGGAATTACTGACAGGTGAGGATGAAGAAACCTGCAAGAAACAGGCAGAAGCAATTATGAAATTTGCGAAGCCGAAGAGCTATCCGGGAACTAGGGGAAACAGGGGACGTGCGACAGAACATCATGAAAAGGATGATGCAATGAGAGAATTTGCACGTCAGATTTTTGGTAAAGGAGAATAAAGAGTATGGCAGCATTAATTACATCAGATTTTGAAATCCCGGCAGAGATTTCAACAGGAATTTTTGAAAAAGCGCAGAAGGGCTCGACCCTGGCGCAGCTGTCTGGGGCAAGACCTCAGAAGTTTGGCAAACAGCAGGTATTTGTACTGACTGCACCGCCAAAAGCGGAATTGGTAGGAGAAGCGGCACAGAAGTCACCAACGCCGGCGTCTTACTCATCAAAAACGGTTAATCCGTTCAAATTGCAGGTGACAATGAGATTTTCACAGGAAGTGCAGTGGGCAGATGAGGATACACAGATTGGAGTATTACAGGATCTGGCATCCAATGCAGGTATTGCGCTTGGAAGAGCATTGGATCTCGTAGGTATTCATAAGATCAATCCGTTGACTGGCACAGTATCAGAACTTGTTAAAGAAGGTCTGATTGATACAAAACAGTTAATTACACTTGTGGGTACAAAGTACGACGAAGCGGTAGAAGCAGCAGCGGGAACTGTAATCTCAGCCGGTTATACACCGACAGGAATTGCAATGGATCCGGCGCTTTCGTTCGGACTGTCTACCATGAGAGATACAACTGGAAGAAAAATCTATCCAGAGCTTGGATTCGGGCAGAACATTACCAACTTTGCAGGAATGAATGCAGCTGTTTCTGATACAGTATCAGCAAAGAATGAGATTAGCGTTGCATCTAAACTACTTGGGATCACAGGACAGTTTGATGCGTTCCGTTGGGGTGTGCAGAGATCCATTGGAGCACACCTAATTGAATATGGTGATCCGGACGGACTTGGAGACCTCCAGAGGAGCAACCAGGTTGCAATCCGTGCAGAGATTGTATACGGAATTGGAATCATGGACAGCAACGCATTTGCGAAAATTGTGAGTGGTGAATAGGATGAAGTATTTGTATAAAAATACGGGCGTGGTAGTGGAGTCTAGCGTAGAGCTGGACCCCGCTATTTTTATGCCTTATAAAGAGCCCGAACCGGCGAAAGAAGAAAAGTCACAAGCAAAGACTCCTGCGAGAAAAACAGCAACAAGAACGAAAAAGAAGTAGGTGCAAATATGGCTTATGCAACATTTGAAGATCTTATAAAACGCAAGCATTTGGAGACATCAGAAATGGAGCGTTGCGATGCATTACTCGAAGATACAGCGATTATTATCGATGCGTACAATGCCAAAGCATCATCAGATGCAAAGAGGCTCGTATCTTGTAATATGGTAATCCGGGCAATTGGAAATTGCGATGAGAGCATCCCGATCGGAGCAACACAGGGAACGATGTCAGCGTTAGGCTATTCACAAAGTTGGACCAGTGCCGGTGGAAGCGGGGAATTATACCTAACAAAACTGGAAAAGAAGATCCTGGGAGCAGGAAACCACATCGGATTCTCGAATCCATATTCGAATATTCCGGATAAGGAGGTAGCAAATGATTAAAGGAATACCGGTTAAACTGTATGAACGGATACTGTCTGGTACAGATGAATTTGACCATCCAGTGTACACTGAAACCCCGGTGATAGTTGAAAATGTGCTAGTGGCTCCGGCATCGACCCCGGAGATTCTTGACACATTGAACCTGACTGGAAAGAAAGCAGTATACAACATTGCAATCCCAAAAGGAGATAGTCACACCTGGCAGGATTGCCGGGTAGATTTTTTTGGTCAGTCCTGGAGGGTGATCGGACTCCCACAGCAGGGAATTGATGAGAATATACCAGGTGCCTGGAATCAGAAGTGGATGGTGGAGCGGTATGAGTAAGAACAAGGTAAGAATCGAACTGAATCGCGCAGGCGTCAGAGAATTGATGCGATCGCCAGAAATGCAGGCGGTATTACTGGAGCAGGCAAATAAAATAGCATCAGCATCCGAAACAGAGACTTATGTGGCTCAGACCAGAGCTGTTACAGCTGTGTATGGGGATGATGGAAATAATGGATTGTTGAAGGCGGTTGGAAAACATGGTGGAAAAAACCATTAAGGATTATCTGCAAACTAGCCTGGGAATACCGGTTAGGCTAGAAGAGGAAGACAATCTCGGAAATGAATATGTATTGATTGAAAAGACTGGATCTGGCGCAGAAGACCATATCAAACGGGCGACGCTAGCTATCCAGTCTTATTCTATGTCCCTTTATGGGGCAGCAGAGCTCAATGAGCGAGTGAAAGAAGCAATGGAAAAAAGTATAGAACTGGATGATATCTGCAGGTGTGATTTAAACAGCGATTATAACTACACGGATACAAACCGCAAGAAATACCGTTATCAGGCGGTATTCGATATTGTCCATTATTAAGGAGGAAATAGAATGTCAGACGTGAAAAATGTAAGTGCTGCACAGCCGAAGGTTGGTGGCGCTATATTCCGGGCACCGGTAGGGACCGAACTTCCGACCGATGCTACAACTGAATTAAATGCAGCATTTAAAGCGCTGGGTTATTGTTCAGAAGATGGAGTTACAAATTCGAATTCACCAGAGACAGACAACACGAAAGCGTGGGGTGGAGATGTGGTGCTGAATCTACAGACTAGCAAAGAGGACAGCTTTAAATTTAAACTGATTGAAGTGCTGAATGTGGACGTGCTAAAGGCGGTGTATGGAGACGAAAATGTGACTGGTGATCTAGAAAGTGGGATTGTTATCAAGGCGAATAACAAGGAAGCAGAAGCGTGCGCATGGGTCATTGATATGATTCTAAAAGGAGCAGTGAAGAGAATTGTAATCCCGTCTGCTTCAATTACAGAGGTTTCAGAAATTAACTATAAGGCAGAGGCCGTTGGATACGAAACGACAATCAAGGCGACTCCGGATGAAACAGGACAGACTCATTATGAATATATCAAGAAAAGTGGAGGAGAAAAATAATGATTACAGGCATTACGGAAAGTGGGTTCGAATTCCAGCTGGATGAAGAGAATCTGGATAATTATGAGCTGCTGGAGAATCTCTGTGATATTGACAATGGAGATGCATCGAAAATTACAATTGCGGCGAATCAGCTGCTTGGCAAGGAACAGATGAAAGCCCTGAAGGAGCATGTCAGAAATGAGAAAGGAAGAGTATCTGCGGCGAAGATGATCGAAGAGATCACGCAGATATTCAAGAATCAGTCAGGACCAAAAAACTCATGATCCTCGCCCACATGATAAATACGGATGAAAATGCGTTGATCTGCGATCTGGCAGAAACGTATCACATCTATGATTATAAATCCCTACCATTGCACATGGTGGGGATTTTTGCATGTGGGTTGAGGCCTGATTCGAGAATCGGAATGAGGATATCTAACTCAAAGCTCACAACAGATCAGACAATCCTCGCTCTAATCGCAGACAACACCAGAGCACTTGCTTGGTTGAACAGTGCGGATGGAGCAAAGGGGGTAAATAGACCAAAGTCTCTGATTGCGGCACTACTTGATGGACAGACAGAAGAACGAGACATTGAAACATTTGAGTCCGGCCAGGACTTCGATGACGAGTGGAGACGACGGACAGGAGGTGATAAATAGTGGCTACAGAACTTGCGAAAGCATATGTGCAGATTATTCCGTCTGCACAGGGAATCAGTGGAAAAATTCAGCAGGCAATAGACCCAGAGGCAGAACCGGCGGGGGCTTCGTTTGGAGGTAAATTAGTTGGAAAGTTAAAAGGGATTATTGCTACTGCAGCAATTGGAAAAGCGCTAGGATCAGCAATCAGTGAGGGAGCAAATCTTGAGCAAAGTCTTGGCGGAATTGAGACACTATTCAAGGATAGTGCTGACAAGGTTAAGGCGAATGCTGCGGAAGCCTATAGGACAGCCGGTATGAGCGCGAATGAGTACATGGAATTGACCACAAGTTTCTCCGCAAGCCTCCTATCAAGCTTAAGCAATGATACATCTAAGGCGGCAGATGTAGCAGATATGGCTATGACCGATATGTCCGATAATGCCAATAAAATGGGAACCAACATGGAAGACATTAAGAACGCCTATCAGGGATTTGCGAAGCAAAATTACACGATGTTGGACAACCTGAAGTTAGGTTATGGTGGTACCAAGACAGAGATGGAACGACTCCTTGCTGACGCTCAGAAAATCACTGGCGTGAAGTATGACATCAATAATTTGTCAGATGTGTATTCAGCAATCCATGTTATTCAGGGGCAGCTTGATATTACCGGAACAACTGCGAAGGAAGCGGCGACAACCTTAGCGGGATCGTTCGATTCCATGAAGGCAGCAGCCAAGAATGTCATGGGAGAGATTGCGCTGGGAATGGATGTAAAACCGGCTTTGAATGCATTATCAGAGACGATTACTACATTTGTAGTGGGAAATCTTCTTCCGGCAGTATGGAATGTGCTATCAGCACTTCCGGGAGCACTTGTGAGCTTTATAGGAACTCTTATACCGCAGATTGTAACGGCATTGATGGAATTCGTACCGCAGGTGCAGGAACAAATTGTGGAAGCAGGACCACAATTCTATGAAATGGCAAGCAATATGATTAGTGGATTAAGCATCGGAATTCACACACAGCTCCCAAATTTGTTGCAGGATGGAGTCGAAATGCTTACAAATATCATAAACGGGATACTGCAGAATTTGCCGCAGCTTATAACGATGGGTGGAGAACTTATTATTCAGTTTTTGAATGCCATATTACCGGCATTACCGATGGTATTAGAAGCTGGCGCACAACTGTTGCTAAATATCGTAAATGGAATTATCAATAATCTACCACAGATTGTCGTTGCAGTGGCGCAACTTATGATAAAATTTCGGGCAACAGTAGGTCAGCATCTACCACAGATTTTACAGACCGGAATTGAGATTATCGGAAAATTGGCAGCAGGACTCATCCGAGCAATACCGACACTGGTCGGAAAGATACCACAAATTATTACGGGAATAAAGTCGACGTTCTCGAATGTCGATTGGGGATCGGTTGGTCATAATATTATCCGGGGAATCGCGAACGGACTTAAGAACGCAGGAAGCATGCTATGGGATGCGGTCAAAGGCGTTCTTGGAAGTTTCAAAGATAATGTGCTGTCATTCTTTGGAATTCGTTCTCCAGCACGCTGGGGCGTCTATGTAGGACGGATGATTGATGCAGGTTTCGCAAAAGGTGTTATCGGAGGTCTTCCAGCAGTGAATTCGGCAGTTGACCAGATACGTGCAGCAGCAATGAGCCCATTTGCGAACGCAAGCCTCAGCTATGACATGCAGGGGACAACAAACGTATCCAGAGATGCCGACCAGGAAACGGTTAATCGTCTGGATATTCTGATCGCGTTGTTACGAGCAATCCTAAATGGAAGAAACGATGGAACATTTAGTGAGCGCGAGCTAGTCCGCGCACTGAGAGATATGGGGGTTGTATTTGCATGATAGAAATCAAGTATGTATGCTCAAATGGAAAAGAGTACAACCTGATCGGGGACCGGATGCGAGCGACATCCGGTTCTTTCCATGAGTATCAATGGAAGTCGATGACAACGGATCAGCAGATGGGTGTGGATGTTTATGGATTTGAAAAAGAACCAAAAACATATCAGACCACGCTAACATTTCGTGGACCGCTGGAAGAGCGAAAAGCAAAGATGGACGAGCTGACCAATTGTTTTGAGTACGATGTTGTAAATCTCACTCCAGGACGAATATGGTTTGGAAGCTATTATATTGACTGCTATATTAATGAAATAACTACAGAAGTATCGTCTGTAAGAAATTGTTGGACGGATATGAAAGTTAGTGTTTATTGTCCATATCCGATGTGGACAATGGAGAAAACGAAAAGTTTTTATCCGGATGCGGCGGATAAAGGAGAACCTTACGAATATCTGGATTATCCGCATGATTATGCTTACGACTATTCGAAACCGTCATCCGGAACTGAACATTGGTATGTGGATCACTACAGAAGCAATAATTTCCGCATGACGATTTACGGACCGTGTGCGAATCCACGAATAATAATCAATGGACAAGTCTATCAGATTTACGACACACTGGAAGTGAATGAGTATATTGTAATTGATTCGAGAAAAAAGACGATTATTAAGAGGCTTGCGAATGGAACGGAGCAAAATATCTTTTACAAGAAATCAGCAGGAAATTCAGTGTTTACGGAAATCCCTTCGGGCGATCTTTTGGTGAGCTGGAGCGGAGCATTTGGGTTTGATATTACGATATTCAAAGAAAGGAGCGTACCGAAGTGGATCTGATAAAGACAAATCCGTATGGCATACAATTGGGGTATATCCGGAACGCTAACATAGATTTTGAAATAGGAGCAGATGAAAAGGACAGCATCAATGATTTTGAGATCGAACTGAAGCGTTGGAACTGGGATGGATCCATCGGATACGGAGCCAGGGTATTTTCGCCAGATACGGAATATGGTGGAATTGTTCGGGAAATCAGTACAGACACATCGGCGAATATCATCCGTGCAAAGGGTGACACCTGGCGAGGCATGATGACCAAAAAAATCATACAGCCGTCGAGCGGGCAGGATTACGCTGTAGTGTCAGGGGAGCTTAATTCGATCATTAAAGCAAAGGTTGAAGCTGAGTTTCCAAGGCTATTTTACGGCGTCGAAACAGATACCGGTGTTAACGTGACGAATTATCAGTTTGATAGATACTGTACGCTCCATAGCGGATTGACCAAGATGCTCAAATCTGTAGGATATCGTTTAGACATTAGATATCAGGAAGGCGATGTCGGAATGCCCGGATATGTAAGGGTGAGAGCAGTTCCGATTAATGACCTGTCATCAGAGTACGAATTCACGAACGATAACAATATGAATTTCACAACCGATGACAATCGACGCGGAATCAATCATCTAATCTGCCTGGGAAAGGGAGACCTAAAAGACAGGATAGTTGTCCACCTATACGTTGATCAGAACGGAGAAATTTCGCAGACACAGCAGCATTTTACGGGTAGCGAAGAAATTGCAGCTATATACGATAGCAGCGGATCAGAAAAAAATGATTTGATCAAAAATGGAATCAAGGAGCTGGAGTCGAAAAAATCCAGTATGTCATACAACATGACTATGACAAAGCTGGAAGGGAATATCGATATAGGAGATATCGTAGGTGGAAGAGACTACCTGACTGGCATAAGCATGAAAAAGCCGATTGGCAGGAAGATTTGGACAATATCTTCTGGGAAAGAAAAGGTTGAATATAAATTGGAGGGTGATAATTAAATGGAGATTATTACTGGATATGTAGGAAAGAAGCATGTGACATCGGAACAGGAAAGAGACGTCAATCAAGGCATTGTAGGCCCAGGATCTTACGTATTGAAGACGGGCATGCAAATGGAAGCAGAAGTTTCTTCTAACAATGAAATTAAGATCAGAGATGGAGTGCTGATGCATCAGGGATGCGCTGCATCAATTAAAAAGAATACTTACGATTCATTAACCATCATCAATGGTAGTCAGGGCATGAAACGTATTGACTTAATTGTTGCCAGATATGAAAAGAATCGAGACGACGAAACAGAAAGCCTTAATCTGGAAGTCATCCAGGGAACACCGGCAGAGTCCAATCCGGCAGTTCCGGAATATACAGAGGGAAGTATTCAAGCAGGAGATTACATTGCAGATATGCCGATGTATCAAGTGATTATCAATGGATTAAACATTACAGAGGTAAAGCGATTGTTTGAAGTTGAACCGGATATCGACACTTTGAAAAAAGAGCTTGCTGAATTAAATGGCAAGATACCGTTCTCGACCGTTCTGTACGATAACACTTCCGGAACAAAAACTGATGCCACATTGTCCGATAATGTAACGAACTACGAATACGTTGAAATATTCTATGGCAACGACCTAAATGATAATGATGCTTATATGCCTATGCGTTCGATAAAAACGATACTGAAAGATGGATATGCAAGGGCGCGTTTACTATGGTTTGGCTCGACATCTGATTCTGCGAATCACCAGTTTTCCAGATTGGCATTAGAATTACATGATAATACTATACATTTTGGTTCTGAGAATTTTGTTAATTTTTCATCGACCGCTGGGAGCGTCAAATGGAGCAACGCATCGACGAAACATTTTAAAATATTTCGGGTAATTGGCTGGAAACATTAAGCAAGTTTTACAACTTCCATATACGAACTACCAGTTGTTGCAGATGCACCTGACGTATCAGATTTTCTTATTTGCGGTGAAAGAACAGTACCATTTTCAAGGCAGATAATTCGACTCATATTCACGTTCACGGAAAAACCATTATACGAATACTGAGAGCCGAAAAGCACGTAGTTATCATCAATGATCGTTCTATCTGCAATGACTTGCGCTTGAATACATGCTGATGCACCTTGGTTTGCGGCACCTTGTGCATACATAGTCACACAGTATAAACCTGATTGCTTTATGGTTACGGTCGCATTTGCACCAGTTGTGGTTTTGTAACAATCATCATCAACAATTGGTTTGCTAGAGCCGATATTTTTTGCGGTTGTGGACAAGCTCCACGAGCTTCCCCACTTTCCGATCAATACATTATTTTTGCGATTATTTA
>ERZ894232.2660-NODE-2660-length-12030-cov-13.195908_pt1 | contig 12030 bp, 9 predicted proteins | sample MGYA00380296_ERZ894232 | MGnify/ENA primary metagenome ERZ894232 (study PRJEB32331, sample SAMN06328433) | human gut metagenome | biome: human gut microbiome; feature: stool | host: Homo sapiens | collected 2014-08-14 ... | reverse complement strand
ACGTTATGCGGTCGGGCATCATCTCGACACCGAAAATACGCGCCGGACCATTCTTTTACCGGCAAGCCCCCTTGATTAAGTGCTCTTTTTCTCAATATCGGCGGCCCTTCTATAGGCTCGGCCCACAGCATTTGTCAAGAAAAAACGAAAATAAATTTCACTTTAAATACCGTTTTTTTGCCGAATTCTTCTCCCGATCTCCTTGAGAATAAAGACAAACAAGGTCGTCATCCCATCTTCGGGCGATATTGTTCTGTCGTCTCCGGAAGGCCCGGCTTTCGAGTTTCTCTATATATACCCGTTTGTATCGGCTCCGGCCAAAGCCTCCAACAGGGCCAGGACAGGATTATTATATATTAAATTCAACAAGATAAACCAATTTCCATACTCAGTGAACAAAGTCGTCCCGGCGACGCAGCCGCGCTTCGCCCCCACAAAGCCTGCGGCTTCGGGCGATGCCCTGACGCCCGCACTTGCTCCCGGTGCGCCCTGTAAGGTAAACTATATCCCATCCAAACAACCTAACCCTGTGAAGCTGCCGTGAAATTACGCTCTCTTAGCTTGATTCTGGCGTTGTTTCTCTCATGCTGACGGCCGGGTGCGGCATCGGCTTCCTGGATGCATTATGATGGTCTGTATCAGCATCCGGTTCCGCAACAGGCCGGACGGCAGGTCAGGCCCGCCTTATGCGCTTGCCCTGCTCGTCCGGCGTCCGTGCCTTGTCAGGCCGCCACTTCCCGCGTATTCTAACGCCTTCACAAGTTCGTTCCGGAGACAACTCTTATGGTTCGGAAAATACTGTTGGGCATTGTTGCCCTTCTTATACTGGCGGGGGCGGGGACCTATATGCTGATCAAAACCAAAGGCGACGTGTTGCTGCAAAAATTCAGCGCCTACGTGGAGGAAACCACGGGCGCCCCCCTGCTCATGGACGAACTGCCCACGCTGACCTTCTTTCCTCAGCCGGGCCTGAACCTGGGCCGCGCCTCGTGGGGCCGGGAAGAAAGCGCGCTGTCCGTGCGCTTCGAACGGGCGTCGGTGCGGGTTTCGGCCAAATCTCTGTTGAGGGGCAAGCTGGATATTACCGACATGGAGGTGGACGGCTTGGCAGTGGTTTCGCGATCGGCCGCCGCCAAGGCCGCGCCCGCGGCGGCTCCGGCGAGTTCCGCCGCCCCGGCCCCCGTTTCGGACAAAAATGAGGCGAAGGACGCCGCCCGCCTGGAAGCCGTGCTGACCCGCATCCTCACCGTGGCGCCCAACGCCCTGACCGTGCGTGACGGTCATGTGAGCCTGCTCCGCTCGGACGGCGCGTCCACCGAATTTTCCCACGTCGACTTGAATCTGAAAAACGTGCGCCCCGGCGCGGACACCGGCTTGACGCTGAAGGCCGACATACGCGGCCTGGGGCCGGATTTTTCCGGCGTCCTGGAATTGACCGCCGGAGCCGCCCTGTCCGACTCGAACCTGACCGTATCGCTGCGCAAGGCCGTGTTTACGCCTACGGCGGGGCTGCCGTTCGACACGCCCCTGTCCCTGAGCGGCGACGGCAATTACCAATTGCGCAACGGCTCTCTGACCTTGCGTTCCCTGACGCTCTCCGGCCCCGATCTGCACGTGACGGCCTCCGGAGACGCCGCCGCTTTGCCCGCTCTGTTGCGCGATCCTCTACATGCCGCCGGTCCGGCCTCCCTGGAGTTCTCGGCCAAGGGATCGCCCCGCGCCGTTCTGGCCGCGCTGGCCCTTCCCGTGCCCGACTCCGATCCCGCCGCGTTGACCGCCGCCGCGCTGACCGGACGTCTGGACCTGGACAAAGGCATATTGAAAATAAGCAGTCTGGACGGGAGCCTGGATTCCACATCTCTCGGCGGCGCGTTGGAATGCCGCTTGGATCCGCCTTCCCTGGCCGGAGAACTCCAGGTGGGCGACGTGCGCCTTGATTCGTATCTGTCCGCCTCCGCGCCGGAAGTCCAAACCGCCGATCAGACGAAGGCCGCGTCCCGTCCCGCCCCCAAGGGGGCCGAGACCTCAAAAAGCGCCGAGCCCGCGGTTCCGGCCTGGAAAAAATGGCCTGATTTGAATCTCGCCCTGCGTGTCCGGAGCCTGGAGGCGGCCGGGGTGCGCATAGAGGAAATCCAAACCCGTCTGGAAGGGAAAAACGGCACTTATACTCTCAACCCGCTGACCTGCCGCGCCTTCGGCAGTCCCGTCACCGCCGCGCTGACGGCCGCCGTCGACCCAAGCGCCGCGCCCCTGGCGGCGGATGTGACGGTCAACCTGTCCGCGCCCCAAATTGACCTCAAGCAGCTTTCAGCCGCCCTGCTCCCCAGCCTTCCCCTGGAAGGCACGGCTACCCTCAACACCACTCTGGCCTGCTTCACCGCCGACCCGCTGCCCAGCCTGAGCGGCAAGGGCAGCCTGTCCGCCGCCCCCCTGACCGTGAACATCGATGTGCTGCCGCCCAACGCGCCCGCGGCGGCCGACGTGGCCCGCCATACCCGCTTCGACAAGGCTATGCTGACCTTCAATGCGGCCAAGGGCATCGTCACCATCACAGACTGCACCATGAGCGCCGCCAAAATCAGCGCAGCCGGCAAGGGCGTCGTCGATTTGCCCGCCCGCACCCTGGATCTGTCCGGCACGGTGCAGTTGCCGGGGCTGGCCGTGCTGCCCGTACGCCTGACCGGTCCCCTGTCCGCGCCCACATACAGCCTGAATGCCCGGACCACCTTTGAAGCCGTGGACCGCACCCTGAAGGAACAGGGCGTGGACCTGGGGCAGGAAATTCAGAAAGGTCTGGGCCGCCTGTTCCGGAAAAAGTGATGCACGCCGCCGTCGCCGCTTTGCTCCGCCGCCCCGACCCGCGAACGCCGCTTTCGGCCGCGGAAGCGCGGGAACTGCTCGCCCTGACGCCGGAACACACACTGGACCTGCTGGCCGCAGCCCGCCTGGCGGCCTCGACTGCGGGGCGCGTTCCCTTTACCTGCGGCATCGTCAACGCCAAGTCCGGACGTTGCGCGGAGAACTGCGCCTTCTGCGCCCAGTCGGCCCACCACCATACGAACGCGCCCGATTACCCTCTGCTGGGCACGGACGCCCTGCTGCGCAAGGCCGAAGCTTTGGCCGAAGCCGGGGCCATGCGTTTCGGCATCGTCACCTCGGGCACGGCCCTTTCGCCTGCCGAGCTGGATTTGCTGTGCGACAGCCTGGAACGCCTGCGCCGCGCCGTCCCCCTACGTCTCTGCGGCTCGCTGGGCATGTTGACGCCCGAAGCCGCCCGTCGCCTGAAAGAAGCCGGGCTCAGCCGCTTTCACCACAATCTGGAGACGGCGGCCAGCCACTTTCCCTCCATCTGCACCACCCACGCCTATGCGGACGATCTCGCCACCCTGGCGGCGGCCCGCGACGCCGGTCTGGAACTGTGTTGCGGGGGCATTTTCGGCCTGGGCGAAAGCCCGGACCAGCGGGTCGAATTTTCCCTGACTCTGGCCGAACAGGGCGTGGACTGCATCCCGGTCAACTTCCTCAACCCCATCCCCGGCACGCCTTTGGAACACCAGCCCCGTCCGGCTCCGGACGAGGCTCTGCGCATCCTGGCCGTGCTGCGCCTCATGCATCCGGACCGCGACATCGTGGTGTGCGGCGGCCGGGGCTCGACTTTGGGAGAATGGGATTCATGGATTTTCGCCGCCGGAGCCAACGGAATCATGACCGGCGACTACCTGACCACGCCGGGCAGCCCCTTTGAACGCGACATCCGCATGCTGGCCGCCCTGGGACTGCGTCCGGCACGCTTCTGATCCTGCATTCCATCATGGTCTTCTCAGCCCGCTCCGCCTACGCTGCGCGCACGGTCCGCATTCTTTCAACCCTGCGAGGCGGTTATGAAACGTTATCATCTAGGTGGGGCGTTGGCGGCGTTCCTGTGCATCTTGCCCGTCGCCGCCGGAGCGACTGACATCGGTTCGGGGGACTATACCCGACCCATCAACGGTCCGGCCGAACTGACGGGCGACATTACCCTGAATATTTCCGGCGGCTCCGACGCGCCTCTCGCGGCCCTCCACGCTCAAGCGCCGTCCGGCGCTGTCACCGGTTCCGTGCGTCGCCTGACCATCCGTGCCGACGGCACGGCAGCCATGGTGGCCTCGCGAGAGAGCATTCGTCTCAGCGGTCCGGTGGACATCAGTACAACGGGGACCGGAGCCAACGGCATATGGGCATACGGGCCGGGCGCGTCCATCACTCTGGACGGACCGGTCGCCGTCGGCACGGCCGGGGACTTCTCCCACGCGGTATTCGTCTACGACACCGACGATTCCGATATGGGGTTGGACATCCGGGGCCCGCTCATGGCGACCACACAAGGGACCAGGGCCTATGGCATCTACATGTTCGGCGGCGGCGAGGCCCGACTGGGTGAAACCCATATCCTCACCCGAGGCGCGGGCAGCGACGGCATATATGCGTTGGGCGGCACCCTGACGCTCAACGGCCCCACTACCATTCGGGTAACCGATCCCGGCGCCTATGCCCTGCATATCCAGGGCCAGGCCCCGTATACGGGCACCGTGATCACCACCCGCCTCCAGCCCGGAACTCCCAATCCTCAACGTCTGGACATCGAAGGGCCGATCCGCGTCTACGGCTCGGGCAACCGCCTGGAGCTGGACCTGGCTGCCGGTTCCCATCTCAACAGCTCTCTGCTGGAGGCGGACAATGCGGGCGTGGTGAACCTGAACTTTTACGGACATGACGCCCAATGGACCACGGGCCTGGGGTCGGTCATCCGCAATGGCGAGCTCAACCTTGATTTCACAGGCGGCGGGGTGTGGAACCTGCCCGTTACGGATGCGACCCGCGCGGCCTCCCCGTCCTCGATTCCCGCCCTGCGCATCCAGAGCGGAGGGCAGTTCACCGTGCGCGGAACCGATTCGCTGCGGCTCCTGCCCGTCACCAGCCTGGCAGCGAACCAAAGCGGCACCTATCTTCTGATCCAGTCCGAAAATGCGCTCCCCGCCGACCTTGAGAATATGCACCTGCTGTCCGGCAGTCTGCTGTACCGCGCCGACGGCCTGACCGTCGCCACCGTTGACGGCCTTCCGACGCTGGAGGCCTTGCTTACCCGCTTGCCCACGGCCCAGGCTCTGCCCGATGTGGAGCCCGGCATAAACGATCTGTTGCCCGACACTCCCGACGTATCCGACGATGGCGGCGGCAATCCATTCCTGGCCCTGGCCCTGGCCCAACATCTCAACGGGCTCAGCCTGGACGAAATCACGTCCGCGCTGGAGGGCGCGCCCGCCCTCGCGCGCGTCATGCCCGCGTCTTCCCTGACCCACAACCTCGAAACGCGCATCCGTCAGACTTCGCCCGTAGGCGGACTGCGCGGCCGGGGGCCGGAACGAAAATTCACGGTTCCCTCCGCGACCTCGTCCTATGATATATGGATGTCTCCTCTTTATCTTCACGAGCAGGAATCGCTGCCCCGATCGGGCAAAGCCCCCGCCCGCTACAAGGCCGACCTGGGGGGGATTTTGCTGGGGGCGGGACGAAACTTCGGAAGCTGGAGTCTGGGCGGAGGTCTGTCCGTCGGCGGGGGCACCGGTTCCACCTCGGACGGAGCCCTGCCCCCCACCACCGGGCGCATCGACTATGCGGGAGGCCTGCTATACGGTCTGTGGCAACATGAAACATGGAGTTTGGGACTGGAATTCAACTTCCTGCGCACCTGGAACAAACTGCGCCAACAAAACCCGGTCATTCCACTCAGGGCGCGGGTGACGGTGGACGGGCTGACGCTGGAAACGGTGGCCGCCCGCCGTTTTGCCTGGGGCGACTGGCTCGTCACGCCCAACGTCGGCCTGGAGTACAGCCATTTTATTCAGCGTTCTTACATGGTGCGAGGCGCGCTGAACAACGGCCGTGATATGGATTTGTTTTATAATGAGCCCGTGCGTCAGGGCCTGTGGCGCACGCCCGTGGGACTCACACTCGGACGCCGATGGACGCCGGGCGACGGGTGGCTGGTGGAACCGGAACTGTACGTCCGCTATATACCGGTATTGGGCAAGACACGCGCCGACCAGCGTGTCCGCCGCGCCGATGCGCCCGCCATTCGGGCCACCCTGGCCGGAGCGAGCCTTGACCGCCACACGCTGGAAACAGGGGTGGGCCTGGACGCCCGGCACGGACCTCTGCGGCTGACATTAAGCTACAACTGGCAGCACTCGGTCCACCGCAACGCGCACTTCGTGTCCGGAACGCTGGGCAGAACCTTCTGAGCCGTCGGCCGCAAGCGCCCCGGCTTTGCTTCGGTATAAACAGCTACGGACTGCGCCTACAGCCGCTAAAAGCGCGGCTGCTCCGGGGCACCGGACACGCTTCACGACTCCGGATTCGGGGCCGCCCACAGCCTTGGGAAACGCTGTCGCAGCGCCATCGGGGCGGAAGCGCAAAATGCGCCCGCCCCTCTCTTCATGCCCGCCTGCATTGACAGCGGACGGGCAAAACACTAGCGTTTGTTCAACCCGTTCTTTTTCCACGAGTCCGCCCATGTCTGTCCGCTTCCGCGTCTTCACTTCTCAATCCGCCGCCCGCCTCGGCCCCCTGCTCCTGATTTGGGCGTTATGCGCGGCTGTGGTTTGTCCGGCGGCGTGGCAATCGTTGTCCGCCTCCTTGCGCGGGGCGGGCGCGGCGTCTGAAACGGCATCGGCCGCCGCGGTGGCGCCCACCGACTGGATGTGGGAAAGCTTCAGCCCCGACGGGCGCCAGTCCGCCCTGAGTTCCGGGCGTCTTGCTCCCGTTTCTCAAGAACTGCGCCACGAGGCCCGCCTCGTTCCGACCCGCGACGCTCGAAGCGCGCCGGACGCAGCGCCCGTCGGACTTGTCTCTCGTTTTTCCGTCTGCACCGTCCTGCCCGAGCCCGAACTGCTCCCCGTCACTTGGGGCAGCGACGATCCCACTCCCCGCCTGCCCGCCACACGCGGACTTTTCTGTCGCCCTCCCCCCTCGCTGAAGGCCTGAACAACCGTCTCCGGCCCTCTTGTTCGCCGTCGCGCCCGGCTTCTTACGGCCGCGCGTTCGCGCGTACCATCTTTTCAGTGAGGTATCTTTTATGCACTCTTTGCGCTGGCGATCCGTGATCGTCGTCATGGCGCTGCTGGCCTGCGTGGTCTGTCTGGCGCCCAACATCCCGGGGCTGCCGTCATCCCTGTCGTCTCGCCTGCCTTCCACCGCCGTCAAACTGGGACTGGACCTTCGGGGCGGCATCAACCTTACCTTGGGCGTCGACGTGGACAAAGCCCTGTCCAATGCGCTCTTGCTGCTCGGCCAGGACATCCGGGCCGAAGCCGCCCAAAACGGGCTGTCGGTGCTCTCGCCCCGTCTGAACGCCGCCGGGGCCCTGGAACTGACTTTACCTAAAGAAGAACAGGCCGCCGCCTTCAATTCCCTGCTGGGCGAACGCTTCGGCCAGCTCACTGCCGAAACTCCGGCGTCCCTGGCCTCCGGCGGCCTGCGCTATACCCTCGCCTGGCGACCGGAACAACAGACCGCTCTGGCGGCCCAGATTCTGGACCAATCCGTGCGCACTCTGCGCAACCGCATTGACCAGTTCGGCGTGGCCGAACCCGACATCCGCAAACAGGGCGGGGATCGTATCCAAATACAGCTTCCGGGCCTGACCGACCCTGAACGGGCCATTCAGCTCCTGGGGCAGACGGCCGAACTGACCTTCCATCGGGTGCGGACCGACGTGCCCGCCGGGGGCATGCCGCCCACCGGAACGGCCTGGTATCCTCTCAAGGCCGGAGGCAGCATGGCGCTTGACACCCAGCCCCTGATGACAGGCCAGGACGTGGTCGACGCCCGTCCGGCCTTTGACGAGCACGGGCAACCTTACGTAGCTTTGCAGTTCAACAGCCGGGGCGGCGTGCTGTTTGAGCGTGTCACCGGGGAACTGCTCCACCAGCCCCTGGCCATTGTGCTGGACGGCACCGTGGAATCGGCTCCGGTGGTTCAGCAGCAGATCAGCGGCGGGCGGGCCAGCATCAGCGGCCGTTTTACCACGGCCGAGGCCCAAGACCTGGCCATCGCCCTGCGGGCGGGCTCGCTGCCCGCCCCGGTATCGGTGCTGGAGGAACGCACGGTGGGCCCTTCCCTGGGCCTGGAATCCATCCACAGCGGCCTGCTGGCCGGGGCGGTGGGCGCGCTGGCGGTCATGGGCCTCATGCAGCTCGTCTACGGACGCAGCGGCGCGGTGGCCAACGTCATGCTGGTGTTCACCGTCAGCCTGTTGTTTGCGGGACTGGGAGCTTTCGGAGCCACCCTGACTCTGCCGGGCATTGCCGGGGTGGTATTGACCATAGGCATGTCGGTGGACGCCAACGTGCTTATCTTCGAACGCATCCGCGAAGAAATGAGGTTGGGCCTCAGTCCGGCCCGAGCCGTGGCCTGCGGTTTCGAGCGGGCCAGCATTTCCATTACCGACTCCAACCTGACGACCATCATCGCGGCGGCCATTCTGTATGAGTTCGGCACCGGCCCGGTGCGGGGTTTCGCCGTTACCCTCAGTCTGGGCGTGGCGGCTTCGATGTTTACGGCGGTATTCGTCTCCCGCCTGCTTTTCGAGTGGTGGGTGAACCGTTCCGCCACCCCCCGCCTGGGCCTGGAACCCCAGACGTTGCAGGCGGCGAACCAATAAAAGTCGCTATTCCCGATCGTTCGGACGGCGTTTTGGAAACAGACCACCTTTCGCCCACGGAACAGCAAGCGTAGTCGACCGACTTCGGACCTCCACGAGAGCCGCCGTTTGCTGCCGGGTTATTATACCAGCAAACACAAGGACATCATCATGTTCCGATCCCGGATACAGTCCCTTCCCCCCATCCCCTTCGTGCGGTTGCGCCACGCGGCCTACATCCTTTCCGCCCTGTTTCTGCTGTTGGGCCTGGCCGCCGTGTCGGTTCACGGCGGTCTGCGCTACGGCGTGGACTTTTCGGGCGGCGTGGCCGTCCAGCTTCAGTTCGCCAAGCCCGTGGATGATGAAGCCATCAAAGACTCGCTGGGCGATCTTGATTACCCCGGCCTGACCATTCAGCGCTACGGCGACGGCGGCCGCGACTACCTGGTCCGTTTCACGGCCCCGGAAGGCGCAAACGCCGATGAAGTGCGCGACGGTCTGGGTTCGGCCCTTGCCCGGTACTTTGCGGACAACCCGGCCGTTATCCAGCGTATGGACGTCGTGGGCCCCAAAGTCGGCGCGGACCTGCGCAATAGCGCTCTGGAAGCCGTATACTATTCGGTGTTGCTGATTACGGTATATATTTCAGGCCGCTTTGAACGGCGTTGGGGCACGGCTGTAGTTATGGCGGCAGGCCTGGCAGGCGGCATGTACCTGCTGACTCTGCTGGGGGCGGGACCGGCGGCGCGCATTCCGGCCGTGCTGGCCGTCACCCTGGCCCTGTGCTGGAAGCTGCGGCTCAATTTCGCTTTGGGAGCCGTGGTGGGCCTGCTGCACGACGTTTTGATCACCCTGGGCCTGCTGTCCGTTATGGGGAAAGAAATCGATCTCAATATCGTAGCCGCCGTACTGACCCTTATCGGCTATTCCCTCAACGACACTATCATCATCTACGATCGCATTCGGGAAAACCTGCGCAGCGAATCACAGGAAAGCGAAGCAAACGGACATAAACTGCGCCCGCTGGCCGACATCATAGACACCAGCCTCAACCAGACCCTGGGGCGCACCATCATGACCTCGCTGACCACCTTGGTGGCCGTGCTCAGCTTGTTCATACTGGGCGGGGGCGCCATTCACGATTTTGCCTTGACCATGCTCATCGGCGTGGTAGTCGGCACCTTTTCCTCCATATTTGTCTCCAGCCCTGTGCTTCTGGCCCTGGGAAGCACCGAACAGTATGCGGAGCGGGTGCAGATACCGGTGTACGTAGCGCCCGGTAAAAATGGCGTGGTATAGTTTTTTCGTGTACCGTGGAAAAAAAGTTGCGGCTTGTTTGCAGTAGCATAACGAGGCTGCAAAACGCCCGCCGCATACGGCGGGCGTTATTTTTATTAATGAACAAAAACACCATATTCCAATAGAATGGCATATACGATCCGTTCAGAACACCGCTTATTCCATACCGGATGCACACGGTTTTCATGGTGTTCGGTACAACGCAGTATGCCAAAGAAATGCTTGCCAGCCGAGCGTTGTGACCTTATGAAAAAGAAAAACCTGTCCACATGCATACTTTATGGCAGCGACAGGGCGCATCCTCAAGGAGAAAACCCATGGACGACTATTTGAAACAAGCTTTGGAAATCGTAAAAGCACAAGCCTCGGTGCGCGTTATGGCCGAAGAAGAAATCACCTCGATGGTCCGCACGCTCGCCGCTCATCTTAAAACGATGGAAGACGCGCCCGCCGAGCAGGAAGAAGCCGCCTCCCCGGCGATTCCCCCGGCCAAATCCATCAAAGAAAAGTCCGTGACCTGCCTTGAATGCGGAAAAACCTTTAAAATCATCACCCGCAAGCATCTGGCCATGCACGGTCTGGATGCCGATACCTATCGTGAAAAGTGGGGTATCAAGAAAAATACGCCGCTGGTGTGCAAGGAACTCCAGCGCGAGCGCCGCAAAAAGATGAAGGAAATGAAACTGTGGGAAAAACGGCGCGCCGCTAACGACCAACGCAAGAAGGCCTGAGCATTTCGCGTTCCTGGGACGTATCCGACGAAGGCGGAAAACCGTGCCCGCATTCAAACGCGCGGCGCGTTTTCCGCCCTCGTTCTTCCGGCCGCCCCCCTCTCTTCCGGGCGGTGCGGTATCGTTACGTTCCAACGTCTGGACGTTTTTCCGCACGTTCCGCCCATGTCCGCCAAAAAGACCAACGCCGCCCGGCACCTCGACGATCTGGGAATCGTCTATACGTTGCACCGGGCCGAAGTGGACGAAAGCGATCTGTCCGCCGTCACCATGGCCCATCGCCTGGGCGTCCCGCCCGACCAAGTGTTCAAAACTCTGGTGGCGCGGGGAGATCGTCACGGCGTGCTCATGGCCTGTATCCCCGGCTCGGCCGAACTTGACATGAAAAAGCTGGCCGCCGCGTCGGGCAATAAAAGCGTGACTATGGTGGCTCTTAAAGAAGTACAGCCGCTGACCGGCTACATCCGGGGCGGCTGTTCCCCTTTAGGGGCCAAAAAGACCTATCCCGTCTATCTGGACGAAAGCGCCGCGCTGTGGGACGCCGTCTACGTCAGCGCGGGACAGCGGGGGCTGCAACTATGCTTGGCGCCCTCCGACCTGGCTCGGGCCACGGACGCCGTTTGCGCCGACCTGTGCCGAAACTGAGAGCAAAATCCTTTCTCGGTTCATCCCCGGACGCTCGTCGGCTGCCGCCGGAAGATTTCAGTCCGGGCTTCCGGCGGCAACCCGCCGGACCCGAAACGCTGGGCGGGCGGACGGCCCGCCAAACGTCGCTGCATCTCCCATACCAGCACGCCGCTGTAACGCAACGCCCCTTCCGCGTCCCACCCGCGTCCCTCCATCGCCCAAGCGGCTTGTTGGGTCTGTTCCCAGAGGTCCATCAGCTCGTCATCGGGCAGCAACTGCAATTCCACATGCTGCGGAATCCGCTCCTGCGGGGCAAGAGTGGGCGTGACGGAAAATACAGGCATACGATCCCCCAAGGCGATTTTATTTAAAAAGTGATTTCGGTCCGGACACGACATTCCGGCATTCGGGTTTCGCGCCCGGAGCTCGGGCGTTACGCCGCCGACACGCTTCCCCGTGTCTCGCTTCACGTGATAGTCGGCGCTCCCTCTTCCGACAAGCGCTCTTTCCAAGGCGCTGAAGCATGGACCTACTCCAGGTCGCCTGCTTTTCAGGCCGAAAAATTCCCTCCGCTCCCGACGGGCGTTGTCCCAATCATGATTCTAAATCCGTCCGCGGCGTCTGGCAAGGGAGAGAAACGCGGCGCGGCGCTTGTCAGGCGAGCCGGTTCCCGTTACCCTGACCTTCCGGTCC
>ERZ894232.2658-NODE-2658-length-12030-cov-24.098873_pt1 | contig 12030 bp, 10 predicted proteins | sample MGYA00380296_ERZ894232 | MGnify/ENA primary metagenome ERZ894232 (study PRJEB32331, sample SAMN06328433) | human gut metagenome | biome: human gut microbiome; feature: stool | host: Homo sapiens | collected 2014-08-14 ... | reverse complement strand
TGCATGATTATAGTCCGGAAATCGACAAGACTCTGACCATCTACTGTTTTCAACCAGCTCCGGGATATTGTGCATGTGTGTTGATTCCGTCTTAAAAAAGTGCCAAAACTATGAAAGACCTATCGTGGATAATGACTCCACAATAGGTCTTCCAACTACTTTACTGCTCTTGTCAATGTTGTTGCTGTAAATGGAAGCACTTTTCCGGCTTCTGCAATGTACAATCATTTCTTTCACCAGATCCCGAATATATTGTCTGGATGGATTTGTTTGTATTATATCTTATTCTCAAAGCCAATAAGGACGGGGAAAAATCCGTTTTCCCCGTCCCCAATGACTTACACTTCTTTAAATTTCGAATGCTTGGACAATGCCATTGTCACTGCAAATCCAACAACAAGTGAGATTAGAATTCCGATCATATAATTCAGCATTCCGCCGGACTTGATGCATACGAATCCGATGATTCCTGCTGCTCCCGGGGAGATATTCTGAACATTTGTCAGTGTCACATAAGCACATCCTACAGCAGAACCGAACATTGCTGCATAGAATGGATATTTCATCTTCAAGTTAACTCCGAACATTGCTGGTTCTGTAATACCAAGCAGTGCTGAGATACCGGAAGAAACTGCGATACTCTTCATCTTCTTATCCTTTGCACAGAACATTGCTGCCAGTGTTGCTCCACCCTGAGCCACATTGTTGCATGCTGCAATTGCAAAGAGGAAAGATCCGCCTGCTGCAATCAACTGGATATCAACCGGGAGAAGACTGTGGTGCATTCCCGTCATTGTTAATGGCGCATAGATAAATCCGAAAATAAATCCACCTACAACACCTAATGTATCATGGAGCCACAGAATACCATTTGTAATCCAATCTCCGGCTGTACGCATCACTCCACCTACCACTGTAAATGTAAGGAATGCTGTTACGAGTACGGAAAGTGCAGGTGTCAGGAGGTTGTCTAGATATTCCGGAACTACTTTGTGAAGTTTCTTCTCGATAAATGCAAGGATTGCTGCCGCTGCAAGTACCGGAAGTACAGTTCCTTGATATCCAACCTTCTCAATTGTCAGCGCTCCGATATGCCATACCGGAACCGTTCCCTCTGTAATGGCTGTACCATAAGAATATGCATTCAGAAGATCACCGGATACCATGATCATTCCCATAACTGCTCCAAGATAAGGATTGCCACCGAACATCTTTGTTGCTGAGAACCCTACAAGGATTGGCAGGAATGCATATGCTGCACTTGCAAATGTGTTGATCATAGATGCAAGATCTGCAATATTCGGATATACTTCAACAAGTGACTTTCCTGAGACAAAAAGTCCTTCTGCTGTCAGAACATTGTTCAGACCCATCAGAAGACCGCTGGCAACCAGTGCCGGAATAATCGGTACGAATACATCCGCCAGCATCTTTACCAGTTTCTGTAACGGATTCATCTTCTGATCAGCAGCCTTTTTCACTTCATTTTTTGTACTTTCTTTGATGTCTGCATACTGAATAAAATATTTGTATACTTCATCTACTGTACCACTTCCGATGATAATCTGGAACTGACCGCCTGTGGAAAATTGTCCTTTGACAAGCTCTATCTTGAGAATTCCATCTACATCTGCTTTGCTCTCATCTTTTAATACCAGACGTAATCTGGTTGCGCAGTGAGCCGCGCTGATTACATTTTCTTTTCCGCCTACCAGACGCAGAAGTTCACTTGCTACATTCTGGTAACTCTGCTCTTTACTCATTCTAACTCCTCCTGTAACTTCATTTCTTTTCTATCTCAATCAGGATTTTCTTAGTACCATCGTTGTACTTGAAAAGTCCTGTCTGATTCTTGGTATTCTGATTCCTGCATACATCAGTTCATCCCCGCCGTACTCCTGCCCGGTCTCACAATCTGTGTAAACTGCATCCGGATCCAGTCCTTTTAAGCGAATTACCGGAACCCTGTAGGCTGAGCGTGCAAGGATCTGCACGTGAGTGAAGATGACTTCCATTCCATCTTCTGAAACAATATTCCAGGCACTTTGATTCTCCTGAAATGAATCCGCCAGCCGGTAATAAGTTCCGAACTGTACGGTTCTTCGTCTCCTTTTATATTCTGCAATCTGCTCTCTGACTTCTTTCTTCTCTTCTTTTAAAAGCTTCTTCAAATCCAGTTCATATCCAAGATTGCCTGCTGCCGCCACGGCAAATCTTGTAGCAAGCGGTGTGGTCCGTCCGACCTGATGATTCGGACATGCTGACACATGCGCTCCCATTGTAACTGTAGGAAACAGAAAGCTTGTTCCATGCTGGATTTTCAGCCTGCAGACCGCATCTGTATTATCGCTGGTCCATGTCTGTGGCATGTAATAAAGCATTCCTGCATCGAATCTGCCACCTCCACTGGAACAGCTTTCAAACAACACCTGTGGAAAACGTTCTGTCAATGTCTCCATTACCTGATAAAGTCCAAGCACGTAGCGGTGTGAAAGTTCATTCTGATTTTTCCTGTCAAGATAAGCACTTCCAAGATCTGTCAGATGCCGGTTCATATCCCATTTCACATAACTGATATTTCCCGGTACCAACACCTTACTGACTGCTTCGATCAGATATTCGCAAACTGCCGGATTCGACAGATCCAGTACCAGCTGATGTCGGCTGAGTATTGGTTCGTAAAGCGGACTTCGGATCACCCAGTCTGGATGCTCCCTGTAAAGGTCACTTTCCCTTGAAATCATCTCCGGTTCAAACCAGATTCCGAAATCAATCCCCTTCTGTTTCACCTTTTCGGCAAGACTCTGCAGTCCATCCGGAAATTTCTTCTTATCTTCCGTCCAGTCCCCCAAGGAAGTCGTATCTGTATTTCTTCCCTTGAACCAGCCATCATCCATCACCAGAAGTTCGATTCCAAGCTCCGCTGCTTCTTCCGCTAGCGTCAGCATTTTCTCTTCATTGATCTCAAAATACATACCTTCCCAGCTATTCAATAGAACTGGCCGTTCCCGGTCTCTGTACCATCCCCGGCAGACGCGCGTTCTGTATAACCGATGAAATATATTCGACATTCCGGCAAGTCCATTTACACTATAGACCAGTACAGCCTCCGGTGTGCAAAAGCTTGTTCCCGGTGCAAGCTGCCATCCAAACTGATACGGATTAATTCCAAGCTGTACTCTGATTGTTCCATACTGTCCACACTGAACACATCCATAGAAGTTTCCACTGTAAATCAGGTTTACTCCAAGCACTTCCCCTTGCTCTTCCGTAGTCCCGGGACTTAACAATCCGATAAATGGGGTTGCCTGTGGGCTGCTCGTTCCACGACTGCTTTCAATCGTGACTGAATCCGCACACAATGGACGTCGATACACGTTTTTCTCTTCTGTATGTGCACCGGATAATGTCAGTACATCATATTCCTGTGTTGGAAGATCCATGTTCATGCTTAAGAATCGACAGATTTCTATCGGTTCTGTTCCGTCATTGATCCATTTTGCGAATCGTGTGACCACTGCATCTTCATAGATGGTGTAATATAACAGAATTCTCTGATTTCTCACCTTATCCTGAAGCGTAATCTCCAGTGTCATTGCCTCGGTGTCCGCATCAGTATAGACATGTGGCAGGCCATCCGGAGCGATCTTTCCACTCAGAATGCGATAGCCGTTATAGAAAAATCTTGCGTTTTTATCTCCATTTCTATCTTCTAGTTCGTAAGCTGGACTTCGGAAGTCCCCCTGTCCGGACTCCGGAAATTCCCTCAACTGTGTATCCAGAGAAAATGTCCTGTCTTCCGCTATCGGATTCGCACAGAATCCACGGTCGTAATAATAATCCTTGATGCCGCTGTGCCATCTCTTTATTCTTTTTCCGTAGTAACAATGCTTTAAATATCGTTGTTTTTCTACTTGAATCACATAACTGATCTTATCGTTGTATAGATGAAAAACCTGCTGTTCTTCCTCAAAACTGATCTGCATTCTATTCCTCCACTCTCTCATTCTGCTTCATTTCATCGCTTGACTAAATGCATTATAACTTCCATCTCTTTTCACTTTCAATGGTAATGCAGATTAGTGAATGGTAATTTCTTGCTATTTTTTATTGATTGCTATATTATAATATCGGATATAAAAACCCAAAACTAAGATTTCTACAGATTGTTTCGTGTTGCGCCCCGCAATCTTCATTTATTTTGAAAGGAGTACTTTTTATGACAAACACAAAATCATCTGCCCAACCGCCTTTTGATTCCGTCGGTTTTCATATAACCTCTGCGCTTCCCCTCCAGACACTTCGTGGAATCGGCATGCATCACATCACTTCCCATGACTATCATTGGGATAACCGAGTCCGCAAAAACTCTTATGTATTACTTCAGTACACGATTTCGGGAAAAGGAAGTTTCCAGACACCAGACCATACCTATCCTCAACAGGCGGGTGATCTCTTCCTTGTTCAAGTACCCGGAGACAGCCAATACTCATTACCCGATGATTCGGAATGCTGGGATGTTCTTTATCTAGAATTTTCCTCCGAGTGTCTCCCTCTTCTCTACCACATTCATCAATCCTGTGGACCTGCTTTCCACCTGGAAGCATCCAGTACTTTACCTGAACAGATGAAGCAGCTCTATGCTGATGCAATTTCCAATCAGTTAGCATCGGTATTTGATAATTCCAAAGCGGCCTACGCTTTTCTTTTAGATCTAGCAGATTATGCATTGGAACACCCGGCACTTTCTTCACCTCGTGTTACACTGGCCAAGAATTATCTGGATTCCAATTATTACAACACGGATCTGAACCTTGACGAAGTCGCTGATGCCGTCGGGCTGTCCAAGTATCATCTTTGCAGAGAATTCAACCATCTCTATGGAATCTCGCCCGGAAAATATCTGGCGAATCTGCGTCTTCAGAAATCCTGTGCGCTTCTTTTACAGAGCCGCCAGCACACAATTGCCGAAATCGCCTCCATGGTCGGATTTTCAAATGATAATTATTTTTGTAAGGTCTTTCGAAAAGCTTTCGGGACTACACCAACTCAATATCGGCTTCAAAATCAGAACTATGATCTTGTCCGCGTTCTCCATGATTCACATCCCAGGATTCCATCTGATAAATAACCGCCTCATATGGTCTGAGTTCTGTAATTTTTTCCGCGGCAGGCGTATCTGCATAATTACTAAGCATGACCTGCCCGGCTCTCTTACACTGTAACTTTCTTGTCTTCTCATGAAAGTTACAGACAATCAGCCATTTTTCCTCCTCCAGCGTTCTTGTATAGATATAAAGGTCTTCATCCTCCGGGAACAGCAGTTGATAAGTTCCGTATACCATAACTTCATGTTCTTTCCGAAGCTGAATCAATTTCTGATAATGATAGAAAACGGACTCTGGATCCGCTAATGCCTGCTCTACATTGATTTCCTTATAATTTGGATTGACTCTGTACCATGGAGTTCCTTCTGTAAATCCTGCATTCTTTTCGGCATTCCATTGCATCGGTGTCCTTGCATTATCCCTCGCCTTTGCCCGGATTGCATGCATGGTCTCTTCCTCTGTGAATCCCGCTTTCAGGCGTTCTTGATAAATGTTCTGTGTCTCAATATCAGGGAATTCATCAATCGTCTGAAATGGAACATTCGTCATTCCAATCTCTTCCCCCTGATAGATATACGGTGTCCCCTTCATTCCATGAAGCAGTGTCGCAAGCATTTTTGCAGACAGGACACGATAGTCTCCGTCATTTCCCCAACGGGAAACGATTCTTGGGAGATCATGATTATTCCAAAATAAACTGTTCCATCCATGACCTTCTAACTCTGTCTGCCATTTGCTGAAAACACACTTCAGATCCGGCAGATAAAGTGGTTTCAAATCCCATCTTTGTCCACCCGGTTTCTTATCCAGCTGAATCTGTTCAAACTGGAAGATCATACTAAGTTCTTTTCTTGCCGGATCAGTATATAATCTTCCGATCTCCGGGGTCGCCCCCCAGCACTCACCAACCGTCATGCTGTCCCTGTGACCAAAGGTCGCTTCGTTCATCTCTTGCAGGTATTTATGAAGCATCGGCCCATTCTCTTTGATCTTCTGATCCGGTATCTTTCCAATCAGATCAATCACATCCATACGGAAACCTGCAATCCCCTGATCCAGCCACCAGTTCATCATGTCATATATTTCCTGCCTCAGTTTCGGGTTCTCCCAGTTCAGATCTGGCTGTTTCTTACTGTAAAAATGCAGATAATACTCATCCGTCTCCGGCGAATACTCCCATGCACTTCCACCGAAATTTGACATCAGATCATTCGGTGGCTGTCCATCTTCACCTTTCCTCCAGATGTAATAGTCCCGGTATGGATTATCCAGGCTTTTCTTTGCTTCTATGAACCATGGATGTTCATCTGATGTATGGTTCACTACCAGATCCATAATGATTTTGATATCATTATCTTGACATTTTTGTATCAATATCTTCATATCTTCCATTGTTCCAAACTCCGGGTAAACCGTACGGTAATCAGAGATATCATATCCATTGTCATCCTGCGGCGACTGATAGATTGGACAGATCCAAAGTACATTAACTCCCAGTTTTTTCAGATATTCAATTTTCCCTGTAATTCCTGGAATATCCCCCATTCCATCCCCATTGCTGTCCGCAAAACTCCGAGGATATATCTGATAAACGACACTGCTCTGCCACCATTTCTTCTCCATCTTATGTCCCCTTCTTGCTTTTTTTATTCGAACCAAGTATAATACAAAAAATAAAAAGATACTTTCATTATTTTATCAAAAAATAACACAATATTATGCACCAGTTCAGCCATGCGGCTGTATAAGGACAGACTATCGTTATAAGCTCGCTTATATAAAATAGTCTGTTCTTATGCAGACATAGGGCAGACGCCCCTAAGCGAGGATTCGTCACGCAGTGTCGAATTCGAGCTGCATGGCTGAACTGTTTCACTATAAGAAAGGAGATCACTCATGTCACATTCCTTAAAAGAGACAAATTTTCACGGAACCCCTATGTTCCCCTTACAGATTTATTCTCATAAAGATATGAACGGTTTCTATTCCGTTACTGCCCACTGGCATGAGGAACTGGAATTTCTCTATATTGAGGAAGGAACTATGCACGGAATCATTTCCGGAACCCCTTATGAAATGAAAGCCGGTGAATTCTATTTCATCAACTCTGGTGAACTGCATGAACTAAGCGCACACAACCATTCCCTGCATCATGCAATTGTTTTCGATCCCCAATTACTTAATTTTGATTTGTATGATGCCTGTCAGCACAATTTCATCCAGCCAATCACACAGAAGAAACTGCTCTTTCCAAACAACATCTCCAGTGCTCTCAGTCAGGAAGAACAAGAAAGTCTCCGACAGCTTTTTCTTGAATTGATCTGTAATTACCACTACCCGGAACAATGTGCACTTCTCAAAATTAAGATCTGTCTTCTACAGATTTTGGAACTCTGTTTCCGCACAGAAATTCTTATACAGAACCAGACTACCGGAAAGCAGCTCTCCTCCATGAATCTGCTGAAGGAAGTGCTTGATTTTATCCGGTCACATTACGCCGAAGAAATTACATTAAAAGAACTTGCTGACATTGCCTGCATGAGCCCGACCTATTTCTGCAGATATTTCCATCAGGAGATGGGCAAGACACCGTTCGCCTTCCTGAATGAATACCGCATCAAAAAAGCTGCTATCCTTTTGGATGACAGCTCACTGTCTGTTTCTGATATTGCCATTAACTGTGGATTTGACAACATCAGCTATTTTATTCGTAAGTTCAAAGAATACCAGGGAATCACCCCAAAAAAATACAGAAGCCGGAAGATGCCAGAATAATATTTCTTTATTTGAGAAAAAGGACTAATTTTTATGAATAATGTAAAAGAGGGAATCAAAATATTTTCAGGAGCGCAGCTTAAATACATCGCTTTTCTATCCATGCTTATCGATCACACAAACAAAGCGTTAATCTATCCGAATTTGGATGGAGGAGCATTGAATCGTTTGAGTGACTTTTTTGATATTTTAGGAAGAATTGCATTTCCAATATTCATCTTCCTTCTCGTGGAAGGCTATTTCCACACAAAGAATAAATGGAAGTATTTAATTACACTTCTTGTATTTGGAGTGATATCAGAAATTCCTTTTGATATGTGTACAACAGCTACATTTTTTGAAGTCAACTGGAACAATATTATGTTTACGTTAGCTTTGGTGCTTGCCATGATCTGGCTGATCGATGTACTCAAGGAAAAGATGGAAGCATTGCCGAAAGCTTTATGGTATTTCGTATCATTTCTCATTGTGACAGTATTGTGCTTTGCTGCAATGAATCTGGGATTAGATTATGAACACCATGCGGTGCTGATTGGATATTTCTATTATATTTTTCATGACCGACAGGCACTTGCGATTCCATTTTCCTATCTTTCTATGTTTAAAGAACCGTGGGCTTTGCTTGGATTTGGTCTGACACTTACTTATAATGGAGAACGTGGAAAACAAAATAAGTGGTTTAATTATCTTTTTTATCCAGTACATTTGCTGATTTTAGGAATTATAAGAATGTGTCTTAAGATTTGAATATGAAATATTTTTACTTACAACATTATCTACACAGCTCTCCTTCCATAGTTCAAAAAAGGACGAATCCTCCTCCCATTGGATCCGTCCTTTCTTTTCATTCAAGCATTTTTCATAATCATAACTAGCACTTCTTTTTTCACTTTTTTATTTGAATTTTTACAAGTAACTTAGATGTCAAAGCCGAAGCTAATAAAAAAGCGGTACATCCTGCTGTAAGTTTTCCAACGATCACCGGAACAATCATCTTTGGATTAACTCCTGCTGTAAAAGCAAGGTGATCTCCAAACGTAAATGATGCTGAAACAGCAAATGCAATATTTATGATTTTTGACTTTTCATTCATATCACCAATCATATTAAACATTGCTATATTGTTTGCCAAAGTTGCTATTAACCCTGCTGAACCTACTTCATTCATTCCAAATGTTTTTCCTACTTTTGATAAAATACTTCCAAATGTTTTTGTCATCCATTTCACCATTGGAAAAGCACCTATTAAAATAGTTCCGATCTGTCCACAAATTAAAAAAGAATTTTCAAGTGGGATTGTACCATTAGAATCTTCTTCTACCATAACCCGAAACAGAGGAAAATGAATTCCTGTTTGATATTCAAACACTGCAATTGCTATAAAAATTGTAATTAATATCCTCAAACCTGTTCCAAATTTTTGAAATCCTTTCAGCATTTTTTCTGGCCAGTTCCAAAGACCAATTACAATCAGCGCTGCCATCAAAATTACCGGAAGCATATTTCTAATGATCGATAAAAGACTCATCTTATAAGACGTAAAATTCATTACAATTCCTCCGACCAAACATCCGATAGGTATTGTTATTATTCCTGCCAAAACACCTGCACCAAGATAAGGATAATCTTTTTCTTTCATCAAGGACATTCCTACTGGCAAAGTAAAAACTAACGTTGCCCCTAACATATTTGCTACTAATAACCCTGAGAAGTTTCCTATCGCATTATTCCCTGCAAGTTCCATTGCCAAAGGATATCCCCCTGTATCACTTGCAAGTAAGGTTCCCGCAAACATAGATGCATCAGCTCCTATCAGCTGATATATAGGTACAACAATTGGTTTTAGCACTATTGCTAAGACTGGTGCCGCCGCAATTACCCCTGCCATTGCCAGCATCATCGGTCCTATTGCATGAAATCCTTCCTCGAATTGTTGTCCATATCCCCATCGGTTTCCCTGGATTCTATCAACTGCTCCGATAAGCATAAAGATCATCATTATGAAAATAATTATCGAGTTCACAGACAAATGATTTATCCACATCTGTATACTTTCTATAAATTCACTCATATTTGTCTCCTCTGCAACACTTTATAAGGTTTCTTCTTCACATTTTATCATTTAAAAAAGGAGGTTCGGACTAATCCGCTCCTCCCCTTGCTGAAATAATTTCATCAATTATTCCCGACAACTCTAATGCTGTCTCGACACTATATTTACAATCACTTAATTCTTCTGGTTTTCCGTATCCATACTTACAACCAACAAATGGAATCTGATTATATCTGGCAGCCTCTTTATCATAACTTCGATCACCTACCATAACTGCAAGTTCTGGCTTTTCTCTCAGTAATAGTTCTTCCAGACTATACTTTTTGTTATTTTTTTCTGTAACCCCCTGGATCACATCAAAATAATCATTTACTTCTAATTTTCTTAAAATAACATCTAACTCCCATTTTGATGCATTAGAACAGATTGCCAACTTATATCCTTTTTCTTTTAACTCTTCTAACATTTGATGGATTCCTTCAAATGTTTTTGCTGACTCTTTCATTCCATCAATCCAATATTTCTGAATTAATGTTTTGAATATCTCCACTTGTTCAGATTGATTCTCTCCAAAGAAATATCTTACATCCTGCTCAAACGGAGCCCCGATCCGTTCTATAAATTCTTTATCCGAAAACCCATTTTTTCCTACTTCTTCCAAGGCTTTTCTATATGCCTTTACTGCATATACTTCTGTCTGATTGATTGTGCCATCTACATCAAAGATAACAATTACTTTAGAAGATTCCAATTGCACATCCTAAAATGCATAAGACAAATATGCCAAGTATAATATAAATTGTCTTAACATTTTTATTAAACAGGGCTACACAAAGGAATGTAGCTCCTAACGGAAGAATTCCCGGGAAAATCTGATCGAAAATTGATTGTAATGTTGTTTCAGTTCCTGCCAATGTAAAACTTAGGGTTGTTTGTAACGAGACCATCGTTCCTATCATTGCACCTATTACTGTCATACCAAGAATGGATGCCCCCATGGAAAGCTTGTCCATCAAATGATTTTCTTCTGAATTCTCAAGGAATTTTGTTCCCATCTTATATCCATACTTTCCACCAAGAATTTTCGTAATAAAATGAATTGCTGTATATAACAGGAAGTAAATCACTGCGCCAAGAATGTTTCCGCTTTTTGCAAGTCCAATTCCAATTCCTGCGGCAATTACTCTAAATGTTCCCCAAAAGAAGGAATCTCCTATTCCAGACATAGGTCCCATCAAACCAACCTTTACATTATTGATGGAAGATGTATCAAAAGTTTCTGATTTTGCATTTTCTTCTTCCATTGCCACGCCAAGTGTCATAAGGAACGGAGAAACATGTGGAGTTACATTGAATGTTTCTGTATGTCTTTTCAACGCTGCATAAAAATCATCATCATTTGGATATATTTTACGCAATGGCTTTTCAATTGCATACATATATCCATACGCCATCATTTTATCAAAAGACCATGATCCCTGAATCGTAAATGATCTCCAGAAAATACTTCTATAATCCTTAGGAGTCATGATTTCCTTTTTTTCATTTATTTTGTCTAATTCTGTTCTTTTATTTTCTTCCATCAGAAATCATCCTCCTCTTCAAATTGCATATTATTTACTGCAAGAAATGCGATACATAATCCTACAACTGCAACACCAATCACATCCATTCCAAGGTACATAACTGCTACAAATCCGAGGAAAAGGTATGGAAGTATTTTGTTGTTAGACATAATTTTAATCAAAAGCGCAAGTCCTACACAAGAAAGTACTCCTGCTGCAACATTAAATCCATTCAGTACCACCTCAGGAATCATATTCAGTACGCTATTAATTCCATCAGCACCGAAGAATAATGCGATGAAAACCAAAAGTGCTGAAGGGATTCCAATTGACAGTGGCACTACTGTTAAATGTAACAGATTCGCTTTTTTCAGATTTCTCTCATCGAGTGCTTTTTCAATCTGTTTTCCTGCCCAACTTCCAGGAATCGCATAACAGAAGTTTCTCCACAGCTGCAGGAATACAGACAGTGGTAATCGAGTAGGAGGCTAACCATTAGTTGATTAGCCGACCTCTCACACCACCGTGC
>ERZ894232.2652-NODE-2652-length-12073-cov-27.305458_pt1 | contig 12073 bp, 8 predicted proteins | sample MGYA00380296_ERZ894232 | MGnify/ENA primary metagenome ERZ894232 (study PRJEB32331, sample SAMN06328433) | human gut metagenome | biome: human gut microbiome; feature: stool | host: Homo sapiens | collected 2014-08-14 ... | reverse complement strand
ACCCATGGAAGTGTCTTCCCTTCATCAATATATCTTTTTACTTCTTTTGACAACGGATCTGTGATTTCAACATCATCATAATTGTTGAATGCCGGAACAAAACCAAAGTCATTTACAACGATCTGTTTACCTTCGTCAGACTGAAACAGCCATTTTAAGAATTCTTTAGATGCTTCTTTTTCTTTATCACCTGACTGGCTGTTTATACACCAATAAATGGAGATTCCTGTAGGAATGCAATCTTCTTTTACCCCTTTCAACGGAATCGGAAGAATTCCCATTTTATTTGCCACCTCTTCATCAATTCCACTCAATTCTGGTCCAATCCAATTTCCCTGCTGTACAACCGCAACTCGTTCGATAGCAAGACCTCCTCCGATTTCACTTGAATAATCCACTGCATTTAGTTTGGAAAGATCATCTTTTGATGTAGTATACTTTGTTTCCAAATCAAGAAGAGCCTTTAATGAATCTGCATATTTCAAACCAAGTTGATCTGAATTTCTTAATTCTGTTGCACTTGAATACTCACATGCCAAAGGCGCATTCAACGTATGAAGTCCTGGAATCCAAGTTTCCTTTGCAGCATATTCTTCAACAGCTTCAAGCTGTGGATACTTGTCCTTTAACTTTCCAGAATCAATCTGATTCTGAAGATCAGCAAACGCCTTATCTATCGCATCATAGCTTGTCAATGTAGAGGCATCGATTCCCGCATCTTTAAAAATTTCTTTATTATAAACTAATCCGTATCCTTCTACACTAACCGGTATTCCATAAACTTTTCCATCCAGTGTTACATCATCCAAACTTCCATCTACTGCGTTTTTCAACCATTCCTGATCACTTAAATCTTCTACATAATCTGTCATGTTTGTAATATTATCACCTAGTGCATAGATATCAACAGAATCATCACTGATTAACTTTGCTTTTAAATTTGTGTTGTAATCATTTCCCTGAATACTCTCTACATTTATTGTTAAAGAAACAATACGAGGAAATTCATAAGATCGGTGTGAATATTAATCAGATTGCTTAACTTATAGGAATGCGCATCGAACCTTCTTGATCTTTCTGTCTCACTGCATTTGCCAGATTTCTTACCAAAGTTCTAGCTTTCTCTTCCTCACCAATCAGATTCGCATATTCAAAAATCTGTTCCTTTACATCCGCTGGAATGGCTATTCCCATGTGTTCTGCACGGTCTACCTTTTCCTGCGTATATTCCTGCATTTCTTTTTAAATAAAATCTGTGTACCATTATTTACAATAAATTTCACCATATTTTTGTACTATTCGCACTTTTTATCTACTCAACTCGCTTTCCCCAATCCGATTGCATTGCCGCTGCTATAAAGCACTGCAATAGTTTTTTTGAAAATACACCACATTCACCGTTGGCAATCATTCTTATGGCTTCTTCATGCTTTAATTTTCTTTTATAGGGGCGTACACTGACCAATGCATCATAAGCATCCACAAGGCCTACTACCTGAGCACAAAGTGGTATTTCATCACCTTTTAGTCCATCCGGGTAACCAGATCCATCATATCTTTCATGGTGATATCTGCATATTTCATAGCTATACTTATTGAGTTTTTCTGTCGTAGTTCCTCGTGGAAACCGCAATGTCATCTCTGCCCCTGTAAGAGGATGCTGCTTTACAATTCCCATCTCATCAGCTGTTAATTTACCGTTTTTGTTCAATATCTCTATCGGCACACGGATTTTTCCAATATCATGAATTGGAGCCAGATGAGAGACATTTTCTATTTCTTCCTCTGTAATCCCATACTCCGGATAGTTTTTCTGAAGTTGAAGATACACTTGTTTTGTATAAAAACAGATATCATCCTGATGTTCTGTTTCTATAAGATTATTGTTATTCAACACTGCAGCCAGAAGCGAAACCATTTTCCAATACTGTTTTGTCTCATCCTGTGCTTTTTGTCTTAATTCCCGTTCCATATTTACAATTGTGTTAGGGATAACTTTTGCATTATGGAATGTAATAACAGCAGTTTTCTCATTTTCATCCACAAATCTTTTTACTTCCATCCAAACATAAGTCTCTGAGTTTTTCTCGCTTCTTCTTTGATAAACGATATCTTCTTCTGAACAGCCCTTTTTGAAATGCTCTGTCAACGAATCGCTTTTCAAAAATTCCTGCAGTTTTTCACAATCTTTTTCACATACATATTTTTCACAATATACTTTCAGAAAATCATCATATGTTCCTGCAGTTTTTACATCATCATAAATCCCCCTGTTATGAGAATAGATACATTCATAACTGTTTTCCGCTAAATTAACTTTCAGAATGATATAAAATCGCCCAAAATATTCATCTTTCCCCGGTCTGATAATATCAGAGATTTTCACATTTTCTAATCGGTTATTGTAAATGTTCTGTAAGTCCAATAAGACTTGATGTACTTTACAGCAATCCGTATAGTTTCTGGAGCAAAATCCATCCTTTTCAAGACAGCGACTGATTGCCATTGTTGATTCCATACATGATATGACATCAAATAACGAAATCTTTTCTGGATTTTTGGCAATGGCATATCCTCCACTGGTACCTTCAGAAGCTGAAATAATCTTCTCTTTTTTTAACTGCTTTGTGATTTTGGGAATATAGCTCTCCGGAATCTTTAATTCAGAAGCTAATTTTGCCGTTGTAACCCTGCGCTTTTTTATTGCCAAATAACAGACAATCCTGATTGCATAATCCGTTGTATTTGTAAGCTGCATAAGTGCTCACCTCGCTCTTTTTTCTTTGTCCCGTACATAAACTCATTGATTGAAACAGGAAGAATCATACTTTTCACTCACACATTTCAAGCATAATTCTTCCTGTTTGTCTAATAACGCTTTTTCATTTTTCTAAGAAATGTCATGCCACCTGCACTTATAACCAATATAACAATCAGCAATAAAATCCATTCGCTATCATGAATGGTTCTTCCTGTTTCCGGAGGTGCCACTGTAGATGCATTTGTAAACGTAACCTCATCATTTCCTGTTGTAGAAGTTTTGAATTCTGCTGCTCTTTCATCAGTTGCATCACTATCATTCAATTTATAGCTTGTCTTGTAATTCTTTCCAGGATCAGTTTCCGTAACTGTATATGTCCATCCTGTTGGCAGACAACTAATGTCTACGAATTCATCTTTTGCCAGGTTAAACGTAGCCTTATTATTTGTAAAGGTGAGATTCTGTACTTTATCATCAGTTCCTTTTCTTATGAAAATCTGACCATCCGTTATAGTAGCGGTACTTGCATCAGTTCCTGATGGTGGAACGGCTTTTATTGTAAACTCATACGATCTATTCGGTTCCATATTGTATCCGGTTACGGTTTTTCTTACCTTTAAAACAGTTGGTTTATAATACAGATTAAGTGTAATTGTATCAGAAGACGAATCATTTTTTACTTCTTTTTCTAATTCGTTCCGAGAATCTTCAGTATCAAAAACATAACCTTGCAATGTTCCGTTTGCTTCTGGTTTTGCGTACGCATTAACACTCTCATTTTCTGTTGCAAAGGAAATGGTTCCTGAAGTTTTCTTTCCCAATTTTTCTGTACTACCCGGTACCTTAAGCCAATGATTCACTTCTACCTTTTTCGTATCAATTTTCTTCCACTGGGCTACAATCTGATAACCTGTAAAATTGTTAGATGCAAATACAGGCAGATTCGTATTATTTGCATATCCGTAATTCTCATCAGAAATCGTAAAGAGTTCACCGTTACTATATGTCTTTTGACTTAACTCACCATCTTTGTTTTTCAGCTTCCATCCTATAAATTCATAGCCTTCACAAGTGGGTTCTGCCCAACCTTCACCCATAATAAAGGTAGTACCGATAGCTCTTGTTCCCTTTCCAGTTTCCAGATCCTTTCCATAAGAATGCATAGGAGTTTTGTAATAACTTCTTGTCTCCGGATTATCCGGAATGTTCTTCACATCTGCACTTTTAGGAAGTACTCCCATACCGGCACCGGAATTATAATGTACATATAGGCTGCTGGATGCAACCATGAAAGAGGCAGAATATAAACGCCAGCCATTATCTGATAGTAAAGGTCTTGCCCCTCCCCACGCTAAATATCTGGTATAACCTTTTTCCTTCGCAGCTTTTTGTGCAGCCTGCCATTGATCATTATATATTTTAAATGGATTATCCCCTCTTATAAGTGACGTAGCTGTCATTGCATCTATGGTACCAGCATTAGCATCATTCATTTTTCCATCTCCAAGAGGATTGTCACCGTGGGGCTGTCCATACATCACACCAACAGCACTCTGAAGTCCATTTACAAACTCATACCCAGCTTTTGGCTTGGCAAAGAAAATTCGTACCTGTCTTGTTTGTCTTCTTTGATATTCTACAGGATCCATCTCTATGGTTTGATTATCTTTTACAGGAACCAATTCTTGTTTCTCATAGTCCCACATGACTACGTCCAAACCTTCGCCGCTTCGGGATTGATTCGTATATAGCCTTACTGTCACAGCCTGCTTTCCGCGTTCTTCTTTGTATGGTACTAAGGTAAAATTATAATCCTCAAATTTACCGGTTCGGACCTTCAAATCCATCTTATATTCATAAGAACAATTTTTTTCCTCATCTCTAGTAGTTGTGTAGCTATCTGTCATCTGGGTAATTAAACTTAATTTACCTGGATCCGATGAAACACTATCGCCTTTTTTTATTGGCACCTCACTCTCTCCGCTCTCAGAAGAGGCTTGAATGGAAGTACCATTCACCACCATATGTATTACACGGTAGCCTCTCTTCGTATGAAAAGCAGGAATATCTAAGTTGTAGCCTGAAATTCCATAAACATCATCTGGTGTAAAAGTCCACATGATTTTGTCCTGATCTTTCAAATACTTCCAGCCCTTGGCTACACTGTGCTCAATATTAATGTATTCTTCCCCATTAATATCTTTTGTATTAATGAATATTCTGTAAACACTTTGTTCCTTATAAATAATTGTAATCGTATCGTCTTTTACAAAGTTAATGGAATAGGTAGCTTTGTTTTCATTTCCATTTTCCTTCGTAATTGTCGCACCATCTTGAGAAACAACGGATTCGATTATAAATCTTTTCGCTCTAGGATCATTTGTTTTTGCTGTGTCTGTGCCAGGAGTTACTGAAATTATAAAGTTTTCTCCCGCATTTACACGAATCTGATTCGATATATCAAGCGGCGCATCAAGGCTGCCATTTTTTTTGGTGATTGTACCAGGTGTACAACTATCAGGAATTACTTCCTTTATGCTGACCAGGTAATACTCCTGATACATCATCGTTAGATTCTGAGTATCATCCATTTTAATTGCAATCACACCATCCGTACTATAGTAAATGGTGTCATTATACTTTCCGATGTATACACAGTTTTTTCCATCTACTTTTGCACTCTTAAACTCGAAATGTCTGCCTTCTATAGATAGATCTTTATGATCCGCAATTGCTCCAAATTGAATGACAGAAGGTGCTCCTGCAATTGAGTTTCCATTGACATCTACATATTCTACCCGATCTGTAGATGTTGCATTTTCATCACCATTTGCGACACTAATCTGTAATGCTTCATCCAGGCTCTGTACAGATATGCTCTCTGGGACGTTCAGTTCTTCTGGCTGCTCAGTTCCTCCTTCATTATCAATAATCTGTTCCGTCGATTCTTCCGATTTATTCGTATCTTCTGTAGCTACTTGTTCGATTTCTTCATTAACAGAATTTTTACTCTCGGAGTAAGTCATTACAAGCAACTGTTCATCTGTTAGCTTCTTTGCAATATTGCCATCTGTACTATAATAAATATAATTTTCATACTGTCCGATAAATACACAGTCTTCATCACTTACTTTGGCATTCTTAAATTCATAATTTTTATCAGCTATGGTTATTTCTGTATGATCAGAAATTTTTCCAAGCTCAATGGTTGTCGGTGCTCCCTCAATCGTTTTTCCATCTTCATCTACATACTTTACTCGATCTGTTGATGGCACTTCACCATTCGCAACTCTATTTTGAATTTCAGCATTCAGCTGTTCCACCTCGATACTGTCCGGAATTTGTTTCTCCGTTTCCTGTTTTGTTTCTTCACTTTCAGAAGTAAACTGATCTGTAGATGGCTCTGATTCTATTTCTGTATCACTTGTAAATGCTTCGGTATCTCCGGTTTCACTTTCTGATTCAAAAGCAGTTGTATCTTCAGCTGATGCATTTACCGTATTCAGAGATAAAAAGCACATAGAAAAAATCAAAATCCAGGAACATGCAATTTTCAAGCATTTATTCCACTTATTGTGCCTCATTTTGTGCATCTCCCTTCTTCTTTCTCTGGTTTTCTCTGATCAAAGCAATCAGGCAAACCAATGAACCCAGTAATAACGTAAAATATCCCATGATAGGACTATCATCTCCAGTCTTTACACTATTGCTCTTACTGATTTTTGATATCAATGATGGTCCAGATTTATCTTTTCCCTGCCAAGTATAACTATTTTTAAAAGAAATTCCTGAAACTTTCTCTCCATCCTGGTTTTCAACCACCGTTATTACTTTCAACTGATTATCTGCATTATAAAATGCTTCCACTGTAATATCATAGTTTCTCTCATCATAGCTATAATTTTCTTTCTTCTCTGTTATCTGACTGATTTTGTAATGATACTGACCTGCATTTCTGATATTCATGGTAATTTCCGTAGCTATATTGCCTTTCATGTTCCAGACATATCGCCGATTGCTGCTGCCATCAGGCATTGGTGCATCTGACTGATCTGTTAGCAAAGCATACATAAATTCATCCGAAACATCCGTATTTTTGCTGTCAAATACCTGTTCCACTGGTATTTTCACTGTAGTATCAGTATCAGCTGCAAAGGCTGGTATCTGTATGCTCAGGAAAAGAAGCATGGTCAGGAACACAATGCTGACTTTTTTTAACTCAATTCTTTTCATGTTTTTTCCTTCCCTTCTTTCCTATTTGTCTATTCAACAGTAGTAAGACTATAATAATCAGAATCATCCAAATGATAACCGGAACATTCGTAATCATATCTTTTAATTGATCAATTCCCGTGCCAAGATTCTTTGCTTTTTCTTTTTCCGGATAAACCTGGTCTGTCAGCCTTCCCACTAATACATTTCTTCCATTTGTCATATCAGATGTACATGTGGTCAGCAAAACCAGATGATCATCTTCTGTAATGTTTAACTCTCGTTTATATAAAGCATTGTCTATTATTTCCAGCAGATACGCTTGCTTTGCCTCTGATGTGTCTGGGCACACATTGAAAATCGTTTCATTATAGGCATCTACCTGCATCAATGCATAGAATTCGATTCCATGATCTTTTCCGTCAAAGAAAAGATTTCCATACGGATGCTCATCAAAATATGTCTCATCCGTAAAATTACCAATATCACCGAACATCTTTTCCTTTTCCATGTGGTGACCATAAATAATATTGTTAAAATCTGAAAAGTCTGGCTTATTACCACAATGCAAAAAGATAGCTCCACTTAAAGAATATTTTCCTTCTGCATCTGTATTCATATAAGTATCATCATCATCTGTCTGTAACAGCGGATAATTGATATTAGTATCGTTCACCCGGATCCAGCCAATCACATCCGGATTAATTTTCTGTAATTCTTCAAATGATTTTGTATGTTTTTCTGTTGGAATATAGGCTTCATAGTTTTTCGCATCTGCCGCTTGATAAACCTGGTTTGAATCCCATAACATATAGCATGACAGGAACATTGTCATAAGAACCAGCAACAATGCTATCAGATTTACCATATGATCGATTCCCTTCACTATGAACTTTGCTATTTTTTTCATATGAAATATTCCTGCTTTTCTTCTTGATTTAGAAAAAGGGAATGCGGCGGAGCAACGCCGCACACATCCCCTTTCCCGGTTCATTTATAAAATTATTTCTGTAATCTTCTGCGTTTGAATCCTACAAAAGCAATCAGTGCTACACCGCAAAGTGCAATCATCAGAACGTATGGAAGAGTGTTCATGATGATACCAGTTGTCGGTACGTAATCATATGTGTTGGTTACATCAACTTTATTCTGTTTCTGTCCAAGTGTATTTGTAACAGTAATAGCCATATTGTACTTAGAAGCCTCTATTTTAGTCTGTGATTGTCCGTTAAATACGCTTACTGCACTTCCTTTATAGTTTGGTGTTGCAGACTCAGTTACATTGATCTTTGTTCCTACCGGCACACCTGTAAATTTCATATTTTTGTTTGCTTTCAGTGTAAATTTACAAGTTCCGTTTTCGTTGATTGAAATAACATGTCCATCAGCATCTTTTACACCACCAAGTGTAGTTGCATCTGTTCCTTTTGGGAAATTAAATGTTGCTGTGAAATCGAAGTCTTTCTCTGCATCTACTGTTCCACCATTTGCATTGATTGTCTTAGTTACATTTAAAGAACCATCTTTGTCATAAGTCGGATCTGGATTTGTCGGATCAGTACCGGTACCGGCTTCCTGTACATAGGTGTTAGTAAAATTAAATCCATTCTTATCCGTATTACTGATGTCTACTTTACCTGTTGCTGCTGTTCCCTTATCGTCTTTTTTCTTATTAACGATAATGTTGGAAATCTCAAGTCCCTTGTTACCATTTGTAACATATACATCCATTGTATATTCAGCCTGTGACATAATCATTGTCTGGTGCTTTGTATCAGTAATTGCAGGGGCAGCTCCTGTCTCTGTTACTGTATATTCGTATTTACCAGCATCTGGCCAATTTGTTGGAAATGAAACTTGAGCTCTTTTTGTTGTACTTCCTGTTTCAGAGGCTAAAAAGCTAATATCCGGAATAGTAACCTCCGCAGTATTACCTGCCACCGGTGTAGCTGTAAAAGAAAATGTCTCGTCCTTTCCAACCTCTGTATTAAAGGTTTTACTGATGTAGGCTTCTGTTACCTTGGTTGTCGTACCCTCATCTGCTGCAAATACCGATGTCGGCATTGCAAGTCCCATTGTCATAGCACCTGCTGCGACAATAGCGAGCATTTTTTTAGATAATGTTTTGATGCTCATAATAATTCCTCCCTTGTAAAATTTAGATTGATTTATATTTGATTAACGGAGGAGGGGATTATATTCCTCTGGTCCGAATAACCGCTATAACTTTTCCTTTGACATCATTCAAATCAATGCAGCCAAATGTTCGGCTGTCCGATGCCTGCGGTCTGTTATCGCCAAGTATAAATACCTGACCTTCTCCGACTGTTATCGGGAAATCCACTCCATCTTTAAATTGAGTGGTATCAAAATAGATATCCTGTGATACCTGGTCTGCACCATTTATCTTCAGTCCATCTTTCGTAATATCTACGGTGTCCCCTGCAACTGCAACAACTCTACCTGTTGTATTCCTTCCATTGTCTTCAAATACTGCCACATCACCAGATACAAATCTCTTATCCAGCCTGTAATACATGACCAGATCTCCATCTTTGATTGCCGGTTTCATGGATACATCATTGATTCTTACAATTCCATACAGGAATGTAAAAATAAGAATGATTGCAAAAATAATAATCACAATCTTCAAAAGCAACTGAATGATATCCTGTGCAAGTGATGGTTCCTGTATTGCTTTTTTTTCTGTCTCAATATCAACCTGTTTTTTCATCATTCACGCTTCCATATTCAAACTTAGATATTCAAGGTTTCCGTTTAAACGAGTAAATTGTAGTTCTTTTCTTTAAAAATAGTAATGTTACAAAGTGGAAATCTTTTTGAGAAATTTTTGTAAAAAATGTTCCACCACATTTATATAATTTTCAAAATCGATAAAAAAAGAAACCATGCCTCGACACGATTTCTCTTTCTTTTTCTATTCTATTTCTTTTAACATTTTATAAATAATCAGACCATTACTGACTGCCAGTACTTCATTTGCATCGTCAAAATTTATTCCGGAAATTTGTTTTATTTTTTCAAGCCTGTAAGATATCGTTCTATAATGAACAAACATTGCACCTGCAGTTTTCTTGATACTTTGGTTATTTCTAAGATACATCTGCAAGGTTGTAATCAATTCTCCCTTATGTTCATCATCATATAAATATAATTTCTTTAATGTTTCTGGAATGTATCTTTCCAATTCCGTCACATCTTCAATTTCGCCGAATATCTGGAAAAATCCGAGGTTCGAATAATGTACTACTGACTTATTCTTATCACCAGTCACCTGGCGGATAATGTCAATATACTTGATAGCCCGACTTGCTTCGTGATAAGATTCTTTCAGCCGTTGATACCCTTCCACACTTTTTCCTATACCAATCTGAAAGTCTGTATCTTTCTTTCTATAAAGGATGCTTCGCTGGATAACATCCTCTACTTCTTCCATCTCTTTTTGATACTCCAGTTCTGTCTGATTGGAATCTACCTGTTGAATCATAACAATCTGATCCATATTTCTGTAAATAAGCGCATCCGGCAAAAGATGCTTCAATTCACCCTCGATAACACCTACTTCGTGAAGCTGTTCTTTTGTATATTTACTTTGTACATTTTTTTTGATGGTATAAAAATCAACAACCCTGTAAGTATCGCTTTCTTTCATGCCGAGTTGTGCTGCCGCTTCAGTCATTTCTTTCGAACTCAGTAATCCATTCAGAATATTTTGGATAATCTCTCTCTGATACGTCTTTTTTTCTTCATCCTGTGCAAATTCACTCAAAAATCCATCCTGTAAGTTAATAGTCGCATTTTCGAGTTCCATACAAACATCCTGTTCTTTTTTTCTTAGCTCCTGTTCCATTGTTACAATCGTATTCGGAATCACTTTTGTATTATGAAATGTAATAATTGCTGTATTTTCCTTTACATCCACATACTTACTAGCTTTCATCCATACATACGATGTACCGTTATTTTCGATGATTCCGCGATAGAAAATTTCTTCATCCACACATCCATCTACAAGATGTTCTGTTAAATTCTCACCAGCAAGACATTTCTGGACATTTACCCAGTCTGCTTCACAAATATATTTTTCCGCATATTTTTTTATAAAGTCATCATATGATTCTGCTGTTTTTACTTGTTCATAGACATCATGATTATGAGAATAAATACATTCATAATCTTTTTCTCTCAGATTAACTTTTATAATCACATAAAATTTTCCAAGATATTCATCCTTACCAGGACGGATAATGTCTGATATCTTTACGCTTTCCAAGCGGTTATTGTATATATTTTGCAGATCCAGCAGAATCTGATGTACTTTACAGCAGGCTATATAATTTTTGGAGCAACCTCCCTCTTTTTCCAGGCACCTGCTAATTGCCATGGTGGATTCTGTACACGATATCACATCCCTTAAAGATATATTCTCTGGCTGTTTTGCAATCTGATATCCACCCTTTATCCCTTCACAGGCTTTTATGATTCCTGCTTGTTTTAATTTTTTTGTTATTTTGGGAATATAACTGGCTGGAACACTTAGTTCCTGAGATAATTCTGACGTAGAGATCATCTGCCTTTGTGCTGCCAGATAACATACGATTCTGATAGCATAATCCGTTGTACTTGTAAGCTGCATGGTTTTACCCCTTTCCTTAGCTAAACTATTTCAGGTATTAGTTCGTCCTAAAAAATTGGTGGGTTCCTGTCGGACGATGAAATTGATTATTCAAAAATTTCCATCAATTTCATCAAGATATGGGGGTCGTTCTACTCTATCATCAGATATAAGATCTAGAATTCTATAAATAATAATATCGCAACATATAGTAATGCGATGATGGCTTTTCAATATAATTTTTTCTCATTGTCTATTTGAATCAGAGAATGTTTCTCATCAATATTTCTGTATTATATACCATTTTAATTTTTTTTATAATGTTCCAAACAGGAAAAGGTTTTTTATTTTTTTGTAAAATCTGTTCCATCGTATCGATACTCTTCCATATAATACCTTTTTATGAACTTTGTTCAAAAAAAAGAAACCATGCCTCAACACGATTTCTCTTGCTTTTTCTATTC
>ERZ894232.2650-NODE-2650-length-12089-cov-5.900116_pt1 | contig 12089 bp, 9 predicted proteins | sample MGYA00380296_ERZ894232 | MGnify/ENA primary metagenome ERZ894232 (study PRJEB32331, sample SAMN06328433) | human gut metagenome | biome: human gut microbiome; feature: stool | host: Homo sapiens | collected 2014-08-14 ... | reverse complement strand
GGACTATGTAGAAAAAAATGGTGGAAGTATTCCATTTACTGACAAATCTGATCCTGAAAAAATCAAGGAAACTTTTGGAATTAGTAAAAATGCATTCAAAAGAGCAGTTGGCAGATTATTTAAAGAGCATAAGATACAAATTAAGGAGAATGGAATTGAACTTTCGAAAAAATAGGTTCTTGAAATCCTAAAAAAATAAGGTATAATTAGTAGCGTGAGAAAAAGAAAAGAGCTTATCGAGCGTGAATAATGGAAGGAGAGCAATAGAATGAAAGTACAGAATATCAAAGACATCGACGCATTTTTTAAGACAGTTGACGATTGTTCAGGAAGAGTTGAATTAGTAACAGGAGAAGGAGACAGACTGAACCTGAAATCTAAATTATCCCAGTACGTATCTCTTGCAAATATCTTCTCCGGCGGAGAAATTCCGGAACTCGAAATCGTTGCATACGAGAAGGAAGATATTGACAGATTAATGAACTTTATGATTAACGGCTGATAAGGCTGATGATACAAAAAGCGGGGGCATGACGGGGTCATGTCCTCTTTGTTTTAGGAGGAATTTAAAATGGTTAAAATTGACATTATTTCCGGCTTTCTTGGAGCAGGAAAAACAACGCTGATAAAAAAACTTCTGAAAGAAGGCTTTCAGAACGAGCAGGTAGTGCTGATTGAAAATGAGTTTGGAGAAATCGGAATCGACGGAGGATTTTTAAAAGAGGCGGGAATTGAAATCCGTGAGATGAATTCCGGATGTATCTGCTGTTCTCTTGTGGGAGATTTTGGCGCTTCTTTAAAAGAAGTAGTGGAAAAATATAATCCGGACAGAATTGTGATCGAGCCTTCCGGCGTAGGAAAACTTTCTGATGTTATTAAGGCAGTACAGGGCGTTCAGGAAGAGGTGGACATTGTACTGAACAGCTATACAACTGTAGTAGACGCTAAGAAATGCCGTATGTATATGCGTAACTTCGGAGAGTTCTTTAATAACCAGGTAGAGTATGCGGGGGCTATTATTATGAGCCGTACCGATATTGTGGACGAAAAGAAGGCGCAGGAGGCGATGGAGCTTCTTCGAAGCATCAATAAAAAGGCTGCCATTATCACAACTCCGATTGAGAAACTTTCCGGAGAGAAGCTTGTAGAAGTTATGGAAAATCCGGTATCTCTCGAAGAGGAAATGATGGAAGAGGAAGTATGCCCTGAGTGCGGACATATACATGAACATCACCATCACGAGGAACATGAGCATGAGCATCATCACCATGAGGAACATGAACATGAGCATCATCATCATGAGGGACATGAACATGATCACGACCATGAATGCGGCTGCGGACATGACCATCACCATGATCACGATCATGAGTGCGGCTGCGGACACGACCACCACCATCATCATGCAGATGAAGTATTTACAAGCTGGGGCAAAGAAACAATCCGCAAATATACAAAAGAAGAGCTTACCGATATTCTGGAGAAGCTTTCCGGTTCTGAGGAGTATGGCGTGATCCTTCGTGCAAAAGGAATGCTTCCCTGCGAAGACGGCACATGGATTTACTTTGACATGATTCCGGAGGAAACAGAAATTCGGAAGGGAGCGCCGGAATACACAGGACGTCTCTGTGTGATCGGCTCTAAATTAAACGAAGAGAAGCTGGCACAGCTTTTCGGAATCTGAGAGGGAACGAAATATGGACGAAATCAGAGTGCCGATATATTTAATCACGGGTTTTCTTGAAAGCGGCAAGACAACCTTCCTTAATTTTACCCTGAATCAGGATTATTTTGAAATTGAAGGAAAGACTCTTCTGATTCTCTGTGAGGAAGGGGAGGAAGAATACGACCTTGAAGCTCTGAAACAGAGAAATACAGTTGTGGAAATCATTGAAAAAGAAGAGGATTTTACAACGGAACGCCTTACTGCAATGGAGATCATCCATCAGCCGGAGCGCGTTGTCATCGAGTATAACGGAATGTGGCTTGTGAGCAATTTTGATAAAATGGAGCTTCCTTCCGGCTGGGGTGTGGAACAGCAGATTACATGTGTGGACGCAAGCACATTCCAGATGTACATGGCAAATATGAAATCTATTTTTATGGATATGGTGCGCAATACAGATATGGTTGTATTTAACCGCTGCAAAAAAGGCGATCCGCTTCCAACCTATAGAAGAGGGATCAAGGTGGCGAACCAGAGAGCGGAGGTTATCTTTGAGGACGAGCAGGGCGAGCTTGACGATATTTTTGAAGATGAAATGCCATTTGACATCAATGCGCCTGTCATCGACATTCTTCCGGAGGATTATGGAATCTGGTTTGTAGACGCAATGGACCACCCGGAAACGTACGTTGGAAAAACGGTGCGCTTTAAGGGAAGAGCCTTAAAACCAAGAGGAATGGGAAGCAAATTCTTTGTTCCCGGAAGAACGGCAATGACCTGCTGTGCAGACGATACTACATTTCTGGGATATGTGTGCAAGAGCGCTTACACCCCGAAAATCCCGGAGGGAGCATGGGTAGAGGTTACAGCAAAAGTAGCGTTTGAGAGAAGAATGGAATACCAGGGGGAAGGAATTGTCCTGTATGCAGAAGATGTGCAGATTTGTGACCCGCTTGAAGAAGAAATGGTTTACTTTAACTGATAGGAGAACAGAGAAAATGTATTTAATTGTTGGTTTAGGCAACCCCGGCAAGCAGTACGAGGCTACCCGCCACAATATGGGGTTCGATGCCATTGATTATCTGATCGAGAAGTACAATATTCCCCAGGCAGGGGTGAAATTTAATGCCATGTATGGAAAGGGCGTCATAGGAGGGGAGAAAGTAATCCTTATGAAACCGCTGTCTTTTATGAATTTAAGCGGCGGCCCTGTTCAGGAAATGGCAAATTACTTTAAGGCAGACCCGGAGACAGAGCTGATTGTCATTTATGATGATATTGACCTGGAGCCGGGACAGATCCGGATCCGCAAGCAGGGAAGCGCAGGAGGACACAACGGGATCAAGGATATTATCCGCCGTCTCGGAACAGAAAAATTTCTGCGCATTAAGGTAGGCGTAGGAGCGAAGCCGAAAGGCTGGGATCTGGCAGATCATGTGCTTTCCAGATTTGCAGACAGCGACAGACGTCTTGTGGACGAGGCAATCGAAAATGCCGGGGACGCTGTGGAAAAAATCCTTTCCCAGGGTCCAGATGCAGCTATGAACGAATATAATCGCAAAAAAGCCTGAGAGGTTTATATGAAAGCATTTATGCAGCCTCTGCAAAATCTTGCAGAGTTTGAACAGATACAGAAATGTGCCGGAGAAAACAGAGGTATTCTGGAAATCTCCGGCTGTATAGAGTCCCAGAAGGTTCATATGATGTATGGACTTTCCGGGCTTTTTCCATCTCATCTGATTCTTGCAGAAGATGAGAAACGGGCAAAAGAGATTTACGAGGATTACCGTTTTTATGATAAAGAAGTCTACTATTATCCTGCAAAAGACCTTCTTTTTTTCCAGGCGGACATTCACGGAAATCTTCTGATACGCCAGAGAATGCAGGTGATTAAGGCGCTTCTTGAAAAAGAGAGGATCACAGTTGTCACAAGTATAGACGGCTGTATGGATTTTCTGCTTCCGCTGGAGGAAATCAAAAAGAGCCTGATTCATTTTGAAAGCGACAGCCCCGTTGACCTGGATAAACTGAAGGATTCCCTTGTCACACTTGGATATGAGAGAGTGGGGCAGGTGGAAATGCCGGGGCAGTTTTCCGTTCGGGGAGGTATCATTGATATTTACTCTCTCACAGAGGAAAATCCCTGGAGAATTGAGCTCTGGGGAGATGAAATTGATTCGATCAGAAGTTTCGATGCGGAAAGTCAGCGCTCTCTTGAAAATCTTGACGAGATCACTATTTATCCGGCAGTGGAAAAAATCGGGGAAAAAGATATGGTTTCTTTTCTGGAGTATTTTCCCGGAGAAAAAAGTATGCTTTTTCTTGATGAGCCGAACCATCTTGTGGAAAAGGGAATGGCTGTGGAGGAGGAGTATCTCCAGAGCCGTATGCACAGGGAGGAAAGAGGAGAACAGAAGCTGCCGGACAACTGGCTTTGCAGATTTGAGACGCTTCAGAAAGAACTGAATCAGTATAACTGCATCGCGTTTTGCGCCCTGGAGCCGAAGCGGGGAAAGTGGAAGATTACAGAAAAGTTTGATATTACAGTAAAAACAGTAAATTCCTACAACAGCAGCTTTGAGCTTCTTGTAAAAGACCTTCTTCAATATAAAAAACAGGGCTTTCAGATAGCTCTTCTCTCCGGTTCCAGAACAAGAGCGGAGCGTCTTGCAAAGGATCTGCAGGAGGAGGGATTAAACGCCTTTTACAGTACAGACTATGACCGCCTTATTCAGCCGGGAGAGATTATGGTTGCCTACGGTCATGCAAAAAAAGGTTTTGAGTATCCTCTGATTAAATTTGCTCTTATGACGGAAACGGATATTTTCGGGCAGGAGCAGAAAAAAAAGAAGAAGAAAAAGAATTATAACGGACAGAGGATACAGGATTTTGCAGAGCTTTCCATTGGAGATTTTGTAGTACACGAAAAACACGGTCTTGGAATTTACCGGGGAATTGAAAAGGTAGAAGTCGATAAGATCGTAAAAGATTACATCAAAATCGAGTACAGGGGCGGAAGCAATCTTTATATTCTGGCAACCCAGCTTGACGCGCTCCAGAAGTATTCGGGAGCAGATACGGCAAAAGCACCGAAATTGAATAAGCTTGGCGGTCAGGAGTGGAATAAGACAAAGAGTAAAGTCCGGGGAGCCGTAAAAAACATTGCGAAGGAGCTTGTGGAGCTTTATGCAGTGCGCCAGGAAAAAGAAGGTTATGTGTGCGGTCCGGATACGGTATGGCAGAGAGAGTTTGAGGAAATGTTTCCATATGAGGAGACAGAGGATCAGTTAAATGCCATTGAAGATACAAAGCGGGATATGGAAAGCACAAAAATCATGGACCGCCTTGTGTGCGGAGACGTGGGCTACGGCAAAACGGAGGTTGCTCTCCGTGCTGCTTTTAAGGCGGTGCAGGAGAGCAGGCAGGTGGTGTATCTTGTGCCTACGACCATTCTTGCGCAGCAGCATTATAATACCTTCGTGCAGAGAATGAAGGAGTTTCCGGTAAAAGTGGAGCTTCTCTGTCGGTTCCGCACCCCTGCCCAGCAGAAAAAAGCAATCGAGGGGCTGAAAAAGGGGCAGGTGGATATTGTAGTGGGAACTCACCGCGTTCTTTCCAAAGATATAGAATTTAAGAATCTCGGTCTTTTGATCATTGACGAGGAGCAGCGTTTTGGCGTTGCCCATAAAGAGAAGATCAAGCAGCTTAAAAAAGATGTGGACGTTCTCACGCTTACGGCAACGCCGATCCCCAGGACGCTTCACATGAGCCTTATCGGAATCCGGGATATGAGTGTTCTGGAAGAGCCGCCGATGGACAGAATCCCCATTCAGACGTATGTTATGGAATACGACGAGGAGACAGTCCGGGAAGCGATCAACAGAGAACTTCGCCGCGGAGGACAGGTTTACTACGTATATAACAGGGTGACGGATATTGCGGAGGTTGCCCTTCGGATTTCAAAGCTTGTGCCGGATGCAAGGGTGGATTTTGCCCACGGGCAGATGAGCGAGCGGGAGCTGGAACAGGTAATGTACGGCTTTATCAACGGAGAGATTGATGTTCTTGTATCTACAACCATTATCGAGACAGGGCTTGATATTTCCAATGTAAATACCATGATTATCCACGATTCCGACAGATACGGTCTTTCCCAGCTTTATCAGCTTCGCGGAAGGATCGGGCGTTCCAACAGAACCTCGTATGCCTTTTTAATGTACCGTCCCAATATGGTGCTGCGGGAGACAGCGGAAAAACGCCTTGCTGCAATCCGTGAGTATACAGATCTGGGAAGCGGATTTAAGATCGCGATGAGAGATCTTGAGCTTCGCGGTGCAGGAAATCTTCTCGGCGCACAGCAGCACGGACATATGAATGCGGTGGGATACGACCTTTACTGTAAAATGTTAAGCGAGGCAGTCAAGGAGGCAAAAGGCATTCATACAATGGAAGACTTTGAGACGTCTGTTGATCTGAATATAGATGCCTTTATTCCCGATACGTATATCAGCAACGAGTTTCAGAAGCTTGATATTTACAAGAGAATTGCGGGAATCGAAAATCAGAATGATTACGACGATATGCTGGAAGAGCTTCTCGATCGGTTTGGAGAGCCCACAAAAGCAGTTCTTAATCTTCTTGCCATAGCGAAGATGAAGGCGATCGCCCATCAGGCATATGTGACGGAGATCAAGCAGACCGGAAAAGAAATCAGGATAACCCTTTATGAGAAGGCAAAAATAAATCCTGCAGGGATTCCGGCGCTTATGGATAAGTACAGAAGACGTCTTCAGTTTAAGACAGATAAAGAGCCGAAATTTATCTTTTTACCACAGGGAAAAGTGGTTGAGGCGCTCACAGAATTTGCAGAGGAATTACAGAAACTGGTGGAGGAATAGAGGATACAAAATAGTCTGAACATTTTGTGTTTTTCAAAATTTTACCTTGCTGAAAAGGAAAAAAGAGTTTATACTTACGATAGTGTAGTCCGGTAACAGAATGAAGGACTGAAGAATCGTGGAGCAATGGAGGAAGAGATGAGAAAAGCAGCAGGAAGAACCGCAGCGGCAGTGCTGGCAGGCGTACTGGCAGCAGGTATGCTTACCGGATGCGGTGAGAAAAAATTAGATGGAACAAAGACAGTGGCAACTGTAAATGGAACAGAAATACCGATGGGTGTTGTAAGTATTGCAGCAAGACAGCAGCAGGCGCAGATGGACGCCCTGTATGCAAGCTCTGGAAACGGCGGCGTCAATATCTGGGATACAGTTGCAGATGAAGAATCCGGAGAAACATACGGAGAGCAGGCAGCAAAAGATACCTTAAAACAGGTTGAGCTTATGTATATCATGAAAGATAAGGCGGCAGATTATAAGGTAGAAGTAACAGAAGAAGAGGAAAAGGCGATCGCGGAGGCTGCAAAAGCATTTATGGAAGCAAACAGCGAGGAAACTATCGCAGAGCTTTCTGTTACAGAGGAACAGGTAAAAACATATCTGGAGCTTCAGACATATAAGCAGAGAATGTATGATGCAGTTATGAACGAGGCGAAAGTAGAAGTGACAGACGATGAGGCAAATCAGTCTTCCTTCACATATGTAAGCGTTTCTACAAGCGGCGAGGATCTTACAGAAGACGATAAAAAGAAGAAAAAAGAGCAGGCGCAGGAAATCCTGGATAAAATGAAAGAAGACCCGACTGGAGATATGAGCGAGGTGGCCAAAGGCGTAGATGAAAGCTACAGCGCTCTTACCGGAACCTTTACAACTGCAGAGAGTAAAGAGGAGGACGAAGCTTCCTCCTATTATCCGAAGGAAGTTCTTGACGTTCTTCGTGGACTGAAAGAAGGAGAAATGGCTCCGGAAGTAATTGAAACAGATACAGGCTATTATGTAGTGCGTCTTGATAAAGCGCTTGATGAAGAAGCAACAAAGTCTAAGAGAGAATCTCTGGAATCTGAAAAGAAAACAGAATACTACACAGAGACAACAGAGAAATGGCTTGATGATGCAGAAATCAAGGCAGACAATAAAGTGCTCGAAACACTGAAGATTACAGATACCCATAAATTCACAATAAAAATGCCGGAAGCAACAGAGACTCCGGAAGAAACGGAAGCAGAGGTAACGGAAGCACCGGAAGAAGCTGAAGCAGAGGTGACAGAAACACCGGAACCGACAGAGGAAGCAGAACCGACAGAAACAGCGGAATAAGAACAGAAACGGCATCGGATTTTCCGGTGCTGTTTTGCCGAATTAAAAGAAACAGGAAGGGAAACGTTCATGGGAAAGAGTACAACGAATGACATGACAGTGGGAAGTCCTGTGAAACTGATTATACAGTTTATGATTCCCATGTGTCTCGGAAATATTTTTCAGCAGTTTTATAATATTGCAGATTCCATTATTGCAGGACAGTTTATTGGTGTAAATGCCCTGGCAGCCATCGGAAGCACGGGCTCTCTGATGTTCTTTGTAACAGGGTGGCTGAACGGTCTGACAAGCGGTTTTGCCATTCTCGTATCGCAGCTTTTCGGGGCAAAGAAATACGATGAGATGCGTCATTATGTGGCAATGTCCATTTATCTGACGGCAGCGTTTACCATTGCGATGACAGTTGGATTTGAGATCGCAAATGCACCGATCCTCCGCATGATGAACACGCCGGACGAGGTGATCGGGGACGTAATTAAATATATGGCGATTATTTATGCCGGACTCGCAGTTACGGCGGCTTATAATGCGCTGTCGTCCTTCCTCCGCGCACTGGGCGATTCGAAATCCCCCCTTTATTTCCTTATTATTTCCGCACTTCTTAACATTGTGCTGGATATTGTATTTATTGTATGCTTTGGCATGGGAGTGGAAGGCTGTGCATATGCAACGGTAATCGCGCAGGGAATTTCCGCGCTTCTTTGTCTTGTTTACATTAAGAAAAAGATGCCGCTCCTTCATTTGGAGAAGAAGAATTTTACAGTTTCTGTAAACAGTTTTAAAAGACTTCTTGCGCTTGGCATTCCAATGGGACTGCAGTTTTCCATTACGGCGATAGGAACGATTATTGTGCAGGGAGCGGTCAATGTTTACGGCGCTGTCCATATGGCAGGGTTTTCCGCAGCAGGAAAACTTCAAAATATTGTGACTACCATTTTCGTGGCGTTTGGCGCAACAGCAGCTACATTTGTGGGACAGAACCGTGGAGCCGGAAAAATGGATCGCGTAAAATCCGGTGTAAAAAGCACACAGCTTATGATCCTTGGCTGGAGCGTAATTTCCATGATACTTGTATTTTTCTTTGGAAAATATCTTACCTGTATTTTTGTGGATCCATCAGAGACAGAAGTGCTGGAGGTATCGGTTACATATTTCAGAACCGTATTCTGGGCATATCCGTTCCTTGGAAGTATTTTCCTTTACAGAAATGCACTGCAGGGTATGGGGTATGGTCTTGTTCCAATGCTTGGAGGTATATTTGAGCTTGTGGCAAGAGCAGGAATTGTTTTCTTTATTGCGGGAAAAACAAGTTTTGCAGGAGTGTGTCTTGCAGATCCTGCGGCATGGATTGCGGCGTTGATTCCGCTGATCCCATATTATATCTATGTTATGAAGAAATATCGTAAGACGAACAGAATAAATGGTTAAAAAATACCTGCCCTTCATTGTGGCAGGTATTTTGCTATTTCATATACTCGTTCCTCTGTGAAGGAAGCGCCTGTCAGGTAATATTCCATAGAAGCAAGACTTCCGCCGGAATATTGGGAAGAAGCAGATTCCATAGCGCTCTCTTTTTCGGAAATCCAATCTAATTGTTCTTCTGTAAGAGTATTCATAGCTCCGCTGTCAAGTGATGTTTTTAACTCAGACCATATGAGGTTCAGTTCGTCGTCCCATACCTGATAAAGAGAAGCAGAAAGTTGGTTCATATCGGATTGACTGGTAGCTTCCTGAAGTTTTTGTTCAATTTCGGCAGCTTTTGTTTCTGTGTTTTTCAAATGTTCCGGAATGATTTCTGGAGATGATGGCGTTTCGGAAAAGGCTTCCTCTAACGTGATATATGGAATGTCCATTAGCACATACTGAGATTTTATTGAATTACATTCTTCTTCTGTGATGGGAGTAGAATAATCTTCAGAAATATTTACAGTACTGTAAAACCAGGGGGCAGTCTCATTATATTGCGAATCGTAAGTGACTGCTTCCTTAAGCTCAATGGTGGAATCATTTAGATTATAATATGCCCAGCCGGAAAGGAAGGCACTGCCGGACCAGAGCTGGTGTATGATATTATTATTACAGAGATAAAACTGATTGCGTTCTCCGCTTGTTTGAACGAGAACGGCTTTGTTGTCTTTGAGTGTATATAAATCATAAAAAAAGCCGAGGTATTCTTTATTATTGGCTTTTCCTATAATCAGTTCTTCTGTTCCGTTCTGATCCAGATCTGCTACATAATAGCCGATATGATTTAAGTCTGAGTCATATGCGGTGAGATAGCAAAGATTATGATCTGAAAATGTCTGCATATCCCAGCCTGCTTCAATCCCTTCTTTATATTGCTTTAAAATTGCATCATATTGGGAATAACCTGTAATAGAAGACTCTTCAGCAGCCAGGATAGTGTGAACCGGAAAAAGCAGGATTCCTGTAGCTATGGCAATGGAACTGTACAATATAGAAACAACAGATTCTTTTTTCATTTAAAACTTCCTCCTGATTTTAATGTTTACAGCATCAGTATAAAGAAGAAAACTGAGGATAGCAATAGCAGCGGAAATGTGGCAGTATGTGTGGGCGTTCTTTTTAAGAAAACGTGTTTACCCAATCAATCCAAAATGTTTCAGTGCATTGTAGATTCCGTCATCTGTAATATCTGTTGTCTGGTAGGTGCAGAAGGGCAGGATCTCTTTCATTGCATTTCCCATAGCAATGCTGTTTCCGGCATATTTCAGCATAGGCAGATCGTTGTTGCTGTCTCCAAAGGCATAGCTGTTTTCCAGAGGAAGATTAAAATAATCGAGAAGGAACTGGATTCCTGTTGCCTTGCTTGTATCTTTTCGTGTGACTTCGTAAATATTCTCTCTGTGCTGGAAAAGAAGGTATTTGTCTTCGCTGAATTTCCAGAATGTTTCCCTGTCAGAATCCTCGAAAAGCTCAATTAAAAACTTATCAAAGGTATAGGTGTCTTTTTCTTTAAATAAGGAAAGGTCTTCTACAGGCACTTTTCCTATAAAACTTTTGGTAAGAGAACATTGTGCGGGGGCAGCGCCGTCCATAAGAAGCCCGGAAGGGCGTTCAAAAATAGTGCCGATTTTACATTCTCGAAGACAGTGTACGGTTTCTTCACATACATCATGAGGAATAGTCTTTTCAAAAATCAGCCTGTCATGAAGGTAAATCTGGGAACCGCAGCCGCATACATAACCGTCAAAGTCAAGGGCTTTTATATTTTCGGGAATCAGAAAACGGGTACGCCCGGAATTGACAAAAGTAAGATGACCCTGTTCCTGAGCTTTTTTAAGTCCCTTTACCGTGCTTTCCGGAATGGAGAAGGGCGGCGGCGTTAAAAGCGTTCCATCAATATCAAAAAAGAGCATTTTCCTGTCTTTTGCTTCCATATTACATATCTTCCTCCCGTGTATCTGTTAAAGTCTGCATAGTTACCCGGATACCGTTTACTGCCACATTATCTTCCATCGGAATAACGAGACATTTTCTGCCGTCAATGATTCTTGTTTCCACAAGATCTGCCCGTTCAGGGGAAACGTTGATGACAACGTCCGGTGTTTTGATCTCAAATTTTCTTGTGTTTGTGATATTAGATGCCATGAGGGCAGATTTTTCTCCTGCTGCAAGTTCATACTGTTCATCAAATCCGGAAAGCTTTTCTTCTTCTACGCCGCAGTCCTCGAAGAGACGCTTTACCTCGTGTTTTGTGAGAACAACAGGTTCCGGTTCATCTTTCTGCGCCTCGATAATTTCGTTCAGACGCTCATGAATGGCAAGGACAGTATCATAGGCGCAGTCTTCCCCCAGCGTTTCTTCTACAAGAGCGTTAAAGGAATCTCTCTGTTTTTTGGCTGCAAGCGGCGCTGCACAGCCCAAAAACTCAGTGACAAAATCAGAGTGAGTATTCTCCGGATTTTTTGTGTAGTAGAGGATACTGTGAAGATCAGTGCTTCTGTCGTTAAAGACAGGGAAGAGAAAACCGAGGTCCGGCACAGATACAAGCCAGTCGCGCACACAATCCTCAATATTGTTTGTTGCCCCATTATAGCACAGTCCTGCTTTGGAAAGCTTTACAGGACAAATGCTACAGAGAATATGTTCATAAATCTCATCGGAAGCGTCAAACATTTTCTGACCGTCGGAAGATTTTCCCGGAATATCATAAACTGCATGAACCAGGATAATATAATAATTTTCCC
>ERZ894232.2644-NODE-2644-length-12104-cov-6.690680_pt1 | contig 12104 bp, 6 predicted proteins | sample MGYA00380296_ERZ894232 | MGnify/ENA primary metagenome ERZ894232 (study PRJEB32331, sample SAMN06328433) | human gut metagenome | biome: human gut microbiome; feature: stool | host: Homo sapiens | collected 2014-08-14 ... | reverse complement strand
AACACCGGCTCCTCCGGTAGGACCTGCACTTGGACAGCATGGTGTTAACATTGTAGAATTTACAAAGCAGTTTAATGCAAAGACAGCAGATCAGGGCGACTTAATTATCCCTGTAGTAATCACAGTTTATGCTGATAGAAGTTTCAGCTTCATCACAAAGACTCCACCTGCTGCAGTTCTTCTTAAGAAGGCTTGCAATATTAAGTCAGGTTCAGGCGTGCCTAACAAGAATAAGGTTGCTACAATTAAGAGAGCAGAAGTTCAGAAGATTGCTGAACTTAAGATGCCAGACTTAAATGCAGCTACAATCGAAGCAGCTACTTCAATGATCGAAGGTACTGCTAAGAGTATGGGTATTGTTGTAGAAGACTAATTCTATAACGAGGCTTTGAATAAAGATTGCTAAAGGTCTTTAAAGACATTTAGACAAGATTTTATTTTATAATTTGTTGATTTTCATAGAAGAACATGTGGCTGAGAATTAATCTCGGGATTGTTCAATATGTGGGAGGAAAGATGAAATCCTTCCGATAATACCACTAGGAGGTTTATATAATGAAAAGAGGAAAGAAATACGTTGAGGCAGCCAAGAACATTGACCGCCAGACATTATATGAAGCAACTGAAGCTGTTTCTTTAGTTAAGAAGAGTGCAGTTGCAAAGTTCGACGAGACAATTGAAGCTCATATCAGAACAGGTTGTGATGGACGTCACGCTGAGCAGCAGATCAGAGGAGCTGTTGTTCTTCCACACGGAACAGGTAAGACTGTAAAGGTATTAGTATTTGCTAAGGGTGCTAAGGCTGAAGAAGCTGAAGCAGCAGGAGCAGATTTCGTTGGTGGCGAGGAATTAATTCCTAAGATCCAGAATGATAACTGGTTTGATTTTGATGTAGTAGTTGCTACACCTGATATGATGGGCGTTGTTGGTCGTTTAGGACGTGTACTCGGACCTAAGGGCTTAATGCCAAACCCTAAGGCTGGTACAGTTACAATGGATGTAACAAAAGCTGTTAATGATATCAAGGCTGGTAAGATCGAATACAGACTTGATAAGACAAATATCATTCATGTGCCAATTGGTAAGGCTTCATTTACAGAGGAGCAGTTATCAGACAACTTCCAGGCTATTATGGATGCAATCGTTAAGGCTAAACCAACTTCACTTAAGGGACAGTATTTAAAGAGTGTTGTTCTTACAGCTACTATGGGTCCTGGTGTAAAGGTTAGCACAGCTAAGTACGTTGGTTAATTATAATTAATTAATCATATGTAAGCTGATGAATGGATTAGCTTATTGCAGGATTTGGGTTATACAACGCAATATTACGAAGAATTAATATATTCTTTGTGAATAACGGTTGACAACCAATATATTATGATAGTATACTATCAATGTTTGTGTTACTATCTGGTTGATTTGGATATAGATTTATAATCTTTATCAGATTGATGCGATGGTTTCATAATATAATTAAAGTGAAAGTGATTTCACATTTTGCCTAAGACAGCAGGTCCCGAAAGGGTTAAAGGTAATACGCCTACCGAGGACAGACTTAATGCGTAAAGCATTGATTATCAGTTTATTCAGTCCTTCTGTCTTATAGATAGAAGGACTTTTTTGTTAGAGCAATGAAGCATAATACTTAAAGTGTTATGGTTGTTGTTGAATGAGCCTGATACATGTACGTCTGGGCAGAATATTATCTGGCGACAGATATAATCTAACAGGAGGTAAATATTCATGGCAAAAGTAGAACTTAAGCAGCCTATCGTAGACGAAATCAAAGCAAGCTTAGAAGGCGCTCAGGGCGTTGTGGTAGTTGACTACCGTGGCTTAACTGTTGAGCAGGATACACAGCTTCGTAAGCAGTTAAGAGAAGCTGGTGTCGTTTACAAGGTTTATAAGAATACTTTAGTAAAGAGAGCAATTGCAGGTACAGAGTTCGAGCCAATGGCAGAAGTTCTTGAAGGACCTAACGCTATTGCAATCTGCAAGGAAGATGCTACAGCTCCAGCAAGAGTTTTAGCTAACTTTGCTAAGACAGCAGATGCACTTGAACTTAAGTGTGGTGTTGTTGAAGGTACTTACTATGATGCTACTGGAATCGCAGCTATTGCTAACATTCCTTCAAGAGATGAACTTCTTGCTAAGTTCCTTGGAAGCATCCAGTCACCTATTACAAACTTTGCTCGTGTTATTAAGCAGATTGCTGAGAAGAACGAAGAGGTTGCATAATTACGCGGCATAATCAGTATGATTATTGACGGACAGGTGTGACTATGTCAGCCTGCCACGAAACTTAATTAAAAGACTATTAAAAAGGAGATTATAATAATGACTACTCAGGAAATTATCGAAGTTATTAAAGGTTTATCAGTATTAGAATTAAATGATTTAGTTAAAGCATGTGAAGAAGAATTTGGTGTTTCTGCAGCAGCAGGTGTTGTTGTAGCAGCAGGTGCAGCAGCAGGTGCAGCAGCTGAAGAAAAGACAGAATTTGACGTAGAACTTACAGAAGCTGGTGCTAACAAGGTTAAGGTTATCAAGGTTGTTCGTGAAATCACAGGTCTTGGATTAAAGGAAGCTAAGGAAGTTGTTGATGGCGCTCCTAAGGTTGTTAAGGAAGGTGCTTCTAAGGAAGAAGCTGAAGAAATCCAGAAGAAGCTTGAAGCTGAAGGTGCTAAGGTTACTCTTAAGTAATTCAGATTGTCAGTTTGATACTTGCTTGACATATATATGCCGTATGGCATAGCATATATGAACAGAATTTTTAATATATTGCGGTATGCTGAATAATCACTTGATTTTTTAAAGCATATTTGGTATATTATATAAAATATGAAAAAGTTCCAGTTGTTGTATTGACAGCTGGAACTTTTTTTGTTACTATGAATAATGCACTATTATGGTATGGTGTGCATAGTATTTGCACGCATATCGATAATGTAATAAATTAATGTAAAGTAAAGAAAACTAAGGGGTGAAACGTCAATGGAGAAAAACAGAATACGTCCAGTAAAGTCAGGCAAATCGATGCGTATGAGTTACTCAAGACAGAAAGAAGTTCTTGAGATGCCTAACCTTATTGAAGTACAAAAAGATTCTTACCAGTGGTTTTTAAATGAAGGCTTAAAGGAAGTCTTTAGCGACATCTCTCCAATTGCAGATTATAACGGAAGGCTCAGTCTTGAATTCGTTGATTTTGCATTATGTGAGGAAGAGAGAAAGTACTCTATAGAAGAGTGCAAGGAAAGGGATGCTACATATGCAGCTCCACTTAAGGTACGTGTAAGACTTCATAATAAAGAGAGCGAAGATATAAGCGAACATGAAATCTTTATGGGTGACCTTCCTTTAATGACTAAGACCGGTACATTTGTGATTAATGGTGCAGAACGAGTTATTGTCAGCCAGCTGGTACGTTCACCTGGTATTTATTATGATATACAGAAGGATAAGTATGGAAAGATATTCCTCTACAGTTCAACAGTAATTCCTAACAGAGGTGCGTGGTTAGAGTATGAAACAGATGCTAACGATGTATTCTATGTTAAGGTTGATCGTAATAAGAAAGTACCTATTACAGTTCTTATAAGAGCACTTGGTTTTGGTACTAACGCAGAGATTCTTGACATATTTGGTGAAGAGCCTAAGCTTCTTGCAACAATGGAGAAGGATACATCTACTAACTATCAGGAAGGTGTACTTGAACTTTATAAGAAGTTAAGACCAGGAGAACCATTATCAGTAGAGAGTGCAGAAGCACTTATTTCTGGTATGTTCTTTGATCCTAGAAGATATGACCTTGCAAGAGTAGGCCGTTATAAATTTAATAAGAAGCTTTCATTCAGAAACAGAATTGCAGGACACATTCTTGCAGAAGACGTTGTAGATGGCAATGGTGAAATTCTTGCTAATGCTGGTGATAAGCTTACAAGAGAAACAGCTGAGAAGATTCAGAATGCAGCTGTTTCAGCGGTATTTATTGCTGCTGAATTAAAGGGTGCAGAAGGTGCGGTTACTAAGAGAACAGTTAAGGTTCTTTCTAATCTTGCTGTAGATATCACTAAGTGGGTAGATATCACAACAGAAGAAGCTAAGGAATTAGGAATTAACGAAGCTGTTTATTATCCGGTCCTTGCACAGATTTTAGCTGATAATGAGTCACTTGATGATATCAAGGATGCTATTGCTAAGAATACAGCAGACCTTATGCCAAAGCATATTACAGTAGAAGATATTCTTGCATCTATTAATTATAATATGCACCTTGAGTATGGCATTGGATACAAGGATGATATTGATCACCTTGGTAACAGAAGAATAAGAGCTGTTGGTGAATTATTACAGAACCAGTTCAGAATTGGTATTTCAAGAATGGAAAGAGTTGTTCGTGAAAGAATGTCAACTCAGGACTTAAGCGGTATTTCACCACAGTCATTAATCAATATCAAGCCTGTAACAGCAGCTATCAAGGAATTCTTTGGTAGTTCACAGCTTTCTCAGTTTATGGATCAGAATAACCCATTATCTGAGATTACACATAAGAGACGTCTTTCAGCACTTGGTCCTGGTGGTCTTTCGAGAGATCGTGCAGGTTTCGAGGTTCGAGATGTACATTATACACACTATGGTAGAATGTGTCCTATCGAAACACCTGAAGGTCCTAATATCGGTCTTATTAACTCACTTGCTTCATATGCAAGAATTAATGAGTACGGATTTGTTGAAGCACCTTATCGTATAATCGATAAGACAGACCCTAAGAATCCTAGAGTTACAGATGAAGTACATTACTTCACAGCAGATGAGGAAGATGATTTCCATGTAGCACAGGCTAATGCAGAGATAGATGAGAATGGATACTTCGTTAAGAATACAGTATCAGGACGTTACAGAGAAGAAACATCAGAATTCGATAAGAGTATGATTGATCTTATGGACGTATCTCCTAAGATGGTGTTCTCAGTGGCTACATCTATGATACCTTTCCTTCAGAATGATGACTGTACACGTGCCCTTATGGGTTCTAACATGCAGCGTCAGGCGGTGCCTCTTCTTATGACAGAAGCACCAGTAATCGGTACAGGTATAGAGAATAAGACAGCATGTGACTCAGGTGTATGTGTAGTTGCAGAAGAAGATGGTGTTGTACTTTCATCAGAATCTAACAGAATTCTTGTAAAAGAGACAAGTGGAAAGGTTCACGAGTACAAGCTTACAAAGTTCTCAAGAAGTAACCAGAGTAACTGCTATAACCAGAGACCTATCGTATTTAAGGGTGATGAGGTTAAGGCAGGAGATGTTATCGCAGATGGTCCTTCAACATCTAATGGTGAGATTGCCCTTGGTAAGAACCCTCTTATCGGTTTTATGACTTGGGAAGGTTACAACTACGAGGATGCTGTACTTCTTAGTGAGAGATTAGTAAGAGATGATGTTTATACATCAATTCATATAGAAGAATATGATACAGAAGCAAGAGATACTAAGTTAGGACCAGAAGAAATCACAAGAGATTTACCTTCTACAGGTTCAGATGCAGTTAAGGATCTTGATGAAGATGGTATCATCCGTATCGGTGCTGAGGTAAGAGCCGGTGATATCCTTGTTGGTAAGGTTACTCCAAAGGGTGAGACAGAGCTTACAGCAGAAGAAAGACTTCTTAGAGCTATCTTTGGTGAGAAGGCAAGAGAAGTAAGAGATACATCACTTAAAGTTCCACACGGTGCTTATGGTATCGTTGTAGGCGTTAAGGTATTTACAAGAGAAAATGGAGATGAATTAGCTCCAGGTGTTAACAAGAATGTCCGTATCTATATCGCACAGAAGAGAAAGATTTCTGTAGGTGATAAGATGGCTGGTCGTCACGGTAACAAGGGTGTCGTTTCAAGAGTTCTTCCAGTAGAAGATATGCCATTTCTTCCTAATGGCCGTCCACTTGATATTGTACTTAATCCTCTTGGTGTGCCTTCGCGTATGAATATTGGACAGGTGCTTGAAATTCACTTAAGCCTTGCTGCCAAAGTATTAGGTTTTAACGTAGCGACACCTATCTTTGATGGAGCTAACGAGAATGATATTATGGATACACTTGATATGGCCAATGCTTATGCTAATCATCCATTTGATGATGAAGAGCTTGCACGCGAAAAGGCAGATGCAGAAGCTAATGGTGAAGAATATCCTGCTGATATGACAACATTTACTGCTGAATACAAGGATCTTTTAAGAGATGACGTATTCCAGTTCCTTTCAGATAACAGAGCTCACAGAGCTGAATGGAAGGGCGTTCCAATCGGAAGAGATGGTAAAGTAAGACTTCGCGATGGTAGAACAGGTGAATACTTCGATAGTCCGGTTACTATCGGTTTCATGCACTACTTAAAGCTCCATCACCTTGTTGATGATAAGATCCATGCTCGTTCAACTGGTCCTTACTCACTTGTAACTCAGCAGCCACTTGGTGGTAAAGCCCAGTTTGGTGGACAGAGATTCGGAGAAATGGAAGTATGGGCTCTTGAAGCTTATGGTGCATCTTATACACTTCAGGAAATCCTTACTGTTAAATCTGATGATGTTGTTGGTCGAGTTAAGACATATGAAGCTATTATTAAGGGTGAGAACATTCCTGAACCAGGAATTCCTGAATCATTCAAGGTTCTCCTTAAGGAACTTCAGTCACTTGCTCTTGATGTAAGGGTTCTTGATCAGGACAATAACGAAGTTAAGCTTCTTGAAAGTTCGGAATATGAAGTTACAGATTTCAAGAAGGTTCTTGATGATGGTGGTTATAAGAGAAGTAGCCGTGATGAAGAAAATGAATTAAAGAACGCAGGTTATCACGCAGAAAAGCAGGGTGATGACGGTGAGGCAACCATAGAAGAACTCGGAACAGAAGATGACGATTTCGATTATGACAGCTTAGATGATGACTATGATGATTACGGTGACGGAAATATAGAAGAATAATAGAAGGGAGCACTATAATGGCAGAAGAGATTAAGTCAAATAAATCAATGAAATTTGATAAAATTCAGATAAAGCTTGCTTCTCCTGAGAGTATTTTAGAGTGGTCTCACGGCGAGGTAACTAAGCCTGAGACTATCAATTACAGAACTTTAAAGCCAGAAAGAGATGGTCTGTTCTGTGAAAGAATATTCGGACCTAGCAAAGACTGGGAGTGTCATTGCGGTAAGTATAAGAAGATTAAAGATAAAGGCATCGTATGTGATAAGTGTGGTGTTGAGGTTACTAAGGCAAGTGTACGTAGAGATCGTATGGGTCATATCCACCTTGCTGCTCCAGTTTCACATATCTGGTATTTCAAGGGAATACCTAGCCGTATGGACCTTATCCTTGATATAGGTCCTAAGAATCTTGAGAAGGTACTTTACTTCGCTTCTTATATCGTAATTGATCCAGGCGAAACAGATATACCATTCAAGAAGATTCTTACAGAAACTGAGTACAGAGATCTTTATGATCAGTATGGTAATACATTCAGAGTTGGAATGGGTGCTGAGGCTATTTTAGAGCTTCTTCACAACGTCAACCTTGAAGAAGAAGTAGCTAAGCTCAAGGAAGAGCTTGCTACTACTACTTCACAGAAGGCTGCAAGACTTATTAAGAGAATTGAAGTTATGGATGCGTTCATTGCTGCTGGTACTAAGCCAGAATGGATGATTCTTACAGAAATTCCAGTTATCCCTCCAGATTTAAGACCTATGGTTCAGTTAGAGGGTGGACGTTTTGCAACTTCAGATCTTAATGATCTTTACAGAAGAATTATTAACAGAAATAACAGACTTGCAAGACTTCTTGAGCTTGGAGCTCCTGAAATTATTGTACGTAACGAGAAGAGAATGCTTCAGGAAGCTGTTGATGCACTTATAGATAACGGACGTAGAAATGGCCGTCCTGTAACAGGACCTGGTAACAGAGCTCTCAAGTCTTTATCAGACTTATTAAAGGGTAAGCAGGGACGTTTCAGACAGAACCTTCTTGGTAAGCGAGTTGACTACTCAGGACGTTCAGTTATCGTTGTTGGACCAGAACTTAAGATTTATCAGTGTGGTCTTCCTAAGGAAATGGCTATTGAGTTATTCAAGCCATTTGTTATGAGAGAATTAGTAAGGCGTGGTCTTGCTGAGAACATAAAGAAAGCCAAGAAGAGCGTAGAGCATCTTGAGACAGAAGTATGGGATGTACTTGAAGATGTTATCAAAGAGCATCCAGTTATGCTTAACCGTGCTCCTACACTTCACAGACTTGGTATTCAGGCATTTGAGCCAATCCTTGTAGAAGGTAAGGCTATTAAGCTTCATCCACTTGTTTGTACAGCTTTCAATGCCGATTTCGATGGTGACCAGATGGCGGTACATCTTCCATTGTCTGTAGAAGCTCAGGCAGAGTGTAGATTTATGCTTCTTTCACCTAACAACTTACTTAAGCCATCTGATGGTGGTCCTGTTGCTGTTCCTTCACAGGATATGGTACTTGGTATCTACTACCTTACACAGGAAAGACCTGGTGTTAAGGGTGAAGGTAAGATATTCAAGAGTGTTAATGAAGCACTTCTTGCTTATGAGAATGGAATTATAACACTTCATTCTAAGATTAAAGTTAAGATGACTAAGACTAATGCAGCTGGAGAAGAGATTTCAGGTGTTGTAGAGTCTACACTTGGTAGATTTATTTTCAATGAAATACTTCCTCAGGATTTAGGATATGTAGATAGAAGCAAGGAAGAGAATTTACTTCTTCCAGAAGTTGATTTCCATGTAGGAAAGAAACAGTTAAAGGATATTTTACAGCACGTTATCAATACACATGGTACAACAAGAACTGCTGAAGTTCTTGATGATATTAAGGCTATGGGTTACAAGTATTCTACTAGAGCGGCTATGACAGTTTCTATTTCGGAGATGACAGTGCCACCAGTTAAGAAGCAGCTTATAGCTGATGCTGAAAAGAAGGTTGAACAGATTAACATTAACTACAACAGAGGTCGTTCAACTGATGAAGAAAGATATAAGAATGTTATCAGAGTATGGCAGGAAACAGATAAGACATTGCTTGATGCACTTCTTTCTGGTCTTGATAAGTATAATAACATCTTTATGATGGCTGACTCTGGTGCCCGTGGTTCTAACCAGCAGATTAAGCAGCTTGCAGGTATGCGTGGTCTTATGGCAGATACTTCAGGTCATACAATCGAACTTCCAATCAAGTCTAACTTCCGTGAAGGTCTTGATGTACTGGAATACTTCATTTCAGCCCATGGTGCTCGTAAGGGTCTTTCAGATACAGCCCTTAGAACAGCCGATTCAGGTTACCTTACAAGACGTCTTGTAGATGTTTCTCAGGATCTTATTATAAGAGAGACTGATTGCAGCGTTGGTAAGATAATACCTGGTATGTATGTTTATTCATTTGTTAACGATAGAGCTACTAATTCAAGTGATGCCAAGGAAGATATTCTTGAGCCATTACAGGAACGTATTACTGGAAGATATCTTGCAGAAGATATCAAAGACCCGGCTACAGGAGAGATTATCGTTGCAGCTAACCACCTTGTAACTCCTAAGAGAGCCGCAGCTATCATTAAGACTGGTGTAACACAGGTTAAGATAAGAACTATTCTTACTTGCCGTTCACATATCGGAGTATGTGCTAAGTGTTATGGTTCTAACCTTGCAACAGGTCAGGCAGTTCAGATTGGTGAAGCAGTTGGTATTATCGCTGCCCAGTCTATCGGTGAGCCTGGTACACAGCTTACTATGAGAACTTTCCATACTGGTGGTGTTGCTGGTGATAACATTACTCAGGGTCTTCCTAGAGTAGAGGAACTTTTCGAGGCAAGAAAGCCAAAGAGCCTTGCAGTCCTTGCAGAATTCGGTGGTGTTGTTAGCTTCTCTAAGACAGAGAAGAAGACAGATATTGTAATTACTGATGATGAGGGGAACTCAAAAGCTTATCCTGTATCAAGAGATACAAGGGTTAAGGTTCAGGAAGGACAGGTTGTTGTTAAGGGTGAAGAAATCACAGAAGGTTCAGAGAACCCACATGATATCGTTAGAATCCTTGGTGTAAGAGCTGTTCAGGATTATATGCTTCGTGAAGTTCAGAAGGTTTATCGTATTCAGGGTGTTGATATTAATGATAAGCATATTGAACTTATTGTTAGACAGATGCTTAAGAAGATAGTTATTGAATCTGCTGGTGATTCAGATTTCTTACCTGGTTCACAGGTTGATACTCTTGAATTCACAGAGGTTAATGAAAAGCTTGAAGAAGAAGGTAAGAGAAAAGCAACTGGTACACCAATTATTCTTGGTATTACTAAGGCATCACTTGCTACTAATTCATTCCTTTCAGCTGCTTCATTCCAGGAGACAACAAAGGTTCTTACTGATGCAGCTATTAATGGTAAGGTTGACCCACTTATCGGTCTTAAAGAAAATGTTATCATTGGTAAGCTTATACCTGCTGGTACAGGTATGAAGAGATACCAGAATGTTGAACTTGACACAGCAGCAGCTTATGATGAGATTGAAGAGTCAGATGATGAAGTGTTAAGCTTTACTGAAGATTCAGATGAAACACTTGATTTTACAGAAAATGTAGATACATTAGATGCTGATGTCGAAGTTAGCGATGATGCTGATGTAACAGAAGATACAGAAGCGTAAGATAATAAATATAGAAGCCGTTATCCTTAGGAAAGCGGCTTCTTTTTTGTTTTCTAAACTATCAATAACAAGTACAGCATAGTACTGTGATATTTTAGTAATATTTCTAATAATAAATTTTTGAAAAACTCTTGACGAATTTATTCTAAAAATATATACTAAATAAGCGTGCGAATAAGCAAGTTCTTATTTATGTACGCTGATTATAAAGATGAGCAGTTTAAGAGGACAGGCTCACGCATTTTCTTAGTGATTATACTAAGTGCAACCATTCATTATTCTAATTCCGGGAGGTGAAAAAGGAATGCCAACATTTAACCAGTTAGTAAGACAGGGAAGAAAGTCAACAGTTAAGAAGTCTACAGCACCAGCTCTTCAGAAGGGATATAACTCACTTCAGAAGAAGGCTACAGACGTATCTGCACCACAGAAGAGAGGTGTTTGTACAGCTGTTAAGACTGCAACACCTAAGAAGCCTAACTCAGCTCTTAGAAAGATCGCCAGAGTACGTCTTTCTAATGGAATTGAAGTTACTTCATATATTCCAGGTGAGGGCCACAATCTTCAGGAACATAGCGTTGTTCTTATCAGAGGTGGTAGAGTTAAGGATTTACCAGGTACAAGATATCATATCATCAGAGGTACACTTGATACAGCAGGTGTAGCAAAGAGAAGACAGGCACGTTCTAAGTACGGTGCTAAGAGACCTAAGGATGCTAAGTAATTCATAAAGAATTAAGCATCATAAGTCTGTGATTGATTTACAGGGTAAGTCAGAATATTTGCAGATTATTGCATACAATAATTTACGAACAATTAAATTAATTAGTGCCGGAGTTAGATTAATCCGAAGGTTGCAGGTTTAAGATATACGGCGCGAACACAATTTAATTTGTGAGTACCGATGAATTAATGAAACGTCGTGATGTGTCAGGCTGATGAAGCTGTAAGGCGTTCATTAGTGCTAACAATGACGACAATACAATGTTAAGGAGGGAAGAACCGTGCCACGTAAAGGACATACTCAGAAGAGAGATGTATTAGCAGATCCTATTTACAATAACAAGGTGGTTACTAAGCTTATCAACAACATTATGCTTGATGGTAAGAGAGGAGTAGCACAGAAGATTGTATACGGAGCATTTGACAGAGTCGCAGCTAAGACTGAAAGACCTGCTTTAGAAGTATTCGAAGAGGCTATGAACAATATTATGCCAGTTCTCGAAGTAAAGGCTAGACGTATCGGTGGAGCAACATACCAGGTACCTATCGAAGTTAAGCCAGATAGAAGACAGGCTTTAGCTCTTCGTTGGATGACAACATTCTCAAGAGCAAGAGGCGAGAAGACTATGGAAGAAAGACTCGCTAATGAGATTCTTGATGCAGCTAATAACACAGGTGCATCTG
>ERZ894232.2635-NODE-2635-length-12149-cov-11.906896_pt1 | contig 12149 bp, 8 predicted proteins | sample MGYA00380296_ERZ894232 | MGnify/ENA primary metagenome ERZ894232 (study PRJEB32331, sample SAMN06328433) | human gut metagenome | biome: human gut microbiome; feature: stool | host: Homo sapiens | collected 2014-08-14 ... | reverse complement strand
CTATGTCATTTATTGCTGATAAGATTGTAATGGATGGATTAACTTATGACGACGTTTTGTTAATCCCCGCTTACTCTGAAGTGCTTCCTAAAACTGTCGAACTCTCGACAAAGTTTTCTAAAAACATTGAGTTGAAAATTCCGTTTGTAACGGCCGCTATGGATACGGTTACCGAAGCGAAAATGGCAATTGCCATTGCACGTGAAGGCGGTATCGGTGTTATCCATAAGAATATGTCTATCGAAGAACAGGCACGTCAGGTAGCCATCGTGAAGCGTGCTGAAAACGGTATGATTTATGATCCTGTAACCATTAAGAGAGGTTCTACTGTAGGCGATGCATTGGCATTGATGGCGGAATACAGAATTGGTGGTATACCGGTAGTGGATGATGAGAGATATTTGGTGGGAATTGTAACAAACCGTGACCTTCGTTTCGTAAGAGATATGAATAAGCATATCGACGAAGTGATGACAAAAGAAAATATTATCACTACTAATCCGACCACTGATATGGAGGCTGTTTCTCAAATCTTGCAAGAACACAGAATTGAGAAGTTGCCGGTTGTAGATAAGGAAGGTAAGCTGGTAGGCCTCATTACTTATAAAGATATAACGAAAGCTAAGGATAAACCGATGGCTTGTAAAGACTCGAAAGGTCGTTTGCGTGTCGCCGCCGGTGTAGGTGTAACGGCTGATACTCTCGACCGTATGCAGGCTTTGGTGGATGCCGGTGCTGATGCGATTGTCATCGACACGGCTCACGGACATTCTATCTATGTAATAGAAAAATTGAAGGAAGCTAAGAAGCGTTTCCCGAACATTGATATTGTGGTAGGTAACATTGCTACCGGAGAAGCTGCTAAAGCATTGGTGGAAGCCGGCGCTGATGGAGTGAAAGTTGGTATCGGACCAGGTTCTATCTGTACCACTCGTGTTGTGGCAGGTGTGGGAGTTCCTCAGTTGTCTGCTGTATATGATGTGGCTAAGGCGTTGAAGGGGACAGGTGTTCCTTTGATTGCTGACGGTGGTTTGCGCTACTCGGGTGATGTTGTGAAAGCTTTGGCTGCCGGAGGATATAGCGTAATGATCGGTTCGCTGGTTGCCGGAACGGAAGAGTCTCCCGGTGATACAATTATCTTCAATGGACGTAAGTTCAAATCTTATCGTGGTATGGGTTCACTGGAAGCAATGGAGAATGGTTCAAAAGACCGTTATTTCCAGAGTGGTACCAATGACGTTAAGAAATTGGTGCCGGAAGGTATCGCTGCCCGTGTACCTTATAAGGGAACTTTATACGAAGTGATCTTCCAGTTGGTAGGCGGTTTGCGTGCCGGTATGGGGTATTGCGGTGCAGGCAGCATAGAGCAGTTGCACGATGCCAAGTTCACCCGCATCACTAATGCAGGTGTGCTTGAAAGCCACCCGCACGATGTGGCAATTACAAGCGAGGCTCCGAATTACAGTCGTCCCGAATAAAATATAGGCAATTTATATAGAAATACCCGGGGAGTAACAAATACTTTTCCGGGTATTTTTCGTTTAAAGAAAAGGCATCATCTGTTTGGTGTTGAGGCAATATAAAAGATGTTTCCCCGTTATTACATTGTTCTTTTCTAAGATAATAGTTATGATAAGAAGTGGATTGACAATAATTCTCCTTTGCCTGGGATTGGCAATTTTTGCTCAGCAAGATCCGGTGCTGATGCGTATTAACGGGAAAGAAATTCTCCGTTCGGAGTTCGAATATATCTATAATAAGAATAATGCCCTTGCTGGTATCGAACAGAAAACATTGAGTGAATATGTTGATTTGTTTGTGAATTTTAAGCTGAAAGTCGCTGCAGCCGAAGCTGCCGGATTGGATACTACCCGGGCTTTTCGTGAAGAACTGGAGGGCTACCGTCGCCAGTTGGCAAAAGCTTATTTGACGGATGAGTCTGTATCAGAGCTTGCAGCCCGTCAGGTATATGATAAAATGAAAGCTAACAATCGTGCCGGACAGATACGGGTAAGTCATATCTTTAAGTCTCTTCCCCAAACAGTTACCAGTCATGTGCTGCGTTCTGCAGAAGCTCGGATGGATTCTCTTTATGCCGCATTGCAGAATGGGCAGGCGGACTTTGATGAGTGTGTACGTAATTTCTCTGATGAAAAAAAATCTTTTTGGGTAAGTTGGTTACAGATGCCTGTTGAGTTTGAAGATGTTGTATTTGCATTAAAGCAAGGAGAGATATCCCAACCTTTTTTTACACCGCAAGGCATTCATATTGTCAAGGCGATTGAACGGAAAGAAATCCTGCCCTTTGAAAAAGTGAAGGATGAAATCATGCGTCGCCAGAGCCGTCGTTACGGAATGGACAGAGGAACGGAGGCTTTGGTGGAAAAACTGAAAAAGGAATATCAATATACGGCAGATAAGACTGGAGTGGATGAACTACTGTCAAAAGGGCAGACAGATAAGAGACTGTTTACACTTGACGGCAGGGAATATACAGGAAAGATGTTTGCCGCTTTTGCAGCTTCCCACCCTCAGGGTGTGCAACGCCAGCTGAAAGGATTTATCATGAAGTCCGTACTGGATTATGAGTATAGTCGCCTGGAAGATAAATATCCGGAATTCCGTATGCTCATGCAAGAGTATCGGAATGGAATGTTACTGTTTGAAATCAGTAACCGGGAGATTTGGGAACGTGTACCCTCAGATGAAGTCGGACTAGCGGCCTATTTTGAAAAGCATCATTCGGATTATCATTGGAAAGTCCCCCGTTATAAAGGAATTGTATTACATACTACAACGAAAAAACTTGGAAAGCAAGCCCGCAAATTCCTGAAATCTTTGCCGGAAGAGGAGTGGCAGAATGCCATCCGGCTGACGTTTAATGCAAAGACGCGGCAAGTGCAGGCAGAACAAGGCTTATTTGCTCCCGGAGATAATGCCTATGTAGATGAAGAAATTTTCAAAAAGGGGAAAACTGAACCTATAACGTCATTTCCTTTTACCACTTTTCTGGGTGAAAAGGTGAAGGGGCCGGAGACTTATCAAGAGGTGCGTGGACTGCTTGTAGGCGATTATCAGAACTATTTGGAGGAGCGTTGGATTGCACAATTACGGAGCACCGCTAAGGTTGAAATAAACCAAGAGGTTTTAAAAACCGTTAATAAGCACTGATGCAACCGATTAAACCGTTATCTTCGTACCTTGAAATAAAGTAAATATCAATCGGTAATGCGAATATTTTTCCTGGGACTCCTCTCCATCCTTTTGTGTGTGGCCTGTAGCGAGCAACACGACCATAAAGGGAAGACACCACTGGTGGAATTGGACGGCAATTTCCTTTACCGGGAAGACCTGCAATCTGCGCTTCCGGCGAGATTGTCGAAAGATGATAGTTTACTGTTCGCAGAACATTACATCCGCAATTGGGTGGAAGATGTCTTATTATATGAGAAAGCGCAGAGTAATATTCCCGATAACGGGGAGATTGAGAAACTTGTGGAGAATTATCGCAAGGCGCTGATTATGCACACCTATCAGCAGGCATTGATTCACCAAAGACTCTCGAATGAAATTTCAGAGGGAGAGTTGGCGGACTATTATGAAAAGAATAAAGAGCTTTTCAGGTTGGAACGGCCGCTGATGCAGGGGTTGTTCATCAAAGTCCCTCTCACCGCACCACAACTAAACAATGTACGTCGTTGGTATAAAGCAGCTACGCAAGATGCAGTAGAACATCTGGAAAAGTATAGCTTGCAGAATGCCGTGAAGTACGAGTACTTTTATGATAAATGGGTACCGATGGCAGATGTGCTTGATCTGATACCGTTGAAAGTACCCGAAGTAGAAGATTATGTGAATAAGAACCGTCATATCGAATTGAAAGATACGGCGTTTTATTATTTCCTGAATGTGAGCGATTTTCGTTCGGTGGGCGAGCAGGAACCTTATGAGTTTGCACGCCCTAAAGTGAAAGATATGATGCTGAACCTGAAACAAGTGGAGTTTATGAAAAAGGTGAAGGATGACTTGTATCAGCAGGCAGTGAAGAAGAATGAGATTAAATATAATTAGTTTAGATACACAGAATGAAAAATTTTATGAACTTTAAGTTTGTAGTTTTATGTGCCTTGGCGCTGATGACCGGTTCTGCCGTTTATGGACAAGACAACGTGATTGACGAAGTAGTTTGGGTAGTGGGCGACGAGGCTATATTGAAGTCTGAAGTAGAAGAAGCTCGGATGAGTGCTCTGTACGAAGGACGTAAATTTGATGGTGATCCCTACTGTGTGATTCCTGAAGAAATAGCTGTACAGAAGCTGTTTTTGCACCAGGCTGCTCTCGATAGTATTGAAGTTGCTGAAAGTGAGGTGATCCAGCGTGTGGACCAGATGACGAATATGTATATCGCCAATATCGGTTCGCGTGAAAAGATGGAGGAATACTTCAATAAGACATCCAGTCAGATTCGTGAAGCCTTGCGTGAGAATGCCCGTGAAGGATTGAAAGTGCAGAGAATGCAGCAGAAACTGGTAGGAGAGATTAAAATCACTCCGGCAGAGGTGCGCCGCCACTTCAAGGATTTGCCGCAGGACAGTATTCCTTATATCCCTACCCAGGTAGAGGTGCAGATCATCACACAACAACCGAAAATTCCTTTGGAGGAAATTGAAGATGTAAAAAGTCGTCTGCGCGAATATACAGATCGTGTGAATAAGGGAGAAAGCTTCTCTATGTTGGCACGTTTGTACTCCGACGACCGTGGTACGGCTATCAATGGTGGTGAAATGCCATTTACAGGACGCGGTTATCTGGATCCTGCATTTGCCAATGTGGCTTTCAACCTGCAAGACCCCAATAAGGTTTCCAAGATTGTAGAGTCTGAATATGGCTTCCATATTATCCAGTTGATGGAAAAACGTGGTGACCGTATCAAAGTGCGCCATATCTTGTTGAAGCCCCACGTACCGGAAGAAGCGCTGATGGCAGGTACTGCCCGTCTGGACTCTATTGCCGATGACATCCGTAACGGTAAGTTTACTTTTGAAGAAGCTGCTTCCGTACTTTCACAGGATAAGGATACACGTAACAATCACGGTCTGTTACCTAACCCTCAAACCAATACGTCAAAGTTTGAGATGCAGGAACTTCCGCCCGAGATTGCTAAAGTGGTGGATAAGATGAAAGTAGGAGAAATCTCCGAGGCATTCACTATGATTCCGCAGAAGACTGGTAAAGAAGAATGTGTAATCGTAAAACTGAAAAGCCGCATCAACGGACACAAAGCAACTATTTCGGAAGACTATCAGAACCTGAAGGAAATTGTATTGGAGAAACGTCGTGACGAGATGCTGGATAAATGGATTCGCGAAAAACAAAAGCATACGTACGTGCGTATCAACGAAAATTGGAAGAACTGTACATTTAAGTATCCGGGTTGGATTAAAGACTGATCCCGGGTGATACACTAACTTTTTGTATGCAGAAGAAAAATACAAGAAATAATTTTCTGAACAGGCATAGATTCCTTCTCACAGGCCTTCTATGCCTGTTTGGCATCTGTTTGCTGAGTGCCCAGGATAAGCCGAAACAGCCGGAAAAGAAGAAAACCCGGGTTGATTTGCTTTACGCTGAGGAGGCGCAGGCGGATAAAATTCTGCTTCCGGATGTTCAGATTCTGATCCGGTCGGTAAAGCTGCGTCATGACAGTATGTATATGTACTGTGACAGTGCGTTGATTTACGAGAAGACAAATTCGGTGGAAGCTTTCGGTAATGTCCGTATGGAACAGGGGGATACGCTCTTTATTTATGGAGATTATCTGTATTATGACGGTATGTCGCAGTTGGCAATGCTTCGTGAGAATGTCCGCATGATTAACCGGAATACGGTATTGACAACGGATAGTTTAAACTACGACCGTTTGTATAATCTGGGTTATTACTTCGATGGTGGTACACTGACCGATGAAGAGAATGTGCTGACTTCCGAGTGGGGAGAATATAGTCCGGCCACGAAAATATCCGTATTCAACCATGATGTGAAGTTGGTTAATCCGAAATTTGTATTGACTTCGGATACCCTGAAATATAGCACCGATACGAAGATTGCTACGATTCTGGGCCCTTCGGATATTGTGAGTGATAAGAACCATATCTATTCCGAACGAGGTATTTATAACACCACTACAGAGCAGGCTGAACTGCTGGATCGTTCCGTGCTGACCAACGAAGGCAAGAAACTGACGGGTGACAGTATTTTCTATGATCGTGTTTTGGGATATGGTGAAGCATTTGACAATGTGCAGATGAATGATACCATTAACAGGAATATGCTCACAGGTAACTATTGTTTCTACAATGAGATCACGGGAAGTGCACTTGCTACTCAACGTGCAGTTGCTATTGATTATTCACAAGGTGACAGTTTGTTTATGCACGGTGATACACTGCGGTTGATTACCTATCATATAAATACGGACTCCATGTTTCGTGAGATGAGGGTGTATCATAAAGTACGTGCTTATCGTACGGATGTTCAGGCAGTATGCGATTCTTTGGTGTATAATTCTAAAGACTCTTGCATGACTATGTATACTGATCCTATCTTATGGCATGGCTCACAACAATTGTTGGGTGAGGAAATTAAAGTCTATATGAATGACAGTACCATAGACTGGGCGCACATAATCAATCAGGCTTTGGCTGTGGAGCAGAAAGATTCTGTTCACTACAACCAGGTGACGGGCAAGGAGATGAAAGGCTTTTTTGTTGGCGGAGATATGCGTCAGGTGGATGTGAACGGTAATGTGCTGGTTGTCTTCTATCCGATAGACGATAAAGACAGTACCATGATAGGATTGAACTATTCTGAGGGCAGTTTCCTGCGTATGTTGCTGAAAGAAAGGCGTATGGAGCAAGGAGCCTTTATAGGGAAAGCGAATGGTACGCTCTATCCGATGGATCAGATTCCGGCTGACAAATATAAGTTGCCGCCTTTTGTCTGGTTTGACTATATCCGTCCGAGGAATAAGGAAGATATATTTGAGTGGAGAGGTAAAAGGGCTGGTGAACAATTGCAGAAATCAGATCGTAAGCCTATAGTTTCACCAAGGAATATGAATATAAAAAGAAATAAATAAGCGCTATGGGAATGTTCACAATGAGAAAGCCTCGTGGCTTTAATCATCCATATATATATGTGGATGAGCGGAAAGAGAAGTTGGCGAAGATGGAAGAAAGCGCCAAACGTGAATTGGGAATGTTGCCTGAGAAGGAGTTTTCGCCGGAAGATATCCGGGGAAAGTTCGTTGAAGGCACTACTCACTTGAAACGACGCAAGGAAAGCGGGCGTAAACCGGTACACCTGGGGGTGATACTGGTGATTATTGCTTTGCTGATATACTTGTGGTATGCCATAAGCACCGGAATCATTTAATTTAATTACGAGTTACAAATTACGAATTACAATGTAGCATCATGGGACCTGTTGTTATTCGTTATTTGTAATTCATAATTCATAATTTGTAATTATCATGAGCGACATAATTCATTTGCTGCCCGATTCGGTTGCCAATCAGATTGCTGCCGGAGAGGTGATTCAGCGTCCGGCGTCCGTCATTAAGGAATTGGTAGAGAATGCGATTGATGCCGAAGCACAAGAAATACACGTATTGGTGACGGATGCAGGGAAAACCTGTATACAGGTGATTGACGATGGTAAAGGCATGTCCGAAACGGATGCGCGCCTTGCTTTCGAACGCCATGCCACCTCTAAGATAAGGCAGGCTGCCGATTTATTTGCCTTGCGCACGATGGGATTCCGTGGAGAGGCGTTGGCTTCTGTTGCTGCGGTGGCGGAAGTAGAACTCAAAACCCGTATGGCGAATGAGGAACTGGGTACACGGATTGTGATAGCCGGCTCTAAAGTAGAAAGTCAGGAAGCCGTTTCGTGTCCTAAAGGAAGTAACTTTTCCATTAAGAACTTATTCTTTAATATACCTGCCCGCCGCAAGTTCCTGAAAGCGAACTCGACGGAATTGAGCAATATCCTTACTGAATTTGAACGCATAGCTCTGGTACATCCCGAAGTGGCTTTCTACTTATATAGTAATGATACCGAATTATTCAACCTGCCTGCGATGCCACTTCGCCAACGCATTCTTGCCGTATTTGGCAAGAAGTTGAACCAGCATCTGCTGTCGGTAGATGTAGATACTACTATGGTGAAGGTATCTGGCTTTGTTGCCAAACCGGAGACGGCGCGTAAGAAAGGAGCTCATCAGTATTTCTTTGTGAATGGACGTTATATGCGTCATCCATATTTCCATAAAGCGGTGATGGATGCTTATGAACAATTGATTCCGGCAGGCGAACAGATTTCCTATTTCATTTACTTTGATGTGGATCCGGCTAACATTGATGTGAATATACATCCTACCAAAACCGAGATTAAGTTTGAAAACGAGCAGGCAATTTGGCAGATCGTTTCCGCAGCGGTAAAAGAGTCATTGGGTAAATTCAATGCTGTGCCGTCCATTGATTTCGATACGGAAGGTATGCCGGATATTCCCGCATTCGATCAGACTCGTCCGATAGAGCCTCCGAAGGTGCATTATAATTCAGACTTCAACCCGTTCAAGACTTCTTCCGCTTCCTCTTATAGTGGTGGGGGCAGCTATTCCCGGCCGAAAGTGGATTGGGAAGGACTGTATGATGGTCTGGAGAAAGCCAGCAAGATGAATACGCCTATGGAAGAAGAACCTTTTGTAGACGAAACGGACTGGACTTCTGCACCTGCATCGGTAGATATGTCCGAAGAGCGTACTCCGTATGTTCAGGAGACGGAAACTGTATCCTCTCCATCTGCATCGTTGTATACCAACGAACCGGCAGTGGAGAAAGGTGCGCAGCATTTTCAATTCAAAGGGCGCTTTATTCTGACTTCGGTAAAATCCGGTTTGATGCTGATAGACCAGCACCGGGCGCATATCCGGGTGTTGTTTGAACGTTATATGAATCAAATACGTCAGAAACAAGGGGTTTCTCAAGGAGTTTTGTTTCCTGAAATCGTGCAATTGCCCGCTTCGGAAGCTGCGGTGTTGGAAAGCATCATGGAAGACTTCTCGGCAGTTGGGTTTGAACTGACACCTCTGGGAGGAGGAAGTTATGCGATCAATGGCATTCCGTCCGGCATTGAAGGGTTGAATCCGGTGGAGCTGGTGCGTAATATGGTGTATACGGCAATGGAAAAGGGAAATGACGTGAAGGAAGAAGTGCAAACGATGTTGGCTCTGACACTGGCGAAGGCTGCTGCCATTGTTTACGGCCAGGTGTTGAGCAATGAAGAAATGGCTAATCTGGTAGATAATCTGTTTGCTTGTCCTACTCCGAATTATACACCGGATGGACGTACCGTATTGTCAACGATTAAAGAAGAAGATATTGAAAAACTATTTGCTCGTTAAAGTAGTATAATCTATTTGTTAAAACAATTTCGCACATACGTGTGAATGATATTCGCCCCTACAGGACTGATTAAGGTGCTTGTAGGGGCGAATCATTATTTATTTATCTGTATAGAAGCCTTCCTGCCCGGCTTGTGGCGCGGTCGGAACAAAAAAAACTATCTTCGTAAAACCTTTTAGTTCGGATGGTGTTATTTAAACAGTTACAATAATGAATTTAAATTAACCACTTAACTATTTAAGGTATATGAAAAAGATTCTAATGTTACTGGCTTTGGCCGGTTTGTCTTCTGCTGCTATGGCGCAACAGAAGACTGAAGTAGTCGAATACGAAATTATCCAGGTACAGGATAAATATCAGGTAATCACCAATCCTTTCTGGAGCAATTGGTTCTTCTCTATCGGCGGCGGTGCTGAAGCTACTTTTGGTGATAATGATAGTGCAGGAAGTTTTGGTAAGCGTATCAGTCCTACATTGAATATCTCTGTCGGTAAATGGTTTACTCCCGGTTTGGGATTGCGTCTGCAATATAGCGGTTTGCAGGCTAGAGGCTTTACTTATGATAAAGGTGCCGACTACGTGAAGGGTGCCGAGCTGAAAGACGGTTACTATAAACAACGTTTTGACTATATGAACTTGCACGGTGACGTGATGTTCAATCTGAATGCTCTTTTCGGAGGTTATAATCAGCATCGTGTTTATGAGATTATTCCTTATGTAGGTGCCGGTTTCACTCACAATTACTCCAAACCTCATCGCGAAGCTTTGTCCGTGAATGCAGGTATTATCAATAAATTCCGTATTTCGAATGCGGTAGATATTAACCTGGAATTGAGCGCAATGGCTGCTGAAGATAAATTTGATGGTGAAGTAGGTGGTGATCACGGATATGATGGCGTATTGAGCGCTACGGTTGGTCTGACTTATCGTTTCCCCGCCCGTGGTTTCCGTCGTCCGATGCCGCAGTTGATTTCTCAGATCGAACTGGCCGCCATGCAGGATAAGTTGGCTATGATGGGTGCACAGAATGCAGAATTGAAGAATGCATTGGTACAGGCTGAAAACCAGCCGGTGGCTGAAGTAACAGAAACACAGGTGATTGTTCCGGATCCGGATATCGCACCGCGTACCGTATTCTTCCAGATTGGTTCTGCTGAATTGTCTCCGCGTGAAATCATGAACCTGTCTTATCTGGCAGAACAAATGAAACAGTTCCCGAATGCAACGTACACCGTAAACGGTTATGCTGACTCTGCAACCGGTACTCCGGCATTCAACAAGGAGTTGAGCTTGAAACGTGCACAAGCTGTTAAGAATGCATTGGTTAAGAATTACGGTATTGCTGCCGATCGCTTGAATGTGGAAGCCGGTGGTGGTGTAGACAAATTTGGTCAACCGATCCTGAACCGTGTGGTATTAGTGAAATCTGCTAACTAAATATAGTCTTTCCATTAAAAAGGGAACGCCCTGTTCTCTCGTAGATTCTACGGGAGGTCAGGGCGTTACTCGTAACAGAGGATATTGTTTTTTATTCTCCGCTGAATTTCTTCACTTGTTCTGCTATCAGTTCCGTATCGTCGAAATAGTTGATCTTCATTGCTTTGCGTACATCATCCAATGTAGCGGCGGCAACTTCGCGTGCTGCGTCGCAACCTTTCTTCAGCATGTCATAGATGGCAGGAATGTCTTTTTCAAATTCTTTGCGACGATTGCGAATCGGTTCCAGCGTCTCCTGCATGATGGAGTTAAGGAATCCTTTCACCTTCATATCACCCAGACCGCCACGCTGATAATGTGCTTTCAGTTCATCGAGGTTCGGATATTCGGGCAGGTAAAGGCCGAAGTGTTCGGGGCGGCAGAAAGCATCCAGATAAGTAAATACAGGGTTACCTTCTACTTTACCCGGGTCTTGTACACGCAAGTGGTCGGGATCGGTATACATACCTTTCACTTTCTTCTGTACTTCGTCGGCAGAGTCGGAGAGGTAGATACAGTTGCCCAGGCTCTTGCTCATCTTGGCTTTTCCATCTGTTCCGGGCAGGCGCAGACAGGCGGCGTTTTCGGGCAGGAGGATTTCCGGCTCAACCAGTGTTTCGCCATAGATATAGTTGAAACGACGAACGATTTCGCGTGCCTGTTCCAACATTGGTTCCTGATCTTCGCCCACAGGGACAGTTGTTGCCTTGAAAGCGGCAATGTCCGCAGTCTGGCTGATGGGGTAGGTGAAGAAACCTACTGGGATGCTGGCGTCGAAGTTGCGCAACTGAATTTCTGCCTTTACTGTAGGATTACGTTGCAGGCGGCTTACGGTCACCATATTCATGAAGTAAAAACTCAATTCGCACAGTTCGGCAATCTGAGATTGAATGAAGATAGTGCTTTTTGCCGGGTCCAGTCCGCATGCCAGATAGTCAAGCGCCACTTCGATAACATTCTGACGTACCTTTTCCGGGTTGTCCACATTGTCAGTCAATGCTTGTGCATCGGCAATGAAAACGAATATCTTGTCATACAAACCGGAGTTCTGCAACTCCACTCTTCTTCTCAATGAGCCCACATAATGTCCTATGTGCAGGCGTCCTGTAGGGCGGTCGCCCGTGAGGATGATTTTCTCTTTAGACATATTTATATTATTCTATTTATTATGTGTTTCTTTGAAAAGGAATACAAAGGTAACGTTTTTCT
>ERZ894232.2632-NODE-2632-length-12158-cov-5.484425_pt1 | contig 12158 bp, 8 predicted proteins | sample MGYA00380296_ERZ894232 | MGnify/ENA primary metagenome ERZ894232 (study PRJEB32331, sample SAMN06328433) | human gut metagenome | biome: human gut microbiome; feature: stool | host: Homo sapiens | collected 2014-08-14 ... | reverse complement strand
CTGTAGTGGCTGATCGACGACGAACACGCACGAAAAGCCATTGCCGGACGGGCATATGGCCGGTGCAGCCGCGAGTGTGTCACAATCTTTCATGCCACCGGGATTTGCGAGTGGGTGGAGCGCCACTGGAATCTACGCTGTGCCTTTGTGCTTCCAGCGATGGAGATCAGCGGAGGCATCCGCGTTGCACTTCTTCATGCGGAAATGCTGGTAAAAGCAGGAGCGCAGGTCAGCCTCTTTACTCTGGAAGGGGAGGCGGAGTGGTATCATGAGGGTGATTTCCATTTTCCGGTGCTGTCGGCCGAGCGAGAGAAACTGCAGGGAACGCTGGATCTTGCGGTAGCGACGATGTGGAATACCGCAGAGTTCGTCGAACAGTCCAGCAAGATCCGAAAGAAAAAATATCTGGTGCAGAATTTTGAAGTTGGATTTTATCCGCCGGGAAGCCCGTACCGGATCGCAACTTCGGCGACTTACCGGATGAGGAGCCCGATGGAGTACGTAACCATTTCCAAATGGTGTCAGAACTGGCTGCGGGAGGAATACCATACCGAAGCAGCCTATCTTCCGAACGGCATCGATCCGTCCTTCTATCCGAAACGGGGGCGGGATCTGCAGGGAAAAATTCGGATTCTGATCGAGGGAGACTGCAGCGCGGAGCATAAAAACGTGGACGAGAGCTTCCGTATCGTGGAACAGCTGGATCTGGAAAAATTCGAGATCTGGTACATGTCCTACAATGGAAATCCGAAATCCTGGTACCGCGTGGACCGCTTTTTACACCGGGTTCCATATGAAAAAACACCGGAAGTCTATGCGGCGTGTGATATCCTGCTGAAAACAAGCCTGCTGGAAAGCTTTTCCTATCCGCCGCTTGAGATGATGGCGTCCGGCGGCTACGTCGTTGCTGTGCCGAACGGTGGCAATCTGGAATACCTGAAAGATGGGGAAAACTGTATTCTCTATCCGCAGGGAAATCTCGCGGAGGCAAAAGCGGCGATTGAGCGTATTCTGACAGATGCGGAACTGAGGAAAAAACTGGATACGGGAGCAGAAGAGACGGTAAAGGAAAGAAACTGGAAAAGAATCGAACCACAGATTTTAGAACAGTATCTTGGAAAATAAATAAGCAACAAAAAGGGCTGTCGCACTAGCAAATATTTCTGGCGGTAGCTCTGCGTTATACCCAAATGGCATCGAAATCGGTTGCGTTTTCGATGCCATTCTTTACTTCTTATAGGAAAGTTCGACTTCCGTCGAACTCTTGAATCAGGATCACCCGTTGGACGGGAGGTCCTGATTGCTTATAAATTAGAAGATCAGTGCCGTTTGTTTCGGTTATTGCGGCGTCTGTTTCTGCGTTTCCGTCTCTTTCTCGCGTTGTTGATCACGACAATGATCAGAATTAGAAAAGCGACACCGTTCAGGCCAAGCAGAATATAGAGCAGTGTGGAGAGAAAAGAAATTTTCTTGGTTTCTTCCGGTGTTGGAATATCTGTGCTGTCGGTTTCTTCTGATGAATTGGAGGAAACCGAAGAACTGTCGGAAACAGTACCTGGAGCGGAAACCTCGGCTGTTCCGATGAAGTGATCATCGAAAAAATACTGGCGGGTGTACGGTTCCTCAACGGAAGCGCCGTCCGGATCGGTGTAGGTTGCAGTTTCAATTTTCGCATTCTTTGGAAGCGTTACCACACCGGAAAGACTTTCCTTTTTTGCGTTCTTCAGGGTATAATGTGTAAAATTATCATAACCGAAATCAAGTACGGTACGGGTATCGTTGATATAATCGAGGTTATCACAGGTTAAAACAACGCAGACCAGCGTCATATTGCCTCGCTTGGCAGCGGTAACGAGTGTGTTGTGTGCCTCATCGGTATAACCGGTCTTTCCGGCGAAAGCACCCTTGTATCCCCACTGACCGTCCTGGAACAGCAATGCGTGGTGGTTCTGAAGATCACGCGGTGTCGAGGTCATATTGGTCGGCTGAATTGTGTAGGTCAGATCGGACTCGATGCGGCAGAAGGTCTCGTTTTTGATGCACTCCTGCATAATGAGTGCCATATCGTGTGCACTGGTGTAGTGGTTCGGATCTGGCAGACCGTTTGCATTGACAAAATGGGTATTCGTGCAACCAAGTGCAGCGGCGCGTTCGTTCATCATGGCGGCGAAACCTTCCTCGCTTCCGGCAATGTCGATGGCAAGCTGTGTGCAGACCTCATTTGCCGAGGCAAGAAGAATCGCGTGAAGAGCATCCTCCACTGTGATCGTTTCGCCAAGCTGAACGTTGATGCGGGCATTTCCCGGAATGGATTCGCTGACAGCATGTTCGCCGAAGGTAACGGTGTCGGTCATCTGCTTGTTTTCAATGATCAGCAGAGCCGTCAGAATCTTGGTGATGCTGGCAGGATAGCGCTGCTCGTCCATGTTTTTATCGTATAAAACAGCACCAGTATCGGCATCGAGTAAACAGACAGCGCCGGAATTGTTTTCCGGTCCTTCGGGCCAGGTGGTGACTGTTTTTTTATCGGTTGTGGCAAAAATCGTCTGCGGGAGGCAGGACGCGGCAAAAACAAAAGCAAGCAACAGGCATAAAAATGTGCGGGCTGCAGAATTCTTTCTAATCATAACTCACTCCTTCTGATCCAGCGGGTACAGCTGCATAAGACTGTCCGGGCAGCGGATCTCTCTAAAATGTATTAGACACACTTTTATTATTATAACATAAAGCGAGCAGGGAAGAAACACATAATTTCTTAATATTTTCAGTCGGGATTTGCAAAATGCAGTAAAATAGAGTATAATGCGAACGAGTTCATACGGAAAAAACAAAAAACCTGAAAAACAAAAACCCCAAGGAGTTAAAAAAAGTGTCAGATATGAAATGGCTCCGTTTTATACGGAAATTGAAACCTTACAACATACAGAAGGGACTGCGTTACCTGAAACATTATGGGCCAAAGGAATTCCTGATCCGTCTTTCGGAGCGGATGGAGCCGGAGGAGGTTCCGTACGGACCGTGGCGGGAGCAGTACTGCGCAAAAGAGGAGGACCTGGCGCGTCAGAAAAATCATAAATTTTCTTATTGTCCGAAGATCAGCGTTGTTGTTCCGGCTTACCGTACGCCGGAAATTTTTCTGCGTCAGATGATCGAATCCCTGGAAAAACAGAGTTATGAAAACTGGGAACTGGTGATCGGAAATGCCAGCCCGGAGGATGAGACGATGGCGCGCATCCTGAAAGAGTATACCGGAAAAGATCCGCGTGTAAAGAACGTTCCGATTCCGGAAAATATCGGCATTGCAGAGAATACAAATGCAGCGCTTGCCGCAGCAGCGGGAAATTTCGTCGGTTTTATGGATCACGACGATCTGCTTGCGCCGGATGCACTCTTTGAAATTGCCATCCGTCTGGAAAAAGATCCGTCCATCGATGCTTTTTATACCGATGAGGACAAGGTACGGACCGATCTGTCCGAGTATTTCCAGCCGCATTTCAAACCGGATTTCAATCTGGATCTGCTGCGGTCAAACAATTATATCTGCCATTTCTTCGTTGTACGGCGGGAGATTGCGGAGAAAACCGGCGGCCTTCGTCCGGAATACAATGGGGCGCAGGATTATGATTATATCTTCCGCTGCACGGAAATGGCGGGAAAAATTGTACACATTCCGAGGGTTTTATATCACTGGAGGGTCCACAGCGCTTCCACCGCAGACAATCCGGCAAGCAAGCTGTACGCGTATGAGGCCGGAAAAAAGGCAATTGAGGGAAACCTTGCGCGCTGCGGCGAAGAGGGAACCGTCACACTGCGTTCGGATTATGGCTTCTACGATGTAGATTATAAACTGCGGGGAACGCCTCTGGTTTCGATTCTGATCCCGAACAAGGATCAGGCCGATACGTTACGCACCTGTCTGGAATCCATTAAGAAGAAGTGCATGTATCCATCCTATGAGATTCTGATTATTGAGAACAACAGCACTGAGGAAGCAACGTTTTCCTATTACAAAGAACTCGAAGCACAGGGCATCCGTGTCCTGAAGTATCCAAAACAGGGCTTTAACTATTCTGCGATCAATAATTTTGGCGTCAAAGAGGCAAAGGGAGAGTATCTCCTGTTTCTCAATAACGATATGGAAATCATCACACCCGATTTTATGGAAAAGATGGTATCCAATCTGCAGAGACCGCAGATCGGGGCGGTCGGCGCGAAGCTGTATTACCCGGACAACACGGTGCAGCATGCGGGTATCATCATCGGTATCGGCGGCATTGCGGGCCACGCCTTTTTAGGACTGGCGCGCGGAAGAAGCGGCTACCTGCATAAGGCATCGCTCCAGATGAATGTGAGTGCGGTGACAGCAGCGTGCATGATGATGAAAAAAGAGGTCTTTGAGGAGGTCGGCGGCTTTGAAGAAGAACTGTCCGTCGCTTTCAATGATGTTGATCTGTGCCTGCGCATTGGAAAAGCAGGTTATAAAATCGTATACAATCCGCACGTGGAGTTGTACCATTATGAATCGAAATCCAGGGGAGCAGAGGATGACGAGAAGAAGGTGCGCCGCTTCCAGTCGGAAATCGAATTTATGCGCAGCCGCTGGATTGGGCTGTTAAAGGCAGGAGATCCCTGCTACAATCCAAATTTAACGCTGGCATCGTGGAACTATGGACTGCGTGCCGACGGCAGGGGAGTAAAACCATGGATAAAGTAGCAATTGTAATACCAAATTATAATGGATACCGGTATCTGGAGACGTGCTTTGCAGCGCTTGCAAAGCAGACCTTTACGGAATTTACCACATATTTCGTGGACAATGGTTCACAGGATGAGAGCTGTGCGTTTCTGCGGGAACACTACCCGGAGACGAAAATCATCCAGCTCGATGATAACTATGGCTTCAGCCGTGCGGTCAACGAAGGCATCCGCCGGTCGAAGGAGCCGTATGTGATCCTTTTAAACAACGACACCGAAGTGTTCCCGGACTTTGTCGAGCGCCTTTATGAGGGAATCTGTAAAAGAAAGAATGCGTTTGCATGCAGCGCAAAGCTGATTTCCTATCAGGAGCGTGATAAAATCGACGATGCGGGAAATTACTATAATATGCTGGGATGGGCATTCGCAAGAGGAAAAGGAAAACCGGTCAGTGAATTTGAAACGTCCGACCGGATTTTTGCGGCCTGCGCCGGAGCAGCGATCTACCGCCGGGAATTTCTGGAAAAGACCGGACTTTTTGACGAAGAACATTTCGCTTATCTGGAAGATACCGACATCGGCTATCGTGCGCGGCTTTTGGGCTACGAGAACTGGTATGAGCCGTCCGCGAAGGTTTACCACGTCGGAAGCGGAACGAGCGGCTCCCGGTATAACCTCTTTAAAATCCGTTATTCTTCCAGGAACAATATTTATCTGATCTATAAAAATATGCCGGTTTTACAGATTTTGCTTAACCTGCCGGTCTTTATCCTCGGTTTTTCGGCAAAACTGGTCTTTTTTGCATCGAAGGGATACGGAAAAGAATATCTGGCAGGAATCAAGAATGGTTTTTTCATCTGCCGGAAGCCGGAAAACAGAGCAAAAAAGATCCGTTTCGAGTGGAAGCGCCTCGGCACGTATTTTGTCATCGAATGGGAGCTTTTTATCAATGTGTTCCGGAGATTTCTGGAGAGGGCATAAGGATTCTTTCAAAAGATTACGAAAAAGTTAAAAAGTTTACGGAAATAAGAAGAATGTTAGAAAAATATGATTGCTCTTTTTTGGAACTTATTGTATAGTTAGGGGTAGGGAATTTTTAAATCCCGAAAAAAACAGATAAGGTGAACGAATTTGATCAACGATAATCAGAAATATTTTGACCGGATGCACGTTCTGATCGATGCCCTGGTGCTCGCACTTTCCTATGTACTGTCCTGGTACTGCTATGTGCGGCTGGGCGTTATGAATAATCATCCGGAGAGGGGAATTCTGCCGCCGGCGACGTATATGATGGCACTGCTCTATATCGTGCCCGGCTATCTGCTGCTTTACTATGCATTCAATCTCTATGCATCCAAGCGTTTTCAGGGAAGACGTCTGGAATTTGCCAATATCTTAAAAGCGAATACGGTTGGATTTCTGGTCTGGCTGGCCAGCCTTTACATGGTGCGCCAGGTTCACTTTTCCCGTGGTATGCTCTGCATCTTCTTTGTGCTGAATGTGACACTGGAAACGATCGTAAGAAATCTGATCCACTATATCTTAAGCAATATGTGGAAACACGGCCGCAACCAGAAGCAGATTCTGATGGTCGGCTACAGCCGTGCGACCGAGGAATACATTGACCGGATCATTGCAAACCCGGAGTGGGGCTATCTCGTCCGCGGAATCCTCGATGACCATGTCAAAGCGGGAACGATGTACCGCGGTATCAAGGTTCTTGGAAGAATCAACAATCTTTCAGTCATTCTGCCGGAAAACAAACTGGATGAAATTGCCATTACCCTTGGCCTGAACGAATACTTCCGCCTGGAGGAGATCGTTGCCATGTGTGAAAAATCCGGCGTACATACCCAGTTTGTGCCGGATTACCACAACATCATTCCGACAAAGCCGTACACAGAAGACCTGCAGGGACTTCCTGTCGTCAATATCCGCTATGTGCCGCTTTCCAACACGTTCAACGCGATGCTGAAACGGATTGTGGATATTTTCGGCGCGCTCGTGGCGATCATTCTGTTCTCACCGGTGATGCTGTTTTCCTGCATCATGATCAAGCTGACCTCACCGGGTCCGCTGATCTACCGTCAGACACGCGTCGGACTGCACAACAAACCGTTTGAAATGTACAAGTTCCGTTCGATGGAAGTTCAGACGGAGGAGAAAGAAAAGAAGGCATGGACCGTGAAGAATGACCCGCGTGTGACGGGATTTGGAAAATTCATGCGCCATACCAGCATTGATGAGCTTCCACAGCTCTTTAACATCTTAAAAGGAGATATGAGCCTGGTCGGACCGAGGCCGGAGCGACCTTTCTTTGTGGAAAAATTCCGGGAGGAGATCCCGCGTTATATGGTAAAACATCAGGTTCGTCCCGGTCTTACGGGATGGGCGCAGGTGAATGGATACCGGGGGGATACTTCTATCCGCAAGCGTATTGACTGTGATCTGTATTATATTGAAAACTGGACGCTGGGACTTGATTTTAAAATTCTGTTCCTGACCTTTTTCAAAGGATTTGTGAATAAAAACGCTTACTAAAAGATAAGGGGAAAAGAGATGTCGAAGAAGAATTACAAAAAGAGCAGAAAATACAAAAAAATGCGCCGCAGAAAAATAATTTTCGGAATTGAAATCACCGTTCTGCTGATTATTTCCGGAATTCTGTTCGTCTACGCATGGATCAACCGTTCGATGGATAAGATGAATCAGGATACGCTGGACAGCTCCCAGATTCAGATCAACAGTGAAGTAAAGGCAAATACCGATCTCTCACAGATGTCCGGTACACAGGTCATCGCGCTGGTCGGCGTGGATGCCAGAGGTGTGGAAGGCTCCGAGCTGGCAGAAAGCATGAACAGTGACACGATTATTCTCTGTTGTATTGATCATGACAAGCAGGAAATCCGTATGGTGTCGATTATGCGTGACACCTGGATGAATATGGCGAAATATACCGATGAATATTATGAGTTTGACAAAGCCAATTCCGCATACAACCGCGGCGGCCCGGAGAGTATGCTCTCCATGCTGAATACAAACCTTGACTTTGCACTGACCGATTACGTTACCGTAAACTTCAAGGCACTCGCCGATGCGATTGATGTCCTGGGCGGTCTCGACATCGAGATGACAAATGCAGAGTGTGTTCATGCAAACAACTACAACAGAGAGGTATCGGAAGCACAGGGCGTAGAGTATGAAGCTATTCCGTATGATGAGGACCTTGGGGATGATTACAGCGAAGTACGTCATGTCAGCGGTGCGCTTGCTACCTCCTATGCGCGGATCCGTTATGGCGGCGGTGATGATGCAAAACGTACCAGCCGTCAGCGAATTGTTATCAATCTTATGGTACAGAAGCTGAAACAGAATCCGACCAAGATTCCGGAAATTCTGGACAAGGTGATGGGAAATGTCAGCACCAGTCTTACCAAGAATGAAATCCTGGAACTTGGTATGCATGCGGTAACGTATACGATGGGAACCTCCTATGCCTATCCGTTCCAGCTCTGCTATGGTGAAAATGTAGTGAATGCCCTTGGTGAGGATGTTGTAATTCCGGTTACGCTGGAGTTCAATGTAAGAGAGCTGCATGAATATCTGTATCCGCGTCTTTCGTATGAACCGTCTGCGGCTGTTACAGAGTACAGCGACTACATTGCAAGAAAGAGCGGTTACGATGAGGATATGATCGGCTATGTGCTGAACCAGGGGCCTGGTGCAGAGGCAGATTCGGTGATCGCAGGCGACTAAATACGAGGGAGAAAACCAGACATGAAATTCTATACCGTTGATGTTATGATACCAACGTATAAACCAGGGCAGGAGTTCGCAGAACTTCTGCCCCGCCTTTTGGAACAGACTTACCCGATCCGGTCGATCCGGGTTGTAAACACAGGGAAAAAGTTCTGGAACCCGGCGTGGGAGCAGTTATCGGATAAAATTATGGTAGAGCATATCCGGCCAAGCGAATTTGACCACGGCGGAACGAGAAGGGCGATGGCAGAAAGTTCGGATGCGGATCTTCTGCTTTTTATGACCCAGGATGCCATGCCGTACGACAATGCGTGCGTGGAACATCTGGTGGAAAAATTTTCACTGCCGCATGTGAAGGCGGCCTATGCGCGGCAGCTTCCGCGGGATGACTGCCGTACACTGGAACGGTTTACGAGAGGCTTTAACTATCCGGAGGAGAGTGATATCAAGGATGCCGGTGATCTGCCAAAACTTGGTGTTAAGACTTTTTTCTGCTCCAATGTCTGTGCAATGTATGACCGCAGGACATATGAAGAGCTGGGTGGATTTGTAGAAAGCACCTTGTTTAACGAAGATATGATCTATGCCGGGCATCTTGTGCAGGCGGGCTATGCGATTGCCTATGCGGCAGATGCGAAGGTGGTACATTCCCACAATTACGGCTGCATGGCACAGCTTCACCGCAATTTCGACCTCGGTGTATCCCAGGCACAGCATCCGGAGATCTTTGATGCGTATCCGTCTGAGGGTGAGGGAATCCGTATGGTGAAAAAATCGGCATCCTACGTCTGCAAAATTCATAAGCCGTGGCTGCTCGTCACGTTATTTTTTCAAAGCGGATTCAAATATGTGGGATACTTCCTCGGAAAACGATACAAAAGCCTTCCGGACGGTGTGATCCGCTGGTGTACCTCAAACAAAACGTGGTGGGAATATCACGGAAAGATAAGAAAAAAACGAAATAGAAGATAAGTGAAAGTAAAAAACAAAAATAAAAAGATTTTGTAAGTAAATACGAAATGCTCCATAAGGTTGACAGAGAACGGAGCAGCGTGGTAAAAAAGTAAAGAACAAGAAATTAGAAGGCGGCATAACCTGAAAACAGAACAAGGGTGCCGCCTTTTGCTGTTAGGAGGAAAAAATCTATGTGTGGAATTGTTGGATATATTGGAACCTGCCAGGCTGCCCCGGTGCTGCTGGACGGATTGTCAAAGCTGGAGTACCGCGGATACGATTCGGCCGGAATTGCTGTATACGATGGAAACAAAATTCAGATGCAGAAAGCAATGGGCCGTTTGAAGGTGCTTGAGGAAATGACACAAAATGGAGCGACACTTCCGGGTACCGTAGGAATCGGACATACGAGATGGGCAACGCATGGGGCGCCTTACGATCTGAATGCACATCCGCATTTCAATAAAGACCACTCGATTGTCGTTGTACACAATGGAATTATTGAGAATTATCTGAAATTAAAGAAAAAACTGATGTCCAAAGGATATGAGTTCCTTTCGGAGACAGATACCGAGGTAATTGCCCATATGCTGGATTACTATTATAACGGCGATCCGCTTGCAACGATCACAAAGGTTATGCACCGCATGGAGGGATCGTATGCACTGGGTATCCTGTTCCGCGACCATCCGGATGAGGTGTATGCGGTCCGTAAAGACAGCCCGCTGATCGTTGGTACAAGTAAGAGCGGAAACCTGATTGCATCCGACGTTCCGGCTGTACTGAAATATACAAGAGATGTCTATTTTCTGGAAAATGAGGAGATCGTGAAACTGACCCGCGATGGCCTTCACTTCTACAATATTGACGAGGAGGAGCTGGAGAAAGAGGCAACCCACATCGACTGGGATATGAATGCGGCAGAAAAAGGCGGCTATGAGCATTTCATGCTGAAAGAGATGCATGAGCAGCCAAAAGCCGTAAAAGATACCCTGACGCCGCGCATTAAGAACGGTGATGTTGTGATCGAAGAACTCGGCATGACCGATGAGGAGATCCGCGCGATCCGCAAAATCTTTATCGTTGCCTGCGGTTCCGCATACCACACCGGTGTAACCGCAAAATACATCTTCGAAAAGCTGGCAAGAATCCCGGTTGAGGTAGATCTGGCAAGCGAATTCCGCTACCGTGATCCGATTCTGCCGGAAAATACGCTCGTGGTCATCGTCAGCCAGTCGGGTGAGACGGCCGATACCCTCGCGGCTCTCCGCCTTGCAAAAGAAAAGGGCGTGCGTACCCTTGGCATCGTAAACGTAGTTGGAAGTTCGATTGCAAGAGAGGCAGACAATGTCATGTACACCTGGGCCGGTCCGGAGATCGCTGTTGCGACAACGAAAGCGTACAGCACACAGCTTATCGCGCAGTACCTTCTGGCGATGAAGTTTGGCAAAGTACGCGGAACCGTTTCACAGAATGACTTCGATGCGATGATCCAGAGCCTTGAGCGCCTGCCGGAGCAGATTTCCCTGCTGCTGTCCCACAAGGAGAACGTACAGCGTTTTGCCAACCGTTATCTTGCGGCAGAACACGTCTTTTTCATCGGACGCGGCATCGACTATGCAATCTCGATGGAGGGCTCCCTGAAGCTGAAAGAGATTTCCTACATCCATTCCGAGGCGTATGCAGCCGGTGAGCTGAAACACGGAACCATTTCCTTGATTGAGGACGGACGCCTTGTCGTAGCCGTGCTGACCCAGCCGGAGCTCTACAAGAAAACGATCAGCAATATTCAGGAAGTGAAGACACGAGGCGCGTTTGTCATGGCGGTAACGACCGTTGGCAATACAGAAGTGGAAAAAGTAGCCGACTACGTAGTTTACCTGCCGGAGACAAATCCGATTTTTGCAAACTCCCTGGCGATCATTCCGCTGCAGCTCTTTGGCTACTACGTATCGATCGGCAGAGGCCTCGATGTGGATAAACCGAGAAACTTGGCGAAATCGGTTACGGTAGAATAAAAACCGCAGCATAAAATTCCTCTTTTTTCAAAATTATCACAGTTTCAACACAATTCTAACGTACAATAGGCAGTAGAAAATGAAGAAAGAAATAAGAGCACTGTGTATTGGTGCCTGAGATAGAAAAGAGAAAGAGGGATCAGCCATGAGTGAAGAATTCAAAAAAGAAGAAATAAATGGTGAGGCAGCAGAGGAAACCAAAGCTGCAGAGCATACAGAAGAAGTAAAAGCAGAAACGACAGCAGAGCAGAGCGCGGCAGAGACGGAAAAACCGCAGGAAACCGCAGAAGCGCCGAAGGCGGAAGAAAAGAAAACGACAACCTACAGCTGGGTGAATCCGAAAATCAGCGGAAAGACCGGCGAGGAGAATAACAGCGCTTCCTACACCGGAGAACCGGACCCGTCGGAGGCAAAGGCAGAGCGGACATCTTCTGCAAAGACAGAACATTATCAGTACCAGTCACAGACACAGAGTGCTCCGAAGCAGGAAAAACCACAGTTTTCTGCCGTTCCGCAGCCGCAGGATCACAAAAAGAAAGCGAAAAAACCAATGTCAGCCGCAAAAAAATGGGGCATGACACTTGCCATGGCAGCGTGCTTCGGACTCGTGGCAGGCGGTGTTTTCATTGGGACTGCAGCAGTCGGTACGAAAGTGATCGGTACAGCAACAGAGCAGAAGCAGGAAGTTACAATTCCGACGACCACCACAACAACGGCAGCAGACAGCAGTGA
>ERZ894232.2591-NODE-2591-length-12352-cov-16.140115_pt1 | contig 12352 bp, 20 predicted proteins | sample MGYA00380296_ERZ894232 | MGnify/ENA primary metagenome ERZ894232 (study PRJEB32331, sample SAMN06328433) | human gut metagenome | biome: human gut microbiome; feature: stool | host: Homo sapiens | collected 2014-08-14 ... | reverse complement strand
GGCCCGTTCGTCTAGCGGTTCAGGACGCCGCCCTCTCAAGGCGGAGATCACCGGTTCGAATCCGGTACGGGCTACCAAACCTTAATTTGGCGAACCATGCATCATGTGGTTCGCCATTTTGCTGTTTTCGCAGGTCAGAGGGGGTGCAGAGGTTGAAAATCACCAACATGCCGCCATTCTCGTCAACCTCGATGCGGTCCACGAATCCGCGCACGATGGAATCGGGGCCGCTGCACTGGCGGAGCTGAAACAGCAGGTAGCGCACCATGTCCGGCTCGATGAGCGGGGCGCGGGACTCCATGTCCTCTATTTGGAGCGCCAGGACCTCGCGCTCGCGCTCAAGGGCCCTCAGTTTTTCAGGTATGGTTCTCCCGGCGCCCGTCTTCGCGGCGAGTTCGATGAGGTTGTCTATCTCGCGGTCGATTTGCGGGAGGCGCTTTTTCATGGCGTCGATGGCGTCGCGCTCCACCGACTCGGATTCAGATTGGGCTTGCATCACGACGTCCACGATCATCTCGTCCAGCTCGGGGTTCTCATCGAGCACCTGCGCGACGGCGCGGCGCACGCGGTCCTCGGCCTCGTCCCTGCGGATGGACGCGCCCGTGGACTTGACGCGGTAGTAGTAGTGGCGCTTGCCGTTGCGGGAGGTGCCGCAGTTGGACTCGAACGGGTTGCCGTCGGCGTCGTACATCTTGCCTGACAGCAGGTAGGACTCGTTCCTGACGCCCTTGCGGGTGCCGCGCGCCTTGATCTTGGCGTGCACGTCGTCCCACTGCCGGCGCTCGATTATCGCCGGCATGCCGCCCTCCACGCGGACCTCGCCCCAGCTGTAGACGCCGATGTACCTCTCGTTGTCCAGCATGGAGCTGACGGCCTCAACGCCGAACTCGCGGCCGCGCTTGGTCCTCCACCCGCCGTGGTTGAGGTGGCGGGCGGCGGCGGCCTTGGTGGAGCCGGACGCGACCATGGAGAACACGGCGCGCACGCCCTGCGCCTCGTGCTCGTTGACCTCGTACGTGCCGTCGGGCATGCAGTCGTAGCCGAAGACCTGCACGCCGTTGTGGAGGCACTTCAGCGCGTTGCCCTCCATTCCGCGCTTGACGTTCTGCGCGAGGTTGGCGCTGTAGTACTCGGCCATTCCCTCCAGCACCGATTCGAGGATGATGCCCTCGGGGCCGTCCGGGACGCCCTCCGTCGCGCTCAGGAGCTCCACGCCCGCCTTGCGCAGCTTGGCCTTGTACGTGGCGGCGTCGTATCGGTTGCGGGCGAAGCGGTCGGACTTGTACACGATGACGCAATCCCAGTCCGATTTCTGGGCGTCGGACACCATACGCAGGAACTCGGGGCGTCCCGCCGCGTTCGTGCCGCTCCGGGCCTCGTCGGCGTACGTCGCGGCGATCTCTATGCCCTCGCGCTCGGCGTAGTCGGAGCACACGCGGATCTGGTCCATGATGGACTCCTCGCGCTGCGCGTGCGAGCTGAAGCGGGCGTAGATGACGCCTTTTCGGGTTTCGGTTTTCCTCGGCTTGCGTGGCATAATGGAATCACCCCATTGAGACGGAGGCCGCATGGCGCATAACGACATGTACGTGGTGATGTACAAGATCATCGCGTACCTGTACGACTGTATGAAGAAGGGCGTCGAGCCCGATGATTTGAAGTGGTCCAGCGACGCGCTCGGAATCCCGCGCTCCTACTGGCTCGCCGTGGTGGAGGAACTCGTGGACCACGGTTACATCGACGGCGTGACCATCCATAGGTTCTTCGGCGGCGATGCGTCCGTCACCGCGCTCAACGCCCGCGTCACGATGGAGGGCGTCGCGTTCGCCCAGGAGAATTCGATGATGGGCAAGGCCAAGGCATTTCTTCGGGACGCGAAGGCATCCATACCGTGCATCTGATGGCATAATGTTGATACCGCCCTTCGTGGCTGGAATGGGCGCGGTCGGCTACGGCCCCGCGCTCCACTTGCTCCCCTCCACCCTGGCTGTCTTGGTCGGCGGCAGGGTGGAGGGGCTTTCTTTATTTGCTACTTCCTCTGGCCCACTTAAACACGAAGGCGAACAGCAGCAAAACGATTATTTCTGTTAGAAGCCAGCTGATTGATGGCTCAAATTCTGTCAACCCATACAGAGCTGTAAAGAGGATAAGTGCAGACAAGGCATATCGAGCGACCACCCTTGGGGGCTTCTTCGAATTGCATTCAATGTCCCGAGGTGAGTCCGCCCGTTCCCCACTAATCGGAAGTGATTTATTCGACAGATTCCCTCCAATGGCTTCGGGGACGATTCCGTCTTCGGTTATGCTCGCCGTGCACTTGGCTTTCCCTGCGGTCACCGTCATAATCGCCTGACATTTTATCGAGCGTGGAAATTGTTCTTGTTCGACCACCATGAACAGACGACCGATCCCTTCCATCTCTCCATAGCCTTGCACTCCGACGCATAAATCGTCAATAAAGCACTCGTACCGCGGGGCACCCTTGTTGACTCCCTGAGTAATTGAAGCAAGGCGAAGCTCGGCTGGAACCGGGGCTGTGGCACCTTCCGACACAAGGTGGATGACGTTCTCGGCGGAAGTCTTGTTTTGCTTTAGGGGAACACGTTTCAATTGCGCCGCAATATCCGAAAAGCGGCGATTCGCCCAAATTGGGTCGGCAAGCATTGAGCGATAGCAGTGCGCCACCGCCACAGAGTCTTCAAGTGAGTTGTGCGCGGGGAACCGATACCCATAATAGCTGGCGCATTCCGTAAGCTTCGACCATTGGTAGCCCTCGCGACCGTACCGCGCTGGCTTCGTCCCATGCACCATTGCATATTGCCTCATTACGTCGAAACGAGCCGGAGGCATCTCATCGATGACACCGGCTGCATCCAGCATCATAAGGTCATATTCGACGTTGTAACCGACAACCAGCTTATCGCCGAGAATGTGTGAACGTATCTCATCTTCGAGCTGCTTGATCTTGGGCGCGTCTTTAACTGCTTGGGGCGATATGCCGTGAATCTTCTCGGCTTCTTTCCAGCTGCGCTTCCTTGTTGGCTTTACGAGGCTGTAAAAAAGCTTGTTTCCGTATCCATCGCAGATGCCGATTGAAACGATTTCGTCTCCACCATAGGGGTCTAGTCCGGTTGTTTCGGTGTCGAATACCACAACCTTATCGAGCGGATAGCCCGTGAGCGCGTAGCTTAAATCTGCATTAGCCATGACTATGCCCTCCACCCATCGGGTGCCGTGTAGCTCACGGCCTTACCTATGACGCGCACATCCGGTGCATCGGGGTCGGTGGAGCTGATGACGCGGTCGTGGTATTCCACGTCGTAGGATTCGGGGTGCAGGCGGATCGAACCGCCCTCGAAGTAGACGCGTTTGAGCGTCGCGTCATCGCCGTTGACGAACACTACCGCCACGTCGCCGTTTCGAACCTCTGCATCGGGGTCGATGAGGACGAGCGAGCCTTCGGGAAACAGGCGGTTCATGGAGTTTCCCGAGACGGTGAGCCAGAAGGCCCGCTCGTGCTCAAGATACAGCCGTTCAGGTGTCTCGTGCATTACGTCGGACTGCGTAAGCGCTTCACGTGGGGTGCCAGCCGAGATACTGCCAAAAACCGGAAGCATCCTTGTTGCAGAAGGGATGGCGACTTTAACGTCTGAAATGTTTAAAAGGTAGTCCGTTGTGCACCCAAATAGCTTGGCAAGCTCGCGGAGCGCTGTCGCTTTAATTGGAGTGTTTCCGTATTCCCAGTTCTGATACCCAGTGGTTGTAACCCCAATTGCCGCTGCGACCTGCTGTTGAGTCATGCCTGCATGGCCTCTCGCCTGTGCGAGCCTGTTGGTGTTCTCGGGTTTCATTTCGCCTCCTAAGGCCAACTTTCTTTAATAATACCAATATTTATTGTTGCTACAACCAAGAAACGTTGGTATAGTAGTCATCAGCGCACCAAAAGATATTGGTTGGAGGTGAACATGACTGGCCGAAATATTTGCAGCGAAAGACATCGCCTCGGGTTGACCCAGCTTGAGCTGGCAGACCGGATAGGAGTGTCTGCGAACGCTGTTAGCGCTTGGGAAAACGGTTCCTTTGAGCCTAACAGCAATTCCCTTAAAAAGCTCTCGAAGCTTTTTTCTTGTTCAACTGATTACCTTCTCGGGCTTTCAGATGAACGAGCGATCCCGGCTTTGAAATAGCCGGAACGGTCGCCGCCATCCGTTGAGGCGGCATTTGAGCGCTCCGCACGGACACGGCTGGGTTTGGCCTTCCATCAAGAACTAACCACCCAACGTTGAACACTCAGATGGCAGCCGTGCCCGCGCGGGGCCGCTCGCAGACCCGCCCCTCCACCGCGCCGCCCGCCGTTACCACATGTCTCCAGACGAGATTCGGGCGGCGCGACGGGGGGACGGAAGAGAACCTTGAGAACCGCATACAGGGAACGTCGCGAGCCGGGGGAGCCGGTGGCGACCGCTTCCCGCAGACGCGCCCGCCGTGGGGCCTGAGAATGCACGGATAGCGCCGGGGGCGCACGCGATAAGCCGGAAGGCCAATGCGCTCCGCAAGCAGAAGAGAAAGCCCTCATGCGTGTTGCAGCACGCACAAGGGCAAATGACCAACCCAAAAGAATGCAAAAGGAGGTCGTCTTGATTGTACGACATGAAGAGGGCCGCGCGCGTCGCGGCTCCGCTGTCCGCGTCGATTGTGCTGGAACTCCGCAGGCTCGCCGAGGACGAGATATGGGTGCACGGGTTCAGGAGCTGGCAGCGCTGTCGCTCGCGGCGGCGGGAATCTGCGGCTCGTACCTGCTCGCCGTCGCGCTCATAAGGCTCGGCGTCCTGTTCGGGCAGGCGTTCATCTACTGACAAGGAGGGGGACACATGCAATTCACGGAGATGCAGGAGCTCGCGCTGTGGAAGGCCATCGCCGACGCGGCGAACGAGCGAATCACTACGCGCCCCAAGGGCGGGGCGAACCTGCGCACCGAGATCGACGACAGCATGATCGCGCTGTACGAGACCACGGGCGCCGACCGCGTGAAGCTCAAGCTGCATGAGCAGGAGGTCGGCACGCTGTCGCTGACCTTCACCAAGCCCAAGCAGGGCGTGGAGATGCGCGTGACCGACACCAAGGAGCTGGTCGAATGGCTGCGCACCACGGACGAGGGCGCGGACGTGCTCTCCACCATCATATGCGGCGCGAGCTGCCAGAAGGCGATCGTCGATGCCGCGATGGACTACGGCTTCCTGCCGGACGGATGCGCGATGGTGGAGGTAAACGAGCCGAAGCACTACAAGGGCACGATGCTCAAGGTGGACGGACTGAAGGTCGCCAGAGCGATGGCGGGGGAGCTGCCGTCTGCGGTCGCTGGACTGCTCGGGATGGGGGAGGTGGAGTAGGTGGAGAAGTTAACCGGCTCCTACAACTACGCGCCGAACGGCACGCTCACCGTGACCGTCACGCTCGCCGAGTACCGCGACCTCGTGGAGTGCAAGACGCGCCGCGACATGGACGGCGAGACCATCAATCGCCTGAAGCTCGAGATAAAGCGACTCGGCGGCACGGTTCCCGTCATGGACTGGAATATCGATAAGGGTTGCGATGAATGAGGAATGGGCTGACGTCCCGGGTACTGACGGAATGTATCAGGCGAGCACGATCGGAAGGATTAGAAGCAGGAAGAAGGGCCATACTCGCGTCCTCAAGACGAAACTCAACTCGTCAACTGGATACGAGTACATAATCCTGCATCTACCTAGCGGGCCGAAGACTGTGTCAGTCCATAGGCTGGTCGCCATGTCGTTCATCGACAATCCGTGCAACTTGCCAGAGGTCAACCATATCAATGAAATCAAGACAGACAACACCGTCGGGAACCTCGAATGGGTATCTGCTCACGTCAACAACGAGCACAGCAAATGGAAGAGGCAGAAGCCTATAGACATGTTCAGCGTGGAGGGCGATTACCTCGCAACGTTTGCCGGGGGCGCAACCGCCGCCGAGCTGCTCGGGCTGGACAAATCGCAAATCTGCCGAGTTCTCAAAAACGAAGGCACAACCTGCAACGGGTTCATCTTTAGATACAGAAAGGAGAGGTTCAATGAGTATCCCGGTATTGATTCTCGGCGAGCCGGGTAGCGGCAAGTCTTCAAGCATGCGCGAGTTCACGGAAGACGAGATTGGCGTGATTCAGACCGTGGCGAAGCCGTTACCTTTCAAAAACAAACTTAAGGTTGCGAAGTCGCGCGACATCGATGAGGTGAGAAAGTGGCTTCTCGGGACCAGCAAGTACAAGGCGATGGTCGTAGATGACTTCGGTTACCTCATAACGGAAATCTACGTGAGGTACACCTACGGCGACGAGAAGATTCGTGACCAGTACGAGGTCTACAAGATCATCGGTGCCGAGGTCTACAACCTCGTCAACGCCCTTAACGAGGACGGACAGGATGACCGAATCGTCTACCTGACCATGCACATCGAGCGCGACGCTTCGGGAGTAATCGAGCCTGCAACCGTCGGAAAGATGCTCAATGAAAAGGTAAAGCTCGTCGGCATGTTCACAATCGTTCTGATGGCATCTAGTCAGGGCGGCAAATACAGATTCATCACGAACGGGCAGCCGTTCAAATCTCCGCCTGGGATGCTCCCTCAGGAAATCCCCAACGACCTCAAAAAAGTAGATTCACTCATACGCGAATACTGGGGCCTCAAGCCCCTAAAGAACACCGATACGAAGGAGTAGGACGATGAAACCCATTAACCTGAACAACATCGAGGAGAAGACCATCGGCGACGGCGATTTCCCGCAGCTCAAGCCCGGCGCGTACGCATGCAAGGTCACCGAGGTCATCGACCACGCCGACCGCGAGTACCTGGACGTGCTGCTCGACATCTGCGTCGGCGAGTTCGAGGGCTACTTCTCCGACAAGTTCTACACCGACAAGCCGTGGAGCCACCACGTCATCCTGAGCTACAAGGACGCGAACCTCGGCTACCTCAAGCGCAACCTGCGCATGTTCACGGAGTCGAACACCGGCTTCGACGCCGAGGCCGCGATCATGGGCGGTCAGGACCAGATGCTCGTGGGCAAGGTCGTGGGCTGCACCTTCCGCGAGGAGGAGTACTACGACAAGAAGTCGGGCGAGTTCAAGCTCGGCAACCCGCGCCCCGACCGCCTGATCTCCACCGCAGAGGTGGAGGGCATGGAGACCCCGAAGCCGCGCATGCTCAAGGACGATGAGAAGCGCAAGGCCATGGAGCGGGCGGGCGAGTCCGGCCGCACCATCGACGCGTACGAGGACAACGGCTGGCGCAAGCCATCCGCTTCCGCGCCCGTGGCCGACGTATACACGGGCGACGTCCCGTTCATGTAAATGGCCGCGCCGCTGAGAATCGACACGCGGCAGCAGCTCGGCAAGCACAACGCGAAGAACCGATGGTTCGCGGAGCACGGCGTGGAGACCGTCGCTGTCAAGCTCGACGCAGGGGATTACGCCTACGCGCCGAGCAACATCCTGATCGACACAAAGAAGGATGTCGACGAGCTGTCGATGGATTGCGGCAAGGACCACGCGCGCTTCGTGCGAGAACTCGACAGGGCGGCGGCCATGGGTTGCCGCCTCGTCGTGCTGGTCGAGCAGCACCCCGAGTTCAACGACCGCGAGAAACTGCGCGGCTGGACGGGTTACGTCTGCCGCAAGTGCCGCAGGTGCGACCCGAACAGTGGCGACAGGTGCAGGACGCGCAAGTACACGCCGATGCACGGCGCGAGGCTCGCGAAGATTCTCGACAAGTTGGAGGAGAACCACGGCGCTAAGTTCGTGTTCTGCTCCAAATCGAAATCCGCGCAGATCATCTGCGACATGATGGGAATCCCATATGACTGATTATTCATCGCCGCTCGCCGAGGCGGCTCGCGATTACGTCGAGAGGGGGCTCGCGATCATCCCGCTCGGCGTCGGCAAGAAGGAGCCGGTCACGAAGAGCGGCCTCAACGACTGGACGGACAACCCCGGCCAAATCGACGTGTGGTGGGGTCAGGGAGAGCACGCGGGCAAACGCGGCAACCCGTCGTACAACATCGGCATGGCGTGCGGCCAGGTGTCGGGCGGGATCATCGCCATCGACCTCGACTGCCACAGCGACGAGGCGAACGGCCTCGACTACCTCCGCGACTGGGAGGTCGAGCACGGCAGGCTCCCCGAGACGTGGACGCAGGTAACCGGCAGCGGCGGCAAGCAGCTTTTCTACCGCGCCGGGCAGGACATCCGCAACTCAGCGAACGGGGATATAGGCGTGGACGTGCGCGGCAACGGCGGTTACGTCGTCCTGCCGCCGTCCCTCCACCCCTGCGGCGATTGCTACGAGTGGTCGATCAGCCCCGATGACATGGACGTGGCAGTCGCCGATGACAAGGTGTACGACTTCATCCGCGCGGTGTCCAAGACCAAGAAGCGCTCTGACGGCTGGAACTCCGAGAAGACGGGCATACCGTCCGAGATAACGGAGAACCGCAACGAGACGCTTTTCTCGCTCGGGCGCTCTTTCCTCTCGCGCGGCACGGGACACGACGAGGTCGCGACGCTCATCCGGTCGCTCAACGCGACCATCTGCCGCCCTCCACTGCCAGATGTGGAGGTGGAGAAGCTGATCGGCTCCATCAACAGCAAGGAGCCGGGCAACGCCGAGCGCGACGCGAGGAACGGCGGCGTGACGGCAGCCGACATCGCGGAACTCGAATCGCGGCACGGCCCGCTCCACGGCTCGCGCGGCGGCCTGAATTCCAACGTCCTCGCGCGCATGGTCATGGACCGCAACATGGCTCGCATCATCGACGGCGCCCCGGCGGTCTGGACGGGGGAGCACTGGGAGTTCGGGTCGCACGCGATCGGCAAGTGCTGCCTGGAGATCGCTGACAACGCGAAGAAGGCGGACAAGTCCGAGGTGCTGAGCTACATCATGGACAAGGCCCCGCACGTCTCGGCGGACAACAGCTTCGACGGGCGGCACTACGTGCAATTCAAGAACTGCACCTTCGACGTGATGGAATGGCGCGAGGTCGAGCCGAGCCCGAGCATGTACATAACCAACAAGCTGCCCGTTGAGCTTGACTTCACCATCGGCCCGAACGAGGCGGACGCCTTCCTCGACAGCATCGCGGACGGCGACGCGGACGTGGTGGCGGCGCTCAAGGAGGTCATGGGGGCCTGCATGTGCTCAAAGCGCGTGCTCAGCCAATCGCCGATGCTCATAGGCAGGGCGGGCGGCGCGAGCGGCAAGGCGAGCAACGGCAAGTCCACCTACCTAAACTGGTTGCGGCAGATCCTCGGTACCGAGAACGTCTCTTCGCTCGATATCTCCACCTTGGGGCAGAGGTTCCAAGCGGGGAGGGTGGTCGGTAAATTAGCGAATCTCGGCGATGACATCCCGGACGGCTTCCTGAAGGGCGACGAGCTCTCGATGTTCAAGAAGCTCGTCACGGGCGACGCGATCTACACCGACGTCAAGAACGGGGACGGCTACGAGTTCCGCCCCACCGCGTCGATGGTGTTCTCCATGAACGCTGTGCCGCGCCTGTCGGACACCACGGACGGCATCTTCCGCCGTCTGGCCTTCATCCCCTTCCGCAGGAGCTTCGCGCCCGGGCTGCCGGGATTCGACCCGAACATGGCCGCGAAGCTCGCGAAGCCCGACGTGCTCAAGCGCGGCGCGGCCCTCGGGCTGCTCGCGCTGGGCGAGCTGATAGAGCGCGGCGGCCTCACGCCAGTCCCCGACATGGTGGCGGAGGTGGAGGAGGTCAGGCAGGACAACGACAGCGTGATCCGCTGGCTTTTCGACTGCGGGATCACTGGCGAGGACCTTGTTGGGCGCATCGTCGCAGACGTGTACGACGAGTACAGGCAATGGTGCTACGACAGCGGTGAGCGCAATCCGTTCGCGCGCAGAACGTGGACCACGAGGGTCAAGGAATCTGTAACGTTTGAAACGTTCGAAACGTTACAAACTCTCGGAATCAAGGCGAAAAGGTCCGAACAGAGCGGAAAAGTGTCGCGAAGCTTTGCGATTGTAACGGATGAAGGCGCTTTGTAACGTTACACGGAATACCAAACGTTACAGCAAAACAGCAGGTAAAACCATGTTGTAACGCTGTAACGTTTGATTTCACGTCCAATACTTATTCTCTAAAAGATATAGAGGTAAAGAATACGCGCGCGCGAGGAACGTTACAGCGTTACAGCGCCCGGAATCCAACCACGTACTTAACAACCGAATCAAGGGAGGCCCCATGTACGAGGACCCCACGGGCTACCGCAACTCCAGCGGCGCGCCCGACCCCACCGCGTACCGAGCGGTCGCGAGGACGCAGGACGAGGAGGCGGCGATGGACCGCATGCTCGGGCTGCGGCGCATCATCTACGCGCTCGCCAAGCACGACGGCGTGTGGGTGACCGTCACGATGCAGGACAAGCGGACGGGCGTGAGGCTCGGCTGAGAATCGTGGAGGGTCGGAGGGCCGTGCTGGCCTACTTGCTAGGGCGGTGCGCCCAAAAGGCCTGTATCGCCGTCTCGACCCCTTAAAACAGCAAATACAACCGAATCAGAAAGGAGCAACTGGCATGCGCTTCGGAGATTACGAGATCATGCGCTCGAACCAATGGTGCTATCAGCTCTACAGGGTCATGCCGGAGGGTTTCGACAACTCGAGGAGCAAGTACCGCGAATCGGAGGACGGAAGGGCGCTCAAACCGCTCGAATGCTACCCGAACGACCTGACGGCGGCCATTCGCCGCGTTATCGGCTTCTCGGAGGCCGACGCGGCCGAATGCGGGGACGCCCGCGACGTGCTGGCGCGTCTGGAGGAGGTTCACGCCGAGCTGGATGCGCTCGCCGACCGATTCAAAGAGGTGGAGCTGTGAGCGACCTCAAAGACAAGATCGTCTTCCTCATCGCGGCGGCGGTCACCGCGCTCATATTCATCGGCGGCGCGGTGCTCATGCTCGCTTTCGTCGCCCGGATGATATGGGGGCTGTGATGGACGCGCCGCAGATCATCGCGGAAAGCCTGCAGGACCTAATGGACGCGCTGAACCACGGCCACCGCGCCGTCAAGGCGGTGGAGGACGCGGAGCGCGAGCGCACGGCCGAGCTGCGCCGGCAGGTGGAGTCCGCGCGCCGCAAGGCGTTCGAGAGCGGGCGCAAGGCGGGGTACGCGCAGGGCGTGGAGGACGGGCGCAGGCTCGCCCCCGCCGAGCGCGACTCCGTGTACGCGGCGGGGTTCGCCGAGGGTGCCGCGCTAGCCGCGGAACAGAGGGTCAGAAAATAACGGATACAGGGGGTTGAATAATGAACGAGTACAAGCGCCTGTGCATCGAGCGGGCGCACGAGTTGGCGCGCAAGCCCTACAAGCTCACGGCGGCACAGATCGCGGAGCGGACGGGCATTTGCGAGCACTACGTCCGGCAGATCATCCGAATGGAGCGCGAGCGTGCCGCACAAGGCTAGGAGGTGCGCGGCATGCGGGCAGCTCTACCACGGGCGACCGTGGAGCAGGCTTTGCCCGGGGTGCCGCGCGGAGAGGAGGAACATGGGAGATTTCAACCTGCCCGACGACTGCACGGGCGAGATGGTGGACCGCGCGCACGGGGAGCCGGACGGCGACCGGGTGTGCATGTGGTGCAGTCATTGCATCGAGGAGTGCTGCGACATGGGGCTGTGCGAGCTGAGGCTCGACGGGCGCGAGCCCAAGGATTTCAAGGATTGGTGCGCGGTGCTCGACTTCATGGACGGGTGCCGCGTGGACATGCAGGCCGACACCTGCGACAGATGGGAGGAATGGAGATGACCAAGGAATTCGACGCGCGGAACGAGAAAAAGTCTCGCTCCGTGTGCGCCGCGATGGCCGAGTCGGCGGACACGGACAAGCGCGCGCTGTCCGAGAGGGAGCGGGAAATCCTCGACATGTGGCCCAAGTTCGAGGACGGCGAGCCGGTGATGATCGGGGACGAGGCGACCAACAACAAGAACCAGCGTTTCATGGTGAAGCGCATCGAGTTTCGGCACGGGAAGTGGATGCTCAACGATTCCGTCACGGAGGGGCACTACCTGAACGGCAAGTCCGGTGAGCGCGTCAAGCGCACCGCGCCGAAGGTGCTGGACGCCGACGGCGTTGAGATCAAGGTCGGCGATACGGTGTGGCATCACAGTGGATTTGCCCACGGTGTGGTTACGAGCATTGATGCGGGTTCGCTCATGGGCACAGTCCGCTACGTCAATGGGGGCGTGGAGTTCAGAGACGCCGCGAAGGACCTCACCCACACCCGCCCCGACAGCTGGGAGCGGCTTGAGGAGGACGCGGAGAA
>ERZ894232.2580-NODE-2580-length-12404-cov-11.523119_pt1 | contig 12404 bp, 6 predicted proteins | sample MGYA00380296_ERZ894232 | MGnify/ENA primary metagenome ERZ894232 (study PRJEB32331, sample SAMN06328433) | human gut metagenome | biome: human gut microbiome; feature: stool | host: Homo sapiens | collected 2014-08-14 ... | reverse complement strand
CGCAGCCGCCGGAGCGGTGCTTAAGCCGTCAGGCGGGAATTGTGCGGTATTGCCTTAGGTTTGCGGCAAGGAACCACCCCTCAGGCCGCTTCGCGTCCAGCTCCCCTCCAGGGGAGCCACCACAATCATAAGGTAAGATACTGGCTCCCCTTAGAGGGGAGCTCCGGCGAAAGCCGGTGAGGGGTGGTTCCTCGCGCAGAGCCTGATAAATGAGATTTGTGACTGGGCTCATCCGGCGGCCAATGGGCTGGCCGCCCTACCGTACAGTTACCAACAAAAGGCCTGTAATTTATACGCTCCTCCGAGGCGTCGGGGACGCCGCCCCCTACGGCATAGCAAGGTATATTGCAATTTTTAAATTGTGTATTGTTCCCAGTATTTCGGCAGGGTGGGGTCCCCCGCCCTACTGGCCTGGCAAATATTTCACCGAACCTATGCCCACAAATACAAAAATGCCGCAGCAGACTGTTACATCTGCTGCGGCATTTTTATTTAGAGGTTAATGGGCTGGTTACAGCTCATTGTTCGGCTGTGGGATTACTGCAGAACGCCGGTGTTCTTATCGAAATGATAAGTGCGGCCATCGATGACTGCATCGCCCTTAGCCATGGTGCCATAGATCGGGTCGAAATAGTAACGCTTGTCAGCGCTCCAGCCCTTGATCATGTGGCCCTGTGCATCGTAACGGACCCACTTGCCGGTGCCATCGGGCCTATCAGCCCACTGGCCAGCTTCGGATTCCTGATAGACATCCTTGCTGGTGGCTTTCTTGCCCTGGTCAACGGCATCCAGCCAGTACCAAGCGTCGGAAGCCGGGTCGTAGATTTCCTTGCCGCGGCCATCCAGGCCCTGGCGAACGCCCTTTTCGTACCAGAAGTCAGCGCCTTTGATGGTCAGCCACTGGCCGTCCAGAGCGATGCCGGTGTACTCGTCAAATGCGCAAGGTACACCGTCAATATCGCCTGCGCCCTTAGCCATAGCGCCGGTGATCAGGTCAAAGTAGTAGGTGCCCTTATCGGTCGTCTGCCAGCCCTTGACCATGTGGCCGTTCTCATCGTAACGGACCCACTTGCCGGTGCCATCGGGCTTATCAGCCCACTGGCCGGCGGCGGATTCCTGGTAAACGTCCTTGCTGACGGTCATTGCGCCGCCCTGGACAGCATCCAGCCAGTACCAAGCGTCGGAATTGGGATCATAGATCTCTTTGCCGCGGCCGGTGGTACCCTGCTTCACGCCGTTTTCGTACCAGTACTTCTTGCCGTTTTCTTCAACCCAGCCGTTCTTCTCGCCGTACTTGGCGGTGTAGTCCTTGCCGTTGAAGGTGACAGCAGCGGTGGTAACGCCGCTGGTCTGCTTTACCGTTGCATCCACGAACTGAGCGCTTGCGCAGTTCTTATCGGTGCAGGTAAAGACAGCCATTGCGGTAATGGTGGTCTTTTCAGCGGCACCATGAACGGTGCGCTCCTCGGCTTCGAGAGCCTGAGTTTCTTCGCCGCCGTTGTTGGTATTATCACTAGTGTTGTCACCCTCACTAGGAGTGGTGGGTTCCACAAACTCTGCCGTGATAATGACATCATTCTTGTCCATATTGAATGTTCCAACGCCATCGCTTACATTCAAAGTGGTGTGTAGGTTGCCAGAATCCAGCTTCGGATTCTCTTTCAGCACATAATTTGCCTTGTCCTCATCCGGCTTAAAAGTAACAGTAACGCTCGTACCTTCTTTAATTTCACCGGTCGGGTTAACAGTAGCAGTACCATTGGTTACATTGCAAGTTACGGTATGAGTAGTCTTTGCAAATACGGCCTTAACAACAACATCATAGTCCGGCATGTAGAAGCTATACTTGCCATCGTTCGGTGTCAGTGGCTTTGCGGTAGAAGGATCACCCTTCTTTTCGTAACACACAGAGCTTTCTTCCAGCTTATAGTTTTCGCCATTTGCCGTAAAGGTAACCTCAACCGGATCACCCATAGCTGCAGTTTTTACGCTGAGGTTTGCGGCACCGTTGGTCACGTCAGAAGTAATGCTATAAGTCTTATCCGGCATAGCTTCAAACTTAGCATCAACGGTAACATCAGCGGCAGGCATCTCGAAGGTGTAGGTGTTTTCCTTACCGTCTACTGCCTTAAAGTCGTTAATTTCTTTCTTCGTTCCGCCATCCGTATAAGTAGCTTTCAGGCTGCCGTCCGTGTACTTAAAGTTGGTATTCGGGGTAACGGTAACAGTAACAACATCCTTCGCAGCTGCGGTTTTCGGCTCTACGCCCACAGTGCCGTTTTCAACAGTACCCGCCACAGTAACGTTATACTTCTTAACCTCTTCAAACGCTGCGCTGACAGTTGCATCGCCAGCGGGCATTGCAAAGGTGTAAGTGTTGGCCTTTTCTGTGTCAGGAGTTGCTTTCAGGGTCTGATTGTCGCCGTAAGTAACCACCACACCGTCAGCCGTCAGGGTATAGCCATCCTTCGGGGTAGCCACAACGGTAATGGTAGTGCCCGCAGTGACCTTATCCAGGTCAGCTTCGGGGCTGGTGATCTTCAACGTATCCTTGTTAGCATCGGCCACCTTGACCGCATAGGTCTTGGCGTCTTTGGTAACGCTGATGGTCACATCGCCGTCCGGCATGGTGAAGGTGTAAACCGTCTTAGCCTTTTCGGTGGTAGCCTGGGCTGCGGCTTCGTCCTGCGCTGCTTCCTGAACTTCAGTCAGGGCAACATCGGTATCGCCGTTCTTTGCGGTAACGGTAACGATATCGGTGCCTTCCTTTTCTACGGTCAGGGTAACGGTATCGTCCTTGATGTAGGTGTTGCTGGTGGTGCCCAGGGTCAGGGTAACGCCTTCAACTGGATCGGGCAGGGTAACGGTGTGGGGGGTGCTTTCGGTTGCGGTATGGCAATCAGAGCACAGGTACACATTGTTGCCAACGGACTTGGTTTCCAGCTCGTCCAGAGCCCAGGTATGGCCCTTGGGCAGTGCGCCGTCAGCGTACTTCTTTTCACCCTTGGTCAGGCCGTACTTGGTGGTGCGGTCCTGGGTGTAAGCGGGGGTATCGCACCATGCTTCAACGGAAACATTGGTGGTTGCGCCGCTGCTCAGGTCGCTGACCATGTCGGACATCGGCATGGTTTCAACCAGGTTAGCGCACCACATGAACTCTTCGTTCTTGTTCTTCTCGTCAGAGCTGCCCATGTTCTGGTTGTAACTCGGGTTGTAGTTCCAGGACTCGGTCTTGTAGCTCTTACGGTTTGCATAAGAAGTGCCGGAGGCATCGGTCTTGACTTCTGCCTTGCCGTCCACCAGTTCCTTATAGGTGTTGGACAGGTTGGTGCCGACAGAAACGACCAGCTGATCCTTGGTGGTGTTGATGCCGGTGATCACAGTCTGGCCCTGCTGGGTGGTGGTAGCAAAGCTGTAGCTGTCACGCAGGGTCAGGCCCGCCAGAGGATGGTTCATGAAGGTGCCCAGATACTTCACACTGCTGGTATCCTGGGCGCTATCCATGATAACCATGCTCATGCCGGGAAAGTGGGTATCGGGAACCATGTTGCCGTCCTTATCCTTGGTCAGCTTAATGCCGCCATAGACGGTGTTGTATTCCTTCACTTCTTCCACTGCGCCGGTGGTCGGGTCCATACGGTAGATGGCGTTGTTGACGTTGAAGTACAGCTTGCCATCATACAGTGCGGTAGAGTGTACCAGTGCGGGGTAGATCCGCTTTGCAGCAGCGTCTGCCAGGCACTCGGTGTTCAGGTTGTTTTCAACCTTGGTATGCTTATCTTTTGCACTGGTATCGATCTTATAGATGGTGCCAGCTTCGGCCAGAACCTTGGCATTGCTGTCGTCATCATTGAAGTTGCTGCTGGTTTCCTTCAGATCGTTGTAGTACATCAGGATGATATCAAACGGGTCATCCGTCTTGGTAAAGCTGCTCATGCTGAAGCCGCCGGGTCTGCTGCTGGAATCCTCTTTGCGGATATAGTAGTTCGCATTACGCGGACGTGCTTCCAGAGTATCGGGGCCCTGGTTCTGCATCTTCTTCATGAACTGCTGCATCTGGGAGTTGTTACCAGAGCTGCCGGAACCAGAGCTGCCGTTGTTGCCGTTCTCGGACTGCTGGCGGCGCATGTTGTTGTACAGGTTCTGGTTGGTCGTGGTATCAACGTAATAGAAGTAATTATTGTCGAAGTAGATGGGGCTGCAGATAGAGGTGAACCAGGTATCCTCGTAGCAGGTATCGGTGTAACGGGTCTCGTTCTTGTTCTCCGCCTTGGTGTAAGAGTAATGCGGCTTGCCGTTGTTCAACACAACATTGCCGGCATCATCCTTATCGGGTTCCTTGTTTTTGGTGTAGGTGTAGCCATCGTACAGCGAGTCAATGTAATCATAGTACTTGCTGTAACGGCCTTCCAGACCGGAGGGAGAAACCAGGAAGTTGACATGGCGCATGTCGCCTGCGTTCTCAACGCGGGTCTGGGCCATGCACTCGGTGTTCACGTCGTCATAGCAGACATCAACATAGTACCAGTTCTTGTTGGGTTCGCCGGTGGTCATCGTAGCAGAGTTGCTGTCGCCCTGCAGCTTGTTGACCTTGACTGCGTTAAAGTAGTGGACGTTGTTGAACATGCCGCCACCGAACGCATTACCGGCAACACTGGTATCAGAAGTATCGCAGTAATACAGGATCTGGGCAAAGTCAACAACAGCGTTATCGCCTACTTCATCGGGGGTCTTCCAGCTGCCGTCATCATTCTTATAGATGCTCTTGTTGTCAGGCAAATTCTGGACCATGTAGTTAAATGCAGCTGCATAGCCCAGGCAGATGCAGCCATACTCAACGCCCTTAGCGCCGATCCCGCCGCCCAGCAGGGCACCGAAAGCAGTCATCTGGATGGGGTCGTTGTTGCCGCCGCCGGTGATATCGCCCATGGAGCCCATATCGAATTCTGCAACCTGGGAGATCCAGTCGTGCAGGATCAGCAGCTTGGTGACATAGTCAGCGCTGTCACCCAGCTTGGCAACCTGTGCCAAGCCTGCATCACGGATGGCTTTCAGAGCTTCGCCATAGTTCATGACGTAAGACATGAACGCCTGCGGCAGCATGTTCAGCATGAATGCCATGGTGGTCGGCGGGACATCATCGTTCGGATCAATGCTGCACAATACCTTGATTGCGCCCATGGTGCCGGTGATGCTGCCATCCTCGCCCTGCTTCTGAACGCCCTTGGAGGTCCAGAACGGGGCAACCACGCCGAAGTACTCTGCTTCGTCCTGGTTGAACTGCGACAGCTGGAAGTAGTAGTAGTTCATCTGCGCAGTCGAGACATCGTAAGTATTGGTGACCTGGTTGCCCTGGTCGTCCACATACACGGCAGTCTTCTGGCTGTCGTACAGCAGCAGGCTGTTCTTGCCCTTGTTGTCGCCGCTCTGATAGGTGAAGTTCACCTTGCTTGCGTCAACCGGGTTGTTCTGCATATCGTACCAGTTGCCGCCGTCCATTGCGGACACCAGGGTAACGCCGGTGCCGCCGGAGGTGGTATCCAGGGTCGGGGTGCCGCCCACGTTGATGTAGACGGAATTGTCATTCTGGTCTACCACAACGCTGACCGGCATGGTCATTACCGGCTGGTTTTTGATCTCTTCGCCGCAGACAGCGCACTTGAAGGTGACGCTGGTGCATTCCCAGTCAATGGTAACGGGAGCACCGGCAGAAATTTTGCCGGTTTCGCTGTCATAGAACAGCTGGGCGTTGCTGTAGTCATCGGCCAGCTTGCCCTCGACCTTCTTCATTTCCCAGTTGAAGGTAGCAACAAAGTTGCCATCTGCATCCTTGGACACGGCATGGTTCCAGCAGGGCAGGGCGGCAATGTCGTCGGTGCGGGTGGTGGGTTCCTTGTATTCCTTCTTAAGCGGGCTCTTGTCAGCGGGCACGCTGGCAGAGTAAACGGTCTTGCCGGCAACGCCGGGCTTTGCCTCGGTGGTATCCTTGGTTACGGTGCCTTCTACCTTCTGGTAGGCATCGTCCTTTTCACAGGTATACACAGCGGTGTAAGCCCAGCCGTCATCGGTCTTGGTCCAGTAACCATCGGGGGTTTCCTTCCAGGTATGGGTGTGGCCATCCTCCGGGTTGGTGTCATTCCAGTACCATTTCGGCTCGCCATAGGTATGGCCGTCTGCAGCGGCGCTGGCCGCAAAGGTATCGGAGTTTTCAGCAACGTAAGCCTGTGCGTAGCTGTCAGCCTGCTGCGCAATCACTTCATCATCGCTGTTGGTCATGGACTCCATCGCAGAGGTCATGCCGGAGCTGCCGGTAAAGGTAACGGCGGTCACAACGCCTGCGGCGTTCGTCTCATAGCCCAGGTCGGTAACGGCGCTGGACAGATGATACGTTTTGATGGTGGCAGCCATCACCGATGCCATCTCGTCCTTGTTCAGGCCATAGGCTTCGGTGTTGATCTTGCCGGCTGCGGCGTTGGCGTACATGGCATCGGCCAGTGCATTTTCCAACGCTGCAAGGCTCATGCCCGCCTTGCTCTGTGCAGTCGCTTTCAGCTTGGCATCGTCCTGCTCCAGTTCATGCACTTCGCCCTGGGCAGCCAGCGTTTGGGCTGTCTGCTAGATCAGGTCTGCGGTGCTGGTGAACTTGGGCAGGGACTGCACAGCGCTGGCCGCGCTTGCTGCGCTAGCTGCAACAGACTGCGCTACCGAAGAATCAATCTTGGTAGTTTCGGCTGCTGCGGGAAGCGCCACGCTTTGGGCAACCATGGCTGCTGCCAGCACGGATGCACCAAAACGCTGAAGGTTTTTCTTCATAGTTTTATCCTCCCTTAAGTGTTACTACTTTCCCCTTTTGTGTGAAAAGTGGTACGGCAGATGTGCGGCACTTTGCAGGTGTTGATTGCAAAACGCCTGGTTATGCCCCCTCGGTCTGGCGATCCCTTGCCGGGCTGCGGCCTGCTTTTGGGGCTTTTGGCCCCGGCACAGCGGCTGACAAAACGTTGTACCGGCTGCATGCCTTGATCCCGCAAATGATAGCCTTTCCGACACATCCAGGTATATACATTATATCACAGTTGCCAGAATTTGCATAGTTAATTAGAGCGGTTTCTAGGTAAATTTTTGTCCTTGAATCAACTGAAACCTGTTTTTCGCACATTATTTGCGTTGCGGTGCGGTGACCCTTTGGCGGTATTTATTAACATTTTTGAATGGTTTATTCCTGTTTTTATCAAATGATTAAACATTTACCCCGATAATGTTCTTTGCAATCTCTTAATCCAATCACCCGGTATTGTTATCGCGCATTTTTTGTCATTTCGGTTTGGCTTGTTGCTGAGAGATTTGGCAGAGATTGGAGGAAACTTGAAGGGAAAATTGGAGGTTGAGAATTGCCCATTATAAATTGTACTGTAGAGAGCGTTCCTGACCGTTCCGAAAACTTAGCCCTTGCCCCTTAACCGCGACCTGAAATACACCTTCCCAAGGTAGGGCGGTGTGAGTGCCCCCTCCTGCTCCACTTTTTCAAAGTTCCGAATGGTGTCCTCTCCCCTATCTACAATTCCTGCTGTTTTCATGATGCCTTCCTTGGTCTTCCACACCCGGCCTTTGCCCCCTCCCCGCCCCATAAGTCGTACACAACAAAAAGGCCCCTGCCTTAACAGCAGGAGCCTTGAAAGCTATATCACAAGCCGAAAATTACTTCTCGATCTTGGAAACAACGCCGGAACCAACAGTGTGGCCGCCTTCGCGGATAGCGAAACGCATGCCTTCTTCCATGGCAACCGGGGTAATCAGCTCAACGTGCATATCAACGTTGTCGCCGGGCATGCACATCTCAGTGCCTTCGGGCAGGGTGATGATGCCGGTAACGTCGGTGGTACGGAAGTAGAACTGAGGACGATAGTTGTTGAAGAACGGGGTATGACGGCCGCCTTCTTCCTTCTTCAGGACGTAAACATGGCCATCGAAAGTGGTGTGGGGATGAACAGAGCCGGGAACAGCCAGAACCTGGCCACGCTCGATCTGGTCACGGTCAATACCACGCAGCAGAGCGCCGATGTTGTCGCCAGCCTGAGCGAACTCGAGGCTCTTGCGGAACATTTCCAGACCAGTGATGGTGGTGGTCAGCTTCTCTTCCTTCAGACCAACGATTTCCATCTGATCGCCGACATGAGCAGTACCACGCTCAACACGACCGGTAGCAACGGTGCCACGGCCGGAGATGGTCATAACGTCCTCAACGGGCATCAGGAACGGCTTATCAGCAGCACGGTCCGGAGTCGGGATGTAGTTGTCAACAGCGTCCATCAGCTCCCAAATGCACTTGTATTCCGGAGCATCGGGATCTTTGGAAGTGCTCTCCAGAGCCTTCAGAGCGGAACCACGGATGATCGGGGTGTTGTCGCCGTCGAAATCCTGGCTGTCCAGCAGTTCGCGAACTTCCATTTCGACCAGGTCGAGCAGCTCTTCGTCGTCAACCATATCGCACTTGTTCAGGAACACAACGATCTTGGGCACGCCAACCTGACGAGCCAGCAGGATGTGCTCACGGGTCTGCGGCATCGGGCCATCGGTTGCAGCAACAACCAGGATAGCGCCGTCCATCTGAGCAGCACCGGTGATCATGTTCTTGATGTAGTCAGCATGGCCCGGGCAGTCAACGTGGGCATAGTGACGCTTCGCGGTGTGGTACTCAACGTGAGCGGTGTTGATCGTGATACCACGAGCCTTCTCTTCAGGAGCCTTATCGATGCTGGAGTAATCCATGAAATCGGCGTCGCCCTTCAGAGCCAGAACCTTGGTGATAGCGGCGGTCAGAGTGGTCTTGCCGTGGTCAACGTGACCGATGGTACCGATGTTGACATGCTCCAAAGAGCGGTCAAATTTTTCCTTTTCAGCCATTGGAAGTATCCTCCTTTAATTCAAACAGATAAAATAGCCTGTTGTAAGGCTATCATACTAGATTTTTCAAGAAAAATCAAGTATTTTGCGCGAATTTGTGCAGAATCAGCCCTTATTGCGCTCGGTCATGATCTTATCTGCAACACTCTTGGGAACCTGCTGGTAATCAGCCGGCTCCATGGAGTACTGGCCACGGCCCTGGGTCTTGGAACGCAGGTCAGTAGCGTAACCGAACATCTCGGACAGAGGAACCATAGCGGTGACACGGGCAGTGCCATCGGTGGATTCCTGGTTCTGGATCGCGCCGCGGCGGCTGTTCAAGTCGCCAATGACGTTGCCCATATACTCGTCAGGAACAACAACGTCAACCTTCATGATGGGCTCCATAATGACGGGGTCAGCCTTCTTCATAGCATCCTTGAATGCCATGGAGCCGGCGATGGAGAACGCCATTTCAGAGGAGTCAACTTCATGATAGGAGCCGTCCCACAGAGTGACCTTGACATCCACGACGGGATAGCCAGCCAGAATGCCGGACTTCATCGCGCCCTGGATACCGTTGTCAACAGCGGGGATGTATTCCTTCGGGATAGCGCCGCCAACAATACCGTTGACAAACTCATAACCCTTACCCGGGTTGGGCTCAATCTTGATCTTAACGTGACCATACTGGCCCTTACCACCGGACTGACGTGCGTACTTGGTTTCCTGGTTAGCATCCTTGCGGATGGTTTCACGGTAGGCAACCTGAGGTGCGCCAACGTTAGCTTCGACCTTAAACTCGCGGAGCAGACGGTCCACGATGATTTCCAGGTGGAGCTCGCCCATGCCGGCGATGATGGTCTGACCGGTTTCTTCATCGGTCCAGGTACGGAAAGTCGGGTCCTCTTCAGCCAGCTTAGACAGGGCAATACCCATCTTCTCGCTGCCTGCCTTGGTCTTGGGCTCGATGGCAACGCGGATAACCGGCTCGGGGAAGTTCATGGACTCGAGGATGATGGGATGCTTCTCATCGCACAGGGTATCACCAGTGGTGGTGTTCTTCAGACCAACAGCAGCGGCGATATCGCCAGCGTAGCAGATGTCGATATCCTTACGGTTGTTTGCATGCATCTGCAGGATACGGCCGATACGCTCGTCCTGATCCTTAACAGAGTTGTAAACAGTGGTGCCAGCCTCAACGGTACCAGAGTACACGCGGAAGAAGCACAGCTTACCGACATACGGGTCAGTCATAATCTTGAATGCCAGTGCAGAGAACGGCTGATCATCGGAAGAAGTGCGATCTTCTTCCTCGCCAGTCTCCGGGTTGGTGCCCTTGATGGCCGCAACGTCGGTCGGAGCAGGCATATAATCAACGATTGCATCCAACAGTTTCTGAACGCCACGGTTCTTGTAAGAAGAGCCGCAGACAACAGGAACGATCTCGTTGGAAATAGTAGCCTTACGCAGAGCAGCCTTGATTTCTCCCTTGGTCAGCTCTTCGCCTTCCAGGTACTTCATCATCAGCTCTTCGTCGGTCTCAGCAACAGCTTCGATCAGCTTGTCATGATATTCCTGAGCCTGTTCTTTCAGGTCTTCAGGAATTTCCTCAACGCGCACATCATTGCCCATATCATCATAGTAGATATCGGCGTTCATGTCGATCAGATCGATGATGCCGCGGAAAGTGTCTTCCTGGCCGACAGGCAGCTGGATAGGCACACCGTTGGCATGCAGACGATCATGCATCATCTGTACGCAGCGGAAGAAGTCAGCACCCATGGTATCCATCTTGTTGACGTAAACCATGCGGGGAACCTTGTACTCGTCAGCCTGGCGCCAAACGGTTTCAGACTGAGGCTCAACGCCACCCTTTGCGGCCAGAACGGTAACAGAACCGTCCAGAACACGCAGAGAACGCTGAACTTCAACAGTAAAGTCAACGTGGCCCGGGGTGTCGATGATGTTGATACGATGACGGTTCTTTTTGAACAGAGCCGGATCGTGCTGGGTCTCGGTGTGGCTCCAGTAGCAGGTGGTTGCAGCGGAAGTGATGGTGATACCACGTTCCTGTTCCTGCTCCATCCAGTCCATCGTAGCAGCGCCGTCATGAACTTCGCCGATCTTATGGTTAATACCGGTGTAGTACAGAATGCGCTCGGTGGTGGTGGTCTTGCCTGCGTCGATGTGGGCCATGATACCGATATTTCGGGTCATTTGCAGGGATACGTCTCTCGGCGTTGCCATGGCTTAAACCTCCTCAGTAAGCAGATCAATAACGGTAATGCGCGAAAGCCTTGTTGGCTTCTGCCATCTTGTGGGTATCTTCGCGCTTCTTGACAGCGCCGCCAACGTTGTTGGTAGCGTCGATGATCTCGGCGGCCAGGCGAGCGGACATGGTCTTTTCACCACGGCTGCGGCTGTACAGAGTCAGCCAGCGCAGGCCGAGGGTTTCGCGGCGAGCGGGGCTGACCTCCAGGGGAACCTGGTAGGTGGAGCCGCCGACACGGCGGGCCTTAACTTCGAGGCTGGGCATGATGTTTTCCATGGCCTTCTCGAACATTTCGAGAGGATCGTTGCCGGTCTTCTCTTTGACAGTCTCAAAAGCTTCGTAAACGATCTTCTGAGCGACGCCCTTCTTGCCATCCAGCATGATGCTGTTGACCAGACGGGTGACGAGCTTGGAATTGTAAATAGGATCAGCCAGAACTTCGCGCTTTGCGATTTTACCTCTTCTGGGCATCTTTCTTCCCTCCTTCACATTAATGATATCATCGGTACTCGAAAGTTAAAGAAAACTCCCGTTATGCCACAAAAGGGTCAGCTGACCATTTTATGGCGAAAAGATGTTTCCTTACTTCTTGGCACCGGCCTTGGGACGCTTTGCGCCGTATTTGCTGCGAGCCTGGTTACGGTTTGCAACACCCTGAGTATCCAGAGTACCACGGATGATGTGGTAACGGACACCGGGCAGGTCCTTAACACGACCGCCACGGATCAGGACAACGCTGTGCTCCTGCAGGTTATGGCCGATACCAGGAATGTAGGAGGTGACCTCGATACCATTCGTCAGGCGGACACGGGCAACTTTACGCAGAGCAGAGTTGGGCTTTTTGGGGGTCATGGTACGAACAGCGGTGCAAACACCACGCTTCTGGGGGCTGTTCATGGTGGTGTACTGCTTCTTCTGGGAGTTGTAGCTCTTCTGAAGGGCAGGAGCAGTGCTCTTGGTTACCAGGACCTCACGGCCTTTGCGTACGAGCTGGTTAAAAGTAGGCATTTCTTTTCTCCTTTCTTGATTATTCCGCGCAGTTTTTTGCGGGGGTTGTGCTTCCATTTTGGCCGCACTTGACCCCTTAACTCACGCATTTATAATAATAGCGGATAAACCACGCTCTGTCAAGAGTATTCACAAAAAATATTTCAAATAATCGTGCAAGATGCTGATTTTCTGCACTGGTGGTTCTAAGGCAATACCGCACAATTCCCGCCTAACGGCTCAAGCACCGCTCCGGCGGCTG
>ERZ894232.2569-NODE-2569-length-12476-cov-9.432252_pt1 | contig 12476 bp, 9 predicted proteins | sample MGYA00380296_ERZ894232 | MGnify/ENA primary metagenome ERZ894232 (study PRJEB32331, sample SAMN06328433) | human gut metagenome | biome: human gut microbiome; feature: stool | host: Homo sapiens | collected 2014-08-14 ... | reverse complement strand
GCGACCCTGACCACTTCGCGGTCAAGCAATACCGTAAATATAAGTTAGCCGCTGGTATGACAAAGATAAATCTCTTACAGATGTTAAGAATTTGGAAGCTCTGGGGAATAAAGCGCTTCTTGAAAAGCGGATCAATATCCGGGCAGCTGATTACCGCTTTGAGGATAAAGTGAAATATTATCAAGGATTCACAAATAGCCGTAACCAGCAAAAGGAGGGCACAAAGAACCATGAATTACGCTGCCTTTCTGAAACCGCAACTGATTTCACGGAAAAGGATATTCAAAAACGGACCGAGCAAATTATGGATGCGTTCTTAAAATATTTGGGAGAAAATGAATTACTAAAATAGCATCTGCTTTTGACCTTTTGGGGTATAAATGGAGGAGGGAGTCCCGATGCTGAATCTGCCGAAAAGCACGGAATTTAACAAGCGTATCCCCAAGCAGAAATTCTATGAGAACTTATCGGTGACACCCGCCCTGAAAAAGTCTTTTACGGAACAAATCCGGATGATCTGGTGGAGAAACAAAATTGCTGTCTCCACGGCTAATCTGGCTCCCGGTAAAACGGTCACAGAGTTGGAAGTGCTGGAGATTTGCCTGAACCAGCCCTCCCTGGATGAAACTGTCTTGCTCCAGATCGACCGGGAGATCCCCTACCACATTCTTTTCCTGCTGGAGCATGAAAGGAAGTACCAGGCATGGATCGGCTATAAGGAGGCCACCTCCGGCAGTACTGCTTTTCAGGTCCGCCAATACTATCAAACACAGTGGATGGACGTGGAGCTGCTTCCTCTCAAAATAGAGGGCCTTTCCATGGATGCAGTGTACGAGAACTTTGTCCGGCAGATCGCCGGAGAGAGCCTTGCCTCCAGCGGAGAGAAGGACTTGCGGGATTCCGTGGAGCGTGATCTTCGGCGGAAGCAGCTCCAAAAACAGATCACGGCACTGGAAAACAAGATCAGAAAAGAAAAACAGCTCAACCGGCAGGTGGAGTTAAATACGGAGCTAAAAGCGTTAAAAAAGCAGTCGGAGGAGCTATTATGATACAAGAATACCTTTTCAGCGGTGAAAAATATAGATATGAAGTCGAACACTATACATATAAATCTGTTAAGGTAAAAACATACGATATTGAAAATTCTGACTGCTGGATTGTCACATTTTCATTGGACGGAGAAAATGAAAGAAATGCGAATATTCTTTCTGTTGTGAATGACTTCGTTGTAGACAAGTTTCATCCAACGATCTTAAGTAATGGATGCTCGGCTTACTACAACAGGGCTCTTTATCCACGTTTCAACGAATTTGAACGTAAGTTGAGGAAATTACTTTATTTAAAAAGTGCTTTAAGCCAAGACACAGGTGATACAGGCGTTATAAAGGATCTTGAAAGTAAAGATTTGGGAGAAATTTTTACCTTGCTGTTCTCCGATGCGCAATTCGTTAAAGATGTCAAAAAATCAATTAACGAAAAAACATGGCAGTTCACCAAAACAGAGATACTTGCAACATTACAGCAGATATCCGAAAACACACTTTGGGATCGATTGATTGGAAATGACGCGGTTCCTTCATTAAGTACTGACTTTACACAGGTCAAACAGTTCCGAAATGATGTTATGCACGCACACAATATGGGAACAGTATCCTATAATTCTGCGCTCAACCTGCTAAAGGGGATCAATAGGCAGCTTGACATAGAAATCGATAAAATCATTATTGCTAAAGCAAAAACTCCACAGCATGAAGATAGACAAGATTTTAATACTGTAATAGAAAGTGCCATTAAAGAGATGAATACTACTAAACAAGACTGGCGAGAACAGCTTGCGGAGGTACAAGCATCCATTTCTACATTTAATAACGCGGGAATGCTTGCAGCACTTGAAGAATATAACCGCATTGCAAGTTCTCCGGAATTTAACGCAATAAAGACATATCTTTCTTCCTGCGAATTCTCTCAAATCCAGAAAAATATTGAACAAATTTCTAAAATTAAAATGGACATTCCTCCAGCACTTCAAGAAATCCAAAAAATTGCTGGATCCATGAAAACACCTGAATTTAAAGAACCAACAGCATTGCTTGAATTGCAAAAATCGCTTCAAGATTTAAAAATAGATTTGGAGAACCCTAAGGAGTCGCCGGAAGAAACAGCGGAGGATAAAACTGATGAACCACATGAAATTTGAGACGCCGGATTTGACGGCGCAGAATATAGAGAAACTGGCCGCTCTTTTCCCCGGTTGCGTGACTGAGGGACCGGATGGCCGCGGCGGACTAAAGAAGGCTGTCAATTTTGACCTGCTCAAGCAGTTGCTGTCTGACGCAGTGCTGGAGGGAGACGAGGCCTATGAGTTCACTTGGGTAGGCAAGAAGGCCGCTATCGTAGAAGCCAACAAACCCATCCGTAAGACCCTGCGCCCCTGCCCGGAGGAGAGCAAGAACTGGGACACCACCGAAAATCTCTACATCGAAGGTGACAACCTGGAGGTTCTAAAGCTCCTGCAGGAAGCGTACCTGGGCAAGGTGAAGATGATCTACATCGACCCGCCCTATAACACCGGCCACGACTTCATCTACAATGACCGCTTTGAGATGGACAAGCAGGAGTATGACCAGCAGATAGGCCTGTTTGACGAAGAGGGCAACAAGAACTTTGTGGAGAATCCGGAGAGTAATCCACGGTTCCACTCCGACTGGTGTAGTATGATGTATCCGCGGTTGATGCTTGCGAGAAATCTACTTTCCGACGATGGCGTGATTTTTATAAGTATCGATGATACAGAGATTGAAAATCTAAGAAAGATATGTAATGAGGTCTTAGGAGAAAAGAATTTTGTAGCTTGCTTAGTGTTTGATAAAAATAGAAAAAATGATGCAAAGTACTTTTCTGTCGGCCACGAATATATGCTGGTATATTTTAAAAGTATGAGCCGGATGAATGAATTGGGCGTATTATTACGTGCGCCGAAAGAAGGCATAGATGAGGTAAGGGTAGAATTTGAAAGACTTCGCAAACTGTATAATGATGACTGGGAAAAAGTAAATGATGGCCTAAAAGCACTATACACAAGTTGGCCTGATGGCGATGAAAGGAAACTACTTGCTCGATTCTCAAGAGTTGATGCAAAGGGACCATATCGTGATGACGGAAATATTAGTTGGCCCGGTGGCGGTGGTCCGAGGTACACCGTTCTTCATCCGGTAACTGGGAAACCATGTAAAATTCCGTCCAGAGGGTGGGTTTATCCAACTCCCTCACGTATGCAAGAGGAGATTAAAAACGGTCGAGTTGTGTTTGGGAAGGACGAAACAACTACTCCCAGAATTAGAACAAATCTCTTCGAACAAGATAAAAAAGTTATGCGTTCAGTTATCTTCAGTTATGCTCAAACAGCAACTCAAGAATTTAACAGGATGTTTGACAATGTCCGAATTTTTGAAAACCCCAAAAGCATTGCAGATATAAAGAAAGTATTAGAGTATTACACATCTGATGATAAAGATGCAATTATTCTCGATTTCTTTTCTGGTTCCGCAACCACTGCCCACGCCGTCATACAACTCAATGCTGAGGATAGAGGCCACCGCAAATTCATTATGGTCCAACTTCCAGAACCTTGTGATAAAAAGAGCGAAGCTTACATCGCTTGACAAGGGCACACAGCCCTTTGTCGTGTGCGATGGATAAGTAAAAGTCAAATTTTCCACTCAATCGAAACGTGTTCGTCGGTTGCGCGGATCTGTGAGATCAGGCCGTCGGCAACCTGCCGCCTGTCCTCGAAGTCAATTTCTTCCCATTGGTTCAGGTAGACCGACAACCGCTCAATCTGTTCCGGGGACATGGTTTCCGCTGACAGCGCCGCGATCTCTTTTGTCAGGGCTTGGCGGCGTGTGTCCAACTCCTCGATTTTGCTGTTGGCATAGGACAGCAGCACCGCATTAGCCCCGGTCAAAGTATTCAGCAGCTTTTCAATCTCGTCCTCCACGCGGGCAAGCTCCATGTTCAGCGCGGTCAATTTGGGATTGACCGTTTCTCGCTTTGCCGTCAGCGTCTGGAACTCAGACAGCTTCTTGACCATCTCGCCGTACAGAAACCTTTCAAATTCCCGTGTGCGGAGCGTCCCGCAGCCGTCACAGCTTTTACTGTCAGCCCGCTTGGAGCAGCGGAGATACTGAACACCTGTTGGATTGCCGACGCTCATAAGCGCGTACCCGCAGCGGCCACACTTGACCTTTCCGGCAAGCCATGTGTTCTTTGCCTTGCGCCCGCCTTGGAACGTCTTGTTTGCCATGAGCTTTTTCCGGCAGCGCAGCCATGTATCAGACGATACCAGCCCCTCGCTGGGAGCCAGAACAAGTATCTGATCTTTCAGGTGCTTGTTTTTTCTTTCCTGCACGTCCCGGCCCTGATAAAGATAGCAGCCGTTTGTCCCGGCAAAATCTGTGGCTTCATTGACTACCACCGTACCCTGACTTTTGAAGAACTCATACATATCGAGGTCAGCCTGCGCGTAAATGGGATTTCTCAAAAGCTGGGAGATAAAGCCCCGTTTCATTTCCTTACCGTAGATCAGGATGCCCTCGTCGGAAAAGTAGCGGGCGATGTCTCCGAAAGAAGTTCCGGGCTGGGAGTACATTTCAAACATCAGCTTTGCAATATCTGCCGTTTCCGGGTCAGGCTTCATCATTTTTGTGCGGATGCCCTCAATGGTGGTCGGCTCCAGTTGGAAGCCGTAGGGGGCCGCACCGCTCATGTGAAAACCGTGCTGGCAGCGGGAATAGTAGGCATCGGTCACGCGCTTTTGGATAGTTTCACGTTCAAGCTGGGCAAACACAATGCAGATATTCAGCATGGCCCGCCCCATCGGGGTGGACGTGTCAAACTTCTCCGTGGAAGATACGAACTCAACATTGTATTCCTGAAAAGTTTCCATCATGGTTGCGAAGTCCAGAATGGAACGGCTGATACGATCCAACTTGTAGACCACCACGCGCTTAATCAGGCCCCGGCGAATATCGGCCATCATTTCTTGAAACTTGGGCCGATCGGTGTTCTTGCCGGAATAGCCCTTGTCGGTGTACTTGCGGAAATTGCCTCCTCTCAATTCATACTTGCAGAACTCAATCTGGCTTTCAATGCTGATACTGTCCTTGCGGTCAACGGACTGTCTGCCATAAATGGCATCTTCACGAATAATCATTTGGTGCTCCTTTCCGTGTAGGAGCTACCAAACCTTACACCTATATTATACCTCTGGTAGCCCCGCGTCTCAAGGATGTCCCGCATTAGTGCATCTGTGCCCGTCCCGGCGCATACTTCACAAAGACCTCATACAGACAGCTTTCAATTTCACGCTTGCGCTTATCCCGTGCTTTGGGAGAGAGCATCGGGGTCAGGTTTTCCACGGTGATGGATTTGCCCTGAAAAGACGCGGTTTTGACTTCCTTGTGATAGCCGACTCTTGCCTCCGTCATCTGAAAACCTCCTATAACAATCAGCGGTGTGAATAGATTTGATGGTTTCCCGTTGTCCGTGGGGAAACGTGAAAGGACGGCACAAAAGCGCCGTCCTTTGACCTTGCCCCACCTCTGGCCACGATGACCAGAAGCAGCGGGACAGTTGTTTTCCATTTCAATCCACAAAAGAGGGAGCCGCCGCGCCGGAATGGTTTGGGCTGTCATAAGACAGAAAGGCCCGGTTTGACGGCTCCCTGTATGATCGTTGTGTGCCGTATTTGCCACGCATCCCCGGCACGGGGAGTATTCCAGACCGCCGATGGCTTCGGCTGCATAGCCCCACAGTACCGCTGCCCGTGGAGGGCTGGCGCATACCGCAGGGACTCCCCCTCAAGTCTGTGGGAGGGCGTGAGCAAGTTTCATTATCCTCCGCGCTGTCCTCGCGCCCGGTTTGCCAACACCGGGTCAAAGGCTGCGTTGATCGCTCGGCCAGCTTGTCCATCACCTCCTGAACTGGCTGTCGTGGCGGCGCGCCTTACGTCGCTATCACGCGGATTTCGTATCGGGAATACTGTCTATTCAGTTTTCAAGGCGAGGAAGAAAACTCCTCTCACCTATCAGGAGGTTTCGGGGGCAAATGTACTCCCTCTTACAGAGATTTTTTCAAAATATTTTTCATAGAGGCCAGCCCGCGCTCAATGGAGCAGCAGATGCGGCTCCGGCCAACGCCCTCGGCTGCCGCGATCTCGGCCTTGCTCATGCCAAGAAGATAGTGCTGGTACACACGCCGGGCCTGCGTGGGCGGGAGCTGGGCCAGCGCGTCATAGAGGGCAAGCGTGGTTTCACGCGCCTCAACGTATTCGTCCGGGGTCGTGGGCTGGCGGAGCACGTCGGCCTCAAAGCCGGGATCGGTGTCCAGCGAGCACTCGCCATTTCTGCGCTTTTGCCGCTTGTAGCTGTCGCACAGGCGGCCTCCCATCGAGAGGGCGGCGGCGATCTCGTCCGAAACTTCCAGCATCACATTTTCGGTCATATAGGGGTAATACCGTTTCAGGTTGATAGTCGTCATGATTGTCCTCCATTTCAAAAGGTGGTTGGTGAGTGCGGATTGAAATGGAGAACAGGCGGCCCCCGGCACCTTGGAGCCTCTGGCCACCGTGACCAGAAGCAGGGGCATATAAAAACGCCCGCACAGCATGACACTATGCGGACGCAAGCAAATGAATATCTTGTTACATGATGTTTAATTTCACTTTCAAAGCCGGGCTGCTCCGATGGAGGAGCTACGCTTTTTTTAGCTGGTGCAGATCACGCGAACAATGAAATAATAAAATGGACACGGCAAAATAACCTCCAATCGGCTACCGTGCCCCTGCAAGTCGTCATTGGTTTGTGTAGACGCAAAGAAACGGCGGCTCTGAAAATCAAAGCCGCCGCTTCAAATGGGCGTGTTGATAGGCTGCTGTACGACGGCTTTTTTTCTTTTGCCGTCGTGCGGCAGCTTGTTCCTTTTGCGTTTATCTTAACAAGCAATCCTCACAGAAATGTCACCGACACACGCTGTTTCGACAGAATAATGGGCTGAAATCTCACGAACCTGTGAGATTTGAAAAACCGGGAGAATAATCTCCCGGTTTTCATCGCAAATATTTAATTCTGCCGCAGTCTCTCTACAACGCTTTGCTTAACATTTTGCATGAAAGTTATGACGGGAGTTGCCAAGCAGACCAGTAAAACAATAGCTGCGACAACCAACAGAGAAAATACAGGATAGTGAAAAGCTGCATAAGGAACCATTTTTCTAAAGGCTGAGTATATCGGAATATATATCGCTGTTCCCAGTGTGGCAAGCAGTAGGAAAGAAATACTCCAATAATACCCGCCTTCCCAAAGCAATACATTTCTAATTTGATTTTTCGTCATTCCTATACTTTCAAGTGTGGCAAATTCATGTTTCCGAGTATTTACACTAACAACCATTGTGTTAATGAAATTCATAATTCCTATCAGCAAAAATACAGTGGACAACCCTGCGGCTATAATCCTTGAGGTCAGCAAATATCCGGCCATTTCTTGCTGCTTTTCATATCGTGACAGAATCGTAATGCCCGGTGACGAAGCAGTAATGGATTGAAGCTGCTCCATAATCCCTTTATCATAACTGCTATCAATAGTATCAAAAGCAATCCGAAAGATTTTAGTTTCTCCAGACAACTTCTCTAATGCCTGCTCACTGATATACAAATCAGGGGCAGTACCTCTCTCATTTCCTCGACCACTTTGAAAATCAGCGTCCAGAAAGCCAGTTGCCACTGTAAAGGCCAGTTCTCCGGACTCACCGACAACGGTGATTGCTTGCCCTGGCTGAATCAATGGGTTTCCCTCAGCATCCGTCATAGCGGACAAAACCACCAACTCTCCCTTTTCAAAGGCTGTTAAGTCAATAGGCTTATCAAGCGTTTTATTAAGTTCTTCGATATATCTGGAATCTATTCCGTAAACGCCGCTCCAAAAATTATCTGTATAGTTTTTCCGTGTTTCCGCATTTGAAAAATCAAGACCCGATACGCCATCCAAGGAATCAATATATTTCCCGAATACATTTTCGCTGTAAATGACATCCATAGTGGGCCACGGTGAAGCGGAATAAGTGACGCGCAGATTTTCAATTCCCTGCATTGTTGCAACTTGCTGCAACATTTCATCAGAGAGCAGGTTTCCTTCTTCGAAAATGCTGTAAGTCAATGCGAAATCACTTTCTCCCCATTGATTTACAAAATTGTCTGGACTTAGGCTTGATAGTAAACCAGCAGAAACCAAAAACAATATTAAGCCTAAAAATAAGGACGTAAAAGTAAGGACAGCGCTTTTAGGGTTTCTAAAAATATTATCTCGTGCCATCCGGGATAATTTTGTTCTATGGCTCTTATGATCTCGGTAACTCCTTGTATTTGCCTCCGTATAGCGTAAAGCCGCAACAGGAGAAATACTTGCAGCTATTTTCGCTGGTTTCATGCTGCCGATGATTGCGGTAAAAAATGTGAAGATTGCGGCACCCGCAAAAATAATGGGGGAAAAGGACACTATCTCCCCAAGGTCTGTATCGCCTGAGTACATTATATTCATGGCAAACGGAACAAGTCCAAGCGAAACAATACCACCGACAATCAGGCCGCTGGGAATACCGATCACCGCCGTTCTGAATATTTGAGAACGCACGATTCGCTTGATTTGTCTTTTTGTCGTGCCTATCGTTTTAAGCTGTCCATAGAATTGTGTATCTCTTGAAATTGAGATATACAGAATGTTATAAATCAGCAAATAGCCGCTGATAATGATAAAGACGATAATAGCAGCCAGTGGAAGAACAATGGTGGTGGAATTACTCTGAGCAATAGGTACAATTTCAAAGGACTGACTTTCTGTAAACGAAATCTTCCGTTTTAGTTTTTCACAGGATCGCAGGGCATTACTGTCATCAGAAAAAGAAATCATTGCGGTAGACACACTATCAAAGGGAAGCCCTGTTTGTGTTGCAAAAAGCTCCGAAACATAAGCAGCACCACGGTTGCCTGCACGCGAAGCCGAATAATCTGTGTAATAGCCTGACAAAACAAATTCATCGGAGCTGTATTGATAATCTGTTCCGAGCTGATAGGAAAGGGAAATATTCATCCCTATCTGTGGATCATCAATCCCCATTGCACGCAAAGCCCATGTAGGGAGCATAATTTCATTTTTTGCTTGCGGATAATCTCCGTGTATATCCGAAATTGTTGGTACACGGTGTTCTTGCCATTCTGTTTCGTCTATCCAAGTAATACTCAGCAGGGCATCGTCCATTCCAGATGTATCAATGCTGCCCAATCTCTGACTGACACCAACTACGGATACCAAGCTGGATCGGCTCAATTCTTCATATTGTTCTTCTGAGAGGCTTGTAATTGCCACATCCGCAGTCGTGCCCATCGCACGAATTTGCTGCATTTGATAGGTTTCAAAATAACTGCACCCCAAACTAAACACAGATGTAATCATAAAGGCGGTCAAGAATAATGCGATGGTAACGAAAACATTTCTCTGCTTATTAGCGCGGTAGCTTCTTTTGGCAAGACGATTGATTGTTGCCTGATTATTGTTCCCAAATAAAATATCATCCATCAATGTCACCCCCTGTCACTGTGCGATTTTTCCGTCCTCAATACGGATAATTCGGTCGGCAAGCTGGGCAATTTCATTGTTATGGGTAATCATTACAAGCGTTTGATGGAACTTCTGACTTGTAACTTTCAGCAAACCAAGAACATCACTACTTGTCCGGCTATCCAAATTGCCTGTCGGTTCATCTGCAAGTATAATAGCTGGTTTGGAAACAAGGGCGCGGGCAATCGCTACACGCTGCTGCTGGCCGCCGGACAGATTGTTAGGCATACTGTTCAGCTTCCCATCGAGAGCCAACATTTTCACGACTTCATCCATAAACCGCTTGTCCACGGTATCACCATCCAGCTCCACCGGCAGGACAATATTTTCATAGACATTTAGCACAGGAACAAGATTGTAATTCTGAAAGATAAACCCGATGTTACGTCTGCGGAAGATGGTAAGCTGTTCATCCTTGAGTTTCGATAATTCTTTCCCTTTTACTTTAATACTGCCGGAAGTTGGCGTATCTAACCCGCCCATCATGTTCAGCAAAGTAGACTTACCGCTGCCGGAAGTACCAACAATGGCAACAAATTCACCTTCCTCAATGGATAGGGTCACGCCATCCAATGCTTTTGTAATGTTCGGTTCGGTGCCGTAATATTTCTTCAAATCTGTCGTTTGTAATATGTTCATATAGAACACCACCCTTTCTTTTTGATGGCTCTATCATAAAAGGTAAACCTCACAGAAATGTCACGGGAAACAAAATACCTCTGTTTAATTAAATCTCAAATGTCATAGGCCTGTGACATTTTGTTTTTTAGCGTACTTATTTTATTGTCGAGGCAGAAAGACGGAAAAAGTTGAACCCCTCCCAACCTCGGATGTTACTCGGATATAACCGCCTTGCAAGGTTACGATCTCACGAGCCAGATATAGACCAATACCAATTCCATCTACATCATGTACGATGTCCTCTCGATAGAAACGCTTGAAAATTGCTCCCTGATGCTGTTCTGAAATGCCAATGCCTGTATCTGCAATGTCGATTTTCACATACATTTCCCAACTTTCAACCGAAACACGGATTTGACCGCCCTCCGGCGTATATTTCACTGCATTGTCCAAAATATTGAACAGTGCTTCGCTTGTCCATTTTCTGTCATGGGAAACGACCAAGTTCTCCGGGCAGTCCACTTGAACATTGATCTGTTTTTTCTCGGCGTTCAGAAGAATACCTCCCAATGCGGCGGCAAGCGTGTCATAAAGCGGCTGGCTTTTCTTTTCCAGAGAAATGACACCTGTTTCCAGACGCGAGGTTTTAATCATAGCCTGCATGAGAAAATCCAGTTTATCAAGTTGGGTGGCCTGTGCTGTAAGAAACTCTTTTTGCTTTTGCACAGGGATTTCATTTTCAAGCAGGGTGCTGTTAATCACTTTCAAGTTCGCAATCGGGGTCTTGACCTGATGGGAAATATCGGAAATAAGTTCTTGCAAGTCAGCCCGCTCTTGTGCAATGCTGTTCTTGTTTTCCTGCATGACTTCATACAAACGGTTCAACCGATATTCAATTTTATAGAAAAGACTTTCTTCTTCCACAGTCTGTTTCGGCTGCATATTCCCGGACAACATATCATCCATCAAACTGCAAAAAGCATCGGAGAACATCGCCAATTTGCGGCGAACCAGCACCATAAAACAAATAGAGCAAAACAGCACAAAGATGCCGAACAATAGTACATACCAAACAGCGGTTATATCTTGGGTCAACGCATATAAAGCCACTGAAACCGTCACCATTGCCGCCAGCAGGAGAACAGCTAAAAAGATACAGGCTTTGTTGACGGAAAGTTTTCGCACATTCATTTCAGCGCCCCTCCGATCCACATATAGCCCATACCATATACCGTTTTGATGTACTGACGGTCGGGTGTTTCGATTTTGTTTCGTACCCGGCTGATAGCCGCAGTCAGAGCGTGTTCATCCACAAAATTTCCGTCTGCGTCCCACAGTTTTTCCAACAAGACTTGCCGCGTCAAAACGATCTGTGGATTTTTCATCAGGATTTTCAAAAGTCGATATTCCAGTGGGGTGAATGTAAGTGGCTTTCCTGACAGGGCAGCACTCATCTCTGAAAAATTGATGGTCAGTGTGCCATCCTCATAAGTATCACCACCATATTGTTTTGTCAGCCGCCCCAGCACCACCGCCAGTTTCTTTTGAAAGACGCTCATAGGGAAAGGTTTTGTCACATAATCCTCTGCGCCCAGTTCATACCCTTTGAGCATATCGCTTTCCATATCATTTGCGGTCAGAAAGATAATAGCGGTATCAGGGCGGCGCTCTTTTACCTCCCGGCAGAAGTCAAAACCGTTCCCGTCCGGCAAATTTACATCCAGCACAATCAGGTCATAGTCCTGCTTCGTCAAGAAACTACCGGCCACTGATTTTGTCAGTGCAGAATCAACCGTATAGCCCGCAGTATTCAAGTTATAGCATAAAGTATGATTCAAAAGTCGATCATCCTCGACTACTAAAATTCGCATGGTATCACACTCCTTCATTTTCAGTGTAGCACCCAAATGTCACAGAAACCTCACAATATTTCTGATTTTATTTTAGATACCAACTTCTGATCTTCGGGACAAATTTAATTATAAGTACATTTTACATCACATTTTCAGCGTCATCAATTCTCTTAGCATGAAATTAAATATGCAGTGAAATGAAATTTGACGCCGTTCAAATGTTGCCACATGAAATGTAAAATTACATTAGGTGGTGATGCTATGAAAATTGAACGTGACGAACGCAAATTTGACTTTCACGGGATCGGACTTGCTATCAAGAAAGCCCGTG
>ERZ894232.2567-NODE-2567-length-12487-cov-23.134572_pt1 | contig 12487 bp, 8 predicted proteins | sample MGYA00380296_ERZ894232 | MGnify/ENA primary metagenome ERZ894232 (study PRJEB32331, sample SAMN06328433) | human gut metagenome | biome: human gut microbiome; feature: stool | host: Homo sapiens | collected 2014-08-14 ... | reverse complement strand
GATTACATCAATATCTGGATTTCCACCAGTTCCACTACCTCTGAGGATGAGGAAGAGGATAAAAAAGAGGGAAATTATTTTGTGATCGGTGAAAATCAGTCCACACCCAGGGGAGTTTATCCCAATGTCATTGATTTTGGCGTCAATTTCCGCAATAAAAGAGAAACCACAGCCCAGGATGTAACCATTTCCATGGGGCTTTCGGAAGATGACGCCAAATTCCCCTTTGAGATCAATGACGGCAATTATGACCGAACCTTTGAGCGGGTCAGTCCGGGAGAAACCGTGGCTGCCCAGTACAGCATGGCCATCCGTGAGGATTCCTATACAGGCTATTATCCGATCAAATTTACCATTACCTTCCGCTTAAGCTCTGAGGGTGACCTTCACACAGAGGAGGGCGTATTTTACGTTCATGTGGTGTCCAAGGATAAGGAGGACGACCTGGGGGAATTTGACGCAAATGACAGAGTCCGGGCCAGAGTGATCGTAGAGGGATATCATACGGTGCCGGAGGAGGTCTATGCGGGCAATGAATTTGAGCTTGTATTAAATATGAAAAATGCCTCTACTACGGTTCCGGCCTCGAATATCCTGTTTAATCTGGAATCGGAAAAGGTTTCCGACAGCGCTGTTTTTACCACAGAGTCCGGTACGGCCTCTATGGTTGTGGATTCTCTGGCTCCGGGCCAGACCACAGAGATCCGGGCTAAATTCACAGCCAAGGCAGGTGTGGATCAGCGCTCCTATGGCATTACGGTAAAAGAAAAGTATGACAGCCCTGAGTTTAAAAATGCAGAGGAAAGCATTATTGTGGATATTCCCGTAAAGCAGTATGCCCGTCTGAGCACCAGCAATATTGATGTAATGCCGGATACCATGTCGGTTGGCTCTGAATCCAACGTGATGTTTGGCATCAACAACACGGGAAAGGTGATCCTTTATAATGTAAACGTAACCTTTGAGGGAGATTCCATCAAGCCTGTGGATACATATGTAGGCAATATTAAGCCCGGAGAGACGGGAAATGTGGATACCATGCTTACGGGCATTGCTCCGACTATGGATGACGGCACCATCCGTCTTCAGATCCACTATGAGGATGAAAACGGACAGGCGGCGGAGCCGGTGGAAAAAGAACTGAATCTGATGGTGACGGAGGAAATGGAAACAGAGTTTGATCCGTCCCTTACTATGGATCCTGAGCTTATGGAGCCGGAGAAGCCGTCCTTTTTTGAAGCATATAAAATGTGGATTCTGATGGGAGGAGCAGCGGCTGCAGGGGCTGTAGGTTTCGTCACCGTGCGTCATATCCGTAAAAAGCGCAGGGCGGCAAAGGAGAAAGAGGATATAGAAGATGAAATTTCCTGATCTTCTGATCATGAGCATGAATAATTTAAGGCGCAGGAAGCTGCGGACGGTGCTGACGGTACTGGGAGTCATCATAGGAACGGCTGCGATCGTCGTTATGGTTTCCCTGGGAATCGGTTTAAATGAGATGACTATGGAACAGATTGCGTCCTGGGGGAGTCTGACTACCATTGAAGTGTACAGCCAGAGTTCCGGCGGAGGGATGCAGATGATGGGAGCGGCGATGTCCTCTCAGAACAGCGAATCGGAACCGAATTATATCACAGATAAGGTAATAGACAATTTTAAGCGGATTCCTCATGTGACGGGTGTTTCTCCTGTTTTAAACATGAATGTGGTCATGCGCCAGGGGGCCTATATTTCTACCTATGTCCAGTTAAAGGGAGTAAGCCAGTCCTATCTGGAGCAGTTAGAGCTGGCAGAGGGCCGGCTCCCGCAGCCGGGAGAACTGGGGCTGGTATTTGGAAATGGGGTAATCCGTGATTTTACGAATGCCAAGACCGGAAAGGGCTACTGGGATACGGGAGAGATGCCGGATGTGGATCCTATGGGAAAACCCATGTTTGTCATTTTTGACATGGATGCTTACTATCAAAGTCAGGGTTCCGGCAGCTCTTCAGACGGGACTCCTGTAAAGCCGCCTAAAAAGTACATGATCGAAACTACGGGAATGCTGGCAGGAGGGGAAAACGGCTACAGCAATTATTCCTGGTATGTATTTACGGATATTGACGGCCTGAAAGCCCAGTTAAAAAAAGTATTTAAAAAGGGAACACCCATCCCCGGACAGCCCACCAATAAAAAGGGAAAGCCTTTAAATGAACTGGTTTACAACAGCGCAGAGGTCTTTGTAGATGATATGGAAAATGTGACCCAGGTACAGGAACAGCTGGCAGCTATGGGCTATCAGGTAAACAGCCAGATGGACTTTCTGGAAAGCTCCAGACAGCAGTCCAACATGGTCCAGGCTGTTTTGGGCGGGATCGGCGCGGTATCCCTTTTTGTAGCCGCCATCGGTATTGCCAATACCATGATGATGTCGATTTATGAACGTACCAAGGAAATCGGTGTGATGAAGGTTTTGGGCTGCGATATGGGAAATATACGGAATATGTTTCTGATTGAATCAGGCTTTATCGGTTTTATGGGCGGAACGATAGGAGTGGCTTTAAGCTATGGTGTTTCCGCGATTGTAAACCGTTTTGTAAATATGTCCCAGTCCATGGGGCTTTCGGGAGATCTGTCCCGGATTCCACCATGGCTTTCCATGGCAGCCATTGGCTTTGCTGTTTTTGTAGGCATGGCCGCAGGCTTTATGCCGGCAGTCCGCGCTATGAAATTAAGCCCTCTGGCAGCTATTCGGAACGAATAGGGCACAGGGCGGTTCATAAGCAGAAATAATAAGTAATGCTTCTAAAATTAATTTGCAATATAAGCAGAAATCATATATACTGAAAGCGAATGAGCGAGCGTGTGACTGGCGGATGGTGGGAATAACCACAGGGAGCACGCGAAACGGGACAGAATATGTTCGCAGTTACGAGCCGGCCGCCTGGGCACCTTTTTCAATGTGTACCAGGAGACCGGTTTTTTATTTTACTTTTATATATGGAGGCCAAAACATGAATGTAAGATCACTGGAACAGGAATTAAAGACCAATGCGTATCCGGGACGGGGGATCGTCATCGGAGAGACTGGGGATGGCAGATATGCGGTGACCGCCTATTTTATCATGGGAAGAAGCGCAAACAGCCGCAACCGCGTATTTGTGACAGAGGGAGAAGGAATCCGTACTCAGGCCTTTGATCCTGAAAAACTGGAAGATCCCAGCCTGATCATCTATGCTCCGGTCCGTGTGCTGGGCAATAAAACCATTGTAACAAACGGTGATCAGACGGATACCATTTATGAGGGAATGGATCATCAGCTTACCTTTGAGCAGTCTCTGCGCAGCCGTGAGTTTGAGCCAGATGCTCCCAACTATACGCCCCGGATTTCCGGTATCCTTCACACGGAAAATGGCCGTTACAGCTATGCCATGTCTATTTTAAAGAGCAATCAGGGTGACCCCTCCTCCTGTCTGCGTTTTACCTATGCATATCAGAACCCTGCAGCCGGAATGGGCCATTTCATCCATACCTATATGCATGACGGCAGTCCTCTTCCAAGCTTTGAGGGTGAGCCAAAGGCTGTAGCCATTGAGGGAACCATTGACGAATTTACCTCAATGGTCTGGAACAGCTTAAATGAGGATAACAAGGTATCCCTCTTTGTGCGATATATCGACATTGCTACAGGTGAGACAGAGACAAGAATTGTAAATAAGAATCAATAGCCATTTTAAAAATAAGTCAGGAGAGAGAAGCATGAAAGAACTGGAATTAAAATACGGATGCAACCCCAATCAGAAGCCTTCACGGATTTTCATGGAAAATGACAGAGAGCTTCCCATTACAGTTTTAAGCGGAAGACCGGGTTATATCAACCTTTTGGATGCCTTAAACGGATGGCAGCTGGTAAAAGAGTTAAAGGAGGCAACGGGACTTCCGGCAGCCACCTCCTTTAAGCACGTTTCGCCTGCTGGCGCCGCCGTGGGCCTTCCCATGGATGAGGTGTTAAGGAAAATTTACTGGGTGGATGATCTTGGAGAGCTTTCTCCCTTAGCCTGTGCCTATGCCAGAGCCAGAGGCGCAGACCGTATGTCTTCTTTTGGAGATTTTATTTCATTATCGGATGTCTGCGACGTGGACACAGCCCGGCTGATTAAGAGAGAGGTTTCAGACGGCGTGATCGCTCCCGGATACGAGCCGGAGGCGTTAGAAATCTTAAAGACCAAGAAAAACGGCAATTACAATGTGATCCAGATCGATCCGGACTATGAGCCAGAGGCTTTGGAGCGCAAGCAGGTATTTGGCGTTGTCTTCGAACAGGGTCACAATAATTTAAAGATTGACAAGACTCTGCTCGAGCATATTGTTACAAAGGAAAAAGAACTTCCAGAGGATGCAGCAAGAGATCTTCTGATTTCTCTCATTGTCTTAAAATATACCCAGTCCAATTCCGTCTGCTTTGCAAAAGGCGGTCAGGCCATCGGAATCGGAGCAGGACAGCAGTCCAGAGTACACTGCACCAGACTGGCAGGCAGCAAGGCAGATAACTGGTATCTGCGCCAGGCACCCCAGGTGCTGAATCTGCCCTTTATCGACGGTATCCGCCGGGCAGACAGAGATAATGCCATTGATTTATACATTGGCGAGGATTATATGGATGTGCTGGCAGAGGGAAGATGGGAGCGCATTTTTAAGGAAAAGCCCCCTGTATTTACAAAAGAGGAAAAGCGGGCATGGCTGGACGGCCTTACGGACGTAGCTCTTGGCTCGGACGCTTTCTTCCCCTTCGGAGATAATATTGACAGGGCTTATAAAAGCGGTGTAAAATATGTAGCACAGCCGGGAGGCTCTGTCCGGGATGACCAGGTGATCGAAACCTGCGATCAGTACGGCATGGTGATGGCATTTACGGGAATCCGCCTGTTCCATCATTAAAGCATAGCTGTACTGCATCCATCGGAGCAGCTGAAAGGATCCCGCCAAAAGACGCGGCTCATGGGCCAAATGGTCCATGGGCCTTTTATCCGATTTAAAAAGGAAAATTATGGGAAATTATACCGGCATGAAACGAGGATAATGAGAATGAAAGATCTGACAAGAGAGCATCCGCGTCACACCCTGTGGCGCTTTCTTCTTCCCATGCTGGCAAGCGTAATGTTTCAGCAGTTTTACAGTGTTGCGGACAGCAGCATTGCAGGACGGTTCGCAGGAGAAGATGCGCTGGCGGCAGTAGGTGCCTCCTATCCGATTACAGTGATATTTATGGCCTTTGCCGTAGGAAGCAATCTGGGAGCATCGGTTGTGGTGTCACGGCTGTTTGGAGCCGGAGATTTAAAGAGGATGAAATCTGCAGTCAGCACGGCTTTTATTGCCTGCGGTGTGTTAAGCGCGGTTTTAACGCTGTTTGGCTGGTTTTTCTGTAGCTGGATGATGGAGCTGGTACATACGCCGGAAAATATTTTTTCAGAAGGTGAGCTCTATCTTAAGATTTATGTATATGGACTGACCTTTTTGTTTTTGTACAATGTATGTACGGGAATCTTTACGGCCCTGGGAGATTCCAGGACGCCTTTGTATTTTCTGATCGGTTCTTCTCTGGGAAATATTTTTCTGGATTTCTGGTTTGTGGCAGGACTTGGCCTGGGAGTGGCAGGCGTGGCCTGGGCGACCTTTATTGCTCAGGGGATTTCCGCTGTACTGGCACTTGTGACGCTGAGGTTCCGGCTTACGAAGATTTCCTGTGAGGGAAGGCCGCGGCTGTTTGACTGGGTGCTTCTGGGCCAGATTGCAGCTATTGCGGTTCCCAGCATCCTTCAGCAGAGCGTCCTGTCTGTGGGAAATATGTTTGTCCAGGAGATCGTAAACCGGTACGGCTCTGCGGTGATCGCAGGATATTCCGGGGCGATCAAGCTCAATACCTTTGCCATCAATTCCTTCATGGCGTTGGGAAGCTGTCTTTCCAGCTATACGGCCCAGAACCTGGGGGCAGGAAAAAGGGAGCGCCTTCCGGCCGGATTTCACACAGGGATCGGCTTGTCGCTGTTTGCGGCCCTTCCATTTGTGATTTTGTATGCTTTTTTTGGAAGGCAGATGATGGGGCTGTTTTTGAGTGGGGAGAGCAAAGATGCGATCGAAGCAGGTGTATTATTTTTAAGGATCGTAAGCCCCATGTACTTTATGATAGCGGTAAAGCTGATGACAGACGGCATTATCCGGGGAGCTGGGGCTATGAAATATTTTGTGATCGCTACGGTGCCGGATCTGATCTTAAGGATCTGTATGGCAGAACTTTTAACCCCGCATTTTGGAAGCACCGGAATCTGGATGGCCTGGCCCTTTGGATGGATCGCAGCAACGGTGCTCACTCTGATTTTTTACCGCAGGATCATTTTGGAAAAATAGTACGTACACCTGGCAAGCTGCTCCGGCATATGATGAAGTAAGAATATGCAGGGGTGGCTTTCTTTGAAAACTTTTCCAAAACCATTATCCCAGATGGAAGAAAAGGAGTGTCTGGAGCGCTGCAAAGGGGGCGACCAGTCTGCCAGAAATATGCTCATTGAGCATAATATGCGTCTGGTAGCCCATGTGGTAAAAAAATATCAGTGCCCGGATTACGAAACAGAGGATCTTCTGTCGGTGGGAACCATCGGACTGATAAAAGCAGTCAATACATTTAATGCAGACAAAGGTTCAAAACTGGCGACGTACGCGGCCCGGTGCGTGGAAAACGAAGTGCTGATGAAGCTCAGAAGCAATAAGAAACTTGCAAGAGAGGTATCCCTCTATGAACCCATCGGAGTAGACAAGGACGGAGAAACCGTAAGTCTGATGGACGTGATCGAGATGGAAAATCCCGAAACCATAGACGGGCTGATCTTGGATCAGGATATCAGGGAAATGTACCGGGCCTTTGACCGCTGCCTGACAGATCCGGAAAAACAGGTCATTTCCATGCGGTACGGCCTCTTTCGGGGCAGGGAGCATACACAGAGGGAAATTGCAGCCCGTATGGGGATATCCAGATCCTATGTCAGCCGGATTGAAAAGCGGGCGATAGGGAAGCTTCGGGCAGAATTTGAGCATTTTTAAGCGGCAGCGCCATAAATATCTAAAATACAGGATAAAAGTGTAAATAAATTAAAAAAATATGCATTGTCATGGAAATGATTTCCGTTTATACTGAGTAGGAAAGACAGGATAAGGAGGAAATGACATGGCTGTTTTAGTAACGGGAGGCGCCGGATATATCGGAAGCCATACCTGCGTAGAGCTGCTGAATGCAGGCTATGAGGTAGTAGTCGTAGACAATCTTTACAATTCCAGTGAGAAGGCCCTGGAGCGTGTTGAGGAGATCACGGGAAAGAAGCTGAAATTTTATCAGGCAGATCTGCTGGACCGCGAGGCGGTAAAAAGGATTTTCGATCAGGAATCCATCCAGGCTGTGATCCATTTTGCAGGCTTAAAGGCAGTAGGTGAATCCGTTCAGAAGCCTCTGGAATATTATCACAATAATATTACAGGAACGCTGATCCTGTGTGATGAGATGAGAAATCACGGCGTAAAGAACATTGTATTCAGCTCTTCTGCAACGGTATACGGCGATCCTGCACAGATCCCCATTACAGAGAAATGTCCCAAGGGTGAGATCACTAATCCCTACGGACGCACCAAGGGAATGCTGGAGCAGATCCTGACTGATTTCCATACTGCAGATCCGGAGTGGAATGTAATGCTGCTGCGTTACTTTAACCCAATCGGCGCCCATGAGAGCGGAAGGATCGGAGAGGATCCCAAGGGAATTCCGAACAATCTTGTCCCCTATATTGCGCAGGTAGCGATCGGTAAGAGAGATCATTTAAATGTATTCGGAAATGATTATGACACACCGGACGGCACAGGCGTAAGAGATTATATCCATGTGGTAGACCTTGCGAAAGGCCATGTAAAGGCCATGAAGAAGCTGGAATCCAAAGAGGGTGTCAGCATCTACAACCTGGGTACAGGCGTAGGCTACAGCGTCCTTGATGTGCTTCATGCCTATGAAAAAGCCTGCCATAAAACTTTAAAGTATGAAATTCAGCCCCGCAGGGCCGGAGATATCGCAACCTGCTACTCGGACTGCACAAAGGCAAAAGAGGAGTTAGGCTGGGTTGCTGAAAAGGGAATCGAGGAAATGTGTGCCGATTCCTGGAGATGGCAGTCCATGAATCCGGACGGCTACAGAGAATAAAATACAGGAGCCATATCAGCAGAAGCGGACAGAGTTCCAACGGCTGGTATGGCTCTTAAATTTTGCTTGCTATTTTGCAGGTTATCCGGTATAGTAAAAATATCTGTTTGATCTATTAAACAAATTTTTCAAATCTGTTTGATCATATCTGAATTTCATTGGTTTTATCTTTTTTATTCCCGTTTACCATTGGCGAGTCAGGGGCGAAGTGTACCTTTTTAACGAAACAGGAGGTGGGTTTATGTTTACAAGGATTAACAGCAGCGGAATACAGGGAATCGGGGCATATCCGGTGTCTGTGGAGGCGGATGTGGCAAATGGTCTTCCAGGTTTTTCCATATCCGGTCAGCTATCCACAGAGGTCAGGGAAGCACAGGAGCGGGTCCGGACCGCGTTAAAAAATTCCGGCTTTCAGCTTCCGGCTAAAAAGATTACGGTAAATTTATCGCCGGCAGGTGTAAAAAAGGGAGGAACGGCCTTTGATCTTCCCATTGCAGTAGCAGTATTAGGTGCTTTTGGGGTCTTAGATACAGGCGGACTGGGAGAATGTCTTGTGATTGGAGAGCTGGGGCTGGATGGAAGTGTAAAACCAGTTCCGGGAGTTCTGGTCCATACGGAGGCCGCAAGAGCAGGGGGATTGAGACAGTGTATCCTGCCGGGGGAAAATGAAAGGGAAGGGAGGCTCATAAAAGGAATACAGATCATCGGGATCCGCTCGCTGAAAGAGCTGGTCCAGACGCTGGCCAGGCCGGACTGGAAAAGTACAGGACAGAAAGAGGAGACAGAAGAGGAGGAGAAGGATAGATCCTGCGAAGGAGATTTGGTCGATTTTAAGGAAATAAACGGGCAGGGAGTGCTGCGGCGGGCCGCAGAGGTGGCTGCGGCGGGAATGCACGGCCTTTTGATGTGCGGCAGTGCGGGAACCGGAAAATCTATGGTAGCCTCCCGTATCCCCACGATTCTTCCTGGTCTCACCAGAGAAGAGGATATAGAGATATCCAGAGTTTACAGCGTCTGCGGCAAGCTTCCCTCTGGGCGTCCGCTACTTTCTAAGCGGCCCTTCCGCAGTCCCCACCACACGATTTCTCCTCAGGGCCTTACGGGAGGCGGCCGCTTTCCGGTTCCCGGAGAATTTTCACTTGCTTCGGGAGGCGTGCTGTTTTTAGATGAGCTGCCTCATTTTGGCCGCGGCGCCATAGAGGCGCTGCGTCAGCCTATGGAAGAACGGAAAATTGTGATCAGCCGTGTCTGGGGAAGCTGTGAGTTTCCGGCGGATTTTCTCATTGTGGGAGCCATGAATCCCTGCCCCTGCGGCTTTTTTCCGGACCGTAACCGGTGCAGCTGTACAGAGGCGCAGATCCAGGGATATTTAAGAAGGCTGTCCCGCCCTATTTTAGAGCGCTTCGATATGGGGGTGGAGGCGGCTCCCGTTTCCTTTCGGGAGCTGGAAGAGACTCCGGCGGAAAATGAATCCTCAAAAGAGATCCGCACACGGGTGGAACGGGCCGTAAAAATACAGAAAAAGCGCTTTGAAGGAACGAAAATCCGCTTTAACAGCCGGATGGGGCCGGCGGAAATCCGGCGTTTTTGTCCGTTGGGAGAAAGGGAACGGGAGTTTGCCGAAAAAGTTTATGAAATAAGAGGATTAAGTGCCAGAAGTTATCATAAGGTTTTAAAGACAGCCAGAACCATAGCGGATCTGGCAGGAGAGAAAAATATCAGGCGGGAACACCTGGCAGAGGCATTTGGATACCGCACACTGGAGGGACGATTATGGGGACGGGAGAAGAATTAGAACGGCTGTTTTTGCACTGGCTCATCCGGATGGAGGGAATGGGAGCTGTGACTGTAAAACGGATCGGAGCATTTGCAGGAAGCTATCGAAATGCATATTATATAGAAGGAATGGAACTTCAAAAAGCGGGGATCTTAAAGACAGAGGAAAGCTGCATACGGTATGATGCCTGGAAAAAGGAATTTTATCCGATGGAAGAGGAATATTACCGTCTGGCAGAAAAAGGAATCCGTTTTATCACGCATCTGGATCCGGATTATCCGTCCCGTCTTCTTTCCATGTATGACTTTCCGGCTGCTTTGTATGTGAAAGGAGATCTCCCAAAAGAAGATGAACCGGCGGCGGCTATTATCGGTGCCAGGGAGTGTTCGGCTTATGGCCGGCAGACGGCAGAGCATATGGCGAAAGAGCTGGCAGAGGCAGGCGTAACGATCATCAGCGGCCTGGCTCGGGGAATCGATGGAGCCGGACATAAAGGCGCTTTGGATGGAGGTGGAAAAACCTTTGCAGTTCTGGGCTGCGGCGTAAATATCTGTTATCCCAGGTCCAATTACAGCCTGTATACTCAAATTGGGGAACAGGGCGGTCTTATATCGGAGTATCCCCCGGATACCCCGCCTCTGGCCCGCAATTTCCCCATGAGAAACCGGATCATCAGCGGTCTTTCAGACGCAGTTTTGATGATAGAGGCCAGAAAAAAGAGCGGTTCCCTGATTACAGCACAAACAGGACTGGATCAGGGAAAGGATATTTATGCGGTTCCGGGACGGATTACAGATTCCTTAAGCGAAGGCTGCAATCAGCTTATCGCTTCCGGTGCTTTTGTCCTCCTGTCTGCGGAAAACCTTTTGGAAAGCATGGGCATTTCCTACAAAAAGAAAGACCGGGCGGGGGAAAAAATTGAGAAGGGACTTGCAAAGCGTGAAAAAATGGTGTATAGTTGCTTGGATTCCGAACCGCTCCATGCAGAGGAAATCGCAGCGAGGGCAGGACTTTCTGTAAGCCAGTCCATGGATGTCCTTCTCACTCTGGAGCTGGAAGGCTATGCAGTGCGGACAACAGGTCTGTACTATGTCAGAGGGGACTTATGATATGGTCCCAAGGGGAAACTGACAGAAAGAATCAGTAACACAAAATAAGGAGTTTTACACCATGGCGAATCATCTGGTAATCGTAGAATCACCTGCAAAGGTGAAAACCATAAAAAAGTTTCTGGGAAGCAGCTACGAGGTAGACGCTTCCGGAGGCCATGTAAGGGATCTGCCTAAAAGCCAGCTTGGCTTTGATCCGGAGCATGATTATGAACCGAAATATATTACGATCCGCGGAAAGGGAGATGTTCTTGCGAAGCTGCGCAAGGAGGTAAAAAAGGCAGATAAGATCTATCTGGCAACGGACCCGGATCGTGAGGGAGAAGCCATTTCATGGCATCTGATGAAGGCTTTAAAGCTGGATGAGGTAAAGAATAAATCCGTTTACCGCATCAGCTTTAATGAGATTACTAAAAATGCAGTAAAGGCTTCCTTAAAGGCTCCGAGAACGCTAGATATGAATCTAGTCAATGCTCAGCAGACCCGCAGGATGTTGGATCGTATGGTAGGCTACCGCATCAGTCCGCTTTTATGGGCAAAGGTTAAGAGAGGCTTAAGCGCCGGCCGCGTTCAGTCTGTGGCCCTGCGCATGATCTGCGACCGTGAGGATGAGATCAATGCATTTATTCCTGAGGAATACTGGAACCTGGACGCGTCCTTTAAAATTGCCGGAATGAAAAAGCCTCTGACTGCCCATTATTACGGCCCTGCAGACAGCGGAAAGGAAGAAAAGGCAAAGGGCGCAAAGACGGTGATCCGCAGCAAGGCAGATCTGGATGCGGTTATGAAGGATTTAGAAAACGTATCCTACCTTGTGGATGAGGTGAAAAAGGGAGAGCGTGTGAAAAAAGCACCGATTCCGTTTACCACCAGTACCATGCAGCAGGAAGCCTCAAAGGCTCTTAATTTTTCGACCCAGAAGACCATGCGCCTGGCTCAGCAGCTTTATGAGGGCGTAGAGGTAAAGGGGCACGGCACCATTGGTTTGATCACTTATCTGCGAACCGATTCTACCCGTATCGCGGAAGAAGCAGATGCTGCGGCAAGAGCCTTTGTAAAAGAGCACTATGGAGAAAACTATATGGCTGCAGGCGAACCGGCTAAAAAGAATGCAGGAAAGATCCAGGATGCTCATGAGGCTATCCGCCCTACCGATATATCCCTTACTCCTGTAATGGTAAAGGAGTCTCTTCCAAGAGACCTTTTTCGTCTGTATCAGCTGATTTGGAAGCGTTTTGCTGCCAGCCGCATGGCTCCGGCCGTGTATGAGACAACCACGGTAAAAATCCGGGGAGGAAACCAGCTGTTCAGTGCAGCTGCGTCCCGTCTGTCCTTTGACGGTTTTATGTCTGTATATGTAGATGCAGATGATGAAGAGGAGAAGGG
>ERZ894232.2563-NODE-2563-length-12532-cov-144.548449_pt1 | contig 12532 bp, 9 predicted proteins | sample MGYA00380296_ERZ894232 | MGnify/ENA primary metagenome ERZ894232 (study PRJEB32331, sample SAMN06328433) | human gut metagenome | biome: human gut microbiome; feature: stool | host: Homo sapiens | collected 2014-08-14 ... | reverse complement strand
GATGCAATCCTATGGATCTTTTTATTTAGTTTTAGTGTTCAATTTCATTCTACAATTTACGCAATTTTAGTTTTGAAAAAGTAACAGTATTATGAAATAAGGGGCACAGAAAATAAATTACATAACTCTATAGGAGGGCTGAAAATGCATTTTTACAAGAAGAAAGTAGGAGAAAAGAATTTTATTGCTCATGCATCGGAAGGAACTGACTGGGTAAGCGCAGATGCTGTTTTTGCGTCATGGGCAAACAACAGCTTCAGCTTTCCAGAGAGCAGATGTGATACTGATGTTGGCTTTCGTTCCGCTCAATTGGGTGCCATCTATGCAATTAAGTCGCATTGGACGGTATCATCTACTGCAGCTACGATTGTTATGCCCACTGGAACGGGAAAAACCGAGGTTATGATAGCTACGGTCGTATCAGAACGTTGTGCAAAAACCTGTATAGTCGTACCAAGTGACCTGTTGCGAAAACAAACTATCACAAGGTTTTGTACACTCGGAAAGCTGCGGGAAATAGGCGCTATTAACGATACGTTTGAAAACCCAGTAGTCGGATGTCTTGTTTCCTCGCCAAAGGATATCACTGAACTGCAAGAATTACTCGATAAAAGTAACCTAATTGTAACGACGATGTCGTTGCTTAATTCGGGGTACTTTAAGGATGAGTTCATTCGGCTTTTGGCATCGACGTGCGATACTTTGGTTATTGATGAAGCACATCATGTTCCTGCGAGTTCTTGGAAGCAGGTAAAAAAGGCGTTCCAGTCTGTAAGATGCTTACAGTTTACTGCTACGCCTTTCCGCAATGACGGCAAAAAGATTGATGGCGATATCATTTATAATTTTCCGCTTGCTCTCGCCCAAGAACGTGGATACTTCAAATCGATAAACTTTTACCCAATTTACGAATTTGATAGTGATAAAAAAGATTTGTCGGTAGCGGCAAAAGCAGTTGAACTTCTTGAGGCTGATATAGCAAAAGGTTTCCCACATTTGTTGCTGGTTCGCGCCTCCACTCAAGGTCGCGCAAGGACATTATTTGAGAATGTATACCAAAAGCATTATGCTAAACACTCGCCAGTTCTAATTGTTAGCGGAAACTCAGCAACTGATAACCGGGCGGCTCTTCAGAGCGTCAATGATGGGACTTCGAAGATTATTGTTTGCGTGGATATGTTTAGTGAGGGAATAGACATACCGCAGTTAAAAATTTGTGCAATCCATGACAAATATAAGTCCTTGCCTATAACTATGCAGTTTATCGGTCGTTTTGCCCGAACACAGGCTGACCTCGGCGAAGCTTCTGTTGTTGCAAATATTGTTGACGATAACATTCAAGAATCTTTGGAGGAGTTGTATTCACAAGATGCGGACTGGAATAAAATCCTCAAAGACACATCGGATGAGAAAATTGGGGGCGAGGTTGAACTTCAGAAACTTGCTCGTGGTTTCACCGGAACGGAAGAAATACCGCTGAACCAAATTAGACCTAAAGTCAGTATGTTTATGTACACCACAACTGAAAAAGGGTGGCATTGGCAAAGATGGAATAGTGTATTTAGCGAGGAGCACAGCCATCATTTTGTAAATGAGCAAGAAAAAATACTGATAATTACGGAACTCTGCACAAGCAATGTGGATTGGACGTCGTGTCAAGATATTACGAACGACAACTGGAATCTGCATATTCTCTACTGGGATGAGAAGAAAAAGGCATTTTTTATCAACACAACAGATAAAGGAATCGCTGACCGTTTAGCTAATGCTGTTTTTGGCAGTTGTAACCGAATATCGGGAGAAGAAGTATTCCGTTGCCTATACGGAATCAACCGTCTTATGCTTTCTACCGTCGGACTTAAGACCGCTGTTTCTAATCATCATATTCGTTACAGGATGTTCGCAGGCGTCGATGTCGCCGAGGGAATAACTGGGGCGACTACAGGTACCGCAATAAAATCAAACCTGTTTGGTGTGGGATATGAAAATGGAAGTAGCATAAGCATTGGCTGTTCCTACAAGGGAACAATTTGGGCAAAGTGGGTTGAGACTATAAATTACTGGAAGGACTGGTGTGACAAGCAAGCTGAAAAAATACTAAATTCAGCTATTGATACTTCGGCCGTTCTAAAAGGTGCACTCGTTCCAGAGGAAATCACGGCACGTCCTGCAGTTGTTCCTTATCGAATTGACTTTCCACCAGAAATCGAGGCGGATTGGAAAGGTTCAATCACCGTCAAAACAGCACTATCTGATTCTAAATCATTCCTTATGGATATCGGGTTAATTACATTTGATGAAACGTCAGCATTGAGTTTTTTCGTGGGTAACGATGACTTCAAAGAAGAGTTTACGCTTGATATAGCAACGACCGGATATTCGGTTAACCATAAAAGCGGGTCAATCATAAGCATACGTTTTAGCCGTGGTAGAGAAATGCTCCTTAAAGACTTTTTCAAGGAAAACCCTCCAACAATATGGTTCGTTGACGGATCATCTCTTGAAGGCAATCTTCTTGTCAAACTCAAAACGGCTCGCCCAGTCACATTTCCTACGACTGGTATTATCCCGTGGGACTGGTTTGGAGTTGATATCAAAAAAGAATCCCAAGGAACAAGCAGAGCAACAGATAGCATTCAATACAAGCTGATTTCAGAACTGAAAGCGTTGGGAAAATACTGCCTTATTTTCGATGATGATGGCTCTGGAGAAGTGGCTGACGTAATTGCAGTGCAAGAAGACGCTACCAATAACAAACTTCTATTTGAACTATACCATTGCAAGTATTCAGGCGCACCACAAGCTGGGGCAAGAGTTGGTGATTTATATGAAGTTTGCGGACAAGCAGAAAAATGCATAAAATGGGCAAGCGATGCAAAATTTATGTTAGAACGCCTTATGAAACGTGAAAGTGACAGAATTGGTAGCGGAAGACCCACACGTTATGAAGTCGGTAACAACAAGTTAATGTTTACCCTCAAAAACAAGCTGAAGGTCTATTCGTCAGCATTTAGTGTTTATATTGTTCAGCCTGGTGTAGATAGCGTCCAAATAACCCCTGCAATGCATCAGGTGCTTTGTAGTGCGGAGGCATACCTAAAGGATACATATGCAATTCCTCTTACGTTAATTTGCTCATGAAAGCCCCATGAATTCTGTCTATAAACCGCCACTAAACGATTAAACTTCCGCAGTTTGATACAGACGTAGAAATTTTCCTTAAAAATGCACCTTTTATCAAATTATCAGCATCTGCCAACTGAGGCGGTAGATTTTAAACCTTAATATTGACTTGTTTCCAAGAATGCATTGAGCTTTTAATATACCGTGGACATATTCCCGAGCACGGAAATGACCCATAAAAACCACTATCGACCTATTCCCGCGAACGGGAAATCAGCCGAACACATACCCGACATCAATCTGATGCTATCGTTCCACTCCGTTCTCGCAAAAACATCCAAGTCACCATCTCAAGGATAAAATTGGACATATTCCCAAGAACGGACAAAAGCACAAAATGCCGTGGACTTGTTTCCAAGGACGAATAGGTGTCAAAAACACACTGAAAATATATTCAAAACATCCAGATGAGCTCTTGGAACCACATCGAAACCGTTTCCCTGCTGACGAGGGAGTAAAATAAAAAGGAGCCAGCCATGCTGATCAATTTCAATGAAATAAAAGAAGCTGTCTTCTCCGGAATGAATGGCGGGGAAGGAACAATGGCTGTCCGGATGTTCAATGACAGCAAATACCGCATCATCCCGACGAAACTCCATCCGGGCGCATCGATCGGACTCCACAAGCAGGAATCCGGAGACGACATCAATTACATCCTTTCCGGCACCGGCAAGGCTATCTGCGACGGGAAAGAAGAAATCCTCACCGCCGGCTGCTGCCACATCTGCCCTAAAGGATCCTCCCATACCATCATTAATACTGGAGAAGACGACCTTACGATGCTGACCCTCGTCGTTCATGGATAGGAGGCAGACATGAAATACAAGACCATCGACCACATCGTGATCACTACGGAAAATCTTGAGGCATGCCTTCATTTCTATGTCGATATCCTTGGCATGAGGGCCGAGGAGAAGAACGGGAGATACGCACTCTTCTTCGGGAATCAGAAATTCAACATCCATACAAGAAAAGCCGAATTTCTTCCTGCTGCCGGGAATCCCGAATACGGCAGTCTCGATCTCTGTCTTGCCATTGAAGGCAGCATCGAAGATGCCGAAAAGGAAATCAAGGGAAAAGGCGGCGCCATCGAAGAAGGCCCTGTCACACGCCATGGGGCGCTGGGTGAAATGAAAAGCATCTACCTGAGAGACCCCGACGGCAATCTTATCGAACTTGCCTCTTATGAAGGCTGAATTGGACCATTTGGAAGGAGAAATCTATGAACAAGGAAGAAACCTGCCAGTACCTCAAAGACCACGGAATCACTTTTGAGACCACCGAGCATAAGGCTGTATTCAACATGGAAGAACTGGCAGAGGTCAAGCTTCCTTATCCGGAATGGGACGCCAAGAACCTTTTCGTCAGGGATGACAAGAAAAGGAATTACTACCTCATCACCGTCAAGGGTGAAAAGCAGGTGAACTTCAAAGAATTCCGCAAGGCGCAGGGCCTGAGGGCCCTCTCCTTTGCCAGTCCCGATGATCTCTTGAAGTACCTCAAGCTCACCCCGGGCTCTGTCACTCCGCTCGGCCTTCTGAATGACGAAGAAAACGCGGTTCACTTCTACCTCGATGAGACATTTTTGAGCCATAAGATAGGTGTTCATCCCAATGATAACACAGCCACCATCTGGCTGGACACAGAAGACCTCATTCGCATCCTCAAAGATCACGGAACCGAAGTCAACATCGTGGAAATATAAAAAGGAAATGAAAAAGCAGCCCCGCAAAAGGACTGCTTTTTTAGTGCAAGAACCCGCCTTCCTCATTCCCTCTCGAGTTCCGGCGCTAAGACGAGTATATCGCCGTGTTTGATCACGGTGCTGCCGGAAGGAATGATGGTGTCTATGCCTCTCTTGATCAGGAGGACGCGGCGGGCGCTGGAGGAGGGGATGGCGGCAAGCGGACGATTGGCCGCTTCGCTTGCGCGGTCGACGACGACTTCTTCCAGAGCGTGATGCTCTTCATCCTCGAAACTGTGAGCCGCAAAGACCAGAAGGTCATTTTCCTTCAGAACCGTACTCCCGTCAGGCACAAGGACTTCGCCATTTCTCATAATCATCGCCACGAGAAGATCCCTCGGAAGCTGAAGCTCTGCCAGCGACTTGCCGCACCAGCTGCTCCCTTCCTTTAGGCGCAGCCGGACGAAGCTGATATCGCTGTCATCCTGGTAATCATTAAACGTCGTGCGGATATCCGCCGTAGGATCGATCATCGAAAGCTTCTTGGCCGCGAACGGAAGAAGCGTTCCCTGAATGGAAATCGAGAGAAGTACCATGCAGAACACAAGGTTATAAAGATTGTACGTAATGTCCACCTCGGCCAGCACAGCACCTATGGCAAATACAATCGAGGCCGCCCCGCGGAGGCCCGCCCAGGAAACCAGGGCAATCTGCTCCCGCTTGGCCCCGAAAGGCGCCAGGATCGCCGCGCTTACCAGAGGTCTTGCCACAAGCGTCAGGAACGTTGTCAGCACCAGAGCCGGCACAATCACAGACGGCAGATCCACCGGCGTCACCAGAAGTCCCAGAAGGAAGAAAATCATCACCTGCGCCACATTCGTCAGGACATCGAAGAAATGGACCAGGTACTTCTTCTGCAGAAGCTTCGAATTTCCGATATAAATCCCGCAGAGGTAGACACTCAGATATCCATTTCCATCAAACTCTGCCGGAATCGCATACGCCAGCACCATGATCGAAAACAGGAAAACCGTGTGACTCTGCTGTGAAGGAAGCAGCCGCGAATGCAGAAGCTTCAGCGCAAGCCAGCCGATTGCGAGCCCGAAAAAAGCTCCGATCAGAAGCTGCTTGGCCAGGAGCAGAGGGAAAGAAAACGCTGCCCCGCTCAAAAGCGCAATCGCCGCCATCGTCAGCATATAACTCATCGGGTCATTCGAACCCGACTCCACCTCAAGGAGCGAGTCCGTATGATACTTCAAAGCCAGCTTCTGCGAACGGAGAATGTTGAAAACTGAAGCCGCATCCGTCGAAGAAATCACGGCCCCGATCAGAAAACTCTCCAGCCACGAAAGCGACAGCGCGAAATGAGCGAATACAGCCACAGCTCCCGCCGTCCCCGCAACTCCCAGCGAAGACATTAGAGCTGCCTCGCGCAGAACCGGCCGCGCTGCCCGCATATTCGTCCCGAAGCCGCCATAAAACATAATGAAAATCAGGCACACTGAGCATACCAGGTTCACCAGAGCATAATGATCGAACTGAATCCGAAACGGCCCGTTCTCCCCGAAGAACATGCCCAGACCGATAAAAATGAGCAAAGAAGGAACAGGAATCTTCTCCAAAAACCGATTCAGCAAAATACAAATCAAAATCACAGCCCCCAATAAAAGCAAGGGTTGATTCAACCACACCACATCCTTCCCTAAGTAATAGAAAATACTCTATTTATAACTGTAACAGCTAGGACGCAATACTGTCAAATAATCAGAGCAAATCATCGATAATAAAAAGAAATATATGAGAAATTGGGAAGAATGGCATGGAAATGAGGGGAATAAGGAAGAAATGAGTGAGATTAGATGTATCGCTAACACTTGCCTTCCCAGACGGGGAAGTACGCCCTTGACCTTGCTCTGGAAGAGAAGGTCGGGATAAGATTATGAAAGGTTTCAAACAAATAAACAGAGCTCTTTCTTTTATTCCTCTTGAAGCTGCCCCCGACGGAGGGAAGAATTGCCTTTTACCTTGCTCCGGCAGGAGAAGACCTGCTACACAAGAACAAGCCCCAATTTTAATTTTTTGGTATTTTTTGAATTTCTTATAGAATTTCTTGTCGGATTTCCTGACTGATCCTAACTGATTAGATTTTGGAGTTTGGCCGACTAATTCATTGCACTACGAAAAAGCCGATCTCACACTCGGCTTTTTCCGCTTTTCTTCACTTGTTTGCCTTATTTACGCAGCAAGGCCTAAGTCGCGATACAAATGCATCACCCGGCCGTAGTATATTCGTAAAAACTTAGCCATTCCTGCTACTTTTGCTACTTTTTTATACTTTCCTTCTGCCTCTTTCTTCTTCTCTTGGATACATCAATACCTACACAGATCATAAGCGACCTCCTATAAAAGATATTTGTAGTTGGTAGACGCTAATCCTTCACACACTTATTACCACTCAAACTAGTTTTTTTACACGAACACGGAGATAAACCTGCCTAACGCGAGCACACATAATAAGGGGAAGGCTGACCCTCTTCTCCACGTCCAGTAAACGGACCGGTGGGTCGCCGTCAAACCATCTACTCCCCTAATTATATGCAATAAGTGCAGCGGATAGGAGCGACCTATCTACTACACTTCTATTGTACTAGGTGGCTCGTATACCAGTTGACAATAATGGTAATTGCACAAATGCCTAATAAGTTAGTGTACGAGACGGATGAGATGTAGTTCCTCAGCCGTAGGCTGGTTTTATGGTTTTTAAAGGTGCAGTAAATAGAAAAGGACATCAGCGGTAACAACACAAATGTCTCATAAGTTGGTGTACGGGGCGGAAACAGCATTTCTCTCAAGGCGTCAGCCTTGGTTTTATGGTTTTCAAAAGAGTTGATTACCACGCAGCAAAGCTGCGGCTGTATGACTTCCTCTGTTATCCTTTCCTGCCCGCAAAGCCATAAGATTTCATGATACGGGGGTAAAACTCCATTTTAAATTTGATGATTTGGGGGTAAAATAGCATTTTAAATTTGATAATTTCTGGTTCCGCCATCTAAAAAGCCCCGCATTTGCGGGGCTTTTCCTGTCTTACTTTTATTCTTCCTTCTTATCCAGATCGTACAGGATGAGTCCGATGAAGACGAGGTTTTCTTCTCCTATGTTTTCGATGCCGTGAGAGTTTCCGTTTTCACAGCAGGCGGAGTCGCCCGGGTTCATTTCGTAGGTCTTGTCGTTGTCGGTGTAGAGGGCTTTGCCGGAGAGGATGTGGTAGATCTCGCGGTCGCCCTTGTGTTTGTGGACGCCCATGGAGCAGCCCTTTTCGAGGGTGGCTTTGACGAAGAGGCGTGCGTTTTCGCGGAGGGTTTCCGGGCCTGCGATGTGTTCTAAGATGATGCGGCCTTTTCCGCCGTTGGCGTGGTCGATGATGGTTACGGGTGGTTTTTCGAGCATGATGGGTCTCCTTTACGATTCATTGGTCCAGCCGCGGCGGAGGAGTTTCAGGGTTTCTATATTTCCTATGTTGACGTGGCGGAGAGATTTTCTGGCAATATTTCCGAGCCTGACGAGGGTGTCGACGGGTGTCGGCGGCAGGTCCTGCATGCGGAGGCGCGGGAAGAAACGGGTGATGTGGAGGGGAAGGTCCGGGCTGACGGAGGCGAGCCAGACGGAAAGGTCTTCGAAGGCTTCGGGGTCGTCGTTGACACCCGGGATGATGAGGCAGGTGATTTCGACGTGGGACACTTCACTGGCGCGGACGATGGTGCGTTTCACGGTGGGAAGGTCGCCGCCCCAGGAGCGGTAGAGCTCTGGGTCCCATGTCTTGAGGTCGATGTTCCATGCATCGATCAGGGGAAGAAGGGCAGTGAGCGGCTCTTCGTTCACGCAGCCGTTGGTGACCATGGCGTTCACCATGCCGGCCTCTTTGATGAGGGGCGCGGTGTCACGGATGAATTCGTAGGACAGAAGGGGCTCGTTGTACGTGTAGGCGACGCCGATATTTCCTTCTTTCCTTGTGGAAATGGCAAGGTCCAGGACGTCCTTGGGCGTCATGCGGCGGAAGGCCGGTTCTGCCTGGGAAATTTCCCAGTTCTGACAGAAGGGGCAGCACATGTTGCAGCCCATGCTCCCGATGGAGAGGATGCGCGAGCCCGGATGGAAGTGGGCGAAGGGCTTCTTCTCGATGGGGTCGAGCGCGGCGGACGTGCACATGCCGTATGTGACGGCGCGCAGCAGCCCGTGGTCGTTCAGTCGCGTGCGGCACCAGCCTCTGTGGTTCAGAGGGATCTGGCACTCGTGCGGGCAAAGATGACAGACGATGCTGCCATCGGTATTTCTTTCATAAAATACAGCTTCCATGATGCCTCCGAAAGGCCGGAGGATCAGTAGTACCTCCGGACGGTGAAACGATACATTTTGACGGGCTCATCGGTTCCGATGCCTGCTTTCCGGCGGGCGATTTCGACCTGCTCACGGGGATCGGTGATGCCCGGCAGGTCGGGGAGGAGAAGGCCTCTTCGGAATCCTCTTTCGACGATGACGCCGTAGATTTTCGGGTCAAGGTCGCCTTCCGAGGAAATGGGCTCTGGTGCGGAAAGGACGTCGACGGAAATGTCGAGGTCGTCCAGCTCGTAGGGATTGACGGGCGGGAACCGCGGGTCTTCACTCGCCGCGGCTTTTGCGTTATGGATGATTTCCTCAGCCGCCGAATTTCGGACGGGAAGGATCGTCCCGATGCAGCCACGGAGGGCGCCGAATTCGTGAAGGGACACGAAGACGCCGGCTCTTTCCTTGAGCTCTTCGGGAATGTCCGCTGGCGGTTTGGGAAGTTTTCCCGTCTTCAGGTACTCGGCAATCGAGTCCCTGGCCAGACGCACGCGGATATCATGGGCTTCTTTTCGCCCATCGGCTTCCTCGGGCAGGCAGAGGCAGACGCCGTAGCCGACGCCGAAGGGGCCTTCGTGCGAGAGGACGGGGATGGACCATTCCTTGCCGGAGAGCGCGCCGAAGAGGAAATAGACCGAGGGCAGGCCGCACATGCCGATGCGTTCGATGAAATCATCGGTCATCGTGAGGAGCGGTTCCATCGTTTTCCCTTCGAGCGCCTTCATGACGCCCCGGTCGAAGACGATGCCGTCAGGGCTGTAGCCGTTCGGCGAATCCTTCGTCAGACGGTGGGAGAGGTCGCCGGATGCGACGATGGCAATGCGCCGGCCCAGCTTTTCAGCGCAGTTCGTGACGATTTCTCCAAGCACCTTGTTCATGTCGTAATTCGTAAAGCAGGGCGAGAAGAGAAGGACATTTCCTTTGAAAGCGGCTTTTTTCAGGAAGTACATCGGGACGAACATGCCCCAGTCGATTTCAATCTTCCGTCCGAATTTCTTCGCTGCCGCCTCATCCATGCGGAAAAGCGGGATGACCGGCTCGGCTTCCTTCATGACCGCCTCGGCGAGCTCCTGGTCGACGGAAAATTCCATCGAAACCTCGGGGTGCCCAAAATACATGAGATCACCTGCGAGGTTTTCCTTGATGAAAATGGCAGGCCCGCTCGGCAGGCAAAGATTATGCGGAGACATGACGACGACCGTCTCCGGATCCGTCTCCATGATGAGCTTCATGGATTTCCGGACCGCGTCCATCGTCTGCTGGATTTTCTTCGTTTCCTTCCCGCCGATTTCGGGAACCATGATAGGCGGATGCGGAAAAAGCCCCGCAGCCGTCAAAAGTCCTTTCATACGACGCCTCCTTTCGGGGAATAAGAATCTTTCTGTTTTCTTCAGTGTAGCCCTAATGATGGGAAAAATCAAAGGGGAGGGGTGCGGATTTCCTGCACAAAAAAGGATGATCCTCTTTGTGAGAATCATCCTTCATAGGAGTTCGGCTATCGGTATTTATTCTGCTTCAGCGGCTTCCTGGACTTCGTCCTTCGGCTGCGGGTATTCGCCGCGGTATTCTACGACTTCAGCCAACGGCTTTCTTGGCATGGCTTTGATTTCCTTGTCCGTGTAACCAAGAGCGATAGCTGCGACCATTTCGCCGTCAGCGTGGAGCCATTCCTTCAGTTCGTCATACGCGAAGAAAATGTTGCAAGTCCAGAGACTTCCGATGTTTCTGGCAGTTGCTTCGAGGCACATATTCTGGATGGCTGCACTGATGGACTGGATATCAGCCAGTTCCATCATGTACTTGTCAGACGGGTAGGACTGACGATAGTTCATGCCCTTGGTATTCACTACGAATACAATGACCGGTGCCTGTTCCAGGACGCGTGCTGTATAGATGGCAGAAGGAATGAATTTGTCATATCCCTTGCTGAAAATGGCAGTCTCATCGCCTTTACGGTTGCGCATGATGCCCTTCTTCAGGCACTTCACCATAGCTTTTCTTTCTTCACCACGGATGATGATGAACTTCCATGGCTGTTCATTCTTTTCTGACGGAGCCCACGTAGCCGCTGTCAGAATCTCGTCAAGATCTTCCTGTGCGATAGGTTTCTGCAGGAAATGACGGGTACTCCTTCTTTTGTAAATTTCCTCAATCACTCTTAAAATCCTCTTTTATCGGAAAAATTCCGGACTCCTCCATTAAATACAATATAAGAATTATTATATGTGTTCTTTACAAGAAAATCAAGTCTTTAGACTAATAGTCAATAAGATAAAATTCCGCCGGTATCGGACCCGGCTTGGAAGGGGAGCAGGAAATGACAGAGACTTTGCATATCGGGTTTTTTCATTTTTACAATCCGGGTGTATAATTAGGAAATATGAACCCGAGTCAGATGAAAGGTGGAAATAGTATGTACAACGTGATCTTCAAGAGAAGAAGTGTCAGATTCTTCAAGAGCAACCCGATCTCCAAAGTAGATATGAGAGAAATCCTCCGCGCAGGCATGTGGGCACCGTCCGCAAAGAACCGCCAGCCATGGAAATTCGTCGTCGTCAGAGGCAAGAGCAAGGATGAAATGCTCGCCCTCATGGAAAAAGGCATCGAACGCTCCGAAAAAGGCGAAGGCGTCCTCGCAGGAAGTTCGGACCTCTACACCAACGCACGCTTCACCCTCAAATGCATGAAAGAAGCATACAATATCGTATTCATCGTCAACCCGAGCGGCCGCGACATCGAAGAAGAATGGACACCGGCAGACAAGATCCATGAGCTGAGCGACGTCCAGGCCATCGGCGCAGCAGCCCAGAACATGGCACTCCAGGCCACCTCCATGGGCATCGGCAGCCTCTGGATCGGAAACATCTTCTTCGCCTACGAAGAACTCACCGAATGGCTCGGCAAAGGACAGATGGTCCTCGCCATGGCATTCGGCTACCCGAACCACAACCCCTGCCCGCTCGCCAGAAAGAGCGAAGACGAAGTCATCGAAGTTAGAGACTAAAAGAGACTACTATATAATGTATAAAAAAGGACTGCGGCAAATGCGATCATTTGTTACAGTCCTTTTTGCGTGGGAGGGCATATTCCTCGAGCGCCGCTAAACTCGCCTTTCCAGACGGGGAAGTACGCCCTTGACCTTGCTCTGGAAGAGAAGGTGCGCCGGATACCAATTGATATCAGCGGTAGCAACGTAAATATCCCATAAGTTGGTTCTTCACGCTTTTTTATGGGATAAAAATAATAACATATAAAATTGGCATTGAAAAAGAGCATTATCTACTC
>ERZ894232.2559-NODE-2559-length-12541-cov-8.414464_pt1 | contig 12541 bp, 10 predicted proteins | sample MGYA00380296_ERZ894232 | MGnify/ENA primary metagenome ERZ894232 (study PRJEB32331, sample SAMN06328433) | human gut metagenome | biome: human gut microbiome; feature: stool | host: Homo sapiens | collected 2014-08-14 ... | reverse complement strand
ACCGCAACCCAAAACGGCGTCACCTTCACCGTTTCGTGGAACGACGCCCCGCGGGCACCGCGACGACCTTCCACGTAACCCAGACCAACGGCTCGTCCCGGGCCAAGGCGCGCATGGACGTGCCCACCTATTGGGACGGCGGCAGCCAGGAAAGCGTCTGCGACCCGTCGCGCCCGGCATGGGCCAGCTACTGCAGCCTGGGCACCGCGGGCCACGACTTTACCTTTGAATTCACGGCCTCGGGCACGTACCGCATCTACTTCTACTTTATGGACAACGACAGAAACGACCCCCAAAACGACAAGGGGATCTACTACCTGCGCACCACGGCGGAGGTGACCGTAAACGACGCCTCCCGCCCGAGCGTCACGCAGATCGTCAACAACACCGTTGACCTGTGCAGACAAGAGACAAACGGCTCGGAATACGACATGGCGCTGTGGCTCCACGACTGGACGCTCGATCAGCTGGAGTACGACCACAGCCTCAACTGGTGCTCGGCCGAAAGCGGACTCACGCGCCACCAGGGCACCTGCGAGAGCTACCAGCGCATCTACTCCAAGCTCCTTGACACCGCGGGCATCGCTAACGACCGCATCACCGGCAACGGCCACACCTGGAACGCCGTAAAGATCGACGGCAAATGGTGTCAGATGGACCTAACCTGGGACGACACCAGCGACAATTGGTACGGAGACCTGGACCAGCGTCATCTGTACTTTGGCCTGACCGACGAGCTCATGGCAATCGCCCACTCCGACCACACGGCTAACTACCAGAAGGACGGCTACGCCCACCGCTCAACCGACCTGTCCAACAATTACTTTGTGCGAAACGGCAAGGCTGATGAATGGGCCGAAAAGTATGCCGACCGTATTCAGCAGCACTTGGATGCTAAGGCAGAAAGCTTTTCTATTGATGCTGATAACCAGTCGTTCCCGCCGAGCATCTCGGGAATTCAGAATGGGATTGTTGCTTATGCGATGAATCAAATAGACCGGAAGACCGCTGGAAACAAAGACTATCTATCTGCCGAGTCGAAGGTCGAGATGACGTCGAGCAGCAGCTGAACCGCGGCAGGGGCTCGACACCTGCTCGGTGGATGCCGTCCCCCAGGCGGTGAAGGTGAGGGGGATCCAGCCCGAGGGGATGTAGGAATGCGATAGGAAAGTCATAGATGCGGGCGTGTTGGCTAAAATGGGTCGGCCGGGATTGGTCAATCTCGGCCGACTATATTTGGCTAAATTATTCCATCGCTAACACAGAAAGCTCGCTGATGTTTACTGGTGTTTCCGAAAACCCCAACAAAATATGCGCGGCATGCTAGCGCGGTGCTTCTTTTGGACCCTATCGCCTGCTCCCAGAGAGGCTCCGCTACGCCCCCCATCGCCCACCATGTGCAATCGCGCGCATGTCCATGGCAAGCGCACCAATACCCATGGCGGTCATCGCAGAAGCCATGCGGCCTCAAGCAACAGCCGCGCAACAGGCACAAACCAAGACAGCAATAAGCGATACTGACAAGGCCGAAGGGACCACAAGCTCAAACACCACCGACTCAAGTGATTCCGCAGTAGATGTCAAAAGAGACAACAACGCCGCCCCCGTCAGCGCGACCAGCGCAACCGACAGCACCATCCCCCATTAGCTTCCTCATCGAGCAGCGCGCTGGGCGCCTCCTCGATGGTCTTCCTCGGAGGAGTCTTCATTTCCTTGCACAGCAGTTCCTCGTCGACCGTTACGATGTTCGCAAATTCGGCACGTATCCCATTCGTCTGTGATTCGCTGCTTAGCCGCCAGAGACCACATGACAGAGCGCGAACCGTGCTCCGTCATGTGGTTGTCAATTTCCAAATAACTTGACGTTACCAGTGATGCGGTTTCAAACCGGTTAAAAAGGGGTATCGACCCAAGCCGATACCCCTAATGCAAGCACGCTTTAATCCAATTAAGCCATTATCAATACTGCTTTATCGGATCAGCGTACATCGTGAATTGAAAGCCAATCCAGCAACCTATCGAAGCTCTCTGTAAACTAGATCCCGTTTTTCGTGAAATAGCATATTCGCGGGTACATCTTTAGAAACAACGCTATTCGCAGCGATGACCGCATTATCGCCAATGGCTACACCTTTAAGCACCACGACATTCGCGCCAAGCCAGACGTTGTCGCCAATATGCACGGGCGCTGTCGTAGTCGGCTGGTCCCGATACATGATCCCATCCTGCGACATACCGTGGTCGAAGTCATACACATGGACGTTTGGACCAAATAGGCAGCCTCTACCAATCTCAATTCGTTCATGAGCAATCAGGACGCAACCGTAATTGAAAGACGTTCGTTCACCGACGCTAATAACGCCTTTATCCGATACGCGACAATAAAACGGTCGCCTGAAAGCCTTCGTCATGGTTATCTGGCCAGGGAATCTCCCTGCAAGAAACGCCAACTTACCCCGGACATAAATCCAGGTCGCCACATGCTCAACAAAGTCCATTAAATTCAAGAGAAACGCCCCTAGTAACTATTTCCTTTTAATAAGCTGTTTCACAAGAGTCTTGAGAGATTTCACGAAGCCGTAGGCGCCAACAAACCGAGCAGTGCCCTCGAACCCCTTATGCTTATAAGCCTTCCAGAAACCATCAACGTTACCCTGCGGAGAGGACGACCTCTCCAGCATCGGATTACCGGGCAGCACCTCTTCAAGAGATATATCTGTTACGCCGGGCTCAAATACACCAGATGCGACAATACGCTCGGCTAGCTCACTATTAACCATAACAACAGAAAGTCCCTTATGATCATTAAAACCTTTGCGAACTCGATCGACGCCAAGAAAATCAGCAAGAGTAAAGTCGGAAACCCTGTTGACGTCGGTATAGGCGCAGTTATAACAGCTGGAATTTAAAGCGTTATTGCTATAGAACACATCTCGCCAAGTATTAGATTCAATCGTGTCATAGAGAGCAGTGCCGTCGTCCAAGAGAGCCTTCTCGACATGGACTCCCCAACCTCTGTCCTTGGGGCGATGAAAATATTTGATGACCTTCTTTCCGGACTTTTTTTCCAAAAAGGAAATGTATTCGCGGAACATACGATTACTAGGTGTGCCGTGGCAGATTAAATCGCAGGTAACCAACTGTCCGGAATAGTTTTTCTTAGACAGAAAACTCCTAAGACCCGCAATTTGGCATGGGGTTCCGCTGTAGAGCACGTCAAGACCTTGTTTCAAGTCGTTATATGCTTCGACATATGAAGAGCCAACGAAGCCCTGTGAGTATTTTGAGCCTCGACAAGATTGCGCGTCGTCAACAGAGGCACAACGCCGCTGAACAACGCGGAAATCTTCATCGAAGCAAGCGCCGTAAACGACGCCGCCATTATTTAGGACGTAAGTAGCCAAGGTCCAAAACGCGGCACCCGAGGAACTTTTTGCGCGTTCGGCGTCGTCAGCCTGATAAGCCAATACCCGACGAGAGTTCATCTTCAGATCGTCGCTCGTCAAACCATTAGCCGGACATACCCTCTGGCACAAACCGCACTCAACACATTTTGATTCGTCAATCTTCGGACGGTAAAACCCATGAGAGTCTTCTACAATCTGAATCGCCGATCGAGGACACACAGACAGACACGCAGAGCACCCGGTACAGCGTTGACTATCTTTGCAGATATCCATGGAATCCCTCCCTATCGTTAAGAATCATCTTGTCTGAGCCGCAAATAGCAAACGCCGCCACACATGAAATGAAATACGGTATGTAGCACTGCGGATCGTATAAAGGGTTGCCTGAAAAGCAATAAATTAGAAAGAAAATCTGAACACCCAAACAGGCCCACAAGCAAAAGGAGTCCCCATAAGGACCTTCCTCTAAAAGAGATTCAGATCGATGCATGGCTGCAAGGATGGAGAGAAACGCAGGCACAACAAAAGCCGCAAGGCCAATCACACCCGTCTCGGCAAGCAACTGAAGGTATACGTTGTGAGCACTCATCGACGAAAAGCCAAGATTGCTGTACATTGCACCAAGGGAGGTAGTGGCAACATACTTGGAATAAGTCCCCCAACCACAACCAAGTAAGGGTTTTGCATAAAACATACTCCAAGCGCAATCGTACAAATAGCTTCTGCCATTGCCCGTTTCATCATCTGAAAGCTCAATAAACCTCTCAAGAGTCGCCTGAACAGCGGGAACAAACGTAGCAAGAACGCCGACAGCTATTACAGCGATTGCAGCAACAACCAAGGTCTTGAGCATCGTCCCGGTAAGCTTCTTTCTATTTACGAACAGATACGAGATGACGATAGCAGCAACGGATGCAACCAAAGGACCCCGCTTAGTAGTCAGAAAAAGCGCAAGCAAGAGCATCAGGCTCAGCATCAAATCTTTAATCCGAACCTTTTCCCTGCTACCAGCAAGACCACAGGCCCAAGAGACGAGACCCAAACTCAAATAAATCGAATTAGTGCTGTAGTGCGCCGTGAAGCCAGAGCGATAGTCCCTAGCCATATAGCTACCTGAAAAGAAGGCAGATTTAACTGGCAGATAAAGTGCGGGGACTAGCCAGAAGACGATGGTGCAGAACGCATGAAATGCTGCAAAGGCGACAAGAACCCTAAGGCATGAAGTGACCCAGGATCGCTCGCCTGCCGCAACATACATGCACAGAAATAGAACCGTATAAACTACGAGCAGGGTTAAATTAGCCACACCGTATATCAAACTATGAATAAAGAACAGCACAAAGAAAGGTGCCCAAGCCAGCTCAAGGCCAAATCTTTTGCAAGCAAATCTTCTGTTAGTCACAAAATGCAGGAGAAACGCCGTAGCAGATAGCAGGAGGCAGACATCGAGTGCAAGCGCAGAAGCAGCGAGCGATTGGCAGAAAAAGGCGTAAAAGAGCAGTGGAATGAACACCATGGACCCATCATTTAGGGAAAAGCGTCGCTCTAACTCAGAGCAAGACTCAACACCGGCCCTAGACGCGCTGAAATAATTCATCCTATTTAATCCTCATAAAACGACCAATAATCGAACTATAGCTAGGCCTGTCGAAGAAATAGAGCGTCGCGCATGCGGCGACTGCGCCCCAAATGACAAGACCGATGGCGACCGCAATCCATCCTGTCCAACTTCCAGCGAAGCAAGACAGTAGATAGCCAGGCATGGCCACGAGAACGGTCTGTAATACATACACGCCAAATGACCAAAACGAACTCGAAAGAGAGTCCTTCGAGATTTTACGAGGCTCGTAGAGCAAAAGGTCAATCACGCGGTATAGATTGGATACGCAGGACGCAGCAATTGTGCCGACGACCCCACAACGCATTGTGAGTGGGATACCCAAGACGATAATGATTGCAGCCTGCAAGCAGGTCTGCGCCCTAGTCTCACGGTACATGCCAGCAGCAATTACAAGTAGGCCCTGGGACGACTTGCCATGATAGAGAAAAACATTTAGGACGACGAGGAAACCGAGCAGGACATTGTGGTAATTTGCATCGTGAAACCCGCCTGCATACAAATCAACAAACGGCATAATCAATGAAAAAGCACATCCGCATGCCACAGCGGAGACTGCGTACACAAGCGCTCGATATGGCTTATAGGAAGACCGAAGACCCTCGTAGTCTCCCTCAGCAATCTGTCGACCAAAGAGCGCCTGAAGCCCTGTACCAAGGACATTCGGAATCATCTGTAGCCCCGTAGATACGAGCATATAAACAGCAAGAACGCTAACTTCACTCATGCTCCCACAGAGGAAGGTCGCCAAAATAACGGGCGCGCCCGACTGAACGGCTCCCAAGATTTGGAGAAACAACGCATCCCATCTCTGGGGTAGCTGATAGTCACCGTAATCAACCTTGCAATTGAGCTTCGGATAATGGCGGCGTGTATACAGAGCGAGAATCAGGCTGCGCGCAAAAACCGCAGAGAGAGCCAACGCATAGACAGCGACAACAGGAGCATGGAGATAGGCAAACAAGAAAATGACGGCCGTGTTAACCAGCGTGAAGACCGTCGATGCGAGTTGAATGAGCCAGTTCTTTTGATCGGCGGTAAGGAAAACTTGGTACTTGGCGAGGGAAAAGAAATCCACGACGATCTTGGCACCCAACAGGAAGGTAAGCACCATGATCTCCCAAGGCGCAAGCGAACCTACCGAGACAAATATGGGATAAACGACCGAAAGGCCAACCAGCAAGACAAGAAACAACATGCCCGACTTCTGATAAAAGACCTTCGAGGCCGAAGCCACGACGTTAATCCCATCCCAGTCGCCCTTAGCAATAGGCTTATATAGAGCGAAGGTCGCCGCACCAGAAATACCAGCTTCGACAAGTGCGAAATAACCAATAAACTGAGTTAGAGAGGTCACCAGACCGTTAACCTCGGATCCATATACGCCAATAATCGCCCTTGGGACGAGGAAGCCGGCAACGATAGCGGTCAACTGGTAGACCAAGTTCCAAAAAGTATTCTTTGCAAACATAAGCCAGAAACGACACCTACAATCCAATGCAGCGAGCGATAAAGGCACGCGCTGTATCACGGTCATGTGAGAGGGTCTGGTTTGCATGACCATAGTCAACAGCCGAAGTAACGACCTCGTCTCGATACAGACAACCCTCAATTCCATAACGTGCGAGCAGGTCTGTAATCCTGACGTTACTCTGAACGGCAGAGTCCGACGTTTTAACGACAAACGACTTATTGAAATTCATGGAGAAGCAGGCGCCGTGGAAGGAGTCCGTGCAAACAAACGACGCCTCACTAACAAGCTTCAAGAAAGCAGCCGGACCGATACCCCTCACGTTAATCATGCCGGGGAATTTCTTCGTGTTGTAATGAATGCAGACGACAGGAACGCCGAGCTCGCTGGCGATCTTCCTAGCTCGATCCACGAGTTTTTGCTCAGAGTTAAGCGTATAAAGCAGAACATAGGATTGAGGTATCGTATCCAAGCCGTCATCTGAGGCTAACGCCGACCAGTCATCGCCCGTAAGAAGCAGGGTCGGATCAGGCATAAATACAGATTCGAGCCCCATCTCGCTAAGGACCTCCATAGAGCTCGGTTCCCTAACGGAAAGACCAGTGAACTTTGCCAGCCTGTCGGCCGCGCCTTCATCGCATGCCAAAATGGATTCCGCCGTCGCATCTCCCAGACTGGCAGCATAAGACGCGACCTTTGTAACTTCAGCGATGCCTTCACCCAAGAAGACTGGGTCATGCCCATTAACCCGAGGATTGAAAACCTGATCGCTGCCAATGAGGACGCAGTCGAGGCTCTTGGCTCTATCAATAAGAGCTTGCTTATCCAGCTTTCCCGTAGGGCTTAGATTGCGCTTAGCAAATCGACTGAACGAATTAAGCCTCTGGCGCTCAAAACCCCTGCGAAGGAAATAGCGAACGGCATCCGAAGGATTGAACGAGAAGCACGTACCCAACTCTCGATCATCGAGTTCCTTATTGCTGTAATTGAGTACTTCGCAGTCGCAGCCCAACGACATCACGGTCCTGCGCAGAGCACATGCTTGTAGCGAAGCACCATAATTTACGGTATTCGAAAATGTGAGGATGCCTATGCGTTTCAATATCTTACCGCCTAACTATTCGCAAGCTCGTTAAACCAAATTGATGATGTAACCTTCAGTAGCGTTATCGGTTTCGATAATCTTGCACGGGTTGCCAATGACTATCGAATGATCGGGAATATCCTGGTTAACAAAGGTATTGGAGGCAATAAAGACATCGTTTCCAATGGTCACATTACCTGCAACCGTCGAGTTAATTCCGAGATATACGCGGTCACCAATCGTAGGGACGCCCTTTCTATGGCCACGGTTTTCTTGGCCGATGGTGCATCCCTTATGGATGTTCACGTTACGGCCGAACTTCGCGCCGGCGTTTACAGTAATGCCGTAAGGGTGACCAATGTAGAAGCCTTCACCAATTTGAGTTGATGGCGAAATCTCGAGTCCACACTTCCTGGAAAGATGTTTCCTCGGAAGCGTGAAGAGGAGTTTTCGCAAACCCCCTGCCTGACACATCCTTAGATAGAAAACATAGCGGTAGCCAAAATCACCTAATAACCGGCCGAGCTTTACGCCTTGCGTACCGAAATAGTGATAAGTATCTTTAGCGAATACGTCCACTCTAACTTCTCTCTCCTCTAGCAATCTTTTCGCGAACAACGCCAAAGATTCTCTTAGTTCCTACAACCAAGCCACCGTCACTAAGCTCCATGAGAATTCGACCCAAAATCTGCGAAAGCCTTCGCCCAATGAAAGGGGAACACTTACGCACAACCTTCCGCTTGATGCGATATTTGGGCTCAACCCAGCTTCCCGAAGAGCGATGGATGCTGTAGGTTTCACGCTTGATGTGATAACCGCCGAAACCGTAAACGGGGTTGAACGCTTTGGAGTCCAAGGCAAGCCAGCCACCGAAATGCTGCTCTTTATTCACGCGTTCAAAGCCGATTTTTTGAAGCTCAGCAGTGAATACCTCATTCACCGTGATCTTGTCGAGAAAATCAGGATCACAGGAGAACTCCATCGACTCATATCGTTCCACGCATGCGCGAATTACAGGGTCATGAGGCTCAACAGCAACAATCAAGCCGGTGGTGGCAGTCAACGAGGATTCTTCGATTGCAGTGAAAGGAATGCTTTCCATGAGAGGCGATATGTCTCGTATGAGCTCGCTGCCGATATCCATATAGATGCCGCCGTACTCATACAAGACCTTAAAGCGAGCGTAGTCCGACACAAATGCCCAGAGGCCCGCCGCATACGCGCCCCTTGACCAAGAGCATGATGCGAAGTCGAAGTTATCCTCATTCCACTGCTTGACCTCAAACCCAGGCGCAAACTTCTCCCACGAAGCCAAGGACCTCACAGCAGTCTCAGAGAGCGGATTGCCTCCGAACCAGCAGTAATGAATAGTCTTATCCATCGTCACGCTCCTAAATGTGCAACTTGGAAATAAGAAACGGAGTCTGACGGGTCTCCAATATCGCCCAAGAAAGCGAGTCTCACCGGCAAATATCTTCGTAAACCATGCCAAGCCGGTTCATAAACACCGTAAGGGAAAAGGCATCTTTTATGCGAGCTCGTCCCTGAATTCCAATCATTTCCTTGTAAGAGATATCGCTCATGAGATTCTCGAGCTTAGTGGCCAACGCATCAACATCATCAACTGGAAACATAATTCCGTCTACGCCGTCGGTAATGACTTGTGGAATACCCCCGACAGGAGTCGCAATGGTAGCAAGTCCGTACGACATTGCCTCAAGCACACTCATAGGCATGCCCTCATTCTTCGAAGGAAGGCAGAACATGCTACTGTTGCGAAAGGCTTCGTCTTTTTTTTCACCTTTAGCCCAGCCTATAAAGCTGCACCTGTCACCAATTCCAAGTTCATCCGCCAGTTGTTCATATGCTGGCACATCCCCGTCTCCGCCAAAGACAAAACGCGCATCGGGATGAGTCTTAAGAACGCGCTTAGCAGCGCGCAAAAGTAAATCCGGACTCTTGCGCGCATCAAGACGCCCCATGAACAAAACCGTATTGCACGAATAATCAATAGCGTTAACCTCAGGAACGTCAACGGCGTTATGCACCACCACGATACGATCCAAGGAACAGATGTGCCTTTTTAGAAGGAATTCCTTCCACTCCTCCGACAGAACGACCACCTTTGAGCAACATTCAAAGGAATGCGAGATATCGCGTCTCTCAGCCTCGCTACATTCTTCGTCAAACCAAACACCGAACTCGCTACCATGCAGATGGAGAAGAACGGGTTTGTTTCGAAAGAAGGCCGCCCTCATGAAGATCTTTTTTCGGCGATAGCTGCCACGAGACGCCATATGCACATGTACGAGATCGCACGCGTTGAGCCTACTGAGATATTTCATATAAGCCACAAGGGCAATGGAGAACTTTTTGAACTTCCCGCCCTCAGCAGTTGTCGAAATGAATTCTATTGAACCTTCGTTACGATTCGACCACTTCATAATGTTGTTTTCAACCGTGGAGATGCCACCCATAGCATCAAGACTCGGGCCAATCATCAACACTTTAGGCATTATCAGCACCTAAAGATCTTTTAGAAGAAGGGCAAGACCAATCGCAGTACTTTTCTAAATGGGAAACAGTTGGCAAAATAAACAAATCGCCAAGCTCTCGGTCAAGTCTATCGGGTTGCTCCTCTAGTGCATAGAAGGGATCGTATCCGCCTCCGGTATAGAAAGTCATCTCGCCAAAGTAAGGTTTACCGCTAATGTTGTACCAGTCAACCCGCACGTGAGGGAAACCATCAGAGAGTTTCTCGGAAAGCTCAAGCATAAGTTCGTAGTTCTCGGGCTTTACAGTAGGCTCATGCTCAGATACCTCATGGTCGATATCGCCACGCTGCTCCCATTCAGTAGAAAAGTACTGCATTTCATGATTAGTGAAACGATCGGCGTCCGTCTGAACAAGAGCTGCCTTACCGTCAAAACAATAGAATTTGTAATCAGTCGGAGTCGCTCTTCCAGGTTCATCAAGAAATGCTTCCGCCACAATGCGAGGCGTGATACCGAGATAAGCCCACTCCCTGCCCTGCCAATACCAGTTTCTATGCAAGGCAACATTCAGACGTTTCTTGGCCTCAACAAAATCAAAATTCGACTTATCCGTGCAAACAAATGTGCTCTGCGAGTCGTGAGTACATTTAAGCACAAACTTCTCCGGCAATTTATCGAGATCGATCTCTTCAGCTGCATTGAAAACACCGAAAAGTGGCACAAGATACTCGGACCCAATACGTTGTTCGACGAAAGAGCGCACGCCATATTTATCTGCGAGCTGAGTCAAAACTGGATTATGGTAGTTAAGCTTGTACCACTGCAGCTTCTCATTAAATGTCTTAGGACACTCGAAATCAGGCTCGTAATGAAGTTTGGCTTTGAAGTAGAGACGCATATATGCCTCATCAGGAATGAAGCGCAGGTTGTTTTTAAGAGAAAGAGTAAACCTCTTTTTTAGCTTCACTATTTACCTCCAATAACGTCCGCAATTCGCTCACTCGCATGTCCGTCACCGTAAGGATTCGACGCATGACTCATAGCCTCGTACTCCGCCTCATCGGAGAGCAGACTACTGAACTCGCGGTAGATGACGTCTTCCTCGGTGCCGACCAGCTTCAGCGTGCCGGCGGCCACGCCCTCGGGGCGCTCGGTGGTGTCGCGCATGACGAGTACCGGCTTGCCCAGGCTCGGGGCCTCCTCCTGGATGCCGCCGGAGTCGGTGAGGATGAGGTGGCTCGCGGCCATGAAGTTGTGGAAGTCGAGCACCTCGAGAGGATCGATGATGTGCAGGCGATCGAAGCCATCGAGTTCCTCGTGCGCCGCCTTGCGGACGAGCGGGTTCATGTGGATGGGGTAGATCGCCTTGGTGTCGGGGTGCTCCTCCATCACGCGGCGGATGGCGCGGAACATGCGGTGCATGGTCTCGCCCAGGTTCTCGCGGCGGTGCGCCGTGATGAGGATGAGGCGGGAGCCCTCGGCCCAATCGAGCTCGGGGTGGGAGTAGCCCTCGCGCACGGTGGTGCGCAGGGCGTCGATGCCGGTGTTGCCGGTGACCCAGATCCCGGACTCGGGCTTGCCCTCCCCGAGCAGATTCTCCTTGCTGGCCTCCGTGGGGGCGAAGTAGTACTCGCTCACGATGTCGACCGCCTGGCGGTTGAACTCCTCCGGCCAGGGGCTGTAGATGTCGTGCGTGCGCAGGCCGGCCTCCACATGCCCCACGGGGATCTGCAGGTAGAAACACGCGAGCGCCGCGGCGAAGCTGGTCGTGGTGTCGCCGTGGACCAGGACCACGTCGGGCGTCTCGTCCTCGAGGACGGCCTTGAGCTTGAGCAGCACGTCGCACGTCACGTCGAACAGCGTCTGGCCCGGCTTCATGATCGCCAAGTCGTGGTCGGGCGTCACGTCGAAGACGCGCAGGACCTGGTCCAGCATCTCGCGGTGCTGGCCGGTCACAGTCACGACGGTCTCGAACTCATCTGTACGCGCCTTGAGCTCGTTGACGAGCGGGCACATCTTGATTGCCTCCGGGCGGGTGCCGAAGACGAGCATTACCTTCTTCAAAACGATTTCTCCTGAAGAGTCACATGGTCTTACAGCTTGTAGACGTTCTCTCCGTCGCCGCAGACGTTGCGCGGGTCGATGAGGACGCGCTCGCCGAAGATGCCGGGGTTGTCCGTGACCTGGGAGTGGCCGACCATCACGATCACCATCTCCAGTCCGTCCAGGAACTCATCCATAGAGTGGACCTGGCCGGGAACCTCGTCGCGCTCGACCCACGGGTCGTAGACCTTGACGGAGCCGGCGCAGAGGTGCTCGGACATGGACTCGAGCATCTGCAGCGTCGGGGACTCGCGGACGTCGTCGACGTTCTCCTTGTAGGTGAGACCGTAGATGCCGACCTTCGAGGCGTCGGTGATGCCGCGCTCCGCCATGACCTCGTGGGCCCGGTGCATGACGTACTCG
>ERZ894232.2555-NODE-2555-length-12553-cov-18.939430_pt1 | contig 12553 bp, 7 predicted proteins | sample MGYA00380296_ERZ894232 | MGnify/ENA primary metagenome ERZ894232 (study PRJEB32331, sample SAMN06328433) | human gut metagenome | biome: human gut microbiome; feature: stool | host: Homo sapiens | collected 2014-08-14 ... | reverse complement strand
ATTGTTTCCTTCAAGGACTGAGAGGCCGCTTCCCCGTTAATAAATTAAATCCCAAAATACACTGCTGAATACGCCGAAAGATCCAGCACAGCTTTCCCATCCGTAACCTTCACTTTCTTCTTCGTATACTTCTTACTTCCTCCAAATGTTACATCATCACTAGCCAGAATCACTTCCAGTTCCTTTGCATCCGTTATTGGAAGCTCATATCCTTCCTGATCCTCATCCGAGAAATTAAAGACAGCAACGATACGATCTTTTCCATCCGTTCTTTCGAACGCATAGATACAGCGCTCTTCCTGATGGCAGTCCAGCCACTGAAATCCTGCATTCTCATAATCTTTGGCAGAAAGAGCAGGAGTTGTCATATACAGATGATTCAGTTTCTGCATGAAGTGATGGAATGCATCGTGAATTGGATACTTCAGGATATCCCAGTCCTGTTCACGTTTTTCATCCCATTCACGGAGCTGTCCGATCTCATTCCCCATGAAGTTTAATTTCTTTCCAGGATGTGCATACATGTACATATAGAAGGCACGTACCTGTGGGAATTTTTCTTCGTATTCTCCATGCATTTTCTGGGCGATGGTTGCCTTTCCGTGAACCACCTCGTCATGTGAAAGCGGAAGAAGGAAATCATCGTTATAATAGTACATCATGGAGAACGTAAGCTTGTGATAATCGCGGCTTCTGTATTCCGGTGCGGTGCGGAAGTAGTCAAGTGTATCGTTCATCCAGCCCATATCCCATTTGTAATCGAATCCAAGTCCGCCCTGATCAGCAGGTTTTGTTACGCCTTCGAAAGAAGTAGAATCCTCGGCAGAGAGCATAACTGTCGGGTGCAGTGTTTTTAATCCGCGGTTCATTTCACGAATAAAGTCTACTGCATTATTGTTGACACCTCTTGCCGGTTCACCCTGCCAGTAAATGATACGGCTGATTGCATCCATACGGATTCCGTCCACATGATATACGCTTAACCAGTAGTTCGCAGCAGACTGCAGGAAGCTTCGAACCTCGCCTCTGGAATGCATGAAGTTACAGCTTCCCCATTCGCTGACACCGACATCCTGATGTGGATATTCATAGAGTGCAGTTCCGTCATAATCGGCCAGTGCATAATGATCAACGGCAAAATGTACCGGCACGAAATCCATGATCACACCGATGTCGTTCTTGTGGCAGGCATCAATGAATTTCATCAGTTCTTCGGCAGTTCCATAGCGGGCGGTCGGACTGAAGAATCCAGTGTTCTGATATCCCCAGGATTCATCACATGGATGTTCGCTGAGCGGCATAATCTCAATATAATTGTAATCATTTTCTTTCAGATAAGGAATCAGGATATCGATCATTTCCACATAAGTATACCAGTCGTCTGCTTTTTCAGAAGGCTTTTTAAATGATCCGAAATGCAGTTCATAGATGTTCAGCGGCTTGTCCTTGCATACCGAACGCTTCTGCATCCATTTGCTGTCTTTGAATTTATAGTGGGACAGATCGCGGATGATGGAAGCAAAGGCCGGGCGTAGTTCCATGCCGAAGCCATAAGGATCGCAGTGCTCCACGCAGCTTCCGTCCTGTCTGTAAATGCGGTATTTGTACATCATACCCGGTTTTGCTCCCCTGGCATAGCATTCCCAAAAATTGCCGTCATAAGTTTTGTTCAGTTCCCATTCCTGCCAGTCGTTAAATTCCCCAATGACTGTAATGCGTGATGCGGCAGGTGCAAAGGTACGGAATGTGGTTCCGTCTTTGTCCGGGTGTGCGCCGAGAAATTCATAAGCGTCGAATATTTTTCCTGTGTAAAATCCGTAAAAATCCATATTAACCTCCGTGAAAATGCAACGTAAAAGATCAACTGTCGAAAAGATAATGGACAGTAGTTGCTTTTTTGATTTATAATCATATTATAAGAAAAATGCGAGGAGGTATCCACCAACAAAACCGACGAAAGGATGGATAACCGACGAATATGAGAAAGTGTTGGGAAATGGGAGGTAAGATGGATCTTAGAATTGAGAAAACAGAGCGGGGAATCAAGAACGCATTTATCGAACTGCGTTCCAGGAAACCTTTGGAAAAGATAACAGTAAAAGAACTATGTGAAAGTGCAAGAATCAATAAGTCTACCTTTTATGCGCATTATAAAGATATCTATGATTTGTCAGATGCGATGGAAGAAGAAGTAGTACAGTCGATTGCGAACAGTATCCAGCATCCGGAATATCTGCTGGAGCATCCGGCAGAGTTTGCACGGGAACTTCTGATGGCTTATGTATCGCAGAATTCCCTGACGGCGATTTTATTTTCCGGCAGTCAGGCGAATCATTTTGCGGATAGTATCGAGCGGAGCATCAAGCAGATGATCTTTGAAAAATACCCGGAATTGAAAGAAGATACAGCAATGAATGTGATGCTCAGCTATTGTATCCAGGGAAGCTACCACGCTTACCAGAAGAATCGGAGCGGAGATATCATGACGGTGATCGATGTGATCGCAGGAATGACGGGAGCGATTCGACCGATGTATGAAGAACGATTGGGGGAAAACAGATCATGAATCTGGAACAGCCGTGTATCCGCATTTCGGTGCGGAATCTGGTGGAATTTATATTAAGACATGGAGATATTGACAACCGGACCGGAGGGGCAGATAAGGATGCCATGCAGCAGGGCAGCCGCATACACCGGAAAATCCAGAGACAGCAGGGGGCAGAGTACCGTGCAGAAGTTCCGTTAAGATATCAGATCCCGTGTGATGGATTTATCCTGAGTGTAGAAGGAAGAGCGGACGGAATCATAGAACTTCCGAAGCGTGTGGTGGTCGACGAGATCAAAGGTGTATTTAAAGATTTGAAACGTCTGGAAGAGCCACAGCTTTTGCATCTGGCACAGGCAAAATGCTATGCATATATTTATGCAGAACAAAATAATCTGGAAGAGATCGGAGTGCAGATGACGTATTGTAATCTGGATACCGAAGAGATCCGCAGATTCCGGGAGACATATACCCGGGCAGAACTTAAGAAATGGTTCGAAAAGCTGGTATCTGAATATGAAAAATGGGCAAGATACCAGATGACATGGAGAGCAAAGAGAAATGCTTCCATTAAAACCGTAGAATTCCCATTCGAATACAGAGATGGACAGAAGAAACTGGTTGAGTCTGTATATCGGACCATTTTAAGAAAAAAGAAATTATTCATCCAGGCACCTACCGGAGTCGGCAAGACGATGGCGGCCGTATTTCCGGCGGTGAAAGCTGTCGGGGAAGAACTGGGAGAAAAGATTTTTTATCTGACGGCCAGGACGATTACCAGAACGGTGGCAAGTCAGGCATTCGCGATTCTGAGAGAACAGGATCTGAAGATGAAGGTCATCACATTGACGGCAAAAGAAAAAATCTGTTTCTGTGAAGAAACCATCTGTAATCCGGATGTGTGTCCATATGCAAAAGGGCATTTTGACCGTGTAAATGATGCCGTTTATGAACTGCTCACATCGACAGATGAGATGAGCCGGGAAGTATTGGAAGAACAGGCAAGAAAATGGAATGTATGTCCATTTGAAATGGCACTGGATGTATCACAGTGGGTAGACGCAGTTATATGTGATTATAATTATGTTTTTGATCCAAATGCACATCTGAAACGCTTTTTCGGAGACGGCGTCAAAGGAGAATACCTGTTCCTGATCGATGAGGCACACAATCTGGTAGAACGCGGCAGGACAATGTACAGCAGCAGTATTTGCAAGGAGGATTTTCTGAAGATCAAAAAGCTGGTAAAATACGGGGAACCGAAACTTGTCTCGGCGTTGGAGAGCTGCAATAAGCAGCTTCTGGAATTGAAAAGAGAATGTGACGGCTGCCAGATACTGAACAGTGTGTCACCTGTGTATATTAAGCTTCTGTCTTTGATGACGAAGCTGGAAGAGTTTATAGAAGACTGTAGAGATGAAGTGATACGGAAAGAGGTGCTGGAGTTTTACTTTGGTATCCGTAATTTCATATATATTCATGACCGGCAGGATGAAAATTATATGATCTATTCAGAACTTAGTGAAGAAGGAAAGTTTTACCTGCATCTGTTCTGTGTCAATCCGGCAGGATGTCTGCAGGAATATATGGGGAAAGCAAATAGTACGATATTATTTTCGGCAACATTTCTTCCGATCAATTATTATAAAAAACTGTTATCTACAACAAAGGAAGACTATGCAATCTATGCGGAATCTCCATTTGAACCAGGCAAAAGATTATTGCTTCTGGGAAATGATGTCAGCACGAAGTATACCAGGCGAGGACCGGAGATGTACCGGAAGTATGCAGAATACGTGATGCATGTGATAAAAGGAAGAACAGGGAATTATATTGCGTTTTTTCCGTCTTATCGATTCCTGGAAAAAGTCTGGGAAGTATTCATGGAATTGCCACAGGAACAGATTGAAGTTGTAGTACAGTCCCAATATATGACGGAGCAGGAACGGGAAGAATTCCTGAAAAAATTCGAACAGGAAAGAGCACACAGCCTGATCGGTTTCTGTGTGATGGGTGGTGTCTTTTCAGAAGGAATTGATCTGACGGAAGATAAACTGATCGGAGCAATGGTCATCGGGACAGGACTTCCGCAAGTGTGTCTGGAACGGGAACTTTTAAAGTATTATTTCGACCGGAAGAATCTGAACGGATTCGATTATGCTTACCTGTATCCGGGGATGAATAAGGTGTTACAGTCCGCAGGAAGAGTTATCCGGACCGATCAGGACAGAGGTGTGATCACACTGTTGGATGACCGTTTTATGGACAGACAGTGCCAGGAGGTGTTCCCGAGGGAGTGGAATGATTTCCAGATCTGTAACAGTGAAAATATTGAAGAAAAGATTGCAAAATTCTGGAAGGCGGAAGAACAGACAGATACGAAATAAGTAGCATTAAAAAGAAAAATACCATGAGGAACATATGCTCCTATGGTATTTTCCATCATGCATCCGAAAGATGTATTAAAAATAAGATAAAAATTCTTGCGCGGCTTTGGATATCGGGACTTTTTCGTTATATGCGATGACAAGCTCCCTTTCCGGAAGTACTTCTTTTGTCTCGACAATGAAAAGCGAATCCGAATCGGAGGTCTGGGAAAGGCAGAAATCCGGAATAAATGCAATTCCAAGTCCGATGCGGGCAAGGTCAATGAGAAGATCATTACTGCTGAGTTCAATCTCCGGAACCAGATCCAGCTGGTTCTGAAGAAACAGATTGTGCAGATATTCACTGGTTGTACTTTTTCTGTCCAGCATAAGGATCGGATAGTTCAGAAGTTCTTTGAAAGAGAGCTTCTTTCCTTTTAATTCCTCAAATGCCTTGTCTGCGATAAATACATCCTGAAAATCTTTGATTTTTTTTACATTCGGAACATTCCCGAGATAAGCATTCGGTGAATTGACAACGATCAGATCCACCTGTCCGGTCTCAAGGAGTTCTACACAGCGAATGGATGTCGCATTGGTAACTTTGATATGCGCTCCGGGAAATTCCCGGTGGAAACGTTCCAGATAAGGTACCAGAAAATACCGGCAGATCGTGTCACTGGCTCCGATATGAAGCTGTCCTCCACGTGCGCCGACATCGAGGAGCTGGCTTTCGCCGCGCTTGATCAGGCTGATCGCCGGTTCGATGTGGCGCAGAAGGATCTCACCTTCGGTAGTAAGACGGACTTTCTTGGTACTCCGGATGAATAAGGTCTGATCCAGCTTCTTCTCCAGTGCCTTGATGGACTGGCTGACAGCCGACTGTGAGATGAACAATTGCTTGGAGGCTTCCGAAAAGCTTAAGGTGGAAGCTACATAGTAAAATACTTTATATAATTCATAGTTAATATCCATGATAAGTCCTCCTAATGAATCTTAACTGTATTATAAGTGAAATGAAAGAAAATTACAACCGTATTTATAAATAGAAGTGTTATAATAATGAAAAGCAGGAGGAAAAAGACTTGAAGAAGCTAACAACGATCATATCTGTTACGGCCATGATGTGTGCAGTGATGGCAGCACTGATATTTAGTATATGGCTGGCCGTATATGGAGACAGTAATTACAGGTTTTATAAAAAAGAATATCAACGCTATGAAGTAACGGAAGATCTGGATATGAGCATAGACCATGTCATGTATGTGACAGAACATATGATGAATTATCTGATCGGGAAAGAGGAGGAGCTGTCGGTTGTGACGACAGTGGAAGGAAGAGAGCAGGATTTCTTTAATGAAAGAGACCGGCTGCATATGCGTGATGTCAGGAATCTCTTCCTGGGAGGAATGAAAGTCGGAGTAATCTGTCTGGCTGTGGCAGCAGTTATACTGGCGGTACTGAGAAAACGGGAAGAAGACTGGAAGAGACTGTATTTCAGAACATATTCGATCGCACTGAGTGCCTGGCTGGTCATAGGCGTACTGCTGGGGATTGCATTCCGTGTAGATTTTACAACGTGTTTTACGATTTTTCATAAGCTGTTTTTTACCAATAATCTGTGGGTATTCGACCCGGAGACGGATTATATGATACGGATGCTGCCGGAAGGATTCTTTTCTGATATGGTGATCCGCATCAGTGAAGTGTTTGGTGGAGTGCTGCTTCTGATATGGACTGTATTGTTTTTTGGAAAAAATAATTGCAAAAAGGAAGAGAAAAAAGTTGATTAATAAGTGTGAATTATAAAAGTGTTTAGATATATTAATTGTATTAAATAATGATTGTTGTGTTATACTAACAATAGAAAATGTGTAAAAATTCATTTGTGGAGGATTACTTATGAGCAATGTAAAAAGAGTGTACGTGGAGAAAAAATCAGGATTTGATGTACAGGCAAAGGAACTTAAGACCGAGATCCGAAGCTATCTTGGAATCAAAGACGTAGACAGCGTCCGTGTACTGATCCGTTACGATGTGGAAAACGTATCGGATGAGACATTTGAGAAAGCATGTAACGGCATCTTTTCTGAACCACCTGTAGATACATTATATAAAGAAGAATTTCAGGCAGAAGAAGGAAGCAAGATCTTTTCCGTAGAATTTCTTCCGGGACAGTTTGATCAAAGAGCAGATTCCGCTGTGCAGTGTATTCAGTTTATCAAAGAAGACGAGCAGCCGGTAATCCGTACTGCGACTACTTACGTGATCCATGGTGGAAACGGAACTGTTTCGGATGAAGAATTCGAAGCAATCAAAGAGCATTGTATTAACCCTGTAGATTCCAGAGAAGCACAGGAAGAAAAACCGGAGACACTGGTTACTGTATTTGATGAGCCGGCAGATGTAAAGATCTTTGACGGATTTAAAGATATGGAAGAAAGCAAACTGAAAGAATTATACGATTCTCTCGGACTTGCCATGACATTTAAGGATTTCCAGCATATCCAGAATTATTTTGCGTCAGAAGAAGACAGAGATCCTTCTATGACAGAGATCCGTGTTCTGGATACCTACTGGTCAGATCACTGCCGTCATACAACATTCTCGACAGAACTTACAGATGTTTCGTTCGGCGATGGTGATTACAGAGAGCCGATGGAAGCAACTTATAAACAGTATATCGCTGACCACAGTGAGATTTTCAAAGGAAGAGAAGATAAGTTTGTCTGCCTGATGGATCTTGCACTGATGGCAATGAGAAAATTAAAACGTGAAGGAAAGTTACAGGATCAGGAAGAGTCTGATGAGATCAATGCATGCAGTATCGTTGTTCCGATCGAGGTAGACGGAGTGGAAGAAGAGTGGCTTGTAAACTTTAAGAACGAGACACATAACCATCCGACAGAGATCGAGCCATTCGGTGGTGCTGCTACCTGCCTTGGAGGAGCTATCCGTGACCCATTGTCAGGACGTACTTATGTATATCAGGCAATGCGCGTGACAGGAGCCGCTGATCCTACCGTATCTGTAAAGGATACATTAAAAGGAAAGCTTCCACAGAAGAAACTGGTCAGAGAAGCAGCCCATGGATATAGTTCATATGGTAACCAGATCGGCCTGGCAACCGGAGCGGTAAAAGAAATCTATCATCCGAATTATGTTGCAAAACGTATGGAGATCGGAGCAGTGCTTGGAGCAGCACCGAGACGTGCGGTTATCAGAGAGACATCGGATCCTGGAGATATCATCATTCTTCTTGGCGGACGTACCGGACGTGACGGCTGCGGCGGAGCAACAGGATCTTCCAAAGTACATACAGAAGAGTCCATCGAAACATGCGGGGCAGAAGTGCAGAAAGGTAATGCACCGACAGAAAGAAAGATCCAGAGATTATTCAGAAGAGAAGAAGTCAGCAAGCTGATCAAGAAATGTAACGACTTCGGTGCAGGCGGAGTATCCGTTGCTATCGGAGAACTTGCAGACGGACTTCAGATCGATCTTGATAAAGTACCTAAGAAATATGCCGGTCTTGACGGAACAGAGATTGCAATCTCTGAATCACAGGAACGTATGGCAGTTGTTGTAGATCCAAAAGATGTAGATGAATTCATGAAATATGCATCCGAAGAGAACCTGGAGGCAACAAAAGTAGCAGTTGTAACAGAAGATCCAAGACTGGTACTTTCATGGAGAGGAAAAGAGATTGTAAATCTTTCACGTGCATTCCTTGACACCAACGGAGCACACCAGGAGACAACGGTAGCAGTTGACATCCCGAACAGAAAAGACAGTATCCTTGTAAGAGAAGATGTGAAAGATGTAAGAGAAAAATGGCTTGGTATGTTAAAAGACCTGAATGTATGCTCACAGAAAGGTCTGGTAGAGATGTTCGACGGCTCGATCGGAGCAGCTTCTGTATTCATGCCGCATGGTGGAAAATATCAGAAGACAGAGACACAGGCAATGGTGGCAAAACTTCCGGTATTAACAGGAGACTGCGATACTGTAAGTATGATGAGTTACGGATTCGATCCATATCTGTCAACATGGAGTCCATATCACGGAGCAATCTATGCAGTGACAGAATCTATCGCTAAGATCGTAGCAGCAGGCGGTGACTACAGCAAGATCCGTTTCACATTCCAGGAATACTTCCGTCGTATGACAGAAGATCCACACAGATGGAGCCAGCCGTTTGCGGCACTTCTTGGTGCTTACAGTGCACAGCTTGGATACGGACTTCCTTCTATTGGTGGAAAAGACAGTATGTCAGGAACGTTTGAAGACATTGATGTACCGCCGACACTGGTATCTTTCGCAGTAGACATTGCAAAAGAGAAAGACATTATTTCACCGGAACTTAAGAAAGCCGGAGATAAACTTGTATGGCTTCGCATTGAGACGGATAATTACGATATTCCTGTATACGGAAAGGTTATGGATCAGTATGGTAAGTTTACCGAAGATATCCACAGCGGCAAGATCGTAGCAGCTTATGCATTAGACAGACATGGTATTGCGGCAGCAGTCAGCAAGATGGCTTTCGGTAACGGCATGGGTGTGAAGATTGAGCATAATGTAGATGCAAGAGATTTATTTGCACCGGCATTCGGAGATATCATTGCAGAAGTACCTGCAGATAAGGTGTCTGAACTTGGAATTACTTATACTGTAATCGGTGAAGTGACAGATAATGCGGCAATCGAATATAAAGATGTGAAGATCGCATTAGAAGAGGCAGTATCTGCATGGGAAGAGACGCTGGAAAAGGTATTCCCGACCAATTCCGGAGCGGAAGGACAGGACGAGAAGGTGGAGACAGGATTATATGATACATCAGATATCTATATCTGCAGCCACAAGATTGCGCAGCCAACAGTATTTATCCCGGTAATGCCTGGAACAAACTGTGAGTATGACAGTGCGAAAGCATTTGAAAGGGCAGGAGCAAAGGTGATCACAAAGGTATTCAGAAATATGAGTGCATCTGATATCGTTGATTCGGTAGAAGTATTCGAAAAAGCAATCGGACAGTCACAGATCATCATGTTCCCTGGCGGATTCAGTGCAGGTGATGAACCAGACGGATCAGCAAAATTCTTCGCAACAGCATTCCAGAATGCGAAGATGAAAGAAGCAGTAGAAAAATTACTGAATGAGCGTGACGGACTGGCACTTGGTATCTGTAACGGATTCCAGGCACTGATTAAGCTTGGTCTGGTACCAGGTGGAAAGATCACAGGACAGTTACCGGATTCACCGACTCTTACATACAATACGATTGGACGCCATATCTCCAAGATGGTCTATACAAAAGTGGTAACGAATAAATCTCCATGGCTTAGAGAGGCAGAGCTTGGCGGCGTATATACAAACCCTGCATCTCACGGAGAAGGAAGATTTGTTGCAAATAAAGAATGGCTGGACAGATTATTTGCAAATGGACAGGTTGCAACACAGTACTGTGATCCGGAAGGAAATATCACGATGGACGAAGAATGGAATGTCAACGGTTCTTACTGTGCGATCGAAGGTATTACAAGCCCGGACGGACGTGTACTTGGTAAGATGGCGCATTCAGAAAGAAGAAACAGAAGTGTGGCAATGAACATTTACGGAGAACAGGATATGAAGATCTTCGAATCAGGAGTAAAATACTTCAAATAATGAATGTTCAGGTGTCTGAGACTTCCGGTGATGAGATGAAAATTGACATCCTTGTATTATAATAAATGCAATTTAGAGCGCAATCTGTTTCATAAAAATGAATAAAACATGAGAAAAAGCACAAAACCCTTGCAAAATCTGCAAGGGTTTTGTAAAAAGTTGCAAAAAATAATAAAAACTGTAAAAAATATCTTGCCAGATACACTTGTTTGCTTTACAATAGTAAAGGACAAAGGCGTCAGGGAAAAACAGATGGCGTAAGTCATCTGCTTTTTTTATTCCAAAGCGTGTAGAAAAAACAGCCGGCGGCTGGATCGCAGTATTTGGACAAATTGTTGGACAGGGACGCTTTTGAAAAGGATACGTATATTATTTTAGGAGGTAGAAAGCTATGTCATATGTTGATGAAGTACTGGAGAAAGTAGTAGCTAAGAATCCTGCAGAGCCAGAATTCCACCAGGCAGTAAAAGAGGTATTAGAGTCATTAAGAGTTGTTGTAGAGGCTAACGAGGAGAAATTCAGAAAAGACGCTCTTCTTGAAAGACTTGTTGAACCTGAAAGACAGATTAAATTCCGTGTTCCATGGGTAGACGATAAAGGACAGGTTCAGGTTAATACAGGATACCGTGTACAGTTTAACAGCGCAATCGGACCATACAAAGGAGGATTACGTCTGCACCCATCTGTAAACCTTGGTATCATCAAATTCCTTGGATTTGAGCAGATCTTCAAGAACTCACTGACAGGACTTCCAATCGGCGGAGGTAAAGGTGGTTCTGACTTCGATCCTAAGGGAAAATCAGACAGAGAAGTAATGGCATTCTGCCAGAGCTTTATGACAGAACTTTGCAAATATATCGGAGCTGACACAGACGTTCCTGCAGGAGACATCGGAACAGGTGCAAGAGAGATTGGTTACATGTTCGGTCAGTACAAGAGAATCAGAGGCCTGTATGAAGGTGTTCTGACAGGAAAAGGATTAAGCTACGGCGGATCTTTAGCAAGAACAGAAGCTACAGGTTATGGACTTCTCTACTTTACAGAAGAATTATTAAAGATCAACGGAAAAGACATCAAGGGAATGACAGTTGCAGTTTCCGGAGCTGGTAACGTTGCAATCTATGCAATCCAGAAAGCTCAGCAGCTTGGAGCGAAAGTTGTAACAGCAAGTGATTCTACAGGATGGGTATATGATCCGGACGGAATCGACGTTGCAGCATTAAAAGAAATCAAGGAAGTAAAACGTGCAAGACTGACAGAGTACAAGAACTACCGTCCTAATTCAGAATATCATGAAGGACGCGGTGTATGGTCTGTTAAGGTTGACCTTGCTCTTCCATGTGCTACACAGAACGAACTTCACCTTGAAGATGCAAAACAGTTAGTTGCTAACGGATGCGTAGCTGTATGCGAAGGTGCTAACATGCCTACTACATTAGAAGCAACACAGTATCTGCAGGAGAATGGTGTGATCTTTGCACCTGGTAAAGCTGCAAACGCTGGTGGTGTTGCTACATCTGCACTTGAGATGTCACAGAATAGTGAGAGACTGAGCTGGACATTTGATGAAGTAGATGCAAAACTGAAAAACATCATGGTAAACATCTGCCACAACATGGATGATGCTGCAAAACGTTACGGAATGGAAGGTAACTATGTTGCCGGAGCTAACATTGCAGGATTTGAAAAAGTCGTAGATGCTATGACAGCTCAGGGAATCGTATAATATTTTCAAGAATGCCCCGCAGGCCTTGTGTTTGCGGGGCTTTTTTGAATCGGATTAACGCACAGCGATTTTGATTTATTCCGGTTATAGAAGAAATTGTAGAAAAAATTTGAAAAAAATCAAAAAAACAGTTGACTTTCCAAAAAACCAATGATATACTAACGAAGTCGGTTCGAGAGAAACGACAAAATATATGGGATCATAGCTCAGCTGGGAGAGCATCTGCCTTACAAGCAGAGGGTCATA
>ERZ894232.2549-NODE-2549-length-12596-cov-7.897217_pt1 | contig 12596 bp, 5 predicted proteins | sample MGYA00380296_ERZ894232 | MGnify/ENA primary metagenome ERZ894232 (study PRJEB32331, sample SAMN06328433) | human gut metagenome | biome: human gut microbiome; feature: stool | host: Homo sapiens | collected 2014-08-14 ... | reverse complement strand
CTTCATCTCTGTTTCCAAGTGGCGTTACATTTGGAGGATATAAAGAATACGGTTCTGTCGCACTTAAAACAATTCCTACCACATCGGATTCTGCCGCATATAAATCAATCGTATGTGATAAATCCATATTTTCAGCATACTCTCCCGGCATATCAATAATACAATCATACTGGCTGACATACTGTGTCTTCTTATAAGTAATCTTTTCTCCACGTAATACCTGTTTTAACGTTGTCTTCCCACTTTCACTTCGTCCAATTAGCAACATCCTTCTCATTAATAACGTCCCCCTATTTTCAGTTCCTTATTCACATAGGTTCTCTCCCCGTCCCAATCATATACTGTATGCGAATAAATTTAACATATCAGATCAAGAATACCAAGGCATTCTTGAATGTATCGCAACTATACTCCCATAAAAAACATTAAGGCTGCCCAGGTATAAAGAGGATAATACATCCCATGTTCATCTCTTCCTTTGCAAAGATAGTCTTGTGCATCTTCTTTGCTCACCAGACGAAATCCTTCAAACACTTCCGAACCTTCTGCCCCATCATGATTCATCTTTGGCATCTCGTCACGATTGATTGATATATATACTAAAGCATTCCCCTCATCTGTCATTCCCGGAGTACTGAATACACATGGAGATATCACCTTAATCTCATCGGATTCTTCCACTTCAATTCCGGTTTCTTCCTTCAGCTCTCGAATTGCTGTAGCTGTAAGAGCATTTGGATTGTCCCAGTCTTTTTCGTCAATAAGACCTGCCGGTACGCTTAACATATACTGTCCGACCGGATAACGATATTCCCAGTTTAAAAGAAGCTTCTTCGGATGTCCCTTGATATTTAGTACAACAAAACAGCTTACTGCATCTGCCTGCATTGTCTTACATTCTTCATCCGGTGTCAATGCAACCATTCTATCTTTCTTCCTTCTGCTGGCACAATAATAGTGTCCGCCTTCTCTATACTGTAAATCATAGAGGTTCATATATTCCGACTCGTAAATTGTCTCCATCTTTCCGTTATACATATTCTTGTCACCTTTCTTAAAATTTCAAGTCGAGCAGCCGCGAGACTTGGCGCGTGATTCTGGTCAGCGTAAGCTGACATATTCTTTACAGAATCACTGCGCATCCTCGCGGAGCGTTTATCTCAGTCGGAGATTGGACTCCCACTGAGACAAATTTGCTGTCACTCACCACCTGAAGGAGGTGGGAGTCTTCTCGACTGAGATAAAATAACAGAGAAAATGAAAGAAAAAGAAATAGAAATAATAGAAGGATAGAGAAAATGAACACAGTGAATGAGACAAAAACATTTTCCTCACTTCCGGAGGAAGAATCAGCTTTATGGGAACGTATGAGAGACACTCTTTTGTGCCTTCAGACAGATAACAGCATTTCGGTAAAAGATCTGGCAAGCAGACTGGCATACTCTACGCAGGAATTCCTTTATCTGGCTGACATTTTCTTTGACAATTCTCTTGATACAATCAGGGAACAGGTGCAGGGATTAAATATTGAAGAGGATTATACAAATCAAGTCCTTCCATTTGAACGGATTCCTGATAGTTCTATGATAGAATATAAAGTTGTGAGAAGAATGGCACAGACAGTAGAGGCAGATATGCTGCCTTTAGAAGGCGATATTTTTCAAAACGGAATGGAATATATCGAGAAGGATGTAAAGGAAAAGTGGAAGGAGAGGGAGCGTGCCGGAGAGTATATGCAGTTTTGGTGGCATGATGATTCATACCATTTCTTTTATATGATTGGGCAGGAAGTTCCAAAAGATGCCGGAAAGGAAAGTGAAAAGAAGAGAATTGACTTTGGGGCATCGGATTATGCAGTTTTTACGTTAAAAGAGCAATATTGGGATAAACAGGCACCGGATATGATAAAAATGTTGATAAAATATGCGTTATGTGACTGGATAAAGCAAAGTGAAATGCACTATGACAATCGGAAAATGTATTTTATTTCTTTTGAAAACGGACTGTATTCAGTATATCTTCCTCTTGAAAAAAGAATGCATTCGGATTATGTAATGAAAAATAAAAAAGAGGAGAAAAAGATTTATGGAGTTGACGAGTGGATTAGTTATATTGATGAGCATATTACGGAGAATCTGACAGCAAAAGGTCTTGCAAAGCTGTTTCATTATTCCGAGAAACATTTAAAAAATATTTTCCAGCTTTATTATGAAACGAGAATCACCGATTACATAAAACAGAGAAAGCTGTACTTTGCTGCAGAAGAATTAAAAGAAGGAAAGAATCCGGAAAAAGTATGTGCCAAATATCAATTTGCAAGTTATAGCGTTTTTTCTAATGCATTTCGCAAAGAATACGGCGTTGTTCCGGCAAAGTATTACCGGATGGAATTTCAGAATATTGCATGGATCAATTACATTGATGAGCATATTACAGAAGATATCACACCAGAGATGATGGCGGAACATTTTAACTATTCCAGAGACTATTTTCGCAAAGCCTTTCAGGATGATTTTGGAATGGGACTTAGTGCGTATATCAGTCAGAGGAAAATACAAAAAGCCGCCAGAGAATTACGTCAGGGTGTCAAGGTGGCCAGTTTAGCAAAAAAATATGGTTTTAAGTCGAGAAATGGATTTGATAAAGCCTTCCGCAAAGCCTTTTGTACCAGTCCTTCCAAATATGCTAAAGCAAACACAGAAGTTGTTGACTTAAATCAGTTTTACTCAGAATATAAAGATAAAATGAAAGTATCCTTTATGGACGTTGATGATATCAAAATGGTTGGCTGGACGATCATCCCAAATCGTGGACGGGAAGTAGATATACCGGCATAGGTAGCATTCTGGCTCGATGAGGACTCACCATACTTCAAGAAAATGAACTCTGTAGCCGGAAGTGCGAATGGAAATGATAAGATTGCCATGTGGTATCATGACCCGGAATGTATCAATATTCAATATATCCTTGGACCGGTTGTAAACAACTTTACAAATGTGCCGGAAGATGCTGTGAAAATAGAGATAGCCGCCGGACGATTTGCCGTATTTGAAACAGACCGCGAAAGCGATGTGGATAATCTCGCAGATACCATCCGTATGTTTTCCCGGTGTGTTTTTTATGGCTGGATAAAAGAACACCGCGATATGGTCTCTTTACAGAACTTTACTTTTGAAAGATACATCAATAAAAAAGTATACATATATGTTCCGATAAGCGTAAAATAATGAAGATAAAACAAAAGTTGTGTTATCTATAATAAGCAAAAAAAGAAAAATGCCCCGTCAGATCATTCGGTCTGACGGGATTTTTTCTGCAAAAAATGTCAAGCATTTTTTAAAAAAATCTAAAAAAGGTTCCAAAATGACGAAAAGACATCCGTCTGGTTGGAATACTTTTTAGAAAAGCCATGTTATAATAAATGTACAAAAAAATACATTCTATTTTAAGAAAGTTGGTACAAACCACACAGGCTTACCCCTACTGTGAAAGCAGATGCCCTCACAAATACCACTGGATCTTCCGGGAAGGTGTGAAAAGGCAGAAGAAGCTTAAGTCAGGATATTTAAAATAGAATTCTAATGAACAGGACTTTGGGTGGGAGTGCTGAGTACATTCATTCGATATGTTTAGAGAAATCTTTACAGAAGTCGAAAAGCAAGTCTCAGTTTCTTTGTTTTTATCTAATGATTTCTATCCGAAAGTCCCACACATAAAATCCTGACACAGCGTTTGGAAATTATAAATATCTGTAATTTTCAAACAGGTAATATCAAAGGAGGTAAAACAACAATATACAGTTATTTCATATGCAGATAATAATGTGAGAGTAGTTGAGACCACAATAAAAAAAGGTTCAGTAGAGAAAGCATATAAGCAGATAAATCGTATAGAAGTTGTTTTAAATCAATATATTGCTAAAGGAGCTATCCGTTGGCAATGGGAGTCGCGACCCATTAGTAACATGTAGACAAAATCAAAGAATGCTATCTAAATAGCGGAGTTTCTAAAGGAGGAAAACTTATGAAGACTTTAAAAAGAATGCTCGCAGTGATGCTCGCAGTAGTTATGATGATGGGACTTGGTGTAACATCAATGGCAGCAACACCATCTAAAGGGAAAATAACAGTTCCAGTTACTGTAGAGGTAGTAGGTTTACCATCAAGTTATACAGGTAATGTCAAAGAAGGAGTGTTGTATAGCGGAAATGTAACGTTGAATGCAATTACACAACCAACAGCAATGAATTTTATTGATGCAACAGGTTTAACAATTGGAAAGTCTACTAATGGAGATTATATTACATCTATTAATGGGCTGGGTAGCATTGATGTAGAATATACATCTAATTCTTATAAGGGATATTCTTGGATGATTGATATGAAAGCAGGTAATTCTGTGACAACACAGGGAACAAAACCTTCATGGGCTGCTGCAGCGCCAGAGGCAAATGCCTGGTTTGAATCTCCATTAGCAGCAACAAATGTAGCTATGTCAGGAAGTCAGTATTTTCCATATGATTATAGCAATCAGTCAGCAGGCGGTTTTACTACTAGTGTAGAAGGCATTTACGTAAAATATGTTTTGACAGAAACTACATGGTAGAAAGTAGACTAAGTTAGGAATAATGGGAGGAGTCAACAATTAGTTGACTTCTCTTGTTATATACGAGGAGGAAAAACATGGGAAAATCAAAAGTTTATTTAAACAGTAAAATTATACTTTTTATATTTGCCATATTGATTGCACTTGCTTGTTCAAAAAAACTTTCTGCAGCAGAAACTGCAACATTCGCAATTAGTAATGTAACTATCGGTCAAAAAGAAGCGACAGTTACTAAGAATACAAAAGATGATTCTGTCTATACTGCACAAGTTGACGAAAGAAGTATCGGTGATGGATATATAATAAGTGGAAAGACGGATGTCGATGCACAGATTTCTGCAACGGATTTTGAAGGAAAAGAATTTTCAGTAAAAAGAAATGGAACAGATTTTAATATTGAAAAAGAAGAAACGAAATCTTATAATATTAATGGAACATCTGTTTGCTATATAACAGTAAAAAAAGGAACTGTAAGCGAAAAATATAAAGTTCTTATTAGTGGTTTAAGTAATTGGGATAATATTAAAGAAACATATATTGCAGATACTACAAATGATGAAATAAACTATTTTGATAATGATACAGTAATACAGGGAAGTTCTTCAGCAGATACTTCTTATCGAGAAGTTACTGTGAAAGATCAGGTAAAACAATGTTCTGTTTTTCGGTGGACAAATCATAAGAAAACAGAATCATATTCAGCAAATGCAATGGAATGGCTTAGCAATGGAGAAAACTATGTGCGAATTAATGGAGAGAATTTCCAACGTTTTGAAAGTTCAGCTTCTTACTCTGATACCTTTCAAAGTCCTGTATTAAGTCTGAAAAAAGGTTTGAATATAATTGAAATGTATACAGCAGAATGGAATGTGTCTGCTCTTGATACTGCCTCTGAAACTATGCCAGAAGGACTGAAAAAGACTAATCTAAAAGGCTATTCTTGTGCGGTATACCTTGTATATTCCAATGGAACAGAAGCGGAAGTTAAAAAAGGTTCTGATACGGATATTAAGTATGTAGAGGCAACCCAGTTAGGTTCTGCAACTGTAAAATCTACTTCTTATGGAGTGAAGAATGATAATGGACAGTGGGCGATTGCGATACCTAAAAAGTTACCTTTGGATAAGATTATCTTAGGAATTGCTCCTGTAGATCCACAAGCAAAGATTGAATACATGGATACGCAGGCAATAAAAGGTGATCAGGTTGGTATGTATGCGGCAATAGCTGTTGGAGATAGTTTAGATAAAATTACGGTTAAAGTAACAGCTGCGAATGGAGCAATCAAAATATATACTATTTCTATTGTAAGAGCAAGTGCCGATTGTGACTTGAAACAGATTGAATTAAAAAATGCAATATTAAAAGATTATAAGACAAAAAAAGAAACAGGATTTTCATCAGAAAAGACGGTATATCTTTTACAGCCAACTGATGTAGAAAATGCAGAACTTATAATAAAAGAAATATCATCTGAGGCAGTGGCAAATATCAACAAGAAAGAAATACAGTCAGTGACTATTAATGTAGATGATTTTTTGGCAGAAGTAAAGATTACTGCACAAGATGGAATTAAATCAAAGAAATATTATTTTATTTATCAGAATAAAGATGGAAGCGTTCCAATGTTTAAAAATTCTTCTGAAAATGAAGAAGAAGTAAAGAAGGCAAAAGAACTTTTACAGCCATATTTAACACAGAAAGAGTCTGAACTTAAAAATATGTGGAAGAACTCCTGTTGGTCTGTATTTATGAATATGGCGGCAGATGTGAATGTAGATGGAGGATATGTTTATTCTCCTGAAAAAGAAAATTATACTCAGGCAACTGTTTATGCAAGACAGATTCTTCAGGTAGTAATGCTTGGATATAATCCATATGATTTTGGCGATTCTCATATGAATCTTGTAAAAGGTTTACTTTCTTTTAAAAATAAAGAAGGACTTTTTGGTGGTTATGCAAATAATGAATGGGCATTAATGGCATTGAAAGTTTGTGGAGAAGAGATTCCAGACACATTAGTAAATTATGTAAAGAATGTAGATTTATATAATTCTTATAGCGTAGATATGCGAGGATGGGCACTGGCTGAATTAAAAGGATTGATTCCAGATGAAGAATATATTGCGGGAATCATTGCTTTGAAGGATGCACAAACAGAAGACGGAACTTGGGGAAATATCAATACAACAGGGTGCGTTATTACAGGATTTATTGGTGCTGGTGTTAACACAGATTATTTGAAATATAATGGTAAAGACATATTAGATATTTGTAAGGAACAAAATTATGAAGATATCATAGCTAATGCTGTAAAAACAAATGATGGAGAAACTTTAAAAGATATTGTTATAGGATTAGGTGATGTTATATCTGGTTCTAATGTATGGCAAAGATATGATTTAGATGAAAGCAAATGGAAATCATTGGTTGAAAAGGCAGAAAAAATTAAGGATGATGCAACTATTGCTGAACTATTGACTGATGCTAAAAATATTGTAGCAGAAAAGAAGTATGAAGGTAATGGAAAAGTTTATCATACTCTTTATGCAAAAGTAGCTTCAAAAGACACATCATTAAGAAAACAAGTTAGATTTGAGGAGCCACAACAGATAATTGAACCAATAGAAGGAGAACATTATTACATAAGTTCGAGTGATTATATGGACAATCCAGAAGAAGCTCATGGATGGCATAGTGATATGGCAATTTTGGCAGGTCATAAAAATCTTACACCAGAGAACAAATTTGGAGCAGTGTGTTTAGTTGATTCTCCAGATGTTGATTATAGTAAATATACTTATAAAATTATGGGTGGAACGAACGCAAAAGCAGCTCTATTGGAGAATATGTATAAGGATAAAGTATATGCTCTTCTTTTGATAGAAAACAATGCTGTAATACAGGGAGATGATGTAGACAAAAAAACTGCAAATGCACTTATTGAATATGGACCAGTAAAAGTAGACAATGATTGGCCAGAATTGTTTTTGGGAAAAGATTCAAATAATCTTTCAGATAAAGAAAATATTTCACTAGATATAGATGCTAAAGAAATATTTGTTAAAGCAACGGATGATACAAGTGGCATATGCAAAATTCAATATTCATTAGAAAATGGAGAATGGACAACAGTTTATGATGCAGCAAAAAATGACAATATTGATGTAGATAATAAATGTGGATTGAGTGAAAAAAATATTAAAATACCAGTAGATGAAAAAGCTTCCGTGATGCATGTGAAAGTTATTGATGTGGCAGGAAATGAAACAATTAGTACTGTAAAAATTGTTAAAAAGTCACAATTTAGTATTGAACCTAAAACAATAATTGGAAACGATGCTGATTTTACATTAAACCTTAAATTGAATGGAAATACTATTGCATCTGTTATGAATGGAGAAGATACTTTAGAAGATACAAGCTATGAAGTTGATTCAGAAAAAGAAACTTTAACTTTAAAGAAAGAATATCTTGAAAAATTAAATGCAGGAGAATATTCAATTACAATTAAATTTAGCAATGACGGCAGGTTAATTGATAGTGATTTGAAAGCTGCATTAAATATTGATAGTCCAGATAATCAGGTTAAGAAGTTAACAGATATGGTTGAAGCATTAGGAGATATTACTTTAGACAAGGAGTCTAATGTAGAGGTAGTACAAACATTCTATAATAATATGTCTGAAGAATTGCAACTTAAGATTTCAGATGAGATAAAGAAAAAAATATCTGATGCATCAGATAAAATTTCTGGATTGAAAGAAGATAAAAGTAAGGCACAGAAATGGGAAGAAAAGGTTAAGGCTATTGGCAATGTAGATCTTTCTAAAGAAGAACTTATCAAAGAAGTAAGAAAGACCTATGAGTCATTAACAGATTCTCAGAAATCTTTTGTAACAAAAGAGGTATTAACAGTGTTACAAAATGCAGAAGTTGCGTTGCAAAAATTAAAAGAGGCAAACAACAATCAAAAGCCATCTAATGAAACAACTGTACAAAAACTGCAGATTCAGATTAAAAAGCAGACTACTACATCTATTACTTTAAAATGGAATAAAATTTCTGTTGCAGATGGATATCAACTCCGCAGATATGATAAGAGCAAGAAGAAATATGTTGTAGTAACAGATTTGAAAAAGAATCAGAACACGTATACTTTTAAGAAATTAAAAGGAAGGAAAGGTAAATCACTGGTAGATGGAACCGTTTATAAATTAAATCTGCGTTCTTATAGTATGGAAAATGGAAAGAGAATTTATAAACAATCAGAAGTTATTACTGCTGTAACTAGTCCGATGAAGACTTCTTTAAAAGTAGATGGAGTATCTCGCAATAAGATTAAAATATCTTGGAAAAAAATAAGACGAACAACAGGATATAAGATTTACGTAAAAGAAGGTAAAAAATCAAAATACAGACTTGTAAAGCAGGTAAATAAATCTAATAAAACAAAAATAGTTATTTCTGGTCTGAAAAAAGGAAAAACTTATTTTGTTAAGGTATATTCTTATAAAAAAGCAGCTAATTTAAATGTTTTGAGTAAAAAATCAAATGTTAAAAAAGTAAGAATAAAATAATAATACAGGACAGGAAGAGGGATTCTCTTCCTGTTTTGTGAAGAGGGAGGTGTGCGATGAAAAAGAAAAATACAGTGTTTTTTAAAATGATTTTATTAATGATGATAACAATATGTTGGTGGAAATCAGTAGTTATATCGAATGCTTCTGAAAAAATAGGAACGGTTACATTATCTATAGAAAAATTCACAATAGGTCAAGGATATTTGATTGAACCAACGCAGGTTGTTCTGCATGAAGGAGATACTTGTGCAAACTTGGTAAAAGATATTTTGAAGAATAATAATTATGAAATTGAGGCACCAACTACTTCAAATGGTTGGTATTTGTCAGGAATTAAAAATGCAGATAATGGAAAAACAAAAATACCAGATGTGATTAAAAATATGGATACGCAAGTAAATGGAGAGGATATTATTTATCCGCCAGATGATACAGCCAAGAATGTAGCATATCCAGATTTGAGTGAGTTTTCTTATCATAGGAATGCAGGATGGATGTATTCTGTAAATGGAGAGTTTCCTAATGTAGGAATGGCAGCGTGGATACCAAAAGATGGGGATGTAATCCGAGTACAATTTACAGTATATGGATTAGGAGCAGACTTAGGCAGTCAATATAAAGATGGTGGTGTAAGAGCTTTAAATATTGCAAACAAAGAAAAACTGACAAAAAAAGTAGCACAATTTAATGAACAAAAAGGAAAATGGCTTAATATATATAGTGCCTCTGATAGATATAACTATGCAATGGAAGTACTTGAAAAGTTGGATTCAAAGCAATGGAAAGTAGATGATGCTTTGGAGCAATTGGAACAGATTATGAATAAGAATAATTTTACCATAGTTCAAATGGAAGAAATAAATAAGGTAAAACAGAAAATTAACGCTATCGGTACAGTAGATTTATCTAAAGAATCTCAGATAGCAGAAGCAAGAAAGTCTTATAATGCATTAACCAGTGAACAAAAGGAACTTATTTCTGCAGATACATTAAAAGTATTAACTGATGCTGAGAAGAAAATTGTCAGTCTGAAAGCTGAAAAGAAAACCCAGGATGAGGCAAAGAAAAAGGCAGAAGAAGCGAAAAAGAAAGTTCAGCAGGAAGCCCTGAAAAAGAAATACACCCCATCTAAAACATCTATAAAATCCATTAAGAAGCTGAAAAAGAATCAGGTGAAGCTTACATGGAAGAAAGTAAAAAATGCAACTGGTTACGAAGTATACCAGTCCATGAAGAAAAACAGCGGCTATAAGAAAGTGAAGACAATTACCAAAAATAAGACAGTGACTTATAAAGCCGGAAAGTTAAAGAAAAAGAAAACTTATTACTTCAAGATCCGTACTTATCGTAAAGCAGGAGGAACAACTTATTACGGTAATTACTCAAATGTAAAGAAAATGAAGGTGAAATAATTGTAGGACAATTTTACCCGCTTAATTTCCTAAAATGAAGCAAATACACCCGTCTGGTTGGCATATTTTTTTAAAAGTCTATGTTATAATATGTACATGGCTTGCTTCTCAGGCTCACTTAAGGAACGCTCCTTATTTTCATTCTGAATTGCCAGCCATTTGATTTTAGAATGAAAACAAATATCTGGGCTAGAGAATGTAACAGTTTTATAAAAGTATTTGGCCTGTGCACCTAATGCATGGGCCTTTCTTTTCTACGGAAAACTCTCAATTTCTCTTGGATATTTTGTAAAATGAGTGAAGGAGAGGGTAGAATGAACAAGATGTATCAAAGGTTAAAAAGAAAATGTATATCGCTTGTACTTTTTGCTCTGCTTGTGGCATTTATAGTTCCATACTATGCATATGCGGCAGATAATGGGGCAGAACCGGCCGCGGCAGCTTCTGCTGCAGAGAGTACAGGCGATTTTTCTATGTCAGAAAGTGAGACGTCAGAAAGTGAGACATCAGAAAGGGAGGAGACGGAGTCTTCGGAAGAGGAGGAGCAGCAGACCAGGGAAGATGCAGATGCATCAGCAAGTACAGAGGCAGATGTACAGGAAAGTACACAAGAACAGACATTAACAAAAAAAGAGAGAAAGATTGTCCGTAAGAATTTGCAGCTTGGAAGAAGTTATGGTTTTTATGCTTGGGGTGCAGAGGAAGATGCGGCACAGGGACAGTCTGATGAATCAGGAGTGGCAGTGCAGACGGAAGCAGAGGCGGAAGTCTTAAGCCCGGATATTGATACGGTTTTATCTAAGGTAAGAAGCTATATTTTAAGTAAAGATACGAAGCCGGATTACAGTAGTATATGGAATGTTATTGGTTTAAAAAGGAGTGGGCTGTATGTGCCGGAATCTTATATAAATCTTTTTTACAGTAATGTGATTGCATACTGTGAGAGTAAGGACTGGCAGATTACAAGAGCAAAGTATTCGGATTATTCAAAGCTTATTCTTGCATTAACAGCGATTGGTGTCGATGCAAGAAATGTGATGGGACATAATCTGTTAGCGTATCTGTCAGATTATGAGAATGTAAGCAGACAGGGGAATAACGGCACGATTTGGGCTTTGATCGCATTAAAGAGTAATCCGGCATATGAGATTCCAGAAAATCCTTCTGCAGAACAGCAGAATTCTGAGAAACTGATGGTACAGAAGATTGTAGAAATGCAGTGTGCCGATGGCGGATGGACATTGATGGGAACAACCGGAGATTCCGATATGACAGGAATGGCGATGCAGGCGCTGGCTTCTTATTATAATAAAGATGGATATGAGGATGTTACAGCGGCAATTGACAAGGGTCTTGCGTGGATAGAAAAGAATCAGCTTTCCAGTGGTGGTTTTGGCACGATGAATACAGAAACTTCGGAAAGTGTGGCACAGATTATCACAGCTCTTTGTGGCGTGGGAATAGATTGTGGGGAAGATGCCCGTTTTATTAAGAATGGGAAATGGCCGATGACAGGATTATTCCAGTATTATATGCCAGAAGGGGGATTTATGCATGTAGCTGCTGATGCCGGGAATAATGGTGGCGGTGCCGGTGGCATTATCGATGGAATGGCAACGGAACAGGGATTGTATGCAACAGTTGCTTACCGTAGATTTTTGGATGGAGAGACATTTCTTTATGATATGAGTGATGTGGCTATTTCGGCAGGAACGAAGCCGGTAGTCAGTCCGACGATTGATACGGGGAGTAATAGTGGAGGAAATTCTTCTTCAACGACAGCAAAAAAGACAGAAACAAAACCGGCAGCTTCTAAAGTAAAGGTAATAAAAGTGGGATTAAATTATAGTACGATTTATCTTACAAAAGGAAAGAGCAAGACGTTAAAAGCGACGGTTTCTCCGTCAAATGCCACGAAGAAGTCAGTGAAATGGTCTTCTTCTAATAAAAAGATTGCAACGGTAAATGCAAAGGGAAAGGTGACAGGAAAGAAAGC
>ERZ894232.2523-NODE-2523-length-12735-cov-12.956782_pt1 | contig 12735 bp, 11 predicted proteins | sample MGYA00380296_ERZ894232 | MGnify/ENA primary metagenome ERZ894232 (study PRJEB32331, sample SAMN06328433) | human gut metagenome | biome: human gut microbiome; feature: stool | host: Homo sapiens | collected 2014-08-14 ... | reverse complement strand
TGCTCGACGAGGGCAAAGCCCTGAATGATGAAACGCTGGAACGCTCCGTCACCCGGGTGTGGCGGCGGCGACAGGCGGCCCTGGCCGCGCGGGGGCCGGAGGTGGAGAACGCGGCGGGCGTGGAAGGGTTTGAGCCGTATCGGGCGGGGGCGTTTTTGCAGCCTCGGCTGACGACGCCGGAAGAGTTGGAGCAAAGGCCGCCCGCGCCTCCGCCGTCCCCGGACGATTTGTTCCGCTATGGTTTGCAGGATTCGGTTTCCGGCCTGGCGGCACGGGGCAAACTGCCGGATATATTGACGCCCCGCGATTTGGAACACCTGGGCCTGATCGATCAACTGGTTGTGGCCACGGGGCGGACTCTGGGCGACTCGCCCGCCCTGGCGTTCGGGGCGGGGCTGGGCGCGTTGGGCGGCCCGGTCGCGCCGTTCACCGTGCCCGCCGGGGCTATGGGGGTGACCGAAGGCACCCGCGCCGCGCTGAAAAATCAGATTCGCTACGGCACGCCGCGCAACCTGGATGAGTTCGTGAACCGCGCGGGCGACAACCTGACGGCCACGGCCAAGGGCATGGCGATAGGCGGGGCAACGGGCCTGGCGGGACTTGGGGCCGGAACGGCCGTGCGGGCCGCCGGAGGCGGGGCGCTGAGCCAAACGGCGGGCAAAGTGGCCGCCGAGACGGCGACCCTGCCCACAGCGGCGGCGGCCGTGGAAGGGCGGCTGCCCGAAGCGCGGGATTTTGCCGACGCGGCGGTGTTGATTCTGGGCATGAAGGGCCTGAGCGGCACGGGCAAGGTGGCGGGCCGAGCGATGGGGGCCGGAAAGAGCGCACTGGAAGCCCGGCTGCGGGCCATCCACGAAAAAACGGGCATCGCGCCGGAACAGGTGCTGAAGGACGCGGCCATAGACCCCGCGCTTCAGGCGGAACTGGCCTCCGGCGGATCGGATGTTCCGTCGCGCTACGCGCGGGGAGACAAAGCCGTCCCCTCTGCATCGGAGGCCCCGCCTATTCTGGCCAAGCCGGTGCTCGAAAAGGCCAAAGCCGGGGAGTACGTGGATACGGAAACCCTGGTGCAACTGGCTGGACCGCGTCCCTGGGCACAGGCTTTATTGAATCAGCGTTTGGGCATGGACCGCCTGAAAGAAAAGCTGGCCGCCATGTTCGACCGGGCCGAGCGCAAGGAATTGTCGCAGGAACCTTTGGCCTGGCAGTTCGTCACCAAAGAGGAAGCCGAGCTTTTATCGGAAAAGACCGGCTGGAAAGTGGAGCCCGGTTTTACGCATACGCTGACAACCGAACAACTATGGCATGGCGTCAAACGGCATGGAGTGGGAGGAGAAAGTTTTGACCGGTATCCCAATCAACTTCCTCTAACGCGAGAGGATATTGCAGCGTTACCAGAACTGATTCGACCTGAGAATATAGTAAAAGGGACAAGAAGCCGAACAACAACACCGCTTGTTCTCTATCGAAAAGATATGCCAGATGGTTTTATGCTATTTTTTGAAGAAGTACGTGTAGGAAAAAATCAATTAGCTTTTAAGACTATGTATAAAATTAAAAAATAAAGGCCACCTTACGGCGGCCTGCCCCCCGGAGCACAATCGTCCGAAACGTAGGCGAGTTGGAATCGCCCGCTCCGATGTTGCACGTTTATTTTAAAAATAACTTTAGAGAAGTCAACCCTTGAGTAGGAAACAATAAAAGCCGCCGCCCCCCTCGTGAACGTCCGAAACGAGACCTACGGCATGCCCCTGCCTAGGACAGGGGGGCCACATAGCGTCTGGAGGGTGCCCCGGCGGCTCAAACAATATGGAGAAAAACGCGGAAAAAGTCAAGTGGGGCGGTGGGATAGCGTCCAGTCCGGCACGCTTTGCCGCAGAGGCAAAAAGGCGTCTTGGATTTGCAAAGCAAATCCGCTTAAAGGCAGCCGCACTTCCAGTGCGGCAAAGGCAGGCTTCGACCGCCGCCGGCTACGCTTGCACCTTGGCAAACTGCGTTTGCCAAGGTTCCGCTCCGCGAGACCTGCTTCCGCTCCTCGCCCCCCACCATGCCGCCTTCCAGGCGGCGGGGGGTCGTCATCTCTGCTCTCGATGCCCGTAGGCCTCGCGTTGCTCGGCAACGGGCACGGCCCCTGCGGGGCCGCCCGGTAGGTCGGTCTCCAAGCTCGCTACGCTCGCGCCTCCGGCGGTTAATGGTTTCATGTCTATCCCCCGGCTCGGCCGGAAATTCTGTGGCCGACAGCGGAGAAAACGGAGAATTTTTGATGAAGATTAAAAAAGAAAACGTGGAAAGCGCGGCTCGCGCGCTGGCGGCCATGCCGGACGGACGTTGTTTTCTGCAATGGCTCTTGGCCCGTTGCGACGTGCGGGGGCCGGTATTCACCGGCGACCTGGAAAGCGTGTGCAAGCGCGAGGCGTTGCGCCAGCTCGGGCGCGAGGTGGAGGACCTGATTGCGGCGAGCCACGGCCGCAAAGCCGTTATCGATATCGAGGAAGATGTTTTTTAGCCGACGGAGTCGCGAACGTCGGCGCGTGTCGGAGCATTTTCAAGCACAAAACGCTCCGGGCGTTCGCCCGTATGGAACACGCTTTTTCCGCAACGCAAAGACGAGGAGCACACTATGGAAACGGAACAGATGGTGAATGACCGGACTGTCGGCGATTCTCTGCCCATCGACAACGAAAGCGCCGAGGAACGGAACGCGCCGCAGCTTCGGGCGGCCGACGCCGGGGCCGGGGACTCGGCGGATCGGGATGCGGGCAAGCCGCACGAGCCCGAGGTGCCCGACAGGTACGACCTGAAAATGCCCGAGGGCGTGGAACCGGATGCGGCCCTGCTGGAAAAGGCCACCCCCTTGTTCAAGGAATTGAAGCTGACGGGCGAGCAGGCGCAGAAGCTTTCGGACCTGTACGCGGACAAGCTGGCCGAAACCCGCAAGGTCCAACTCGACGCCTGGAACGGCGTTCTGGAGGGCTGGCGCTCGGCCGCCAAGGCGGACGCGGAAATCGGCGGGGCGAAGTTTGCGGAAAACGTGGGCGCGGCCCGCTCCGCCCTGGACAGGTTCGGCACGCCGGAACTGAAACAGGCCCTGGACGAATACGGCCTGGGCAACCATCCGGAACTTATACGTTTTTGCTTTCGGGTGGGCAAGGCTCTGGCCGAAGACCGCCTGGTGGACGGCAGACACGGCGCGGGAAGCGCGGACCCCGCCAAGGTGCTGTATCCGAGCATGAATTGAACCTTAGAGCGGATTCGCTTTGACTTTGTACAAAGTCAAAGCTGAAAGACACGCTCGCTTCGGCACTTAACAGCGCAAATAAATTGCGCTTGTGCCTTCGCGGCGGCCGTCTGCTCGCGCAGTCGGCAGAGCATTTTCAATGTGAAAATGCTCTAGAGCATGTTGCTTTTGAAATTGTCCCATTTCAAAAGCGGCGCTGCCGTCATTTCGCCTGAAAAGCGTGGTTTTCAGGCCGGCGCGGGCGTCCGCTCCCGCGGCCGCCGGAGCGCTTGCCCTTTTCGAGGAACATTATGCATCAAATAGACATCATCAATCTTGCGTTGACGCGCATGGGGCAGGCCAGCGTCACATCGCTGACCGAAGGTTCGGCCGAAGCGGCGGCCGCGGCCAAGGTGTGGGATGCGGCCCTGCGTTCCACGTTGCAGGAATTTCGCTGGGGCTTCAACACCCGGCGCGCGGCCCTGCCCCTGAAGGCCGAGCGTCCCGCGGGCGCGGCCTATGCCTACGCTTACGGCGCGCCCGTCGATCTGGTGCGGCCCTATGAGATTTTTCAGGAAGACGTGACCAGCGACCGGCCCATCCCGTTTTTGTACGAAGGCGGACTCATTTATACGGATCAGCCCTCGGCCGTGCTGATATACGGCGGCTTGGAGGAATCGGCGGCGGCCTTTCCGCCCCAGTTCTGCGATGCCCTGGCCTGGCGGCTGGCGGCGGAACTGGCCGGACCGCTGACCCAGAAAACTTCGCTCATGGAATATGCGGTGAACCGTTACGAAAACGGCGTGGCCCGCGCCCGCGCCTCGGCGGGCAATGCCCAGCGTCCGCGCGACGACAGAATTCCCGGCTACATCCGGGCCAGAGGGTAGGGTATGACCGTTGAAGCACGCGCCCAGCGCGTTTTGTACCAGGGCAACGGCACGGCCGTGGAATTTCCCTTCGATTTTGCCGTGTACGCGGCGAATCAGGTGCGGGTGGTCACGGCCGACGCCTTCGGCAACGAGACGGAGCGCGCCCACGGCGCGGAATTTTCCGTGCGTCTGGGGGCCGGGGGCGTGGGCGGCTATGCGGGCGGAACCGTGGTCTATCCCCTGAGCGGCGCGCCCCTCGCGCCGGGGGAAAAAATCGCCGTGCTGTCCGCCGTGCCCAGCACTCAGGACAAAAGCTTTCCCAACAACACTCCCTACTTCCAGGAGCAGATCGAAGGCGGCCTGGACAAGGCCACGCGGCTTATCCAGCAGCTTGAGGCCGACGTGGCCCGGTCCATCAAGGTTCCGCCCACCAGCGCCGAGAGCCCGGAGGATATGGGCGCGGAACTGCTCGGCGCGCGGGACGAAGCCGTGGCGGCCGCCGAAAGCGCCGGAAGCGCCCTGGTCGGGGCCGAGGCCGCGCGGGACGCGGCCTCGGGCGAAGTGGACCGCGCCGCCCGCGAGGCGGATCGGGCGCGGGACGAAGCCGACCGGGCGGCGCAAGCCGCGCAACTGGGCGCGGGCGCGGCCAACCTGGAAGCGGTATGGACCCTGGCCGAGGCCGTGGCCGCCGGGGAAAGCCTGGATTTGCCCGTAACGTATTTTCCGGGCCGGAACATGCTGCATCTCAGCTATGACGGCGTGGAGCTGTATCGGGGGCCGCAGTACGAGGAAATCGGAGAGCCCGGCGCGGACGCCCGGTCTTCGGCCGTGCGGATGCGCATTCCCCTGGGCCGGGGCACGGTGATGCGCGCCTGGGCCATCGCCTCCAACATGGCCCGCCATGTGGAAGAGGCGCGGGCGGCGGCCGAAACGGCGGCGGACCGGGCCGGGGAATCCGCCCGCCTTGCGGAAGAGGCGGCGCGGGACGCGGCCGTGTCCAAAACCGTGGCCCAAAACGCGGCCGTCAACGCCGGGGAAGACGCCGAACGGGCCGACAAAGCGGCCGCCGACGCGGAAAAGGCGGCCCTTGTCGCCCAGGCGGCCGAACGCGGGCAGGGAATCTATACGGTACGCCGGGCCGACTGCCTGCCGCATTGCCCCGAGGGCTTTTACATCGTGGACCCGCGCCTGATTGTGGCGGGCACGGACAGCCTGCCCCTGGTGCCGGTGGAACGCGCCGAGGACATTCCGGCGGCCGACGGCTTTTATCTGCTGGCCGCCGTTCCTCCGCGCGTCGAGCCCGAAGAGCCCGACAACCCGGACCGGGACCCTGAAACATGCTGCGGCCGACGTCGAAGCCGGTTGCGCTGAACCTTCAACCAAGGAGCAAGACAATGGCTATGGGCAACGACATCAAAACTCCCCTGTATCAGAAAGTCGGCGAAGACCTGCATAAAGTGCTGGTGGAAACCAGCGCGGATCAGGTGCTGATGAAGGACGCCGAAAACGGCGACAGCAACGTCCAGGCGGAAATCGAAAGCCTGCGCGAATCCGTGAAAAACGTGCTGGCCGCCAACGACGCCATGATCTTCAAGGGCGTGGTCGCCGCCGAAGGAGACATCGCCGCCGCGGACTACAACGCGGGCTGGACCTACAAGGTCGGCGTCGCCGGGACCTACAAGGGACAGAAATGCGAGGTGGGCGACCTTATCGTGTGCGTGAACGACCATGCGGCGGACGGAGCCTCGGACGCGGACTGGACCGTGGTTCAGACCAACATCGACGGGGCCGTGACCGGGCCGGAAAGCGCGGTGAGCGAAAACCTGGCCGCCTTTGACGGGACCACGGGCCGCATCGTCAAGGACAGCGCCCTCAAAACGGCCGACGTGGCCGACGCCGTGACGAAGAGGCACGAACACGCCAACAAGGCCGACGTGCTGGACAAGCTGAGCGACGACGGCTCGGGCAATCTGCTGTTTGACGGCAAGCGCATCGACGACGGCAAGGTGGACGTGGCCTCGACGACCAGCATCGACACCATTCCCGCCAATCTGCGCGACGGCGGGCTGCTTATCGTCGCTCCGGCCGGGGCGTAACTTTCGACCTCCGTCGCCGGAGGCGCGCGCCTCCGGCGACGGGGGCGGCAAGGAGGAAAAGTATGGCGATCAAAGCCGTGGTGCTGGCGCAGAAAAACGGGGACGGCGCGGATGTGGCCCTGCCGCGCACCAGCGCCGATCTGGTGGGCTACGAAAAGGAAAACAGCACGGCCACCAACGTCAGGGAAGCCCTGGACGAAATGAACGACAACTTTCAGGGCGAGGCCCCCGGCATCGTGCGGCGGGTGGAGGTCCTGGAGGCCAAGCCCGACCCCACGCCCGAAAGCATCGGGGCGCTGGCGGTGAACGAAACGGCCGTCAACGCGATCCTGTGGAACGGTTCGGCCAAAACCGTTTCCTCCGCCGCTCCCTCGGGCGGAGCCGACAACGACGTGTGGCTTCAGTACATTTAACCTTCGGAGACTGTTCATGCGCGACTATACCCTGACCTGGAGCAACGGACGCGGCAGCGTGTCCTCGGGCGATTATCTGTTCGATGTCGATGAAAAGCCCGATGCGGGCTTCGCGTTTGACGCCCTGTACTACGAAACGCCCACGGGCCTGGCGTTCAAGGTGACGGACGAGGAGCAACAGCCCCTGTCGGCCGAGGAAATCGCGGCCTGTCGGGCATTCTGCGACGGCTTCGCGGACACGGCGGATTACGCCGTGCAGACTTACGAGGACGAAACCGGCCTGTACCGGGGCGTCATGCTCAAAAGCGAGGCCGAGGCGCAAGGTCTGGCATGGTTCGTCGGGGACGCGCCGGATCATCCCGTGTCCAAGCTGGCGGACGGGCGATGGGAGCGCGTCGCGGCCCTGTTTATGGAGGACGGCCAATACCGGCTGATGCCGGATTCCGTATGCCCCAAGTGCGTCGTGTTTTTGACGCAAGCCGAGTGGGACGCCTGGCCCAAGCCGACCAAAAGCACCGAAGTGTGGGATTTCGCCACGGAAACGTGGAAGGACTACCGCACGCTGGAACAGGCCCGGACCACGGCCGACAGTTATATACGCAACGCTTACGGCGCCAGGCGCTCGGCCGTGATGGGCGCGGTTCCGTATGCGGAAATGGCGACCTGGCCCATGCAGCTTGCCGAGGCGCGCGCCTACAAGGCGGACCCTACGGCGGCCACGCCCTTTCTGGACGCCATGTTGTCCGCCCAGACAAGCGCGGCGGCCGCCGGGGACGACGCGACGCTTGTCCAGAGCAAGGACGCCCTGGCGGCGGACATCCTCGCGCACGACGCGCCCGACTACCTGGCCGCGGCGGGCGCGGTGCACGGCGAGATGCGCGCCTGGATTCTCCGGGTGTGGAACGCCGCAAACCTGGACGAGGTGGACGCCCTGACCGCCGCCGTGGCCGAGGCTTTGGGCGTTCCGCCTCTCGCCCGGCCGCTGAACGGAATATAGGAGGCCGCCATGCCCGCGCAAGTAAGAGTATCCGGGGTTTGGCGCAAGACGCTGGCGTCCGTCCGCGTGGCGGGCGCATGGCGTTCGACGCCGCAAATCTATGCCAAGGCGGGGGGCGTGTGGCGCGCTCTGTATTCCTATTCCTGGTCCCTCGGCGGATGGGGCGGCTGCTCCGCCTCGTGCGGGGGCGGCACGCAGACGAGAAGCGTCACCTGCGTCCGCAACGACGGCGTTGTCATGCCGGACGCGGTTTGCGCAAAACTGGTCGGGGCCAAGCCCGCCACAAGCCAGGCATGCAATACGCAAAGTTGCGTGGGCTCGAACTGTTGTTGCAATTGGAGTCGTCAGCAATTTCGCTATTATACAAACAAGCTCCCGTGCACAACCGCAAATGTGGGACATCCCTGGCCCAATATGTCTTTTTTGGAAAAGATGGGCTGCTACGTCGCCAATATATCCAGACCCAGCTGCACGGGCGGTTTCGGTTACTGGCTCGGCAATATTTACGGCATAACGGGTGAACAAACTCCCGGTTTAGGCTCGAATGTTCTTGTCGACAACTCAGGCGTAAGATGGAATTGCGTCGCCATTTATTACTGGGTTTGGGGGGATACGTCCTCGAATTGCGGTCAATTCTGCGCTGGAAAACGTTGCTCGGAGATGGGGATAAATTAGAGCGGCTTGCCGTTGAAAACGGCAATCGCTCCGGCGGCCGCGAAAGCGGCCGTCCGCGCCGACCGAGCCTGAAAACGCGTTTTTCAGGCGAAATGACGGCAGCGCCGCTTTTGAAACGGGGCAATTTCAAAAGCAACATGCTCCAGGCTGAACTTTCATGGCATTGCCTGAACAGATGCGCCGTATTCGGACGCGGCGCAAATGCGGGAGGGCCGTCGATGGCTGCCGGAAAAGAAGCGGCGGGGCCGGGCTGGCGCGTGCGCCGCCTGGAGGGACGCGCCGATATGGAACGGGCGGCGGCCCTTGTGGCCGCCGATCTGCGCCCGGCCGACGTCCGCGAGTTGTGGGCGGCCGGGGGGCACGCCCCGGCCGAGGCGGTGCGGGCCAGCCTGGCGGCCAGCCGGAAGCCGCGCGGCCGGGCCTGGGCCGTGCTGATCCATGAGAGCATTTTGCTTTTGAAATTGTCCCATTTCAAAAGCGGCGCTGCCGTCATTTCGCCTGAAAAGCGTGGTTTTCAGGCTCGGTCGGCGCGGGCGTCCGCTCCCGCGGCCGCCGGAGCGCTTGCCCTTTTCAACAGCAAACCGCTCGAATGCCCGCAAGCGCCGCGGGCGCAAGCGTCGACAGGCCCGGAAAGCGGGCGAAAGGCGGCGAAGCCCCGCACGGGCACGGGCGACGAGCGTTGCGTCCTGTTGTTCGGCGTGGCTCCGCTTTCGCTCATGTCCGATACGGGCGTGCCCTGGATGTTGGCTACGAGGGACTGGGACGCGTTTATGGACGCCGGCTTGAACCTGATTTTCGCGCGGCGTTGCCGCGCTTGTCTGGCCGAGATGGGCCGCGATTTCGCCCGGTTGGAAAACCGCGTTCACGCCGCCAACCGGCGGGCCGCGCGCTGGCTGGCGTGGATGGGATTTCGTCTTGACCCGCCCGCGCCGTGGGGCGTGCGCAAGGAGATGTTTATGAGATTCTGGAAGGAATACCGACATGCGCCCGTGGCAGGCGGGCGGCCTGGAGAGCTTAGGTAGCATGGCATCCGTTATTCAACCTTCGTTCGCCCTGGGCGAGCTGTCGCAGGACCTGTCCGGCCGAGTCGATCTGGAATGGTACGGCAAAGGGCTGGAATTGTGTGATAATTTTTATGTGTTGGCCTCGGGCGGGGTGACGTTGAGGCCCGGCACGGAATTTGTGTGCGAGGTTCCGGCGGAAGCCGCATCCTCAACCGCCGGAGGCGCGAGCGTCAGCGAGCCTGGAGCGAGGAGCGAGGGCGCGTCGGAATGTATTTCCGCGCGCATGGTCGCAAGCGACGAGCGGACGAAGGACGGCGCGGGCCGCAAGACCCGGCTCATCCCCTTTGTCTTCAACGCCGCGGAAGCCTATGCTCTGTTGTTTACGGACAAGGCCATGAGGGTTATCCGCGATGGCGGCCTGGTGACGGGCGAGGACGGGGAGCCTTTTGTTCTGGCCCTGCCCTATGTCGAATCCGCCCTGGCCGATTTGCGCGGCGCGCAGTCGGCCGACGTGCTGTACGTGGTTCATCCCGATTATCCGCCCGCCAAAATCATGCGCTACGGTCATGCGGACTGGCGTTACGAGGCGCTGACCTTCCGCTCCCGGCTGGAGCCGCCCGCGGGCGTGTCCGCCTCCACTTCGGCCGGTCCCACGGACAAAAGCCGCGTGACTTACTCCTACAAGGTTACGGCCTACGACGGCGAGACCGGGGAGGAAAGCGAGGCGTCGGCCGCCGTGTCCGTGGTCAGTAAAAATCTGGGCCTGGAGGACACCGTGATCACGGTCGGCTGGCAGCCCGTGCCCGGCGCGAAGGAATATAAAATCTACAAGGAAAGCGCGGGGATGTACGGGCTGGCGGGGTACAGCGCGGGCACGGAGTTTTTGGACAGGAACTATGAGGGCGACTACTCGGTCAGTCCGCCCGTTTATGAAAATCCCTTCCAGGGCGAGGGCAATTACCCCTCGGTGGCGACCTTTGTCCAGCAACGTCTGTGCTTTGCGGGCACCCGCAACAACCCGCAAAAGATATGGATGAGCCGTAGCGGCAATTACGAAAATTTCGGCCGTTCCAATCCCACCCGCGACGATGACGCCGTGTACCTGTCCATCTGTTCGTCGCAAGTGAACTGGATTCGGGGCATGGTCACGCTGCGCTCGCTGGTGGCCCTGACCGGCGGCTCGGAGTGGACCATAAGCTCCGGGGGCGGGACCTCGGGCGGGGCGTTGACTCCGGCCTCGGTCAACGTCGCCCAGCAGAGCGCCTACGGCACGGCCGGGCTGGAACCGATCATCGTGGGGCAGTCCATCCTGCTGGCCCAGCGCGGGTTCACCGCCGTGCGCGATCTGGCCTACAGCTACGATGTGGACGGCTACGTGGGCAACGATCTGACCATCCGGGCGTCCCATCTGCTGCGGGGCCGCGCGTTCACGGCCTGGGCCTATCAGAACGCGCCCCACGGCATTTTGTGGTGCGCCCGCGACGACGGCGTACTGCTGGCCCTGACCTACGTCAAGGAACATCAGGTGTTCGCGTGGAGCCGACATCACACCGACGGCGCGGTGGAAGACCTGTGCGTGGTCAACTCCGACAGCCGGGACGAACTGTACATGGTGGCGAGGCGGACCGTCGGCGGCCGGGTCCGGCGCTACGTGGAGCGGCTGGCCGAGCCCTATCGCAGCGACGACATGCCCATGTCTCGGGCTTGGTATGCGGATTGCGGTCTGCGGCTGGACGTGGGGGACGGCGAACCCGTTTCCCGGCTGTCCGGCCTGGCTCATCTGGCGGGCCGGGAAGTGGCCGTGCTGGTCGACGGCGGGCCGTTGGACGGGCTGAGGGTGGACGAGGACGGCGTTCTTGAACTGCCGCGCCCGGCGTCCGTGGCGCTGGTGGGGCTGCCCTATGTCGGGACCGTCAAGTCCATGCGCCTCAATACGGGGGATCAGTCCGGCACCGGCCAGGGACGGCGGCAGACCATCACCCGTCTGACCTTGCGCTTCCGCGACAGCGTGGGCGGCGAAGTGGGGTGGGAGCGCCCCGGCACGGACGGCGGCACGCTGGAAACCCAGTGGACGGAAATCAAGGGCCGCACCTTGCAGATGGCCAACCGTCCGGCCGAACCCTTTACCGGGGATCGGACGCAGACGCCGCCCCTGGGCTGGGACAGCGGGGGGCAATTCCTTCTGCGGCAGCGGGACCCCCTGCCCATGACCCTGCTGTGCGCCATACCCGATGTGACGATGGGAGGCTGAGGGGCGGGACGCGCTCGCCCGCGCCGGCCTGAAAACCACGCTTTTCAGGCGAAATGGCGGCAGCGCCGCTTTTGAAATGGACCAATCTCGAAAGCAAAATGAGCTCATGGGGGGTGCTCTTTTTATAAAGAATAAAAAGCACGGCGAATACGATGACGGAGCCGATGCCGATATAACTATGGGAATTCATGGTCGCCTTGCCTTTTTACGGAGGGGAAAGGCCGTGGGGCCGGGCTCCGACAGCGATTTCCAAGAGGCCGATAAACAGCCCCGCTAAACATATTCCGTAAAAAGCGCCGTGGCGATGATAGCGGAACCGGCGGTCATGAAAGCGTTGGACCAATATTTCAACATGACCGGCTCGATATGGAGCCTCAGTATTTTTTCCGCCCCTGTCCACGGCAGGGGCGGAACGACGGGAGGATGAAATCATGTGCGACGTGTTGGCCGGGTTGTCCCTGGCCATGACGGCCCTGGGGTCGGGGATGTCCGCTTACGGTCAGTATCGGCAGGGCAAGGCCCAGTCCGCCCAGGCGGAGTACCAGTCGCGACTGGCGGCGCGCAACGCCGAGCAGTCGCGGATGCAGGCCGACTATGCGCGGGAGCGGAGCGCCGAGGATGCGGCCCGGCAGCGTCGGCAGACGGGGCAGACCCTGGGGACGCAGCGTTCGTTGCTGGCCGCTTCGGGCGTGGACCTGAGCGATATGGATTCCAGCGCCATGAATATTCTGGGCGACACGGCCCAGTGGGGCGAGTACGACGCGCGGAAAATCCGGCATCAGGGCGAGATGAGCGCCTGGGGTTATGAAAATCAGGCCCTCGGCGAGCAGGCCGACGCCGCTTTGTACGGCATGAGCGCGAAGCGGGCCACGCGGGCCGGGGCCATAGGCGCGGGCGCAAGTCTGCTGTCCGGAGCCGGACAGGTGGCCGAACAGTGGTACCGCTACAAGCAACAGGGCTGGGGGAGGGACGACTTTGATTAACGCGCGTTCCCATTCAGATTTGCGGGGTTTCGGGGGCGGGGAAGCCCGCGGCGTCGCGGCTTGGGCCGAAGCCGGGGCGGCAAGGACTTCCGTTTGGGAAGAGGTGGCGAACATTCTGGTCGACGTGGCGGACTTTCCCGGTCCGGAGGCTCAGAAACGGGCGGCCCTGGCCCGTGCGGACGCCCTGGCCGACCCCGCGACGCGGGATGCGGCGCGGGCGGAGATCGCGC
>ERZ894232.2517-NODE-2517-length-12767-cov-13.673143_pt1 | contig 12767 bp, 10 predicted proteins | sample MGYA00380296_ERZ894232 | MGnify/ENA primary metagenome ERZ894232 (study PRJEB32331, sample SAMN06328433) | human gut metagenome | biome: human gut microbiome; feature: stool | host: Homo sapiens | collected 2014-08-14 ... | reverse complement strand
TCTCTTCTCTGTATGATTATGGCTATCTACTCTGGTCATAAAATGATTTCTGGAAAATCCATAAAAAAGAAAAATTCTGTTTCTGAAGAAGCTGCAGAATAATCAGAAAAAGGAGCTTTTCCATGTGTGAAGAAATAGAAAAGATGCTGTTGGAAAGTTCACAGGAAACAGCTGTAAAAATCGCAATGCATATGCTATCTTCCGGAAAACTAACCCTTGAAGAAATCGCTTATTTTACTGGCTTGTCCATTCATGAACTAAAAAATCTGAGTACATAAAAATGACCACTCCCCACGCACACCGTCGATACAATGTGTCATGGGGAGTCTTATTATACCAATTTCAATGCTATATGTTCTATGTCTTTCTCCAATTCTTTTAAATCATCTGTCCATTGATCTGATTCTATAAGAATATTTTTTATTCCATTATAAGTATCATCATTCAAAAGATTCGTTGCTTTTGTCGCTGAATAAGACATATCTGGCAAACATTCTTCCATTATTTTTCGTAATCTGTTTTTATACTTCTGTTTAAATCCATCTCCTTTCAAATCATTCTCTATTTCTATTAGTCGTTCCTCTAATGATTCCCATTCCTCCATTCTCGGAATCATTACCCTTTCAATATCATTGAGTCCGATCACATCAATCGTGTTTTCTCCAATTCCTTCAGAATCAATCGCTTTAAATCTAAACCGATTAGCATTCCTTATTCCAAGATATTCTCTTGGCTCATTCTCACATGGATTGACAATAATCTCTTCACGATTATTTTTCTTTCTATTACATCGCAAACAAGACGGAAAAAGATTTTCCCATTCTACAACTTTATCTGGATGTTTGGACTTCGGTAAGAAATGATCAATCGTTGCATCTTTTGATTCTATCTCCAGCCTGCACTCACAGTAGGAACATTTTTTATGACTCATCTCAAGCATAGCTTCTTTTAATGGTTTTTTAATCTTCGGTGAATTCCAAACAGCCTTATCATTATCCTCTGCATACAGCCTTTTTAATTCTTCACAGACTTCATCTGTGAGTTCATCTGGTCTTTTCCCTCGTTCAAGCTTTATCATCTGCTTCAATCATCTCCATATCCAATTTTAAAATCTTGCTTTCACGGCTGCCCGGACTCACCATTTCTTTCAATTCTTTATAAAGTGTTTTTGCTTTTTCATAATTCTCATCATCCATAGCAGACGAAAATTCTTCCAGGTACTGATTAAAAATGGCTGTTTTGGGTTCTACACCCATCTTGTGTTCCTGGATAGCCTCTATGCTCCAACCTTTATAGCTACCTTCTTCTCCTGCGTACTGCATTGTTTTAATATCAAATAATTCGTCAGCATCCAATGACTGAACGATAAATGGAGAATGTGTAGAAACAATAAACTGACTATTAGGAAATGTTCTTTTTAAATCAGCAACAATTTCTTTCTGCCACTTTGGATGCAAATGCAGATCCAGCTCATCAATCAAAATCACAGCTTCCTCTTCCAATGGATTCAACGAATCCGGATTTGCCATTGATAATCTCTTTGCAATATCTGCAATAACCGATAAAACTGCTTTATATCCTCCACTTAACTGATCAATCTGGAGATCTACCCCTTCTGAATTTGTCATCACCATTCTCGACGGTGCTAACTCAATCCTTAAATTGGAATATCCCTTTATCATTCTTTCCAAAGCAGTTCTTACACAATTTAATTTTGGATTCTTATAATCTGGATTTTCACGAATTCCTCGAAGTTCAATATCCTCTTCTGTCTTGAACCAATCATAAAAGTCTCTAAAATAATTGACATTATCAAAACAGTTTCTTAAAGCATCTGTTACCTGAAAGTTTTTTATATGTCCTCTTTGTGGTACTTCTCGTATAATTCTGTCTGTTCCATAGTAAAGAATCAATGGCAGCTTTCTCTCTTCCACACATTGCGAATACTTGGATTTCAATTCTTTTAAAGATTTTGCATTTTCCGCTTTTACGTCCCCTGCATTTTCAAATGGCTGCTGTGATGAAAGTCTACGTCTATTTGTCCAAACATATTTTTCGTCATCCAATGTTATCCCTAAAGTAACTGCTGCTCCATTTGCTCCATTCCTTATATCCTTATTTGCCAGATCACACTCTTTCATTGCTTCTGCATTAACTGTTCTTAATACCGGTACAAACCCTTTTGTGATTGCCTCTAGTATGGTTGTTTTTCCACTACCATTGTCTCCTATCAACGCAACAAAATTTTTATTTTCAAATGTGATTCTTTGTTTTTGAATACCTCTAAAATTTGTTAATTCTATAAAATTGACTTTCACTGTGTCACCTTCTTTGTCTAATATATATTGATTATATCTTACCACTCTCCTGGCTGCAAGGCTTACTATCTTTAATAAAAATTTTTATTGGGCAAATGAAGAGAAACTTTTGCACTAAGCAATATCGACATCTTGCTATTTTCTCTAATAAGCATATAATATCAAACAAAGGGGGATTTTTAAATTGTGTGATGAAATTGAAAAGATGAAGAAAGCAGAGCGTATCAAAATTGCACAACGTATGCTTTCTTCCGAAAAATTTACTTATGATGAGATAGCATATTTTACCGACCTTACTTTGGCGGAAATCAAGACTCTGACAAATAATCAATTATTTAGCTCAAATTAAAAGGCCCTGCATTAACAGAGCCTTCTACGTTTTCTTTTAAGAATTATCATTTTCTGTCTAATATCCTGCTTCTCTATATCTTTTCCGCTAATTTCTGAGTTTCACTTTTTCCATGGTATGGAACAATTTCAGTTACCTTTAAATAATATTTTTCAATTCTACTCAACCTATTTTGTATTGGTTTTAAATTTTGAGTTATCATTGCCAAAACTTCTTTGTAATCATTAGCCAACAAAATTTCTTCACTCCATGTAGGAAACTGATCATTCATATATTTTAAACAACCGTCTATGGTATATTTTGCCCTAATAATAAATTCCTTGTATGCAACATCACTATCTAAAAATGCCTGTGAACTGATGATCTGCTCAAAACAATTTGATAATTCATCTATTGTTTCCAAATAGAATTCCTTATTTACCGTCCCTCTCTGGTTATTATTAAGGGTATATTCAAATTCATGGAACTGGCATACTCCTTCATCTTTAAAAAATTGTTGCCACGCCACTATATATTGATTAATTATATAAATTTCATGTCTATGAGCAAACGAAAATACTGACAAATTTCTTTTAACTCTTTTCTTCTCCGGTAGATGTACTTGAACCAGATAAAATATGTACGCAGCAATAAGGCTTATTCCTATATTATAAGTAGTTTTATCTCCAGTTGGATCTGAAAAAAATAAATTACGAAAAATTGAATTATCTACTATAAGAGGAGCTGTTGATCCACGAATAACCCAAATTACACCAATAAATAAAATTATTGTGAGTTTTAATAGTGTTTTTTGGTAATCAAATAGAATCAAATTTTTTATAAAATTACATTTTTCTCTCTTCAATTTTTTCTCTAAAATAATCTTTTTCTCCATCTATATTTTCCTTTTCTCTTTACAACAGAGTGCCTTGTGACATTCCCCTTCATTACTGTCTAATCCTACTATAAAATTTATCATATCATATTCTTTTCTATTCTCCCAATCACAGAAAAAACCATTCGTTGCAGTTACCGGACGTACATTCAAATTGTCTGTCAATTTAACCAGTACACCTGTAATAAATCCATAGAAACTGACTACTGCATAATATCCGTTTTCTTGTTTCAAACAAATTACAGAATGAAGATACTCACCATATTTTTCTTTATAATACAAAGAGTCAAATGTTTTTGCCATGGGATTTTCTGGACACAAACTTACATAATCATTTATATTTTTACCAGATATAATTGCTTCTCGTATGCCATCAAAGCACTCATTAAGCATAAATTCTTTTCCATTTAAATATGTCGATACATTGAACGCAACCTTTGCACAAAAGCGAAAAAGTTTATTCATATCCATTGCATATTTAATTTCAAATTTGGGATTTTCTTTTATAACTTTATATTCTTGTGATTGATCAATATTCAATTCCTTATCCTTAATTTTATCCACGAATTTATTTACTTCTTGTTTAATTATATCTTCTTCTAACACAGAGTTATAAGCTAAAAACCATTTTCCCTTATGATTGCCCAGAATTTTTTGATTCCCTGGTATTCTTGAATCTAAAATACAAATCGTCTTTTTTATATCTATTTTCTTTAAATCTTCCCAAAATCGGCTTGCAGATCTGCCTACATTATTCTTTTGATCTCCATCGACAACCATTGTTACTTTATTACTATCGCTATTTATATCTGTTTCCAAAATACATTGCATAATTTGTTTTGGCTTTCCCATTAATATATATCCTAATGATGCACTTCCATTTTGAGAACACATTACACTTATCTTTGCACTTCCTGCTTTTTTTGGATTTCTGCTCCCTCTTTTTCCTGGTCCTAAAATCATTCTATTAATGTTTATAAAAGATTCCATTGATACATGTTTTTCAATTCCTGAAAATAACTCGTTTGCCTGATCTGATACTACTCCTTGATCTAACATTTTCTTGCCGCCCAAAAAAGCCGGAATTATATGTTCCTGTTTCTCAAATCTAAGACCTTCTGCATCTTTATAATAAACACACATATTTTCTAAAGTATTTTTTTCCATAACACGCCTCCGGTACTTTTTCAAATATTTTGTACTCCTTTTTCAACCTAATTTTTCTGCTCTCACTTTACATAAATCAAACAAAAAATTTATCCGGTCAATAACAGATAATGCTGTTATCGACATCAAAAACCCTTTATTATACATATCAGATTTTTCTCTTAAATACCTTAACATATTAATATTTTCAATCTGCGTCTTATTCAAATTTTCAACATCTTTTCTAATTGCATTATTGTCCTTATTGTTAATATAAATCAGCAGTTTTCCCCATATACCTGCTATTACATCCGAAACTTGAATTAACACATTCGACTTTGAATCAACATACTCCATGTTATTTAACTGTTCCCCAAGATACGTTGGCACAGAATCTTTTTCATCTGCCTGTATTTCTGTTTCTATATCATATGTATGCATTGCATTAAAATATTTTCTTGGACCGTCATAATAAAATGACTCAAAACTTTCTTGCATTACATAGTCTGTATTTCCTTCAAGAAATACTAATTCATCGCTTTGTTCTGCACGTTTTATCATTCCTGTAATAAACTTTTCTTCCAACGTTTGCTCACATCTCATAGGGAATAACCTCAGTAATTCTGAAATAAATCCAGATATTTTATCTTTCTTTATATTCGGGAATTCATATCGAAACATTATATTTTGCAGTTCCTTCTCTTTCCCATACAACATTTCATAGAATGTATTCTTTATAGATAAATAATTAAAGCCCATTTCATCAATTTCTCTTGGATACATTATAGAATCTATGATTTCAACTATTGCGTAATATAAGTTATTTACATGAGTATAATGTATAAATAACCCTTTTTCATTTATCCACTGAAACAAGTACCCCACACGTTTTTTACTCATGCATCCTAAAAAATCACCCTTTGAAAACTGATTTTTAAATTTTATCTCTCTAACATTCTTTTGCAATTTTAATAATTGAGCCAATTCTTCAAATGAAACATCTAATTCCTGTTTTGCTACCACCCCTGCAAGAACAAAATCTTCGTATGGATTTATATTAAACTCTTTTTCTAAATTTTTGGGGTTCATTCTGACCCAAAATTTTCTGCAGTTATTACTTTCATCATAATAAAAATGGCACTTAATATCCGTTTCAAACCCTTGCATTGCATACCATTCTTGCTCAATCTCACGCATCCTCTTTTCATCGCTTTGACAATTCATAACCCCACCTCTCTCCAATACCTATCTGATAATAAAAAAAGCCAGCCTAAATTTCTTTAGACTGGTTATAATTTTCATTCTGCAATGTTAACGTGTTGTTTATAATAAATCAATTTTTATCCGTTATTAATTATTTATCAAGTCACAAATCTCACTGAACTTATCCATTATATCAATCACCGCTTCTTCACCGTTGTCATATTCTATTTCTACGGTTGCTATTCCAACAGTTTTACTCGATGTTTCAAATGACAATAATTCATCTAAGTTCATTTCCCAATAAAAGCTTGTTTCTTCTATGAAATTCTCTATCGTCCTTTTTCCAAGGTCATCTACCAATCCATAAATATATCCACAAGTCATTAAAACGGCCGCCAATGAGTTTCTCCTAATAAAGTCACTGTCAACTTTTCCTGACATTCCGCCTCTATCGCATCCGAATACTCGACTCATATCATGCTCCATACTAACCGCATAACCCTGTGCTCTCATCACTGCTTCTATCATAAATAGTTTCCTCCATATAATGTTCATCACAATCTTGCCAAATATTCTTTGCCTTTACTCCATCAGCTCAAGAAGTTTTTATCTAAAATGACGTCCTATAATGCAAAGATTTCTTTTCTCTATTCAGTTGTAAAGGTACAATATATATTTGACTGTTACATATATATAAACAACAACGTGCTTGTTGGTTACAATATATCACTTGTTGTTAGCACTGTCAAGAGGTGAGTGCTAATTTGCTTTTATATTTTTTCTCTTTCCATTACTACCTTCTTATCTGTCACACCTAAACAACCTGTATTCATCTTTTTTCAATGTAAAAATGGCCCTGCCACATGTGTAGCAAGACCACTTTTGTCAAATACTATTTCTTCTTCCTCTCCATATCCTCCGCCATCGCTTTCTGCTGTGTCTGTTTCTTCCCTTGTTTTGCAACTTTCTTCTGATTGAGCCGGAGTCTGGCAAGTACAGATTCTCTTGGTTTATTTTTATCTTTTTTCTTCGGAGTATTGTTCATCAGTCCATCAATCATATTGTAGTTGGCTTCTTCTGCCATCTCTGCACTGCGAAGATATTCTCCATTATCCATAACCTTCTGCCAGTTTGCCAGCTCTGGTTTCTTCTTTTGTGTTTCTCCGGATTGTGTCTGTCCGGTCTGGGCTTGTGCCTGCATTTCCTGTTGTTTTTGCTGTGCCTGCTCTGCCTGTTGCTGCATGAAGTTCTGGATATTCCGTCTGGCTTCTTCATCAAAGCCATTGTAACAGTCATTCATGACTACGGCACCTTCCTCACTGAGAATCACATAGGCAGCTCTTGTTCCATACTCCTCATGTTCCATCAGAAACCATTTCTTCTCGTTCATCAGGATGTAATCCTGTGCAAGCCATGTCCCTTTCTTTCCTTCGATTTCATATCCGGTTGTATCAATGGAAAGTCTGGTATCGGAAGAACTTTTGATTGTGAGAAATTCTGGAATGATGATAAAACCATCTTTATTGACATAGTAAGCTGTGGTTTTTCCAGCATCGGTAATGACGATCACATCACTGCAACCGATGGAATGACCTTTGAAGTTTTTCGGTCGCTGCTTCTGCAAGCGTGTTTTAATGTCAGCCGGAGTTTCCCCCGGCTGGATTCTTCCAATGTACACCTGCTGATAGTTTTCTACCTGGACTGTTTTTCCTTCGCCTTTCAGTTTCTCGTAAGAACGGAAACGGACATCCCGGTACTCCGGGGTATCTTTTACCTGATATACTGCACACTGACTTGTACTCATTCTTCTTCCTCCTCTTCCAGTTCCATTTTATATTCTTCCAGATCCATAAGAAAAACTTCATACCCTTCATCACTCATACAGAACAGTTTTCTTATGGTATTGCAGACAAGCCCGATCATATCTGCATCTCCTTTTAAAAAAGGAATGATATGGTCGATTGCCTCCATCGTGTCATTGCGGTTTCCTTTATCAAACATTGCAGTTACTAAACATTCATCTGCGTCAAAGTTCATTACCAGATCCATCATAATTCCACATCTCCCTTCTTATGTGTCTTGGATTTCTCCGTTGCCTTGTTTTGTTCCTGTGCTTTTGCCCTTGCCTGAAAATCTTTTAAAGACTGCAGCACAGATTTCTTCACTTCGCCTTTTGCTTTACTTGAAGGTTCCACCTTTTGTGGTTGGTTCTGATTTACAGATACCGGGTCCTGCTCTATTGAAATTTTAGAACTATCCTGCTCATTTTCTATTCTTTCCTGTGCTTCCACTGCCTGCTCTGACCTTCTGCCTGCCGAAACCTCAGAAGTTTTCTGTCCACTTCCTATTACTGTTTCTGCCGTATGTTCTGTTTCCTGCACCCTTCCATGCTTTTCATCCAGATACTTTTCCATGTCTGCGATTGCTTTCTGCACCAGAGGACTTTCTTTATAGTGTGGAATCATATCTATCAGATCACGCCGTATCCGGTCTGCACTCATCAACTCATATTCCCCGGAATAATCTTCATCGCCATCTTGCAGATCAAATCCGATTCCTTTGATTCCATGCAACCGTTCTGACGGGATGCTCTCATATATTTTAATGGCTTCTTCTAAAGTAAGGTTGTTATGGTACTCTCCCATGACCGGAAACTCCATGCACTCTGCGACATAAAAACTGATCGTGGCTTCTGGCTGTTTCTGCTCCGGCTGTTTGTCAAAGATAGAAAGTCGCTCTGTATCTTCCAGACGGGAAAGTAAGGAACGGGCAGTTATAACATCGCTGTCTATATCGGATTCTTCAGATACTTCAAGCAGCCAGTCTTTGATACTGTCTGTTTTCTTATTCTGAATATCCTCCGTGAGCTTTTCCACCTGCTCCTCCCTGCTTTCAACCGTATCTTTATACTCGTAAGTATCATATTCATAAGCAAAATCATCCAGGTCCGCAGCAAGCTTTTTAATCTCCTGCTGGTCAAGATATTTTTCAGATTCTTTTATATACTCTGCCAGAGTGATTCGCTCCTCTGCAATCGGGTTAATGTCCACCTTAATTCCTGCCATTGCTATACCGGATTCATTTAAAGCATTGAAAAAGCTATCTTCTCGAATATCACCTTTATAGGAAAGCACCACATCAAGGTCAGAATCTTCCCGGTAAAGGTCTTGTCTGCTTCTGGAACCATACACTCTTGCAGCAAGCAGTTCTACATCCTGTTCCATTCCCATATCTTCTAATACTGCCTGTGCATGATACAAAACCCCTCTTTCTACTTCTGCCCTGCTCAGGCTATTTAATGCCAGTTCATTTCTTCCAATCTCAGAAGTCGCACGAAGTTCCCCCTCCTGCAATAAATCTTTAGAGTGCTGGATTGTCATTTCTTCAAATTCTTTATAATCCACTTTGACACATTCCATGTCATCCATTCTCTCACTTTTAAGGATTTCATAAGCAGCTTTCTGAATAGATACATCTGGATTATCGTAATCACCACCCTGGATTTCATGCAGGTCAGAGTCATAAAAAATAAACGAATATCCTTCTTCTGTTGCCTGTATGGTCAGATACCCTTTACTCCTGGTAAACTGCATTGCGATTCCTTCATAGGTTTGCAGTGCTTCTTCCCTGCGAAATCCTTCAAAAATACTTGCCGGGCAGTTCTTTTCTAATTGTATCCACTGCATCTGTTCTTCCTGAAATTCTTCCACATCTGCCATCAGATCTTCATAATTCACTACTCTTGCCTCTTCCAGTGAGTACCCTTTATCTTCTAAAATATCACTGGCAGCTTCATCTACATAGATTGTCGGATTGTCATAGATTCCTCCATCATCCTCCTGATAATCTTCATTGTAAAACGTATAGTCATAGCCATCTTCTGCGGTCTGGATTGTAAAGTATTGTTTTCCGACCTGATATGCGATCTGCACCTCATTCCAGTCCAGCATATTTTCCATTTTATTTACCGCATCATATATTTCCGGATTCAGCCACCCTCCAATCTGTTCATACGCATGGGTAAGCCGATCTATCCCATTTTCACATCGGATAAAATCCATGCTTTCCTGCATTGTTTCCGTATTCTGGATACCAAGCACTTTTTCCTGATGATTTGGCAGACGTAAATACTCCTGCATCGCTTCATCCAGTGATTCATATCGGTTTACTTTTACTACACCTTCTGCATTTACATCTTCCATCACATAAAAATTATCAATGTAATGGATCTCTGGCATCTTTAATTTTATTCCTTCCGGAAGCTGCACCTCACTGACTGCATGGAAATTAAACCGGACATCCGTTCCAGATTCATTTTTTCCTACTATCGTTTCTTCCCAGGTATCCTTCTGTACTGCCTGTATTTCTTCTATTGTAAGTATCTGTCCACTCCGCAGGGTTACAGCAGAATCTTTCGGGAATTCCGACAGGTCATAAAGTGTTGTTCCATTTTCCTGCAAATATTCTGAAACAGCTTCCAATGCTCCTGCATCAAACCCATCCCATAAGTCCTCCGCTACAAGCTGTCCATTTTCTGCTACGATAATGCCTGCCACATCGGAACCAAATTCATCATGTTCCATTAAGAAAAACTTCTCCCCAGCATATTTCCTTTCATCAACCGTATGCCAGGTCCCGTTATGTCCTTCTGCTTCATACCCTCTTGTCTCTACCGTGATCGTCACTTCATTTTCTCCTATCGCCTGTTCTATCTTCTGCATCCGGATCTCAACTCTTGCCATGTCGATAAACCCATCTAAAACTGCCGGGTGGCTTTCAATCACATAATCCAGGTTCAGATTTCTGCCCCGGCTGATATTTTCCGGGACTTCGATATGCTCCGCCCAGTCTTTGTTCTGTCTGGAGAATCTTCCATCATTGGAAAGTTCCCGGATAGTATTTGCCATAACAAAATTCATACGTTCTTCCCCAAAACGTTCCACGGCTTCTTTTGCCGCATCCTGCTTTAAGTGCAGGCCATCAAAATTCTCCCGGATGGCTTCTTCGATTGCTTTCTTACAGTCCAAGTTTAACTTTCTGGAATCCAGATAAGCATCCACATCCCGTTCTCCCATTGCCTGTTCCAATGTCCCTTTATAAACTGGCGGATATGCCCTGACGGAATTATGTTCCAACATGTTCATTCTCTGCTGGACAAACTCCGGAAGTTCCTGAAATCCAAAAGAATCTACATAATAGGCTGTGATCTCTGCACCCCTGTTTATCACGATTACATCACTTACCGATAAGGAATGACCACGGAAATCTTCCGGTCGGTCAATGTTAAAGCGTTCAAAAATATTGTCTAACGTGATCGTTGGCATCCATGGTGCTGCATAAACCATCCGGTAATCCTTTCCGTCAATGGTATAGCCCAGACTCTTTGCGGATTCCATTCCCATAAACTGATAGGTATGCTCATCTCCACTATCCATCTGATAAATGGCAAACCTTCCGCTTTCTCCATGCAGAAGAAGTGTCTCATCAATCTTTTCTGCACTCTGCTGTTCCAGTGCTTCCTGTTTTGTGGCAGAGACTTCTCTTTCTTTCTGGACTTCCCATTCTGTTTCTGTGATTCCAAAGATACCGTCATATCCCAAAATCTCATTTTCCGTCTTCACAAGCACCTGTTCTGCCTGTTGTGGATTCTCTGGATTTCCATATAAGACGTAAATTTCTGCCCCTCCACGGTATAATTCATATGCCCGGTCTTTCGTAAGCGGTAGCATATGGTCTAACTGGATTCCTGCCTCGTGCATTTCGGTAAAACCAATCATCCCGTCCGGGAAATTGTCGATCTCTGCCTGTGTTTCATTCATAAGGCTTCTCGTATATTCACTTCCCGGTCTGCGGATTGCGGTCATCATACGGTTCACCAGTCCAAGCACTTCGTCTTTGTCATCCATCTTATATGCAAAATTCACAATAAGATTTCTCTGGGAATCTGTAAAATCTCCCGTATTGGCAGCTTCTGCCGTTTCAATCAGACGATGGGCATACTGCATGGCTGTTTCTTCTATAATCTCCGGTTCCTTCGCTGGGAAGTTTGCCCTTGCTGCCTGAATCACTTCATACACCAGCTTTGAACCGGCTTCATCGTAAGATTCTCTCATGTCCCATACCAGGTCATTCAGTCTCTCCACCTGTCCGGGGAAGGTTTCTGCATATTCACTTACAAATGCCTTTTCTTCTTCTGAAAAAATATGTCTCGGAAACTCTGCTTTTCGTACAAACATCTCTGCCTGATTTTTCGGAAAAAGATCAGAAAAATAAGTAACGCCTGTGTCAGCGTCATATTCCACATCGAAAAAATCAAGCGGGTAGTTCTCTCCGTGTCCACTGCTGTCATAGAGTGGTGTGACGGCAGCACCTTTTTCTTCCAGAAAACTTTCCAGTGGTTTCTCATTTTCCTCTATCTCACCACTTTCCAGAAGGCTGACGTATTCTCCTACATTCTGTTCTAACTGTTCCCTGCTCATATTTTCAATCAGGTCATAGCTAAACTCAACCCCCATGCTGCCCGAAAGATGCAGAATTAAATCTTCCTTATGAAGAGTATCCCGCACTGGTCTTTCCATTTCCAGCTCGTGCATCTGTGTCTCAATATTCTCAATGACTTCCGCAGACGTTTTCCGGATGGTATCCATAGATGCCCGGAGTGCTTTCATATCCTTGCTCTCACACCAGCTGGCGATATAGGTAAACGAGTATTCTGAAGTATCCAGACCAAAGTGGTTGCAGACAATATAGGCGATACTTTCTGCTTCTACTTCTTTGGTTGTCCGGTCTTTTAAAATCCCTTCCGCATCCATTACCTCCCGATCATGCAGCAATGCGTGGCTCACTTCATGGACTCCGGTTTTCATCGTCTGGACAT
>ERZ894232.2515-NODE-2515-length-12768-cov-14.175883_pt1 | contig 12768 bp, 9 predicted proteins | sample MGYA00380296_ERZ894232 | MGnify/ENA primary metagenome ERZ894232 (study PRJEB32331, sample SAMN06328433) | human gut metagenome | biome: human gut microbiome; feature: stool | host: Homo sapiens | collected 2014-08-14 ... | reverse complement strand
CTGTTCCAACAAAAGCTTCGCTTTCGGAACAGGCGGGCGCACACATCCATCCCCGTATGCGGGGCGGCATGAAGTCAGGACAAGGGAGCTCCCCTTTCGTGTGTACCCCGGCCCGCCGCCGGAGGGATTGCCGGGGGCGGGCGCGACCTGAGAACCCCCAAACCTTCGGCCGGGCCGTACGGCGGGAAGGGTGGAAACATGACGTGGGGCTTGGGCGTGCCCCTCGCTTGCCCCGCCCGGAGGGCGCAGGGTAAAGGAAAGAAAAACCTGCCCCTCCTCGGGCCGGTAAAGCGTGCCTGGCGGCGTCCCGCCGCGCTACAGCCACTCCCGCAAGGTGGCGAACATAACATCCATGTCCAGGGGCTTGACCAGATAGGCGTTCATTCCGGCCGCTTCGGCCAGGGGTTTGTCTTCATCGAAGGCATTGGCGGTCATGGCGATGATGGGTACGGAAACGGCGTCGGGTCTCGTCAGCGCGCGTATGGCCCGGGTGGCGTCCAAGCCGTCCATGATCGGCATGCGGATATCCATGAGGATGGCTTGATAACGGCCTTCCTCCGCCTTTTCAAAGGTCCGCACGGCTTCCAGTCCGTTTTCCGCCGTATCCACCGTCAGACCGTGCATTTCCAGCAGACTCTTGGCGATTTCCAGGTTGAGCGCGTTGTCTTCAACCAACAACAGGCGCGAACCGGCCGGAAGCGCGACTTGGTCGTCGGAGACGGCCTGGCGGCGATCCGCATACAGCGAGGCAAAAGTTTTGCAGAGGGTGGAAGGGAACAGAGGCTTGGCGATGAAGGCGTCTGCTCCCGCCTCCCGCGCTTCGGCTTCGATGGCGCTCCAGTCATAGGCGGTGATAATGATGATGGTGGTTTCCGGTCCCACCAGCTTGCGGAGGCGACGGGTGGTTTCCACTCCGTCCATATCGGGCATTTTCCAGTCGATGAGCGCCACGTCGTAGTGAAAACGCTGTTTGAGGGCCTCCCGGACGGCTTCCACCGCCATGAAACCCGATTCCACCCAGCGACACTCCGCGCCTATGCCGCGCATAATGACGCTCGCCTGCTCGCCCACCAGGGCGTCGTCGTCCACCACCAGCACCTTGAGCCCGGTCAGCAGATTTTGCGATTTGCGCAGATTTTCGCGTTCCTCGTCGTCCTCCGCCAGGCCGAGGGGAACGGTCACGATGAATTCCGAGCCTTGGCCCTGCTTGCTGTGGACCTGGATGCTTCCCCCCATGATATGAACGAGATTATAGACGATGGAAAGCCCCAACCCGCTGCCCGCCTTGTTGCGGGCCATATCCGCATTTTCCTGCTCGAAGGGCTGGAAGATGCGGCGCATAAATTCGGAGGACATGCCTATGCCGCTGTCGCGGATGGTGAATTCCATGTGGGCGAATCCGTTGGTCCGGCGCAGTTCGCGAATATGGACGGAAATATTGCCTCCTGCCGGGGTGAATTTGAGGGCGTTGGCCAGCAGATTCATGAGAATCTGGTTGAGGCGCAACGCGTCGCCTATATAAGCGGCTTCCAGCGGCGTGTTGTGATACACCTCGTAATCTATGCCCGCCGCCTCGGCCTGGGGCACGATGATGGCATCCACCTGGTTGACAAGATCCGCCAGATCGAAGCGGGCGTTGGTCAGCGCTATTTTCCCGCTTTCAATGCGGGACATGTCGAGAATGTCGTTGATCAGCGACAGCAGGTAACGGCATGAAGCATCGATTTTGGTAAAGCAGTTACGCACGGCGTCGCGCTCGTCGAGCTTGAGCTGGCCTATGGCGCTCATGCCGATAATGGCGTTCATGGGGGTACGGATGTCATGACTCATGCGGGACAAAAAGTCGGACTTGGCCCGGTTGGCCGCCTGGGCGGCGGCCAGGGCGTCGCGCATGAGCTGTTCCTGGCGTTTTTTTTCGGCCTGCTGTTCGTCCAGCACTTTGAGCATCATGATGCCCAGGATGTCGGCGCCGTCGGGGTTGTCCACCCGTATGCATTGGGCGGCGACCCAGTGCCAGGCGCCGTCGTCGCCCAATCGGCGATACTCCTGATAAATTTCCTGTTCGCCCGCCGCGAAGCGCCGCTCCATCTCCTCCGGGGCGAAGGAGCGAAGAAAATCCTCCTGATAGGCGGGGTCCACGTATTGAGCGCTGCGTTTCATCAGTTCAGCGTAATTCCCCTGGGGAAGCAGTTCGGCCACATAGCCGCGGGCGCTGAAGCTTTCATAGCTGTTGCGGGTCAGGTTGAAATGGATGATCAGGGGATAGGCCGAACACACGGCCGCCTGCAGGGAGCGTTGCTTGCGGAGCTGTTCCCGCTCGTGTTCAAGTTGGGATTTTTTCTTTTCCGTGATGTCGGTGAACAGGGCCTGGACGACCTGGATGCCGTCGGCATTGACCAGATGTTCCATAATGACGTTGAGCCAGCGGGACGAGCCGTCTTCAAGCCGGAAACGTCGTTCATACACGACCCGGCCGCCTTCTCGAACGAGGCGGTCGGTCAGGCCGCGCACCCACGCCATATCCGCCTCCATGACCCGGAAAAAGGGATCGCCGGGCCCGGTTTCTGCCTCTTCGGGGCTGTAGTCGTAAATCTTGAGCGCCTGGGGATTGATGGATACGATGCGCGGTTCGGGGTCCAGAACAAACTGCACGATCCCGCACGGCACCGTATTATATAACTGGGATAAAAAAGCCGCCTGCCGGGCGATTTCCTCGTGAGCGATGCGGATGGTCTGTTCGCGCTCCATCCGTTTGGTGATGTCGGTGATAAGGCAGGTCACGGCGCCCTCGCCGTCCTCGTCCACAAAATACTGACCGATGTCCATGACCCACAGCACGGAACCGTCCTTGCGGCGCACGCGGTATTCCACACTGTAGGAGTCCCCGTGCGCCAGGGCTTGCGTCACCTGGTTCCACATAAGATCGTAGTCTTCGGGCAGAATGAAACCCCGGCAGCAGCCGGAGCATGCCTCGCCGTATTCCTCGGGGCTTTTATAGCCCAACAGGCGGTAAAGGCCGGGGCTGAGCCATTTGGTGGTGAAGTGCTCGTCGGAGCGGCAGATCATCAGGCCGCCGGGCAACTGGGACAGCATGAGTTCGATTTGCCGATTCTGGCGGGAAAGTTGCTCCTGCAGACGGCGAAAGGCTTCTTTAGCCGTTGTCATGGGGAAGAGTTCGTCGGACTTGAGCGCGTCGAACGGCATGGAATTGTGAATGTGGACAATTTTCAGCGCGCCGTGCTTGTCCCGGCGGAACACGAAGGTAATGCGTTGCAGCATGGTCAGCGCGGTGCCGGGGGCTACGGATTCCAGGCGGCTGGTGCCCTCGCACAGGTAGACGCCCGGCGCCAGTTCGCGAGTCACGTAACGTTCGTCCCACATGCGGCAGGTCAGCATGTTTTCGGCGCCTACGCGGAAAAAGCGCGCCACTTCCTCGGCGCCCTCGGCCTGCATGGCTTCCCCTCCGCCCAACCACACAATATCGGATTCAAAGGTGGAAATAAGAAATTCCACATCGCTGTCGCAGAAATAGCGGCGCAGTATGGTCGAGGCGAAGCTTTCCACTTCGCGTTGCAGGTCGGGCGTCATTGATGTTTCTCCTTCGGCTTCGCCTTTTTTGAAGCAAAGCCCGACGATGCGCCAAGCGTTTGCCGACGACACGCGGCGGTAGTCTAACCCCCCGGCGGGGGGCTGAAAAGAAAAAAATACGAGGCGCATTCGAGCGAAGTCCGGCCGACCGCCGCCGGAGAACGGCTGAGACCGGGGCGGGCCCGCCCGACACCGTCGGGACGGGAAAAAGGGCGCATGGCTTGACAGCGGCATGGAGCGATGCAAAGAAAACGCGATATCGCCTTGTGTGCCTACCAAACGGCCCTGACTCGGGGCCGCATTCGTTTACAGGAGATCGTTATGAGCAATTCTCTGGTCGTGGCCGTCGCGGGCGCCACAGGCGCCGTCGGGCGCGAAATGCTGAACGTTCTGGCCGAGCGGAATTTTCCCGCCACTTCGGTGGTGGCGCTTGCGTCGTCTCGTTCGGCCGGCAACAAGGTGCCCTACGGGGATGACGAATTGGTGGTGCAGGAAATGACCAGGGAATCCTTCCGGGGCGTGGACCTGGCCCTGTTTTCGGCGGGTGGCGCCACCTCGCTGGAATATGCACCCCATGCCGTGGCTTCGGGCTGCGTGGTGGTGGACAACTCCAGCGCCTGGCGTATGGACGAGCGTTGCCCTCTGGTGGTGCCCGAGGTGAATCCCCACGCTCTGGAGGAACACAACGGCATCATCGCCAATCCCAATTGCTCCACCATTCAGATGGTGGTGGCCCTGAAGCCTCTGCACGCCGCCGCCGTTATTCGGCGCGTGGTGGTGTCCACTTACCAGGCCGTAAGCGGCACGGGCCAGAAGGGCGTCGCCGAGCTGGAAAGCCAGGTGCGCCATCTGTTCAACGGCCGTGAACCGGAAATCAAGGCCTATCCCCATCGCATCGCCTTCAACTGCCTGCCTCACATCGACGTCTTTCTGGACAACGAATACACCAAGGAAGAGATGAAGATGGTTCTGGAAACCGCCAAAATTATGGAGGACCCGGATATCCGCGTGACCGCCACCTGTGTGCGCGTCCCCGTGTTCTACGGGCATTCCGAATCGATCAACATCGAAACGGTGAAAAAGCTGACCGCCCGCGAAGCCCGCGCCGTGCTGGCCACCGCGCCGGGGGTGCAGGTGTACGACAATCCCGCTCAGAATATGTATCCCATGCCTGTGGACGCCGCGGGCGAGGACGCGGTGTTTGTGGGCCGCATCCGCGAGGACGAAACCGTCCCCAACGGCCTCAATCTATGGGTAGTGGCCGACAACGTGCGCAAGGGCGCGGCTCTCAACGCCGTGCAGATCGCCGAGGAGCTGATGGAACGCGACCTGATCGCGGTGCGCGCGCCGAATTTGTTTTTGAAGTAGTGCGAGGCGGGGGGGCTGACGGCCTCCTCGCGCATGACGCCGGGCGCAAAGCGGGTAAAGGGACTCCATGATTCAGGAACTGGACGCGGAAGGCTGGGTGGCGCGGCTGCGGGAAACGCCCCGGCCGGGCACGGACAACGTGTTGGCGTTTTACGAGCATCGCATGGGGGCAATCTGCCGCGAGCCCAAACTGATGCTGGCGCCTCTGGACGATCATCTGGTGCACCGGGGCGACGGAGTGTTCGAAAGCCTTCGCATGGCCGAAGGGCGCATCCTGCAACTGGATGCGCATATCGCCCGGCTGAAGGATTCCTCCGCCGTCATCGGCCTGACGCCGCCCTGCCCGTGGGAAGAAATAAGAACCATACTGCTGGAAGTGGCCCGCGCGGCGGGGACGCCCGACGGCGGGCTCAAGCTGCTGCTCGGCCGGGGCGGCGGCGGTCTGGGCGTGGACCCGCGCGAATGCCCGCAGAGCAGCCTGTTCGTGGTAGCGACCCGCAACCGCCCCTTGCCGGAAAGCTATTGGGAAAAAGGACTCACCGCCTGCCGCAGCGCCGTGCCCGCCAAGCAGCCGTATCTGGCCCGGATCAAGTCCACCAACTATTTGCCCAACGTGCTTATGGCTCAGGAGGCCGCGCGCCGGGGCGTGGACGTCAGTTTTTCTTTTGACGAGGCCGGTTGCCTGGCCGAGGCCGCCGTGGCCAATGTGGCTGTGGCGGATGGCGAGGGCCGCCTGTTGCTGCCTCCGTTCCGCCATTCTCTGCCGGGCACCACGGCCCTGCTGGCCGTGGAACTGGCCAAGACCTTCATGCCGGTGATACTCACCGACATCAGGGAAGATATCCTGTACGCGGCTTCCGAAATCCTGGTACTGGGAACTACGCCCGAGTGCGTGGCCGTCACGCATTACGAGGGGCAACCCATCGGAAACGGCCGTCCCGGCCCCCTGGCATGCAGGCTCCGTCAGGAACTGCACGCCGCTCTTCTGGCCGGCGGAACGCCGTTTTCGGAGTTCCAACCATGAGAGGAAGCCATGCGTTCCCAAAACATCTTGTCGGGCCTGGTCCTCGGCCTGTGCCTGCTGTGCGTTCCGACCCTTTCGCCCGCCGCTGACGCCCCCGCCAAACCCGTCCCGGCCGTGAAGGCCGACGTCCCGGCCGCCAAAGCCCCCGCCGCCAAGGCCGATATTCCCCAGGCCGCGGAACAGACCACCCTGACCATCCTGCCCCCCACCGAGGAAATCGTCGTTTCCTTTCCGCTCATGCTGGTGGAGCGGGGCACCGTGGAAAACGTCGATGCCAAAACCGGCACCTTCGAACTGAAGCGCAAGGACGGCACCTTGGCCAGGATCAAGGTCGACGACAATACGATCATGGAAAACGTGTATGCCGACGTCTTTACCTGGGAATCCAAGAAGGGCATAGGCGACCTGAAGAAGGGCGACCGCGTGCGCGCCCGGGTATGGCCCGCCCGTAACGGCGTGGAAAACGCTCTGCTGATCGACGTATTCCATTTGTAACATCGAGCGAAGCCCGGCGCGTCCGGTGCGTTCCTCCGAAAAGGAGGATTCTCGCCGCGCGGGCATCGGGCGCCCCGAACGTCAGAGCGATTTCCGATTGAAATGGCGAACGGAATCGAGTGAAGCGAGATTCGTCTTTATCGTCTTCATTCGTAAGATGGTTCACGCCAACGGCCGAAGGCCTCCGAAGCCGCCGCAATTCGTGGGCGGCCCGGCCTCGCCTGCCGCCGAAAATTCAAGCGATGGATCATCGTGTCCGACTTGGTGAAATTTAAAAGTTAAACAATGTCATATAGGAGTATGCCATGCGTGCTTTTTGGTTGACTTTGGCCGGGCTGAGCCTGTGCCTGCCCGCCGGGGCCGTGGCGGCGTCTTTCAATGTCAACGGCCTGGACGATATTCTTCACGATACCGGCAAAGACGCCTCCGTGCGCGGGATAGTCAAGGCTGTGGACAGTCCTCATAACACGTTTACCGTGAATGTGGAGAAAAAGGGCGACGTGGAGTTCCGCGTCAGCCCTCAGACTTCCTTTGAGTCGGAAGTTCTGGGCGGCGTCATCGGCAAAGAAATGGGCGCGGGGCTGGAAGGGCTGAAAAACGGCGATTCGGTCAAGGTCCGCTACCTGACTCTGCCCCCGGAAAAACCGGTGGCCGCCGAAGTGGAAATCGAACATTAGAGCGGTTTGCTGTTGAAAACGGCAAGCGCTCCGGCGGCCGCGGGAGCGGCCGCCCGCGCCGAAGGAGCCTGAAAAACACGCTTTTCAGGCGAAATGACGGCTGCGTCGCTTTTGAAATGGGACAATTTCAAAAGCAAAATGCTCTAATCGTCCCGGCAGGCGGCTTTGTGTTCCTGCTCGGCTTCAGCCGCCGGATCAAGGTCCGGCGGCCGTTTTTTGGAGGGAAACCTCAGTGTGCCCCGGTCCGCCAGCGCATCCGCAGTTCCGCCGCCCGCATGGCGGCCTGTTCGTAGGCCGGGATGAGCGAAACCGGCCCGTCGCGGCGCAGCAGGGCCAGAATGTTCGCCAATTTGGCGGCGTGACCTTCCTCGTCGAGAATGCCCGCGCGCCAACGCTCCACGGCTTCGGCCAGGTCGCCCGGATCGGCGTTGAGTTGCCGCAGGATACGTAGAGCGCGTTCCGCGGCCTCCAGCGAGGGAGTCAGGCGTAAGTGGCGATGCCATACCGCCAACGCTTCCTCCCGGCGGCCCGCGTTCTCCAGCAGGGTGGCCAGCATTTCGTAGCCTTCTTCCCATAACGGTTCTTCGTCCAGCAAGGCCAGACAATGATCGGGGCGGAAGGGGCGGGCGGAGCGCAGACGGCGCAGCAGAGCTTTTCGGCGTTCTTCAGGCACGCCGAAACGGACCTGAAGATCGGGCTCCACCCGCAGGACATAATCGTCCTCTTCGGCCAGGGCGGGCATGTTGACGAAGCGGCTCAAATCTCGCCTCGCCCGGAGCAGGCGGCCGTTGTCCTCGTCGTGATCACGTCGTTGCGGGGTCTGGCTTTCGAAATGAATCACCCGGCTTTCGGGGATCACGCTCATGACGCCGCCGTTTTCCGCCAAGGCCAGGCAAAAATCCACATCCTCGAAACCGTTGACATATGCTTCGCAGAAGCCCCCCGCCTCCAGAAAAAGCGCGCGGGAAACCATAAGCGCCGCTCCGGTGATGGCGGGAAAACGGCGACGACGGCGGGCCAGCGGGTGAGCGAGGGGAAGACCCGCGTACAGGTGGCCGATGCTGCCGCCCGCCGGGGTAATGACGATCCCCAGATGTTGCACCGTATCATCCGGATACGCCAGCAGCGGTCCCACCCCGACCAGGTCGGGCTCCGCCGCCAGGGCGTCCTGCAGCGGCGGCAGCCAGCCCGGCGTAAGCAGGGTGTCGTTATTAAGAAAAAAGAGCAGGTCCGAATCGGCCAGGGCGGCTCCGGCGTTGCATGCCGGGCCGAAATTCCGGTTGTTTTCAAAGCGCCGGTAACGGAAGCGTCGGCCGAACAGAGACGAGCCCAGGGCCGGGCAGGCGCCGGAGGTGTCGTCGGCGGAGGCGTTGTCCACCACAATAACCGCGACATCCCCGCCGGGCGTGTGTTCCGCCAGGGAGCGCAGGCAGGCGGCGGTCAGCTCCCATTTGTTGTGGACAGGAATGACGACGCTTAGGGTCGGCATGGCGGCTTCCGGAAAAAGCGTTGTAAAAAGCCACGATAGGAGGAGGTCGCCCCTCTGTCAACGTGTGCCGATATGCCCAGATGACGCGGCGACAGCAGCACCCGAAGCCGCAGGCGACTCCTGAATCCGGGGTTGTGAAGTACGGCTGCGCCACCGGGGAGGTTCTCAGCCCTATGTAATGCAATCAGGTTGAATTATTAGATTTAATATTTAAATACGTCTGTCCCGGCATGTCCCGTCGGACTTGCGCCCCGCCGCAAAGGCGCTTATTCTGCCGCAATGTCTGTGCTGCTTGTCCATCTTGGTTTCGCCGCCTCCGACGAGGGAGAACAAACGTTGCTCCTGGCCCGCGCTCTGCGCGACGCCGGGCGGGAAGCCCTGCTGGCCTGTCCGCAGGAAAGTCCTTTGGCCGTGGCCGCCAATGACGCCGATTTGCCCCTCGTGGAACTGGAAAATGCCGATCCCGGACTGAGTTTGGGGTGGACTCTGAACCGTCTGGTCCGAGAGCGCGGTGTGCGTCTGATTCATACCCTTGAACCGCGCGTTTTGACTACTGTGGCTCTGTTGCGCCGTCGTCGCCGGGAACTGCGCTTCGTGCACACCGTGCTTGCCGCGTCCGACAAAGGAAAAAAACTGCGCGGCTGGAGTGTTCGGCAAATCGACGCCTTGGTCTGCGCGGGGACGGACGTGGCCGCACTGGCCCGCGCCGGGGGCGTTGAGGATACGAAAATACGGGTTATCCTGCCCGCCGCGCGCCCCCCTTTGCCCGCAGGAGTCCCTGTCGGCTCCGTCGGCGGTCGGTCGAACGACCGTTTTATTTTTGTGGCCGCCGGCCCCCTGAACCCGGCGGCGGACCACGCTTCCCTTCTTCAGGCCATGGCCTGCGTTCAGACTATGTCCATCGACGATCTGCCGGAATGGGAAGTGCGTATTGTGGGCGAAGGCCCGTTGTTCGGCGCTTTGCTGGACAGCGCGGAGAAGCTGGGCGTGCGGGACCGGTTGAGTCTGATCGGCGGGCAGGACCGGCGCGTGTTTCTGGGCGCGGCCGACGCGGCGGTGTGCTGCGATGTGGCGGGACGGAACGGCGTATCCGTCATGCTGGACGCCTGGAACCTCGGCGTGCCTGTGGCCTGCACGACTTTGGAGGCTCACCGGGATTTGGGGGAAGACAAGATATCGGTATTGTTTTCACCCCCGACCAATCCCGTGGCCTTGGCCGGCTCCATGTTGCGTCTCATGCAGGAATCCGCTTTGCGCGAAAGACTTGTCGCGGGGGGACGCGCCGCGCTGGAACGTTTCCGGCCCGTCCGGCTGGGCGCGGAATACGCGGCCCTGTACGACGAACTGTTGAACGCCGAGCCCGGTGCTTCCGCCGTTTCCTCTGCCGATTGCTGACGTTTCTGTCTACCCGCCGTTGCGAGGTGTTGTCCGGCCCGGACTCGGAGGAGGGGGCGCTGCGGAGGCGGCCTTTCGGTTTGTCTGAAGCGGCGCGGGCTTCTTGTGTTTTTTCCATAACATCGCTACACTCTTATTTTGTCGCTTCGGGAAGGCCGTCCACTCCGGCCTCCATACCGGCCGTCCGCGCGGGGCGGCCCGGCCGGGAGCGTTGTCCTTTTGTCCCCTGTAATCGAGGGAGATTCGCCATGAAACGTGTTTCGGTATTGCTTTCCGCCCTGTGTCTGGCCCTGGGGATGACCGGCATGGCCGTCGCCGCGCCCCTGGTGGTGGCTCACGACACCAACTTCAAGCCCTTCGAGTTCAAGGACTCGTCCGGCCAGTACACCGGCTTCGACATTGAACTGTGGGACAACGTGGCCAAGCGCGCGGGCCTGGAATACAAGTTCCAGCCTATGGACTTCAACGGCATCATCCCCGGCTTGCAGACCGGCAATATCGACGCGGCCATCGCGGCCATGACCATCACCCCCCAGCGTCAGGAAGTGGTGGACATGTCCGACCCCTATTACGACACCGGCATCATGCTGGTGGTGCGCACCGAGGACGTGGACAAATACAAGAGCCTCGAGGACCTGGCGGGCAAGGTCATTGCTTCCAAGACCGGCACCGCTCCGGCGGACTATCTGCGGACCAAATTCACCAAGGCCAAGGAAGTCAAGCTGTTTCCCAACAACGACGGCATGTATCTGGAAGTGTTGGGCAAGGGCGCGGATGCCGCGTTCTTTGACGAATCCGTGGTGCGCGATTTCGCCAAGGCGTCGGACGGCGGCCTGACCGTGGTGGGGCCCCTGTATGAAGGGCAGTCTTACGGCATCGGCTTCCCCAAGGGCAGCAAGCTGGTGGGGCCGGTCAACGAAGCCCTCAAGGCCATGAAGGCCGACGGTACCTATAAGCAATTGTATATCAAGTGGTTCGGCGTGGACCCGGACACGAAATAAGTATGCCGATGGGGCGGTCCGCCGTGTTGAGGCGGTCCGTCCCTTTTTTCCGAGGGAAACGCGGGCTTCGTCCCCGTGCGCGTCGGGCGCCGGTATGGGCGCGTTTCACAGGCGTTGGCGGTATAAGTGAAAGGTAACCTGTTCTCAAGGCGGGGCGCATGGCGTTTCAATTCCATCCCGAAGTGATGGTCGAGAGCCTGCCTCTTTTGGTGGGCATCCAGGGGTTGACGCTGAAGATTACAGCGGCCGGGCTCATTGCCGGTCTGCTGGCGGGAATTGTGGCGGCGGTGCGCCATGAGGGGGCAAGCCGTTCGGAACGTCTGGACCGGATGGCGATGTCCACCGTGGGCGGACTGGTGGCCGGGCTGGGGGTCGGCATCGCGGCGAGCTGGCTCAGCGGCGACGGACGACCGCTGAGCGGATTGGAACTGACCTTGTTCCTCACTGTATGCGGTCTGATTCTGGGCCTTGTTCTGGGCACTGTGACGGGCCTGATCAACACCGGACACAACCGCGTCCTGCGTGCCGTGGCGGTGACTTACATCGAGATTATACGCGGTACCCCGCTTATTGTGCAGGTTATGTTTCTGTATTTCGGCCTGCCCCTGGTCCTGGGTATCCGTATTCCGCCGGTGACCGCGGGTATCGTGGCCATCGGGGTCAATGCCGGAGCGTATATCGCGGAAATCGTGCGCGGAGCTATTGTATCCATCGACGCGGGCCAGGGCGAGGCCGCCCGTTCCACGGGGCTGACCGGCTTCCAGGCCATGCGTTATGTCATCTGGCCCCAGGCTTTCCGGCGCATGATTCCGCCTTTGGGCAATCAGTTCATTATTTCCCTCAAGGATACTTCGCTCCTGGTGGTCATCGGCGTGGCCGAACTTACCCGACAGGGGCAGGAAATCATCTCCATCAATTTTCGCGCGTTTGAAGTGTGGCTTACTGTGGCCCTCATTTACCTGTGCGTGACCCTCACTTTATCCTGGATATTGCGCCGGGCCGAACGGCGTTTGACTTCACGAGTGGTACGCCGGACCCGGATGGGCGTCAAGGTTGCTTCTTCCGCTCATGTCGCCTAGGGGAGGAATTGGCAAAACCGTGGCACTGCGTTGCGCGCGGCAACCCCAATTGGCCCGGGCGGGGTGTCGAAAGAAAATCCGCGCGACTTTTAGCCTGAGCTTCATCAGGGCCATGTGGTAAGTTGTTTCATTCCCCGCAGACGAATCATGATTTTTTTAGCGTGCGGCTCATGAGGCGCACGCTTTTATCTTAAAAAATTCTTGTTAAGCGGAAGGGCAGATGGATCTGTGACTTTGCTCCATCTGCCGCGTTTTTATGGTGGAAGAAAGCTCGCACGCGTCCGCGCGGGGCGCGACCGGATATCGCCGCCGTTGCGTATGGTCTCGGTAGCGTTTCAATCCACGCGCCCGCGTGGGGCGCGACCAACCTCGTCACCTGGTGCTTTGGCCACATGCTCGTTTCAATCCACGCGCCCGCGTGGGGCGCGACACGCTTGACAGGTACAGTGGGCTCAAAAGGAGTGGTTTCAATCCACGCGCCCGCGTGGGGCGCGACGCCGATTGATGATGTCCCGGACTGAGCCGAGGACGTTTCAATCCACGCGCCCGCGTGGGGCGCGACCCCGTCGCCCGGACGGTCCCATTCCAATTCAATGAGTTTCAATCCACGCGCCCGCGTGGGGCGCGACGCGCCGTCAATTTTGACGGGGCT
>ERZ894232.2504-NODE-2504-length-12840-cov-6.537740_pt1 | contig 12840 bp, 9 predicted proteins | sample MGYA00380296_ERZ894232 | MGnify/ENA primary metagenome ERZ894232 (study PRJEB32331, sample SAMN06328433) | human gut metagenome | biome: human gut microbiome; feature: stool | host: Homo sapiens | collected 2014-08-14 ... | reverse complement strand
TGGGCGTTGGAGTGCTGGCGATCAGCGCAGGATTCTACTTGCTTGCACAGTCGGCAATTGCAGTAGCCAATGCTGGTCCGGGGGCAATAGCTGTTTTTGCCGGTTTGATTGGCGTGGTAGTAGGGCTCGCAGTTGGTATGACGAAATTGTTTTCATCTATGTCCGGCGGTTCAAAGAAATTAACAGCGATGGCACCGGCGTTTCTGGCGTTGGGAGCGGCTGTGCTAATGATTAGCGCAGGTTTGGCACTTTTGGCATATTCTTCGATTCAGTTGGCGAGTGCCGGTCCGCTGGCTATTGGCGTAATGGCAGGAATGGCGGTTGCAATTGGCGGCTTGATGCTGGTGGCAAAGAGCGTAGCACCAACACTTTCAGCTGGAGCAGTTGGATTTGTCACATTTGGAGCCGCTGTATTGATTGCGGCGGCCGGAATGGGGCTGTTATCTTTATCGGCCATTAATCTTGCGAATGCTGGCCCACTGGCTATTGGCTGTATGGTTGGCATGGTTGCAGCTATCGCCCTGCTGGCAGTAGGCGCTGCCGCTCTCGGCCCTGCATTGACAGCAGGAGCAGTTGGATTTATCGCATTTGGGGCTGCCATTGTTCTGGTAGCATCAGGAGCATTGATTGCAAGCGCAGCGTTGGCTGTTGTATCCGCTGTTCTTCCTACAATTGCACAGTACGGAGCGCAGGGAGCGGTAGCAATTGCTCAGCTTGGAGCGAGTATGATTATCTTTGGCACCGGAGCTGCTGTTGGAGGAGTTGGCGCAACCGTGCTCGGAGTTGGTCTTGCGTTGGTCGGCGTAACTGCACTGGCTGCAGCCGCAGGAGTAATTGCATTGTCTGCCGGAGCAGCGGTGCTTGGAGCTTCGCTTGTGATGGCAGGTGCAGGTTTGACGATTATGGGAGCAGCATTTCCACTTGTAGCGGCTGGCGCAAAGGCCAGTGCGGCTGGATTGACGGCATTACTTGGATCTGGTACTGCGGCCAGTGCAGTTTTTGTGATTTTGGCAGGATCTTCTGGCGCGGCAGCTGTAACAGTTGGCGTATTTGCAGCGGCAATGGTGGCCGGAGCCGCAGGAACCGGTCTTATGGTAGTTGCTCTCAAATCAGTAAATTCCAGTATGATGTCAATCGCCGGAAATGCGAAAAGCGCTGAAAAATCGCTTACAGGTATGCGCTCCAGCGTGAATGTTGTGAATTCTGGGCTGGATGCATTGGGAAACAAGGCGAAATCTGCGATCAATGCATTGATTAAGCAGTTTTCCCAAGGAGAAAGTAAAGCGAAGACTTCTGGAAATGCGGTTGGAAATAATTTTAATAATGGCGTTTCAGCTGGAATGTCAAGGGCGGTTTCTACAGCAGAAACAATGTCAAATTCAATCGTAATTACCATGCGATCATCGGCAGGTGGGGCCTATAACAGCGGTGCTTACATCGGCATGGGTCTCGCTAACGGTATGGCAAGCCAGGTCGGCCATGTAAGAGCAGTGGCGGCACAGCTTGCGGCTGCTGCAGAGGCGGCAATCCGCGCGAAAGCACAGATCCACAGCCCATCACGGGTGACAGATAAACTCGGCAATTATTTCGGTATCGGCTGGGTCAACGGCATTATGGATCATGTGCAGGAGGCGAGGCAGGCCGCCATGGAATTGATACAGGTTCCGGAGCTTACACCTGCGCCGGAAATCGGAATGAGCCTTCGGACAGGATCTGAAGACCTGAACGACAGCTACCAGTACAGCAGTAATGGAAAATATACCATCTATGTACCCGTTAATCTGGACGGAAGAGAAATCGGAAAAGCGACCGCAACGTATACACGAGAAGAAATTGAGAAACAGGAGACAAGGGAGAACCGAAAGAAAGGCAGGAGAATGAATGTATAACTTTGTAGATACAACAGAGCGATACCCAGGGCAGAACCTGCCTTCGGAGGCTCTCATGTTTAATGGAAGTTATCTTGAGAACGTAATTCCCGGCTATCGGACACTTTATGTGTCCGGCCGGGAAATTTTGGGTACGGAGATTACAGATCTGGAAACAGGCGTGTCTGACGGTACAAAGTATCGACGAAAGCGTTATCAGCCAAGGACTATTGTGGTGGGATATCAGCTGGTAGCCGAAGATAATGCAGCTTTTCGCAGTGCTTACAACAAACTGAATGCTCTTCTGGATGCAGAACAGGCAACCCTTATTTTTGCAGATGAACCGGACAAATATTATATCGGAACAAAGCAGGGAACGAGTGAAGTGCCGGCGGGAAGAAATGCGATCACTGCGGAGCTGGAATTTTACTGCGCGGATCCATTCAAGTATTCGGTGGAAGAATTTACGGTGAATCCGACTGCGGATGACGGAAAAACGTTCATTGTGTCGTACAACGGCACTTATCGGGCCTTTCCAAAGCTTCAGGCAGTAATGCACAGTGAAAATGGAGTAGTAGGTTTTGTAAATGACTCCAAGAAAATTCTTCAGTTCGGTGATCCGGATGAGTTGAACGGAGAAACATACAAAAAAAGCGAACTGATAACAAGCTATGCTGACCAATATGTCTGGTCACAGGATGCGGCGTGGAAAGATGATACAGGGAGCAACTTCTTATACAGTAACAGCAAGACGGCTGGAAAGCTGGGTGTCATGAGCGTAGACAGCATCAAAGGTCTGTATCTGGCCAGCAGTGGATATGTAAGTCCAAACACAAACGGCTGGAATGGAGCTATGAAATCTATTGATGTGGTAGATTCCAATGGAGCAAAGGGAGCGACGCACCTCTATTGTTACATGAACAGCTGGTTTGAAACTGGTCTTATGGGGCAGACGGGCTGCCAGGCGATTGCTTTCTGCGATGCGAACGGAAAAATGATCTGCTGCCAGGAGATATACAAAACCGATACGATCGGAAACACAGCGCACATGAATATGTGGGTAGGTGGAAACAACCCGCGTATCGTCAAAACATATACTTTTGAACCTTGCCATCGAAAAGATGCAAACCCATACAGCCAAACGTATGGCGCAAGCGACATGATGAAACATGGAGAGAAAATACGTTTTTTCTGGAAGGGCAGTTATCCGGAATTTACAGTTCCAGAATTAAAAGATGTGAAAGTGGCAACAGTGAAATTGTATTTGGGACAGTGGGGAAGTCGAAATACAGGAAATCAGCTTGTCACCAGAAATTATTTCCGCGGCATCTTCGTGAGAATTGACAATGTAGAAAAATGGCGTGATATTCCGAATAAATTTTCGGTAAATCAGGTTTTGACAGCTGACTGTAGCAATGGAGAGGTCATGTTACAGGGACTTCCGAGACAGGATCTTGGTGCGTTGGGCAACGATTGGGAGAACTTTTGCCTGCAGCCTGGAATGAATCAGATCCAATGCATTGCATCGGACTGGGCAACACAGCCAACATACACAATGAAATACAGGGAGGTGTTTCTATGATTTTATATTTTGCGGACCGACATATGAATGTCATTGGGCAGGCAAGCACAGAGCTACCGAAGGGATTGTACATTTCTGATGATCTGAAAACAGAAGAGGTGGAAGCAGGTGTTGCTACACTAGAATTTACGCTGAATTACACGGCGAGCACGCGGAATGATGCGAAACAGTATGGTTCTGTTGGCAATTATATTCTTCGGAAGAATGGCGATGAGCAGGAATTTTATACGATCATTACCAGCGAAGAAAATATTTTCAAACAGGAAGTAGAAATCTATGCCGAGGATGCCGGTATGGATCTCCTGAACGAGACAGTTGGCGAATACAAAGCAGACAAGGCATATCCAGCGAGCTACTATGTTGAAAAATTCAGCGACGATTCCGGCTTTGAAATTGGAATCAATGAGGTCAGCAATTATAACCGGAAACTGTCCTGGGAGGGTGAGACCACCGCTTCTGAGCGTATTTTGAGCGTTGCCACGCAGTTTGACGCGGAAGTTTCCTATACTTTTGAAATCGACCGGTTGAAAATCAAGCACAAATATATCAACCTGCATAAGAAGCGCGGCGTAGATCAGGGGCGAGAACTTCGGATCAACCGGGAAGTGAAAAATATCATTGTAAAAAGTTCAGTAGAAGATCTGGCTACGGCACTTTCCGTTACCGGCGGATATCCGGAAGACAGTGAAACGCCGATCAATCTGAAAGGGTATAAGTATGATGACGGCGATATATATCTGTCCGGCAGTACGATTTATTCCCGGAGCGCAGTGGCCAAATGGAGCCGGTATCTTTCCGAAAAAGGAAATGGAACCGGTCATATTGTCCAGACTTACACCTATGATACGTTAAGTCAGTCAGAGTTGTGCAATCGTGCCGTATCAAAGCTGAAAAAGATCTATGATGCAGCCGTATCCTACGAAGTGGAACTGGCGTATCTGCCGGATGGAATCAAGATCGGCGATACAGTGAACATTGTAGATGATGCCGGAGAACTGTATTTGTCTGCAAGAATCATGAAACTGGAGTCCTCCATTTGCAATGATGAGTACACGGCAACGCTGGGCGAATACAAGCTGAAATCGAGTGGAATTTCAGAAAAGATGGAGAGCCTGGCTGCACAGTTTGAAAAACTGGCAAAGAACCGGACGTTTTACACTTGGGTTGTGTTTGCTGATACGGAAACGGGCGGCGGAATATCGCTCAAATCAGCTGGAAAGACATACATGGGTATCGCATACAATCAGACGACAAAACAGCCGGTACTTACAGACCCGAGCATCTATACCTGGGTAAAGGTTGTTGGAGAGCAGGGAATTGCGGGAGAGCCCGGAAAGAATGGTCTGACTAGTTTCTTCCATGTGAGATATGCTGATGTTCCGAACCCGACAGCAAATCAGTTGCGGAAGGATACAGGAAAATATATCGGTACCTACGTGGACTATATATTGGAGGACAGTACAGATCCGACCAAGTACACCTGGCGAAAATTTCAGGGCGATGACGGAGAGGACGGCGCCGATGGAACCCCTGGAGAAAACGGTGCGAATGGTGAAACCAGTTATCTGCATATCGCTTATGCAACAAGCGCGGATGGAAAGACAGGCTTTTCGACAACCAACGCCGTCGATAAAACGTATATAGGCCAATACGTGGATTTTACCAAGGCTGACAGCACCAATCCGGCGAAGTATCATTGGAGCAAATTTCAGGGGCCGAAAGGAGATAAGGGAGATCCGGGCGAGCAAGGACTGCGCGGCCTGCAGGGCGAAAAAGGTGACCAGGGAATTCAGGGACCCAAAGGCGCTGACGGAAAAGATGGAAAAACGAAGTATTTTCACATCAAATATTCTGCGGTTTCGAATCCGACCTCTGCGTCTCAGATGACAGAGACACCGTCAAAATACATTGGAACGTATGTGGATTTTACACAGACGGATTCGGATGATCCGAAGAAGTACAGCTGGCAGCAGCTGGAAGGTTCGCAGGGGCCACAGGGAAAACAGGGAATTTCAGGTACCAATGGAGCAGACGGGAAAACCAGTTATCTGCACATCAAATATAGTAATGACGGTGGGAAGACATTCACCGGGAACAGTGGTGAGGATATTGGCGCTTATATCGGAACATGCGTGGACTATGCAAAAGATGATCCTACAAGTGTCGGAATGTATAAGTGGGCGAAAATCAAAGGCGAGGCTGGAGCCAAAGGTGATAAGGGCGATACTGGTGCAAGTGGAAAAGGCGTTAAATCTACTGCAGTAACATATCAGGCAAGTTCGTCTGGAACTACAATCCCTACTGGAGTATGGTCAGCAACTCCTCCGGCGACAAGTGCGGACAAACCATATTTCTGGACTCGTACGATCATCACCTATACGGATAATACAACTTCAACTGCTTACAACGTTGGTAGTACACCGGAAGGAATTGTCGTCGGCGGACGAAATTTATTGGTGGGAACACATAAATCTCCCATAACGTATACCTATCCAACATCGGGATATGCTGATAAATGCTCATGGAAAACAACGGTCTTACTAAATGGAAGTGTATATACATTATCCTTCTGGGCAAAGTCATCTGTCAATGGCGATAAAATACGTGTGCATTTTTATAATCCGTCAAATATTATTTCTGTAGTTGGCAGTCAAGGACAAAGATCAACCGCAACCGATGGTTTGTGCGACTTCGTTCTTACTACTACAATGACAAAATATTGGGTTACATATACGATACCTAAAGGTGGAAATAGCACGAGAGGTGTTATAATTCCGAGATTAGGTCTAGGCGCTACTGGCACCGGAACACTTACTTTTCAATGGGAAAAATTAGAAGAAGGCAATATGGCCACGGACTGGACACCAGCTCCAGAGGATTATGTATCTTTTGTTGATGTTGAGTATTATCTTTCAACATCGGCAACATCACTTTCTGGTGGATCATGGTCGACGACAGCGCCGACATGGGTTAATGGAAAGTATATGTGGAGCCGTACGGTAACAACGGACGGAGCTGGTAACAGAACGTATTCGCCAAATCAAAATGGAGTTTGCATTGCAGGAGCACAGGGAGCAACCGGAGCCAAAGGTGATAAAGGAGATACTGGAGGGACTGGTGCAACCGGTAAAGGCGTTAAATCTATTGTAGAACAGTATTACAAATCAACGTCAGCAACAGCCATGTCCGGCGGATCGTGGAGCACGACTTATCCTGGATGGGAGAACAGTAAATATATTTGGACGAGATCAGTGATTACCTATACTGACAACACGACTTCAACGACAACAGCAGTTTGCGTCACGGGAAGTAAAGGAGATAAAGGTGCAACCGGTGCCAAAGGAGATAAAGGGGATAAAGGAGCAACTGGTCCTCAGGGACCACAAGGTCCTCAAGGTGTAAAAGGCGATAAAGGTCCTCAGGGAGATAAAGGTGCAACCGGCGCAACAGGTCCTCAAGGTCCACAGGGCGCTGCAGGTAAGGACGCAAATCAGGTAGTGCATACGGTAAAAGGAAACGGTGAGTCAAATCTTTATGTCGAATTTGCTACAATAAAGATCACAGGTTCGTATGCAAATCAACCAACAACATTTAAACTTGGTGGCAGAGGTTTTGAGACAACAGATGTCCAGTTTAGTTTTATCTCTGCAAATAACTCAAATCCTGGATTGGATTTCCTAAGATCTTCAGGCGGATGGTCGTTATGGATTTATAAAAAGACTACTTCAACGTGGGGCCTTATAACAAGATTAAATGAACCGTATGGGCAGCTGAGAGTATTTAACTATACTCAAGGTTCTGGTCCATATACAGTGACGTGGACATCAACCAAATTAGCTTCTTTACCATCTGGTTCAATTAATGCGAATCCTTTACAAGCAGCAAAAACAGCCACCAACTTTATGCAGTTTACTGATGGGACCGGATTGGAAGTTGGTAATAAAACCAGCGGATCTTGGTCTGGCTATCGGACTAAGATTTCAGCATCAGCATTTGAGATTCTTAACCGGGCAGGAACGACACTCGCATATTATGGTGATAAGTTGATCCAGCTTGGAAAGAACGCAAAAGATGCGGTTATTGAGTTATGTGGCGGTGTCGGTAAGATTTTGGTTGAAACAAAATCCGGCAATGCGGCTCTGTCAATCCAGAGCGAATATGTAGATATTAAAGGTGTCCATGAATCTGTATTGGAGACATCAAGTTCTTCTGGAAGCTGTATAGCCGGAGCTGTTGACGATTCTTTTGTTGTAAATACTTACTCGGATGCCAACAACAAAGCAAACTTCGATATTGGTAACGGTAGCATTATTCTTGAATCAAAGAAGAAAGGTTATCAGGCAGAGGTCGAATTTTATGGCTGTGGCTGGTCTGGAGGAGTGTATACTGGAGCGTTCGCACCGACCAAGGCGTACTCCGAAAAGATTATGTTAGGAGATAGTGGAAGAGTATGGGAGCGTTTGATTGTTAAAAACTCCCCACAGGTCACATCCGATCGCCGCGCCAAAACAAACATATTTCCACTCGGTGAGAGCAAGATCAATAAGACGGATATTCATTCAGAGCTGTTCGATCGCTTAAAACCAGTTCAGTATCGGATGATTGACGGTGATGGGCGCATTTGTTATGGATTCGTCGCACAGGATGTCGTAGAAGCCATGCGAGAACTCGGAATCCGAGAAGACGAGCTGGATCTGGTACACCACGACAGGAAGAACACTGAGGATGGCTATATTGATACCTATAGTATGGTATATACCAATTTGATTGCGGTAATAACGCATGAGCTACAGCTCGAAAAAGAAAGAAGATCGAACCTTGAAATAGAGGTTGCGGATCTAAGAAGTGAACTTGAATCCATGAGAGATAATATCTCTGGAGATACAAATTAATTTTTAGGAGGGCAAAACTATGGCAGTAGAAGCAACTTACACAAAGGACATTCATTATTCTGGAATCATCACAGTTGACGGCGAGACCGTTGTGTCTATGGACGCCAATATGGATGCAAAACATCCGGATGTTCCAATCATCAATCGCTACATCAATAATGGAAGAAAGTACAGAGAGAACAAAACAGATATCGATGATATTGTTGATAAATTTGAAAATGACATCTGGACTGAATATGACAATTATGCAGCAGAAAAAACATCAGGATCGGATCAGAACACAGAGAAAAATAACAATCAAGGGGAGGAATGATGACAAAGTTGCAGATTATCTCAAGGCTCTGGTCGATAATCTATGATCTGATTTTTCTTGCCAAAGGAACGCCGACAAAGAGTTTGGAAGAAATAGAGACAGATCTTGACGTCATCGAACATGCATGCCGGAAGTACGCAGATATCGACGATGATGAAATAGCGTGAAAGGAAGGAGGTGCAAATGGAATTATTGATTGCTGCCGGTGTGCCGTCTGCGATCGTTGCTTTCTGTTTTTGGCTTCTGGAAAGACGTATCCAGAAACGGGCAGAAGCGGAGAAGATCGAACGGGCACGCAGGCAAAAAGAACAGGATGAGAAAGAAAAGAACCGTGAAGATCTGCAGTACATGATGCTGCGAGCTTTAGACGGCTCTCTTTGCTTATCAGAAGCAACAGCCAAAGCAGTGCAGAGGATTCCAGACGCAAAGTGCAACGGTGATATGCACGCAGCTTTAGACTATGAGCTGGAACGAAAGCACGATCTGGAAAATTTCCTGACGCGGCAGGGAGTGAATCACATCGTACATAAAGACGAACCGTAGATCCATAAAAGCGTAATCGGCTTTCTATGGTTCTTTTTATGTTTCGGTAAATAAATTACCACGAATACAATTTTAGATGCTCCACGCGGCTATACAAAGCTCACAAGGGTATCACGGGAGAATAAAACACAGGAGGAAACCAGAATGGAATTAATGAATGTATTATCGCAGATCCCACTGCCGGTTGTGGTTGCAGTAGTGACAGTGCTGGTGATCGTAACACTGGTGTGCGTATATCAGTACACGAAAATGAAAGGCCTTGATGGCATCAGAGGAGATGTCTATCAGCTTATCCTCAAAGCAGAGCATGTATACAATGCATCTGGGCAGGGAGAACAGAAACTGAAATGGGTAGTACAGCAGGCGAGATCGCTGCTGCCAAGGTGGCTGCAGGTGATCGTGTCAGAAGAAATGCTCATTAAAGTAATCGAAGAATGGTTTGCAGCAGTAAAAGATCTTCTTGACGACGGAAAGGTGAACGGGTCTCGGAAGAATTGAGAACCTAAGAAAGGAGCGTTTGCGAGAAATGGCAATAGAACGGAATACAAATACGGATATCCTGTTTAACAGTCTGATGGCTGCCGGCTGCACACTTTACGGCGCGTGCGCAGCAATGGGGAATATCTACGCAGAGTCCGGAGCGAATCCCCGGAATCTTGACAATCTTTGCGAAAATAAGCCTGGATACAAATACACAGATGCCACGTATACAGAGGCGGTAGACAGTGGAGAGATCACAAGAGATCTGTTCCTGCATCCGCTGGGAGACTCCAGACAGTATGGTTACGGCTTCTGCCAGTGGACGTCCGCTGGAAGAAAAGCTGGTTTATACGATATGGTTAAAACGAGAGGCGTGTCAATTGGGGACGCGAGGGTCCAGACAGAGTATATGCTGAGCGAATTGAAGACGAGCTATAAGAGCGTCTGGAAGGTATTGCAGACCGCAACCACCGTACAGGAAGCGTCTGATATCTTTCTGGTCAAGTTCGAGGCTCCGGCAAACACCGGATCATCAGTGAAGAAAGTAAGAGCTTCTTACGGTGATCAGTATTTGAAACTTTATCAGAAGAAGGAGGAAAACAAAGTGAGCAAAATTAAAAATGCAGTAGCAAGAGCAGAAGCGATCGCCCTGGATGATTCGCACGGTTATGACCAGGTAGACCGCTGGGGCAATCCGAATTATGATTGTTCCGGGCTGGTAATCAGTTGCCTGGAAGCAGCTGGAATCCCGGCAAAGTCCAGCGGAGCAACTTATACCGGTAACATGCCGGACGTTCTGCCGAAGATCGGGTTCAAGGATGTTGTAAAATCCGTGAATCTGGCAACCGGCAGTGGAATGATCCGGGGAGATGTCCTGCTCGGAAATGGGCACACAGCATTCTGCTGTGGAAATGGTAAACTGGTGCACGCAAGTATCAACGAGAAAGGAACGGTCACAGGAGGAAAGTCTGGAGATCAGACTGGTAGAGAAATCTGCATCCGCAGCTATTACAATAAGCCATGGGTTCATGTGTACCGTTATACCGGAGTGACAGCATCTGCATCCGGAACGGTTAATGTGAGAAATTATCTCCAGAAAGGCGATTCCGGGGACGCAGTAAAAGAAATGCAGAAAATGCTGATCAGCTGCGGATTCTCCTGTGGAAGTTCCGGAGTAGACGGTTCCTTCGGCGGAGACACAGAGAATGCTCTGCTTGCGTTCCAGGCATTTTACGGTTTAGAGCAGGACGGTAAGTACGGACCGGTATCTAAGGCTAAGCTGGTTTCTGTTTACAACGGAAAGACAGCAGCCAGTGTTCCGGAAAAGAAGAGCACACCGTCTTACACTGCCGGACACGAGTATACCTTGCAGGTAGAGCTGAAAGTCCGGACAGGTCCCGGAACAAACTACAGCGCAAAGAAACATTCGCAGCTGACGCCTGACGGTCAGAAGCATGACAAAGACAAGGATGGTTGCCTTGATGCGGGAACCACCGTAACGTGCCAGGAAATCCAGCGGGTCGGAAACGATATCTGGATGAAAGCACCGAGCGGATGGATGGCTGCCTATTACAGCGGACAGGCGTTCATCGAATAATTAGATAAATGTACTACATATGCCCTGGGTATCTTCGGATGCCTGGGGTTTTTGAGTTTCAAAGAACGTAAAAAGCCCCGGAAATTTCCGGGGCAAAAAGAAACGCGCGCAGCTACGCGGCGAAAAGAATTGTTCTTTTTTCTGACCATTTTGTGCGTTCTGGTCACGTGTTATGATAACATATATATAGAAGAAATGCAATAAAAAATCCCGGGCAAATTACCCGGGAAACATATTGTATCATCGAAATATTTACAGTTACAATATATCATCTGTTATTGCATTCCGGTGGCCCGGATGGAGAGATGGGCGCATCCATGCGGTATCTCTCTCAGCGTTTCACAGCACCGAACCGAATTGTAGCGGGGGTGTTGAATGATGTTGGGACAGAAGAACTCGCACACCTTGAGATGGTTTCAACGATCGTTCATCAGCTCACCTGCAATCTTTCTCTGGAAGAAATTCAGAACTCTGGTTTTGCCAATTACTATGTAGACCACACAACTGGCATCTGGCCGCAGGCGGCTGGCGGAGTTCCGTTTAATTCTTGTGAGTTCCAGTCGAAAGGTGATCCTTTGACAGATTTGTTCGAAGACCTCGCTGCGGAGCAGAAAGCCCGGTCAACGTATGATAACATCCTTCGTTTGGTAAAAGATCCTGAAGTTGCAGATCCGATTCGTTTCCTGCGGGCGCGTGAAGTTGTGCATTTCCAGCGTTTTGGTGAAGCACTGCGTTCTGTACAGGATGAATTGAATTCGAAGAACTTTTATGCGTTTAATCCGTCGTTTGATGCAAAGACTTTCTGTGCGGCACCGCAGCCAGGGGCAGGTCAGGGGAATTGCTGCACAAGATAGTAAATTAAAAATCAAAGAACAGCACACCACTGGAAAATCCCATCTGAAAAACAGGTGGGATTTTTTGGGTTTACAGTAAGAAAATCTTATCCAGTCGTAAATCATTATCCCATCATAATATAGAAAAAAGACTTTCAAAAACAGAAAAGTCAGAAAGGATGTTCCATGGAAGCAATGAATTATGTAAAGCCCGAACTCATCGTCGTTGCGTTCGTGCTGTATTTTTTCGGTGTTGCTTTGCGGCAGGCGCAGGCGGTGAAGAATAAGTACATTCCGCTGATCTTAGGCGGCATCAGCATGGTGCTGTGTGCGGTTTGGGTGATGGCGACGAGTGAGATTGAGACGGCGAAGGAAGGGGCGCAGGCGGTTTTTACGGCGGTCACGCAGGGGATTCTGGTGGCAGGGCTGAGCAATTATGTGAATCAGATTATCAAGCAGATCCATAAGCCGGAGTGAACGGCGTTTCAAAAAATCTGTGTTATGCCGGAGCAGTCTGAACCGTCAGAAAGGGGAGAATATGAGAATTGATCGGTCGTATCTTGGCAATCAGAATACGTATGCGGAAAACAATCCCAAATGTATCGTAGTCCACAACACCGACAACTTCGCAGCAGGTGCCGATGCGCGGGCACATGCGAGAGCACAGCATGACGGGAATTTCCAGAACATTTCCGCACACTATTACGTCGATGACGGTGACACAGCCTACCA